>Ga0326721_10000078_pt1 | contig 70286 bp, 62 predicted proteins | sample SGPome_FD_203951 | JGI IMG/M metagenome (GOLD analysis project Ga0326721, IMG submission 203951) | Soil microbial communities from Southern Great Plains, Lamont, Oklahoma, United States - SGP_1_2016 | ecosystem: Engineered > Artificial ecosystem > Soil microcosm > Unclassified | place: USA...
TTGGGCTGCCAATTACCCCATACCCCATTGCCTGCCCGTCCGAACTGCTGAACAAGCCGAGACGAGACTCTACCCGACGGCCGGCGCGCTACCGAAATCGGGCGTGGCTCGGCATGTCCTCCCGCCCTGTCGGGCTGGGTTACCCGGCCGGTCACCTGGCTCGTCCTCCGACCTGGTCTCGCGGTTCGGTCCGTCGGCTCAGTCCCTCAGCTCAGCCACCCGGTTCGGTCCGTCGGCTCAGTCCCCCAGCTCAGCCGCCCGATTGGGTCAGCCGGCCTGGGCGCTGCGCATCCTGGCCAGGGTGGTCTCCCGGCCCAGCAGCTGCAGCGACTCGAACAGCGGCGGCGAGACCTGCCGGCCGGTGACGGCCACCCGCAGCGGCCCGAAGGCACTGCGCGGCTTGAGCTGCAGCCGCTCCAGCAGCTCGGCGCGCAACGCCTGCTCGATCGCCTCGACGCTCCACTCCGCCAGCCCCTCCAGCGCCGGGATGGAGGCCGCCAGCACCGCCTGCCCGTCCGCGCCGAGCTGCTTGGCCACCGCCGGCTCGTCGCGGACGAAGTCGGAGTCGGCGACGAACAGGAAGCGCAGCATGTCCGCACCCTCGCCGAGGGTCTGCACCCGCTCCTGCACCAGCGGCGCCGCGCCGGCGATCAGGTCCAGCTCGGCCTGGCTCGGCTGCTCGCCGATCAGGCCGGCCCGGGCCAGATAGCCCCGCAACCGCCGGGCGAAGTCGTCCGGGGCGAGCAGCCGGACGTGGGTGGCGTTGATGGCCAGGCACTTCTTCGGGTCGAAGCGGGCCGGGTTGGTGGAGATCCGGCCGCCGTCGAAGGCGGCGACCAGCTCGTCCGGGGAGAAGATGTCGCGGTCCTCGGCGATCGACCAGCCGAGCAGCGCGAGGTAGTTGATCATGCCTTCGGGCAGGTAGCCCTCGTCGCGGTAGAGGTAGAGCGAGGCCTGCGGATCGCGCTTGGACAGCTTCTTGTTGCCCTCGCCCATCACGTAGGGCAGGTGGCCGAACTCCGGCACCGCCTCGGCGACGCCGATGTCGATCAGCGCCCGGTACAGCGCGATCTGGCGGGGCGTGGAGGGCAGCAGGTCCTCGCCGCGGATCACATGGGTGATCCGCATCAGCGCGTCGTCCACCGGGTTGACCAGCGTGTAGAGCGGCTCGCCGTTGGCCCGGACCACCACGAAGTCCGGGACGGTGCTGGCCAGGAAGCGGATCTCGCCGCGGACCAGGTCGTGCCAGCCGATCTCCTCCTCGGGCATCCGCAGCCGCAGCACCGGCTCCCGGCCCTCGGCGCGGTAGCCGGCTCGCTGCTCGGCGGTGAGGTCCCGGTCGAAGTTGTCGTAGCCCAGCTTCGGGTCCCGGCCGGCCGCCCGGTGCCGGGCCTCGGTCTCCTCGGCGGTGCTGTAGGACTCGTACAGGTGCCCGGCGGCCAGCAGCCGGTCCACCACGTCCCGGTAGACCTCCCGGCGCTCGCTCTGCCGGTACGGGCCGTACGGGCCGCCCACCTCGGGTCCCTCGTCCCAGTCCATGCCGAACCAGCGCAGCGTGTCCAGCAGCATCTCGTAGGACTCCTGGGTGTCCCGCGCGGCGTCGGTGTCCTCGATCCGGAAGACGAAGCTGCCGCCGTGGTGGCGGGCGAAGGCCCAGTTGAACAGGCAGGTGCGGATCAGGCCGACGTGCGGCACGCCGGTCGGCGACGGGCAGAACCGCACCCGGATGTCGGAACCGGTGGCGGCGCTCACTTGGCGCGGACCGGGTTGACGAGTTCACCAAGGCCGTCGATGGCGATGGTCACGGTGTCGCCGTCGGCGATCCGGCCGACGCCGTCCGGGGTGCCGGTGAGGATGACGTCGCCCGGGACCAGGGTCATCACATGCGAGACGAAGGAGACGATGGTGGCCACGTCGAAGATCATGTCGCGGGTGTTGCCGTCCTGCTTCACCTCGCCGTTGACCAGCGCCCGGACCCGCACCCCGCTCGGGTCGAAGCTGGTGTCGATCCACGGGCCGATCGGGCAGAACGAGTCGTAGCTCTTGGCGCGGGTGAACTGGACGTCGGCGCGCTGCTGGTCGCGGGCGGTGACGTCGTTGGCGCAGGTGTAGCCGAAGACCGCGCCCAGCGCCTGCTCGCGGGGCAGGTCCTTGGCGAGCTTGCCGATCACCAGCCCCAGCTCGGCCTCGTGCTCGACCTGGTCGGAGTCGGCGGGCAGCCGGATCACGTCCCGGGTGCCGATCACCGCGGTGGACGGCTTGAGGAAGATCAGCGGCCGTTCCGGGACGTCGGTGCCCATCTCGGCGGCGTGGGCGGCGTAGTTGCGGCCGACCGCGATCACCTTGCTGGGCAGGATGGGCGCCAGCAGCCGAACGTCGCCGATCGCGAACCGCTCGCCGGTGAACTCGATGGCGCCCATCGGGTGGTCCTTGATGGCGGCCACGGTGAGGGACTCCCACGGCGGGTTGGGCCCGGCCGAGGACGGGGACTCCACCACTCCCCAGGCGATCCCGCCGGGATGAACAAATCTCGCGATGCGCACGGACCACAGGCTACCGCCGGGCGATCGGCCCGGACGGGGTGCCCGGGGCCGGCCCGGGCGCCGGGCGTGCCGGATACTGGCTGGGTGAGCGAGCAGCTGAACGCGATCCCGCCGGCCCGCCGGCGGCGGCTGGCGCTCGCGCTGGCGCCACTCGGCGGGGTGCTGCTGGTTGCCGGGATGCTGGCCTTCTCCCGGCACGGTGTTGGCTGGATGCTGGCGGGCCTGCTGGTCGGGCTGCTGGCGCTGGTGCTGCTGGGGATCGCCTGGGGGCTTCGGCGGTCGGCGGCGCTCACCGAGGCCGCGGCGGCCGAGCAGCGGCTGGACGAGGTGCTGATGGCGGCGGCCGGGCCGTGCGGCGTGCCGGCCGGGGCGAGTGGCGCTGGCGGCGGTTCGACCGGGATGAGCCGCGCTGGCGGCGTACCGGCCGGGGTGAGCGGCGGCCGCTGCGGCAGCACCGGGTTGGCCTGCCCGGCCGGCAGCACGGCCGGCGGCTGCGGCGCGAGCTGCCTGGCCCGCTAACCGGCTGCCCGCGGGCGGATGTTCAGCAGTCCACCGTGACCCGCAGGAAGGTCGCGGGAATGCAGGTGGTCGCGTCGGTGGCGTTGGTGTTCTGGCTGGTGAACAGCTCTTCCAGCTCGGCGTGCAGTTCAGCGGCGCGACCGTTCGCCTCCGCCGCCTGGTAGGCGTTCATGGTGGGGCCGTAGTAGGTCTTGAAGGTGGCCAGGAACTCCGACGGGCTCGCATCCAGTTCGAAGGTGTAGGTGTCCCTGGCGAAGGAGATGTCGTCGGCCGGGACGCCGGCACCGGTGAAGCGCTCGACGACGTCCTTGTCGATCCCCCACGTCACGGGGCTGACGAAGCCCTCCGGTGGGGGTGGCGAGTATGCGGAGCTGATCCGCAACAGTTGCGCCACCAGGGTCGGATCACCCGGAATCCAGTTGCCCATGACGATCCGGCCGCCGGGCCGGGTTACCCGCACCATCTCCTTCGCGACCTCGGACGGGCGCGGCGCGAACATTGCACCGAAGAAGCTGAGAACCAGGTCGAAGGTGGCGTCCGGGAATTCGCCGAGGTCGCTGGCGTCACCCTGCTGGAAGGTCAGGTTCGTCAGACCGTGCCGCTCCGCCCGGCGCGTCCCGGCGGCGACCAGCGGCTCGGAGATGTCGACGCCCAGTACCCGGCTGGCATACCTCGCCGCCGGCAGTGCGGTGGTTCCGTCGCCGCATCCCAGATCCAGCACCGTGAGATCGGGCGTGATCCCGAGCCTGGCGACGATTGCCTCGCCGCTGGCTCGCATGCTTTCCGCGATCCGCGTGAAATCGCCCTTTTCCCATAGAGCCTTGTTCGCGTTCACCCACACTCCCCCATCATGTCGACACGTTCCAGGAGCGGGACAGCAGCCGTAAAGTACCGGCTCCGGTCGAGCTTTCTGGATCCTTCCCAGCGTTGTGCGCACCCGTCGGCACCCGGGCGCTCTGTTCGTGATCGGCCGACCTACCGCCTGTCGATCCGGTGATGCCATCTCGGTGTCCGGGTGGGATCGACCCATCCCGGCGGGATCCACGTTGGCAGGCCGTCGACCAGCCGGCAGGCCCAGCCCGCGGCCTCGAAGTCGCGGTGATGGCTGGAGCACAGCAGCGTCAGGTTGTCCAGATCGGTAGTTCCGCCGTCGGCCCAGGGCACGATGTGGTGGCGTTGGCACCACTCGGGCGGCTTGTCGCACCCCGGGAAGGAGCAGCCGCCATCCCGCGCGATCAGGGCAAGGGTCTGGCTGCGGGTAGCGATCCGCTTGGTGCGGCCCTGCCGCAGCACCGCGCCCCGGGCATCGCGTACCAGCAGGGTGATGGCCGCCTCGTCGGCAAGCTTCAACGCCTGGCCGACGGTGAGCAGCTGGCCGAAGCTGGTCTCGGCCCATCCCTGCCGGTCCGCGAGCTGGTCTGCGGTCATGCTGATGATCACCTGGGCCGGTGCGCCGGAGTCGAGCAACTCGGTGCGCCGGACGGCCAGACCGGCCAACTCCTGCAATGCGTCGTGCATTCGCTGACCGTGGTTGCGGGAGTCCGGAATCGCCTGGGCCGGGTCGCCGGCCATGCCCTGTGCCGGACGGGGCGCCGAGCGCGGGCTCAGCCAGGACAGCAACAGCGCGCCGCAGGCCGGTGTCAGCCGGCCGACCGCCCGGTACCCGCCATCGGCTTGGGGCATGAGCGCGAACGATCGGCGGCGGGCGTGCTCGGCATCGGAGGCGAGCACGCCGTCCGGGTCCAGCTGGGCCAGGATCCGCCGTCCGGCGATGCCCACCTGGCGCGGTGGCAGGTGCGCGGCGGTCACGACCAGGTGTCGTTCGGCGGCCGAGACATCCGCCGGAGCCACCGAACCGGGCAGCTCCTCCAGCGTCTCGGCGATCACCCTGGCCTGCTCTACCGACACCACCCCCGCCGCCTGGCCGGCGGCTACCTCGGGCAACAACGACTCCAGCCGCTCGCCGGTGAGCGACCAGCGCGGTCCGCACACCTGCGACGCGCTCACCCGCTGCTTGGCCTCGTGCGGGGAGAGCCGCAATGCCGCCTGCAGCAGCGTCGATGTCGATGCCACCACCAGCCGGCCCGCCAGCGCGCGCCGGTCGAGTTCGGCGACCAGGGCGTGGTCCACCACCGCAAGCCGGCGCCGGAGGCTCTCGAACTCCTGCAGCTCGGCCAGCACGTCGGCGTCGGTCAGCTTGCCGAACAGGTCGGCCGTCACGTCCGCGAGGTAGCGCGAGAGCTCACCGACGACCTCGCGCAGCGGCGCCGACGGCTGTCCGTCAGCCAGTGTGTCCATGCATCGGACACTAGCGACAGGGTCTGACAAAACCCTTTCAGAGAAAGGGAGTCCTCACCGTCAACGACAGCCTGAGGGCGCTGAGCGGCGAAGGCGAAGCGCGACGTCAGCTGGCCAACGGCTCAGGGCGGTCCAACCGAGCCCCCCGCTCCAGCAGGCCGTACCGCACCGCGTCGGCCAGTGCCAGCCAGGACGCCTCGACGATGTTCGGATGCACCCCGACCGTCGTCCACTCGCTGGCCTTGTCGGAGGTTTCGATGAGCACCCGGCTGGTCGCGTCGGTGCCGTGCTTGCCCGGCACGATGCGCACCTTGTAGTCGGACAATTCCAGATCGGCCAGCTGCGGGAAGATCCCTTCCAGCGCCGAGCGCAGCGCCAGGTCCAGCGCGTTGATCGGGCCGTTGCCCTCCGCGGTGGTGATCATCCGCCGGTCACCGGCACGCACCTTCACGGTCGCCTCGGTGATCATGCTGCCGTCCTCGCCCCGGTCGATGATCACCCGGTAGGACTCCAGCACGAACTGCACGGGCACGGTGTGCAGTTCCTCGCGTACCAGCAACTCGAACGAGGCATCCGCCGCCTCGTAGGACCAGCCGGCCGACTCCTGGGCCTTGATGCGGTCCACCACCTTGCCGACCACGTCCGGGTGCGTCCGGAGATCCACTCCCAGCTCGGCCGACTTCAGCTCCACCGAGGCCCGGCCGGCCATCTCGGTGATCAGGATGCGCTGGCTGTTGCCGACCAGCGTCGGGTCGAGGTGGTTGTACAGCTCGGGCCCGACCTTGATCGCCGAGGCGTGCAGCCCCGCCTTGTGCGCGAAGGCGGAACCGCCCACGTAGGGTGCGTGCGGGTCCGGCGCGAGATTGGCGATCTCGGCGATGGCATGCGCGACCCGGACGCTCTCGGCGATCGTGCCGGGCGGCAGCACGTCCAGCCCCATCTTGAACACCAGTCCGCCGAGCACCGAGAACAGGTTCGCGTTGCCGGCCCGCTCGCCGTAGCCGTTGGCGGTGCACTGGACGTGGGTCGCACCGGCGGCCACCGCGGCCAGGGTGTTGGCCACCGCGCAGCCGGAGTCGTCCTGGGCGTGGATGCCCAGCCGGATGCCGGTCCGTGCCGCCACCGCCGACACCACCTGCGAGATCCCCATCGGCAGCATGCCGCCGTTGGTGTCGCACAGCACCCCGACGTCCGCGCCGGCCGACGCGGCCGCGTCCAGCACCTGCACCCCGTAGTCGGGATCGTGGGAGTACCCGTCGAAGAAGTGCTCGCAGTCGACGAACACCCGCCGGCCGGCCGCCACCAGGTAGCCCACCGTGTCCGACACCATCGCCAGGTTCTCCTGCGGGCTGGTCCGCAGGGCGCGCTCGACGTGCCAGACGTCGGACTTGGCCACCAGGGTGATCACCGGCGCCCGGCTGGCCAGCAGCGCGGCCACCTGCGGGTCGTCGGCCACCGCGACGCCCGCCTTGCGGGTGGCGCCGAAGGCCACCAGGGTGGCGTGCCGCAACGACAGCTCGCCCGCCGCGGCCCTGGCGAAGAACTCGGTGTCCTTGGGCACCGCACCCGGCCAGCCGCCCTCGATGAACCCGACTCCCAGCGAGTCCAGCAGCCGGGCCACCGCCAGCTTGTCGGTGACCGAGTAGCTGATCCCCTCGCGCTGGGCGCCGTCGCGCAGGGTGGTGTCGAAGACGTGGAAGTCGTCGCTGAACATGTGTTTCCTCAATTCGTCTTCCCGGCTGGAAGCTGCCGGGCCGGACGGGTGGATCAGTGGGCGGCAGCCGCGGCGATCCGCTCGCCGATCTGGTGGGTGCTGCCCGGGTTGCCGGGATCGCGGGTGCCGAGGTCGGCGGCCACCGCCGCCTCGATCCGGGCCGCCGGCTGCTCGTGGCCGAGATGGCCGAGCAGCATCCCGACCGACAGGATCGCCGCGGTCGGGTCGGCCTTGCCCTGGCCGGCGATGTCCGGTGCCGAGCCGTGTACCGGTTCGAACATCGACGGGGTGGTCCGTCCCGGGTTGAGGTTTCCGCTTGCCGCCAGGCCGATGCCACCGGCAACGGCCGCCGCCAGGTCGGTGAGGATGTCGCCGAACAGATTGTCGGTGACGATCACGTCGTACCGGCCGGGATCGGTCACCAGGTAGATCGTCGCCGCGTCCACGTGGTGGTAGGCGACGGTGACGTCCGGGTACTCCTCGGCCACCCGGTGCACGGTCCGGGTCCACAGGTCGCCGGCGTGCACCAGCACGTTGTTCTTGTGCACCAGGGTCAGGTGCTTGCGCGGGCGGCGAGTGGCGCCGTCGAACGCAGCCCGGACGACCCGCTCCACACCGAAGGCGGTGTTGACGCTCACCTCGGTCGCGATCTCGTGCGCGGTGTGCTTGCGCAGCACGCCGCCGTTGCCGGCGTAGGGCCCCTCGGTGCCTTCCCGGTACACCACGAAGTCGATCTCGGGCCGGCCGGCGAGCGGCGTGCTGACACCCGGGTAGAGCTTGGCCGGGCGCAGGTTGACGTAGTGGTCGAGCTCGAACCGCAACCGCAACAGCAAGCCGCGCTCGAGCACCCCGGACGGCACGGACGGATCGCCCACCGCACCGAGCAGGATGGCGTCGTGCTGGCGCAGCTCGGCCAGCACCGAGTCCGGCAGCGCCTCCCCGGTGCGATGCCACTGCGCGGCACCCAGGTCGTAGTGGGTGGTGGTCACCGCGGGCAGCACCGCGTCGAGGACCCGCAGTGCCTGCTCGGTCACCTCGATCCCGATCCCGTCGCCCGGGATGACCGCCAGCTTCACGGAGTCGATCCGCTCTTCGCGCGAGCGCTCATCGCGCCGCGCTGCCCTCGTGGTAGTCGGCGTCGGCGTCACTGTTCACCCAGCTCATCAGGCCGCGCAGCTTGCGACCGGTCTCCTCGATCGGGTGCTGCTCCGCCTTGGCCCGCAACTGCCTGAACTCCGGCGCGCCGGCGTCCTGGTCGGCGATGAACCGGGCGGCGAACGAGCCGTCCTGGATCTCGCGCAGGATGGTGCGCATGTTCTCCTTCACGTGCGCGTCGATCACCCGCGGGCCGGAGACGTAGTCGCCGTACTCGGCGGTGTCGGAGACCGACCAGCGCTGCTTGGCGATCCCGCCCTCATACATCAGGTCGACGATCAGCTTGAGCTCGTGCAGGCACTCGAAGTAGGCGATCTCCGGCTCGTAGCCGGCCTCGGTGAGCACTTCGAAGCCGTACTGGACCAGCTGGGACGCACCGCCGCACAGCACCGCCTGCTCGCCGAACAGGTCGGTCTCGGTCTCCTCGGTGAAGGTGGTCCGGATCGCCCCGGCGCGGGTGCCGCCGATCGCCTTGGCGTAGGACAGCGCGAGCTCGAGCGCCTTGCCGGCGGCGTCCTGCTCCACCGCGACCAGCACCGGGACGCCCTTGCCGTCGGTGAACTGCCGGCGCACCAGGTGCCCGGGGCCCTTGGGCGCCACCATCGCCACGTCCACGTTCGGCGGCGGGGTGATGTAGCCGAACCGGATGTTGAAGCCGTGCCCGAAGAACAGCGCGTCGCCGTCCTGCAGGTTCGGCTCGATCGACTCGGCATACAGCGAGCGCTGCACGTGATCGGGCGCCAGCACCATGATCAGGTCGGCCTCGGCGGCGGCGTCGGCTGGCGTCAGCACCCGCAACCCGGCGTCCTCGGCCTTGCCGCGGCTGCGCGAGCCGGCCGGCAGTCCCACCCGGACGTCCACGCCGGAGTCCCGCAGGTTCAGCGCATGCGCGTGACCCTGGCTGCCGAAGCCGAGGACCGCGACCGTGCGGCCCTGCACGATGGACAGGTCGGCGTCGTCGTCGTAGTACATCTCCACGGCCATCTGGAATGGTGTCCCTCTCGTCCGGCCGGCCGCCCCTGTGACGGCCGCTGCTGTGCTGGATTTCATCCGCTGGATCCCGTCCGCCGAGAAGTCGCGGGCGGGACCGGCGGTCAACCGGCTCGTTCCACGGCGCGCAACGCCGCCTGTGTCATCGAGCGTGGACCCCGGCCGAGTGCCACCATGCCGGACTGCACCATCTCACGGATCAACGGCCCCATCATCTTCAGCACTGCGTCAAGCTTGGCAGGCGGGCCGACCACCTCGACGGTGAGCGCTTCGGGGGTGACGTCGACCACCTTGGCATTGAACAGTTCCACGATATCGAGCACTACCCGGCGGTTGCCGTCGTCGGCGCGCACCTTGACCAGCAGCAGTTCGCGCTGCACCGCCTGGCCCTCTTCGAGCTCGACGATCTTGAGCACGTTGACCAGCTTGTTGAGCTGCTTGGTGACCTGCTCCAGGGCATTGCCCTCGACCGAGACCAGGATCGTGATCCGGGAGATCTCCGGATGCTCGGTGGGCCCGACCGCCAGCGACTCGATGTTGAACCCGCGCCGGCTGAACAGGCCCGCCACCCGGGCCAGCACGCCGGGCTTGTTCTCCACCAGCACCGACAAGGTGTGCACGCTCATCAGTCAGTCCCTCTCCCGCGTACCAAGCTCACTCGTCTGCTGGCTCTTCGCGCGAGCGCTCATCGCTGGCATTCGCTGCGCTCCTCGCTCGCTGCGCTCGCTGCGATGCTCACTCATCGCTCAGACTCCCGAGTCGAAGTCGGGACGGATGCCGCGCGCGGCGAGGATCTCGTCGTTGGAGGTGCCGGCCACCACCATCGGCCACACCATGGCGTCCTTGCCGACCGTGAAGTCCACCACCACCGGCTGGTCGTCGATCGACATCGCCTTCTCGATGGTGGCGTCCACCTCGGCGGCCGACTCGCAGCGCAGGCCCACGCAGCCGAGCGCGTCGGCCAGCTTGACGAAGTCCGGGATCCGGACCGGCGGCTGGCTGCCGCGCGGCCGGTGATGGGTGCCCAGCTCGGTGTTGGAGTACCGCTCCTGGTAGAACAGCGCCTGCCACTGCCGCACCATGCCCAGGTTGCCGTTGTTGATCACCGCGACCTTGATCGGGATTCCCTCGATGGCACAGGTGGCCAGCTCCTGGTTGGTCATCTGGAAGCAGCCGTCGCCGTCGATGGCCCACACCAGGGTGTCCGGCGCGCCGACCTTGGCGCCCATCGCCGCCGGCACCGCGTAGCCCATCGTGCCGGCTCCCCCGGAGTTGATCCAGGTGTAGGGCTTGTCGTAGGAGATGAACTGCGCCGCCCACATCTGGTGCTGCCCCACCCCGGCGGCGAACACCGTGTCGGGACCGGCGATCCTGCCCAGCCGCTCGATCACGTACTGTGGCGCCAGGCTGCCGTCGGCGGGCTCCTCGTAGCCCAGCGGGTAGGTCTCGCGCCAGCGGTCGATCTCGCGCCACCAGCCGGCCAGGTCGGCGCGGTGCCCGGCGGCGAACTCGGCCCGCAGCGCGGTGGTCAGCTCGCCGAGCACCTCGCGGGCGTCGCCCACGATCGGCACGTCGGCCACCCGGTTCTTGCCGATCTCGGCGGGGTCGATGTCGGCGTGGATCACCGCCGCGTGCGGGGCGAACGAGTCCAGCCGGCCGGTTACCCGGTCGTCGAACCGGGTGCCGAGCGCGATCAGCAGATCCGCCTTCTGCAGTGCGGTGACCGCGGCCACCGTGCCGTGCATGCCGGGCATCCCCAGGTGCTGGCGGTGCGAGTCCGGGAACGCGCCGCGCGCCATCAGCGTGGTGACCACCGGTATGCCGGACAGCTCGGCGAACCGGGCGAGCTCGGCGGTGGCGCGGGCCTTGAGCACTCCGCCGCCGACGTAGAGCACCGGACGCCGGGCGGTGGCGATCAGGGCGGCGGCCTCGCGGATCTGCTTGCCGTGCGGCCTGGTCACCGGCCGGTAGCCGGGCAGGTCGAGCACCGGCGGCCACCGGAACGCGGTCTGCTGCTGCAGGATGTCCTTCGGGATGTCCACCAGCACCGGGCCGGGACGCCCAGTCGCGGCAAGGTGGAACGCCTCCGCGATGGTCTGCGGGATCTGCTCGGCGTGCTGCACCAGGAAGTTGTGCTTGGTGATGGGCAGCGTGATCCCGGAGATGTCGGCCTCCTGGAAGGCATCGGTGCCGACCGCCGGCAACGGCACCTGGCCGGTGATGGCCACGATCGGAACCGAGTCGAGAAAGGCATTCGCGATCGGCGTCACCAGATTGGTCGCGCCGGGACCGGAGGTGGCCATGCACACCCCCACCTTCCCGGTGACCTGGGCGTACCCCTCCGCCGCGTGACCGGCGCCCTGCTCGTGCCGTACCAGGATGTGGCGCACCTTGCGGGAGTCGTAGAGCGGGTCATAGGCCGGCAGGATCGCCCCGCCCGGAATGCCGAAGACCACGTCGGTGCCCATCTCCTCCAACGACCGGACCAGGGCCTGCGCGCCGGTGAGCTGCGCGGACTGGTCGGAGGCGGGTGTCGGTGCCATGGCTGGATCCTTCCGGCGGTGCGGTGGTACGTGTTCTGCTTGTGAAGTAAGGCTGTGTAGTGCTGGGTACTAGGACGTCCTAGCGGTCGGGTGGGCAACAAAAAACCCCTCGTGCGGTGTGCACGAAGGGTCTGCGCGTCGCTGCGGTTGGTAGCCGCCGGACGCGCTATGCGATAAGTACCAGGTGCTGCTGCATGGCGATGACCATACACGGGTATCGGCGGCCGTCCAAGGTTCTCCGAGCCGGGCGGCCTCCTTACCGCACGCAGGGAGAGATCTCCCTGCGCTGGAAGGCAATTGGCGTCCGGTGCGATCGGGCAGTGTCCGAAGGCGGATCCGCCTTGCAATCCCACATCATATTTACGTCGATTCGTTGCTGACTTTTGCCATAACCGCGTGGCACCATTCGGGCATGCCAGCGGTGCGGCCCCCTACCTTCTGGTTATGGATGGCGGCGGCGACGATCAGCACGGTCGCCGTGGCCACCATGGTCATGTCGGGCAGCACCCGCCGGCCGCTGACCTTCGCCGGCGCCATCCTGCTGCCCGATCACCCCAGCGCGAGCTCGTCGGTGCTGGCAACGGCCACCAGCCGGCCCAGCACGTCGCCCAGCCGGACGCAGACCGCGCCCTCTGCCGGCACCAACGGCTACGTACCGCCGGTCACCGAACTGCTGCCCGCGGCCAGCACCCGGGCCGGCATCGGCATGCCGGGCGCCGGCACACCCGGACCGACCGCGGCCGGTGCTCCGGCGCCGGCCACCTCCAGCCGGCCCGCACCCCGCACCAGCGAGCCGGCCACCCCGCACTCGGCGTCGAACTCGACCGCCATCGCGCACGCGCTGTTCTCCGCGCTCAACAAGGCGCGCCGGGACGCGGGCCTGCCGGCGCTGAGCTGGAACCCGCGGCTGCAGCGCAGCGCCGCCGGGCACAACGCGGCGATGGCACAAGCCAACCAGCTCAGCCCGCGGGTCGGCGGGGAACCGGCACTGGGCGTCCGGCAGGCGAACCAGGGCGTGCTCGGCAGCTACGCCGCGGAGGTGGTGGGCAACACCGGCACGCTCAGCTCATCCGGCGCCCTGGCCGTCCAGCAGGCGATGCTGGCCGAGCAACCGCCGGACGACAGCCACCGGCAGGCACTGCTGTCCGGCGCGGTCGACGCGGTGGGCATCGACGTGCTGCTCGACCCGGCACACCACCTGCTGTGGATCACCGAGGACTTCGCGCAGCTGTCCTGACCCGCGGGTGGATCAGATCGCGCGGTAGCCGGAGCTTTCCCGTCAGCAGATCGCGCCGTGCGCGGCGGATCCGACCAGCTGGGCGTACTTGCGCAGCACGCCGGTGTCGAACCGGGGCGGCAGCGGCTGCCAGGCCTCCCGCCGCCGCTCCAGCTCCGCCCCGTCGACGTGCAGCTCGATGCTCCGGTTGGCGATGTCGACGACGATCCGGTCCCCGTCGGCGACCAGCGCGATCGGGCCGCCGACCGCCGCCTCCGGGGCGACATGCCCGATGCACAGCCCCGTGGTGCCGCCGGAGAACCGGCCGTCGGTGAGCAGCAGCACGTCCCTGCCGAGGCCGGCGCCCTTGATCGCACCGGTGATCGCCAGCATCTCGCGCATCCCCGGGCCGCCCTTGGGACCTTCCCAGCGGATCACCAGCACGTCGCCGGCCTGCAGCGTGCCGGCCGCCACCGCCTCCATCGCGGCCTGCTCGCGGTCGAAGACCCGGGCGGTGCCGTCGAAGACGTCGGTGTCGAAGCCGGCCGTCTTGACCACCGCGCCCTCCGGAGCCAGCGAGCCATGCAGGATGGTGATCCCACCGGTGCGGTGCAGAGGGCTGGCCAGCGGCCGGATCACCTCGCCGTCCGGCGCGGGCGGCGCCAGCAGCGCCAGGTTCTCCGCCAGCGTCCGGCCGGTCACGGTCAGCGCGTCGCCGTGCAGCAGGCCGGCGTCCAGCAGGGCCCGCATCACCACCGGAATGCCGCCGATCCGGTCCACGTCGGTCATCACGAACCGGCCGAACGGCTTGAGGTCGGCCAGGTGCGGCACCTTGTCGCCGATCCGGTTGAAGTCGTCCAGCGACAGCTCCACCGCAGCCTCCCGGGCGATGGCCAGCAGGTGCAGCACCGCGTTGGTGGAACCGCCGAGCGCCATCACCACCGTGATGGCGTTCTCGAACGCCTGCCTGGTCAGGATCTGACGCGCGGTGATCCCGGCGTCCACCAGGTGCACGGCCGCCTCGCCGGAGCGGCCGGCATAGGCGTCCCGGCGCGAGTCCGGCGCGGGCGGCGCCGCCGAGCCGGGCAGCGACATGCCGAGCGCCTCGGCCGCCGAGGCCATCGTGTTGGCGGTGTACATCCCGCCGCAGGCGCCCTCGCCGGGGCAGACGGCGCGTTCGATCTCGTCCAGCTCGTCGCGGGTGATCTTGCCCGCCAGGCACGCGCCGACCCCCTCGAAGGCGTCGATGATGGTGACGTCGTTGCCGTGCAGCTTGCCGGGCAGCGTGGAGCCGGCGTACAGGAACACCGCGGCGACGTCCAGCCGGGCCGCGGCCATCAGCATGCCCGGCAGCGACTTGTCACAGCCCGCCAGCAGCACCGCGCCGTCCAGCCGCTCGGCCCGGAACACCGTCTCGACCGAGTCGGCGATCACCTCCCGGGAGACCAGCGAGTAGTGCATGCCCTCGTGGCCCATCGAGATGCCGTCGGAGACCGAGATGGTGCCGAACTCCAGCGGGAACCCGTCGGCGCCCCGGACGCCCTCCTTGGCCCGCTTGGCCAGCCGGTCCAGCGACAGGTTGCAGGGCGTGATCTCGTTCCAGGACGAGGCCACCCCGATCTGTGGCTTGCCCCAGTCGTCGTCGCCCATGCCCACTGCGCGCAGCATCCCCCGGGAGGCGGCCCGTTCGATGCCGTCGGTGACCGCGCCGGAGTGCGGCTTGCGGTGGTGGCGTGCCTTACTGCCGGGCTGCTGGGTGCTCACGGCGTCGAGCCTACGACCTAGGCTGGCGGCCATGACGACTCCGCAGCGGACCGTGCTCAAGCATCCGGCGTTGTCCTACCTGATCGTGGCGTTCACCGCGCTGTGCTGCACCGCGGTGGTGCACTCGCCGGTGCTGGCGCTGGTCTACCTGCTGCCGCTGGCCGGGGCGTGCTACGTCGCCCGCACCGCCACCATCGTCGACGAGCGCGGCGTGCACGCCCGGGCGATGTTCGGCTCCCGGATGATCGGCTGGGACGAGCTCGCCGGCCTGCGGCTGGACCGCTCCGGGGCGGTGTACGCGGTGGACCGGATCGGTGGCCAGCTGAAGCTGCCGTGCGTGCGCAGCACCCGGCTGGACGACCTGATCGCTGCCGGCGCCGGACGGATACCGGACCCGGCAGCCGCCGGCTGAGCCGGTTGCGGCGGCCGGCAGGGGCGGCAGCCACCGCGGCGTCAGTACTCGCCGGTGACCACGTTCGCCAGCTGCTCGCCGTGCAGGTACCGGTGCAGCTGGCTGACCAGCAGGGCTGCGAACCGGTCGCCGAAACCCAGCACCGAACCCGCGACGTGCGGGGTGAGCAGCAGGTTGGGAGCCAGCCACAGCGGGTGGTCCGAGGGCAGCGGCTCCGGATCGACGACGTCCACCGCGGCCCGCAGCCGTCCCGAGGTCAGCTCGGCCAGCAGCGCGGCGGTGTGCACTACCGGCCCGCGGGCGGCGTTGACCAGCACGGCGCCGTCCGGCATCGCGGCCAGGAACGCCGCGTCCACCATGCCGACGGTCTCCGGCGTCTTGGGCACGATCAGCACCACCGCGTCGGCGCCCGGCAGCAGGTCGGGCAGCTCTCCGATCGAGAAGACCCCCTCGCGCGCGGTCCGCGCGACCAGCACCGGAATGGCGTCGCAGGCGGTGATCCGGCGGGCCAGCTGCTGGCCGACGTCGCCGGCCCCGACGATCAGCACCCGCTTGCCGGCCAGCTCGTCGGTGACCGAGTAGTCCCAGCGCCGCTGCTGGCGGGCCCGCTCGAACCGGGGGAACTCCCGGAACACCGACAGCAGCGCGGTCAGCGCCCACTCGGCGGTGGACGAGCCGTGCACGCCCCGCGCGTCGCAGAGCTCGACGCCGTCGGGGAGCACCTGCAGCAGCACGTCCACCCCGGCGGTCTGGGCCTGGATCACCCGCAGGCCCGGCATCGCCGCGACGATCCCCCGGTACAGCACCGGGTCGGCGCCCAGGAAGTCCGGCACCCAGAAGTCGACACCGGCCAGCTCCTGGCCCGGCAGGCTGGTCGGCTCGTGGATCACCGCGCCGGACAGCAGCTCGATCAGCTCGGGTTGCGGATCGTCCTGGCGCCGGGCCATGGCCAGCCCGCGGTCGCGGACGGCGGTGGACGGCACGCACAGTTGGCTCACGCGCATCAAACTAGCGTGACGACCGGTGGGTTCTCTCCGTCCCATGCCCGTCACACAGCTCGAGCAGGCAGACTGGACCGGTGTTGCCTTCCCTGCTGACCCGGACGGCGGTCCCGGTGGTGGCCGTCGCCGCCGTGCTGGCCGGCACCACCGGCTGCCGGAGCGGGACGGCCGGCGACCCGCCGACCTGGGTGCCGCAGCCGAACTACCAGGGCAACAACGACCCGCGCCCGCAGCTGCCGGCCCCCCGGCTGCCGGCCCCGTCGCCGTCGGACAGCTCCTCGGGCAGCGCCCCGCCCCCCGGCCCGTCCGGCTCCGCGCCGACCGGCACCCCGGCCACCGACCCCGCCGTGCTGGCGACCAAGCTGAACCAGCCGACCGGGCTGGTGGTGCTGCCGGACGGCACCGCGCTGGTCGGCGAGCGCACCACCGGCAGGATCCTGCGGGTGCAGCCGGTGCCCGGGCGGCCGGCCACCCCGGTGCAGCGGCTGGTCGTGGACGGCAGCGGCGACGGCGGCCTGCTGGACCTGGCGATCTCGCCCACCTTCGACCAGGACGGCCTGGTCTATGCCTACCTGAGCACCGCCACCGACAACCGGGTGGTGCACTTCGCGCTCGGCTCGCCGCCGTCGGCGATCGTCACCGGCATTCCGAAGGGCCGCACCGGCAACGCCGGCCGGCTGGCCTTCGACGCCACCGGCGCCCTGCTGATCGGCACCGGCGACGCCGGCCAGCCGGCACTGGCGGCCTCGACCAGCAGCCTGGCCGGCAAGATCCTGCGCACCAGCGACATCGGCCGGCCGCTGCCGAGCAACCCGCTGCCCAGCTCGCCGGTGTTCAGCCTCGGGCTGCGCAGCGTCGACGGGTTGTGCGTGGACACCCGCACCGGCCTGCGGATCGCGATCTCGGCGGGGACGCCCGGCGTCGGCGGGGACGCCGACGAGGTGAACGTGATCCGTCCGGACAACGACTACGGCTGGCCCGGCAACCTGTCCTCGTCGGTGGATCCGCTCCGGACGCTGCCGCCGGCGCTCGGCGGCGGCGGTGGCTGCGCGATAGCCGCCGGACGGCTGTTCGTGGCCACCTCCACCGGCCGGTCGCTGGCCGTCAGCAACCTGACCCAGGGTTCCGGCGGCGCGGTCACGCTGGGCGCGTTCAGCCCCGCGCTGCAGAACCGGTACGGCCGGCTGGCTACCGTGGTCGCCGCGCCGGACGGGGCGCTGTGGCTGACCACCCGCAACCGGGACGGCCAGGGCAGGCCGACCGCCGACGACGACCGGGTCATCCGGATCTCGCCGTCGGACGACACCGCGAGCCCGATCACCTGACGGTTCGCCCCGCTCAGCGGCGGGCCCGGCGCCGGTGGCCGATGCCGGGATGCCAGGACTCCACCACCAGCAGGTCCACCGGGCCGTCCGGAACGGAGCTGGTGACGTAGGTCAGCACCGCCTCGGTGACGTCCAGCCGGAACGAGGCCGCGTCGGGTGGCACGTCGGGCGGTCGCTCGATCTCGACCAGCCGGCCGGCCAGCTTCGCCTCGCCCAGCCAGGCACCGGGATCGCCCGGCGGCGGTTCCAGGGTCGGCGAGTGCAGCGCCACCCGGGGATCGCGCCGGACGTCGGCCAGCTTCACCGAGTCCGGCATCATGCCCAGCGTCACCTCGTCGTCGGTGACAACGAGCTCGGAGCCGCTGATCCGCGGCGAGCCGTCCCGGCGCAGGGTGGCCAGGGTCTGTTGGTGCCCGCGTCGAAACGGGCCCGCACCCGGGCGGCGAAGTCCGGGGCGTCGGTGGCGAGTTCCCTCCAGCTGGCCATGCCGGATGGTCTACCAGCCGGCACCGACAACGCTCAGCCCTCGGACACTCCGAGCCGTTCCAGCAGGATCGCCCGGACGGTGGCCGCGTCGGCCTGGCCGCGGGTCGCCTTCATCACCGAGCCGACCAGCACCCCGACCGCCGGCAGCTTGCCGCCGCGCACCTTCTCGGCGACGTCCGGGTTGGCCGCGATCGCGGCGTCGGCGGCCTCGGTCAGCGCGCTGGTGTCCGACACCACCGCCAGGCCCCGCTCGGCGATCACCTGCTCGACGTCGTCGCCGGTCTCCAGCACCGCGTCCACCACCTGCCGGCCGAGCGCGGTAGACAGCGTTCCGGCGCCGACCAGCTCGATCACCTTGGCCACCTGCGCCGGCGAGATGGGCAGCACCGCCACCTCGATCTCGCGGGCGTTGGCCAGCTGGGCGAGGTAGCCCAGCCACCAGTTGCGGGCCTCGGCCGCGGGCGCGCCGGCGGCCACGGTGTCGGCGAAGACGTCCACCGCACCGGCGTTGACCAGCGCCTGCAGCTCCTCGGCGCTCAGGCCCAGTTCGGCGCGCAGCCGGCTGCGGCGGGCGGCGGGCAGTTCCGGCAGGCCGGCCCGCAGCTGCTCCACCCAGCCGGCGTCCGGCGCCACCGGCACCAGGTCCGGCTCGGGGAAGTACCGGTAGTCGGTGGCCTCCTCCTTGCTGCGTCCGGACCGGGTCTGGCCGGTGGTCTCCTGGAAGTGCCGGGTCTCCTGCTTGACCTTCCCCCCGGCGTCCAGCAGCGCCGCCTGCCGGATCATCTCCGAGCGCATCGCCCGCTCGACGCTGCGCAGCGAGTTGACGTTCTTGGTCTCGGTCCGGGTGCCCCACTCCGCCGAGCCCGCCGGGGTGAGCGAGGTGTTGACGTCGCAGCGCAGGCTGCCCTGCTCCATCCGGACGTCGGAGACCCCGAGCGTGCGCAGGATGTCGCGCAGCTCCGCCACGTAGGCACGGGCCACCTCCGGGGCCAGCGCACCGGTGCCGGCGACCGGCTTGGTGACGATCTCCACCAGCGGGATGCCGGCCCGGTTGAAGTCGACCAGCGAGTAGTCCGCACCGTGGATCCGCCCGGTCGCGCCGCCGACGTGGGTGTTCTTGCCGGTGTCCTCCTCCAGGTGCACCCGCTCGATCCCGACCCGCACCGTCTCGCCGTGCACCTCGACGTCGAGGTAGCCGTCGGTGCACAGCGGCTCGTCGTACTGCGAGATCTGGTAGTTCTTCGGCATGTCCGGGTAGAAGTAGTTCTTGCGGGCGAACCGGCACCACGAGGCGATCGAGCAGTTCAGCGCCAGGCCGATCTTGATGGTGTACTCGATCGCGGCGGTGTTGACGACCGGCAGCGCGCCCGGCAGCCCCAGGCACACCGGGCAGGTCTGGGTGTTCGGCTCGGCGCCGAAGGTGGTGGCGCAGCCGCAGAACATCTTCGACGCGGTGCCCAGCTCCACGTGGGTCTCCAGGCCGAACACCGGCTGGTAGCGGGTGAGCACGTCGTCGTAGGCAGTGCTTTCAGTGGCCTGCGGGGTCTGGGTCATCGGGTTGCTCCGTCCGTGCCGGCGCCGACCGAGCCCGCCCGGGACAGGCCGGCCAGGATCTGGCCGTTGCGTGCGACGTAGGCGGCCTCGAAGGTGGCGGCCACCCGGAAGCAGCGGTCGTCGGCCATCGCCGGGGCCATGATCTGCAGGCCGACCGGCAGCGCCGGGCCGGTTTCGTCGGACAGCCCGCACGGCACCGAGATCGCCGGGGTGCCGGCCAGCGAGGCCGGCAGCGTGCACAGGTCGTTGACGTACATCGCCATCGGGTCGGCGACCCGCTCCCCCACCCCGAACGCCACGAACGGCGAGGTCGGCGAGACCAGCACGTCGGCCTGCGAGAACGCCCGGCGGAAGTCGTCGGCGATCAGCGTCCGGACCTTCTGCGCCTGGCCGTAGTAGGCGTCGTAGTAGCCCGAGGAGAGCGCATAGGTGCCGATCATGATGCGGCGCTTCACCTCAGGCCCGAAGCCCTGCTCCCGGGTCAGCGACATGACCTCCTCCAGCGAGCGGCTGCCGTCGTCGCCGGCCCGCAGGCCGTAGCGGACCGCGTCGAAGCGGGCCAGGTTGGACGAAGCCTCGCTGGGCGCGATCAGGTAGTAGGCGGCCAGCGCATAGTCGAAGTGCGGGCAGGACACCTCGACGACCTCGGCGCCGAGCGATTCCAGGATGTTCACCGCATCCCGGAACGCGGCGAGCACGCCCTGCTGGTAGCCGCCGCCGACGCCGGTCAGCTCGGTGACGATGCCGACCCGGACGCCGGACAGGTCACTGCCGGCACCCTCGCGGACGGCGGCGACCACGTCCGGCCCCGGCGTGGGGATGGAGGTGGAGTCCAGCGGGTCGTGGCCGGCCAGCACCTGGTGCAGCAGCGCGGCGTCGGTGACCGTCCGGGCGAACGGGCCCGCCTGGTCGAGGGAGGAGGAGAAGGCGATCAGGCCGTACCGGCTGACCGCGCCGTAGGTCGGCTTGTGCCCGACGATCCCGGTGACCGCGGCCGGCTGCCGGATCGAGCCGCCGGTGTCGGTGCCGATCGCCAGCGGCGCCTGGAAGGCCGCCACCGCCGCCGACGAGCCGCCGGACGAGCCGCCCGGCACCCGGGACAGGTCCCACGGGTTGCGGGTCACCTGGTAGGCGGAGTTCTCGGTGGACGAGCCCATCGCGAATTCGTCCATGTTGGTCTTGCCGAGCATCACGATGCCGGCCTCGCGGACCCGGCGGGTGATGGTCGCGTCGTAGGGCGGCACCCAGCCCTGCAGGATCTTCGACCCGGAGGTGGTCGGCAGCCCGCGGGTCACCACCACGTCCTTCATGGCCAGCGGCACGCCGGCCAGCGGGCCGAGCGGCTCACCGGACCGGCGGCGTTCGTCCACCGCGCCGGCGGCCGCCAGCGCACCCTCGGTGTCGACGTGCAGGAACGCCCGGATGTCGGCGTCGGAGGAGGCGATCCGGTCCAGGTGGGCCTGGGCGACCTCGGTCGCGCTGACGTCCCCGGCGGCGATCCGGGCAGCGGTCTCGGCCGCGTCCAGCTCGATCAGCTCGGCCACTACTCCTCCTCTCCGAGGATCTGCGGCACCCGGAACCGGTCGTCCTCCACCGCGGGGGCGCCGGCCAGTACCTGCTCGCGCGGCAGCGACGGCTGGACCTCGTCCGGTCGGGAGACGTTCTGCAACGGCACCGCGTGAGTGGTGGGCTCGATGTCGGCGGCGGCCACGTCGCCGATGCGCGCCACCGAGCCGAGGATGACGTCCAGCTGGCCGGCGAACAGGTCCAGCTCGTCCTCGGTCACCGCCAGCCGGGCCAGCCGGGCCAGGTGCGCCACTTCGTCGCGGGTCAGGGGAGATCGATCGTCAGGCACAACTGGAGAGTTTAGGGCTCCGCCGCACCGGCCTCGATCCGGCCCGTGGGTGCTCCGGCTCTTTACTCCGGTTCTTTCTCCGGGCCCTTCTCCGGTGCTGGGGGTGTGCTGGCCCGGCGCGCGTAACACCGGCGACATGAAGCCACGGCACACTGGGCGGGTGTCCTTCCTGATACGCGTGGTCCTGCCCGACCGCCCGGGTGCGCTCGGTGCGGTCGCGTCAGCGCTGGGCCACGCCGGCGCCGACATCCTCAGCGTCGACATCGTGGAACGCTCGGCCGGCCAGGCGACCGACGACCTGGTGGTCGAGCTGGCGCCGGGCAAGCTGCCGGACTCGATGGTGAGCGCCGCCGCCAGCGTGCCGGGCGTCCGGGTCGAGTCGATCCGGTCCTACGCCGGGGTGATCGACCCGTTCCGCGAGCTGGAGCTGCTGGAGAAGCTGGCGGTCAGCGGCACGGAGGCCCCCGGCGTGCTCGCCGACGGGGTCTGCCGGCTGTTCCGGGCCGGCTGGGCACTGGTGCTGCAGGCCCCGGAGGTCGAGGGCAGCCCCGCCACGGTGATCGCCCGCAGCTCCGCCGCCCCCGAGATCGGCACGCTGGCCACCCCGTGGTGGCCGCCGCACCCGGCCCGGCCGCTGGACGCCGACCAGGCCTGGGCGCCCGCGGAATGGGCCAGCCTGGACACCGAGCTGGCCGTGGTGCCGCTCGGCCGGCGGGCCATCCTGGTCGGCCGGCCGGCGCTGCGCTGGCTGGCCAGCGAGATCATCCGGCTCTCGCACCTGGCCTCGATCGCGGCGACCGTGCTCGACCCGCACCCGGCCTGACGCCGGCAGTACCCGGGCGAGCGCTCGTTCGCTACCGGCTGGTCACTCCTCCCCGATCCGGGCCACCGCGGTGGCGGCCTCCGGGCCCTGCTCCAGCAGCACGGTGAAGCCGTCCTCGTCCAGGATCGGCACCTTCAGCTCGACCGCCTTGGCGTACTTGCTGCCCGGGGTGTCGCCCACCACCACGAACGCGGTCTTCTTCGAGACCCCGCTTGCCGCCTTGCCGCCCCGGCTGGCGATCGCGGCGGCCGCCTCGTCGCGGCTGTAGCGCTCCAGCGAGCCAGTCACCACCACCGCCAGCCCGGCCAGTGGCTTCGGGCTGTCGTCGACGACCCGCTCCTCCTCCAGCCGGACGCCGGCCGCGGCCCATTTCTTGACGATCTCCTGGTGCCAGTCGACCGAGAACCACTCCCGGATCGACTCGGCGATGGTCATGCCGACCCCCTCGGCGGCGGCCAGCTCCTCGGGGGTGGCCCTGGCGATCGCGTCGATCGAGCCGAACTCCCTGGCCAGCACCTGGGCCGCGGTCGGGCCGACGTGCCGGATCGACAGCGCCACCAGCACCCGCCACAGCGGCTGGGTCTTGGCCGCCTCCAGGTTCTCCAGCAACTTGCGGGCGTTGGCGGCAAGCTCGCCGTCCTTGCGCCGGAAGAACTCCGACCGGGCCAGGTCCTCGGCGGTCAGGGAGAACACGTCGCCCTCGTCGCTCACCAGGCCGGCCTTGAGCAGCGCGACCGCACCCTCGTAGCCGAGCGCCTCGACGTCGAAGGCGCCCCGGCCGGCGACGTGGAACAGCCGCTCCCGCAGCTGGGCCGGGCAGGACCGCTGGTTGGGGCAGCGGATGTCGGCGTCGCCCTCCTTCTGCGGCCGCAGCTCGGTGCCGCACTCGGGGCAGTGGGTGGGCATCACGAACTCGCGTTCCGAGCCGTCGCGCAGCGCCACCACCGGGCCGAGGATCTCGGGGATGACGTCGCCGGCCTTGCGCAGCACCACGGTGTCGCCGATCAGCACGCCCTTGCGGGCCACCTCGCTGGCGTTGTGCAGGGTGGCCATCTCGACGGTGGAGCCGGCCACGAAGACCGGTTCCATCACGCCGAACGGGGTCACCCGGCCGGTGCGCCCGACGTTGACCTGGATGTCGAGCAGCTTGGTGTTGACCTCTTCGGGCGGGTACTTGAAGGCGATCGCCCAGCGCGGCGCCCGGCTGGTGGAGCCCAGCTGGCGCTGCATCGCCAGCGAGTCGACCTTGACCACCACCCCGTCGATCTCGTGCTCGACGTCGTGGCGGTGCTCGCCGTAGTGGTCGATGAACTCCCGCACCTCGGTCATCGAGGAGACCACCTTGGCGCGCGGCGAGGTGGGCAGCCCCCACTGGCGCAGGTAGTCGTACCACCCGGACTGGCTGTCCACCTTCGGGCCGCCCTCGACGTGCCCCACCCCGTGCACCACCATCTCGAGCTTGCGGGCGGCGGTGATCCGCGGGTCCTTCTGGCGCAGCGACCCGGACGCGGTGTTGCGCGGGTTGGCGTAGGGCGCCTTGCCCTCGGCGACCAGCTTGGCGTTCAGGTTCGCGAACTCGGTGAGCGGGAAGTACACCTCGCCGCGCACCTCGATGACGTCGGGAACCTCCGTGCCGGTCAGCCGGTCCGGGATCGCGGCGATGGTGCGGACGTTGCCGGTCACGTCCTCCCCGGTCCGGCCGTCGCCCCGGGTGGCGCCGCGCACCAGCCGGCCGCGCTCGTAGACCAGGCTGATCGCCAGCCCGTCGACCTTGAGCTCGCACAGGAACCGCGGCGCGGTGACCTCGCGCTCCACCCGGACCAGCCAGGCGTCCAGTTCCTCGGCGGTGAAGGCGTTGTCCAGCGAGAGCATCCGTTCCAGGTGGTTGACCGGCGCGAACTGCGAGGAGTAGTCGCCGGCCACCCGCTGGGTGGGCGAGTCCGGCGTGCGCAGCGCGGGGTACTCGTCCTCCAGGCGCTCCAGCTCGCGCATCCGCCGGTCGTAGTCGGCGTCCGACAGGGTCGGCGCGTTGGCGATGTAGTAGCGGTAGGCGGCGTCGTTCAGCTGCTCGGAAAGCTCGGCATGGCGCTGCTTGGCCTCGGCCGGGGCTTCGGCCGCCGGCTCGGTCCCGGCCACTGGGCCGGTCGGCTCGGCGTCGGCGCTGCCCGGGTGCTGGTCGGCTGTGGTCACGGCATCAAGTTACCGCCCGGCACCGACAGTTCTTCCAGACGCGGCACCGACAGTTCTGCCAGACCCGGCGCCGCGGTCGCCGCCGGCCCTGGCAGGGTGGGAGGCCTACCGGCACCACCCTGCCGCGACCCGACCAGGAAGCCGATCGAAGATGACCGACGCCCCGCACCAGCAGCCGTACCTGCACGACCTGCTGGCCTGCGTGCGCGCGCCGGCGCTGGTGCTCACCGGCCGGGACGGCCAGCTGCGCGACGGCGGCGTGCAGGGCGGCTACCTGGCCGACCGGCGCATCCTGTCCCGGTCGGTGCTGCAGGTCGCCGGCGCCGAGCCGGCCCCGATCTCCGGTGAGCTGGACGGCGCCGGTGCCAGCCGGAGCGTGTCGGTGGCCCGCGGCCTGGGAGATCCGGGAGCCGATCCCACCGTGACCGTCGAACGGCGCCGGGCCGCCGCTGCCGACGGCGTAGCCGAATCGATCACGGTCCGCTCGGCGGCGCGCGAGCCGGTCCGGGCCCGGCTCACCCTGGAGCTGGGCTGCGACCTGGCCGGCATGGCCGCCGTCAAGGCTGGCCTGCCCCCCGCCGAACTGGTGCCCGCCGAGCGGCCGGACGGGCTGCGCTGGACCGGCCCGGACGGCACCGAGGTCACCGCGGTGGCAACCCCGGCCCCGGCCGAGGTCAGCACCGCGCCGGCCCGGCTCGGCTGGGACGTCGACCTCGGACCCGGCGACAGCGTCACCGTCGAGCTGAGCTATTCCGCGACCGGCCCGGCGGCCCCGGTGGTGCTCGCGCCGGTCGGCCCGTCCCGGCTGGCGGTGCCGGCGGTCCGAGCGGACGACCCGCGGCTGGCCGGCTTCCTGGCGCGGTCGGTGGCCGACCTCGCGGCGCTGGAACTGGCCGATCCGCAGGAACCGCGGGACCACTTCCTGGCCGCCGGCGCGCCCTGGTACCTGACCCTGTTCGGCCGGGACTGCCTGCTCGCGGCCCGGATGCTGCTGCCGCTGGGCACCGAGCTGGCCGGCGGCACGCTGCGCACCCTGGCCCGCCGGCAGGGCAGCCGGGTCGATCCGGAATCCGCCGAGGAGCCCGGCAAGATCCTGCACGAGATCCGCGCCGTCGAGACCGAGCACCACGAGGGCCACCAGCTGGGCCGGCCGTTGCGGCTGCCGGCCACCTACTACGGCACGGTGGACGCCACCCCGCTGTGGATCCTGCTGCTGCACGACAGCTGGCGGTGGGGGCTGCCCGGGCTGGAGGTCGAAGAGCTGCTGCCCAACCTGGAGCGGGCGCTGGCGTGGCTGGCCGACTACGGCACCGATGGCAACGGCTTCCTCAGCTACGTCGATCGTTCCGGGCACGGCCTTTCCAACCAGGGCTGGAAGGACTCGGCCGACTCGGTCTCCTTCGCCGACGGCCGGCTTGCCGACCCGCCGGTGGCCCTGAGTGAGGTGCAGGCCTACGGCTACGCGGCGGCGATGGCGGGCGCCGCCCTCCTGGAGGCGTTCGGCCGCCCCGGCGCAGAGCGCTGGCGGGCCTGGGCGGCCAAGCTCGCCGAGCGGTTCCGGCAGCGGTTCTGGCTGGCCGACCAGCGGGGCGGCTACCCGGCGCTGGCCCTGGACGGGCACGGCGAGCCGGTGGACTCGGTCGCCTCGAACATGGGCCATCTGCTGGGCACCGGGCTGCTGAGCGCGGCGGAGGAGGGCCTGGTCGCCGCCCGGCTGGACTCGCCGGAGCTGTCCGCCGGCTTCGGGCTGCGCACCCTGGCAAGCTCGGCGGCCCGCTTCAATCCGCTGAGCTACCACAACGGGTCGGTGTGGGCACACGACACCGCGATCGCCGTCACCGGCCTGGCGGCTGCCGGCAGCGCCGGCCCGGCAACCGTCCTGATCGAGGGGCTGCTGGCCGCCGCTGCCGGCTTCGACTACCGGATGCCGGAGCTGCACGGCGGCCACCGTGCCGAGCCCGGCCGGCGCCCGCTGCCCTACCCGGCGTCCTGCCGGCCGCAGGCCTGGTCGGCCGCCTCGGCGATGGCGATCGTCTCGGCGCTGCTCGGGCCTCGGCCGGACGCCCCGGCGGGCTCGCTGGAGTTCCGGCCGCTGCTCGGCCCGGCCGGCCGGCCGCCGCTGGGCGAGCTGTCGGTGACCGGGCTGCGCTTCGCCGGCCGGCCGCTGTCGGTACGACTGGCCGCCGACGGCTCGGTCACCAGCACGCTCGGCTGACCGGCTGCTCCAGCCGGTTCCGGCTAGTCCAGCCCGGTGCCAGCTACTCCAGCCCGTCGCGCAGCGCCGCGCCGACCTCGCGCAGCTGCGCCATCACCCGGCGGGCGTACGGCAGCGAGGCCCCGGCCAGGCCACACGCCGGGGTCGGGACCACCGCGCCGGCCAGCCGGTCCGCCCCGAAGCCCAGCTTGGCCCACAGCCGGCCGATCCGCTCCCGGGCCTCGGCTGCCGAGATCGGGGTGTCGGTGCCGGGAAAGACCCCCAGCCACAGCGAGACGCCGGCCTCGACCAGCTCGCCGAGCGCGTCCAGGGAAGCGTCGGTCAGCAGGCTCGCGTCCACCGACACCGCCGACGCGCCGGCACCGGCCAGCAGGTCGTAGGGCACCCGGGCGGCGCAGCAGTGCACCACCCGGTGGCCGGGGGCGGCCAGCTCCAGCAGCTCGGCGAGCGCCGGCTGGGCCACCGAGCGGGGCAGCGACCGGACGGTGCCGTAGCCGGACGGCGTCGGCACCTCGCCGGCCAGCACCTGCGGCAGGCCCGGCTCGTCCACCTGGAGCACGATCGCGGTGCCGGGCAGCCGGCCGCCGAGGTCGGCCAGCAGGGTCCGGGTGCCCTCGACCAGCGACCCCGTCAGGTCGCGGAATGCGCCGTGGTCGGTCAGCACCTTGTGCAGGTTGGGCAGTTCCAGGGAGGCGCCCAGGGTCAGCGGGCCGCACACCGACACCTTCAGCAGCGGCACCCCCTGGGCCTGCTCGGTGACGGCGTCCAGGTCGCGCCGCAGGTGGTCGCGGGCCCGGGCCAGGTCCCGGCCGGGGCGGCCGGCGACGGTCCAGCCGTGCGGCTGCCACTCCAGCGGGAAGTCCACCAGCAACGACCCGGTACGGGCGATCATGTCAGCGCCGAAGCCGCGGCCGGGCAGCTCCGGCAGGTAGGGCAGCTCGCCGGCCTCGCCGAGCACCAGCCGGACCGCCTCGTCCGGGTCGGTGCCGGGCAGCGAGCCGATGCCGGTCGCCGCGCCGGGTGGCCAGGGAAAGCTCATCCGGTGCCGACCGCGGCCGGCTGAGCCCCGGCGCCGGCGGGCCGCTCGGTGCCCAGGATGGTGGCCGAGCCGAGCACCCGGTCGCCGTCGTACATCACCAGCGCCTGGCCGGCGGCCACCCCGCGCTGGGGTTCGCCGAGCACGGCACGCAGCCCGGCATCGTCGGCGGCGATCCGGGCCGCCGACACCATGCCGTGCGCGCGCAGCTGCACCTGGCAGTCGAACGGCTGGGACGGCGGCTCGGCGATCCAGACCGGCCGGCCGCACCGGACCAGCCCGACCTGCAGGTCTGCCGCACCGCCCACCACCACGGTGTTGGTCTTCGGCGAGATCGACAGCACATAGCGGGGCTCGCCGGTGGCGCTCGGCCGGGTCAGGTTCAGCCCCCGGCGCTGGCCTACGGTGAAGCCGTGGGTGCCGGCGTGGCTGCCGAGCACCGTGCCGTCGGTGTCGACGATGTCGCCGGGCCGCTCGCCCAGCCGGCGGGCCAGGAAGCCCTGGGTGTCGCCGTCGGCGATGAAGCAGATGTCGTGCGAGTCCGGCTTGCTGGCCACCGCCAGTCCCAGCCGGGCCGCCTCGGCGCGCACCTGGTCCTTGGTCGAGTCGCCCAGCGGGAACACCGCGTGCGCCAGCTGCCCGGGAGTCAGCACCGCGAGCACGTAGGACTGGTCCTTGGCCGCGTCCACCGACCGGTACAGCCGGCCGTCGACCAGCCGGGCGTGGTGGCCGGTGACCACCGCGTCGAAGCCGAGCGCCAGCGCCCGGTCCAGCAGCGCGGCGAACTTGATCTTCTCGTTGCAGCGCAGGCACGGGTTGGGCGTCCGGCCGGCCTGGTACTCCGAGACGAAGTCGTCGATCACGTCAGCGGCGAAGCGCTCGGCGAAGTCCCAGACGTAGAACGGGATGCTCAGGATGTCGGCGGTGCGCCGGGCGTCGTGGGAGTCCTCCAGCGAGCAGCAGCCCCGCGAGCCGGTGCGCAGGGTGGCAGGCTGGCGGGACAGCGCCAGGTGCACGCCGGTCACGTCCCAGCCGGCCGCGACCGCCCGGGCGGCGGCGACCGCCGAGTCCACTCCGCCGCTCATCGCGGCCAGCACCTTCATGCGCTGCGCCCGGTGGCCGCGGCCACCCCGACGGCGGCGCTGGCCCGGCGGGCCCGCTCCACCACCGGCCCGATCGCCTCGACGACGGCCTGCACGTCGGAGGCGGTGGAGGTGTGGCCCAGCGACAGCCGCAGTGCCCCACGGGCCCGCTGGGAGTCGGTGCCCATCGCCAGCAGCACATGCGAGGGCTGGGCCACCCCGGCCGAGCAGGCCGAGCCGGTCGAGCACTCGATGCCCCGGGCGTCCAGCAGCATCAGCAGCGAGTCGCCCTCGCAGCCGGGGAAGGACAGGTGTGCGTTGCCCGGCAGCCGGTGCACCGGGTGACCGTTGAGCACCGCGTCCGGCACCGCCCGCCGGACGCCGTCGATCAGCTGGTCGCGCAGCCGGGCCAGCCGGGGCGCCAGCTCGTCCCGGCCGCGTACCGCGATCTCGGCGGCCAGCGCGAAGCCGACCGCGCCGGGGGTGTCCAGGGTGCCCGAGCGGACGTCGCGTTCCTGGCCGCCGCCGTGCAGCACCGGGATGCAGTCCATCCCGCGGCCCAGCAGCAGTGCCCCGACGCCGACCGGCCCGCCGATCTTGTGCGCGGTGACCGTCATCGCGTCCACGCCGGACTCGGCGAACGACATGCCCGGAACGCCGACCGCCTGCACCGCGTCGGTGTGGAACGGAATGCCGTAGCCGTGCGCGATCTCGGCCAGCTCCCGGATCGGGGAGATGCTGCCGACCTCGTTGTTGGCCCACATCACGCTGACCAGCGCCACCGTGTCCGGGTCGTCGGCGAGTGCGGCGGCCAGCGTCTCGGGCTGCACCACCCCGTCGGAGTCCACCGGCAGCAGCACCAGCTCGGCGTCGGAGTGCTCGGCCAGGTAGTCGGCCGAGTCCAGCACCGCGTGGTGCTCGACCGCGCTGACCAGCAGCCGGCGGCGGGCGGGATCGGCGGCCCGGCGGGCGGCGTAGATGCCCTTGACGGCCAGGTTGTCGGCCTCGGTGCCGCCGGAGGTGAAGATCACCTCGGACGGCCGGGCGTCCAGTGCTGCCGCCAGCCGCTCCCGGGACTCCTCGATGATCCGGCGCGCCTGCCGGCCGGAGGTGTGCACCGACGACGGGTTGCCCGCGACCCCGGTGGCCGAGGCGCGCATCGACGCGGAGACCGCGTCGATCACCTCCGGGAGCATCGGAGTGGTGGCGGCGTGATCGAGGTAGGGCATCGGTTACGAGCTTACTGAGCCGGGCCAGCTGCACTCGACCGAGCGGGACAGCGGCCGGTCGGCGCCGGTGGCCGGGCCGGTGCCGGTCACGCCCGGGACGGCGGGACTCACCGGCGCGCCGTCGGCCGGCCGGCGGACAGCCGCGCCGGTGAGCCGGGAGGCCCGGCCGATCGCCACCGCCGCCAGGCCCGCCATGGCCACGAACACCACCGCGAAGCCGGTTCCGTAGCCGATCCGGCCGTGCGCCGCGAGCGCGACGAACGCCCCGGCGAACGCCGCCGAGATGGCGCTGACCGAGGAGTCGGCCAGCTGCAGCGCGGCCGAGTCCGAACCGCGCTGGGCGTCGGTGGTGCACTCCAGCATCACCACACTGGCGCTGGTGATCGCGAAACCGGCGCCGAAGCCGGCGAACGGCCACAGCGCGAAGGCCACCGCGCCCGGCACGGTGCGCAGCGCGACCAGCGCCATGCCGACCCCGCCGACGGCCATCAGCACCAGCCCGAGGGCGACCAGCCGGGCCCGGTTCGGGTGCGGCAACCGGCTCTGGATCGTCGAGGCGGCCGCCCAGCTGAGTGCCGAGAGCATCAGCGGCGTGCCGGCCATGGTCGGCGAGTAGTGCAGCTGCACCGTCAGGGTCAGCGGGACGATGACCTCCATCCCGACGAACACCCCGGCCAGCACGCCGCGGAACGCGATGGCGGCCGGCACTCCGGAGGCGAACCGCGCGGTGCCGGCGGGCAGCAGCCGGCGCAGCCCGGCCAGCATCGCCACCAGCCCGACTGCCGCGCCGGCCGCGCCGAGCAGGTCCAGGTGCTCGCCCAGGTTGGCCACCCCGGCCACCCCGACCGCGGTCAGCAGCGCGTAGCCGACCCGCCGGTGGTCGATCCGGCCGGTGGTGACCGAGCCGCGCAGCTGGCGCAGCGACGGCAGGATCAGCAGGCCGCCGAGCGCCACGAACGGGCTCAGCCCGCCGAACACCCAGCGCCAGGACAGCTGCTCGGTGATCCAGCCGGCCAGCATCGGGCCGACCAGGCCGGGAATCACCCAGGCGCCGGCGAGCGCGGCGAAGATCCGGGGCCGCAGCAGGTCGTCGTAGACCTCACCCATCACCACGTACATGGCGGTGATCAGCAGTCCGACCGCCAGGCCCTGCACGAACCGGGCGGCCACCAGCACCAGCATCGTGTTCGCGGCACTGCCTACCAGCAGGCCGGCGACGAACAGCAGCAGGCCGGCCAGCAGCGGCCGGCGGGCGCCGTGCAGGTCGGAGTACATGCCCGAGACCACCATGCCGACCACGCTGGTCACCAGGAAGCCGGTGAAGGCCCAGCCGTAGGAGGCCAGCCCGTGCAGGCTGCGCGCCGCGGTGGGCAGCGCGGTCGCGACGGCCAGCGCCTCGAAGGCGATGATCGTCATCAGGATGAGGATGCCGAGCGTGGTGACCCGGTAGGCCGGCGAGAAGATGGTGCCGGCGCGGCCGCCTGGTGCCCTGGGCTCAGCGCGTACCGTCACTGGGCCCAGTGTAGCGGGAGTTATCCCTTGCGCTTACTGACTTCTTCGGCCAGCTGCGGGGCCACGTTGAACAGGTCGCCCACCACGCCGAAGTCGGCCAGCTCGAAGATCGGCGCCTCGGGATCCTTGTTGACCGCCACGATCGTCTTCGAGGTCTGCATGCCGGCCCGGTGCTGGATCGCCCCGGAGATGCCGAGCGCCACGTAGAGCTGCGGCGAGACCGTGACGCCGGTCTGGCCGACCTGCATCTGGTGCGGCACCCAGCCGGCGTCGGTGGCCGCCCGGGACGCGCCGACCGCCGCGCCGAGGGAGTCGGCGACCTGCTCCACCACCGAGAAGTTGTCGGCCGAGCCGACCCCGCGACCGCCGGAGACGATCACCGAGGCGTCCTGCAGCGAGGGACGCGAGCCCTTGGCCTCGGTGACCCGGTCCACCACCTGGGCGGCTTTGGCGCTGTCGGACAGCTGCACCTCGACGGTCACCAGCTCGGCGGCACCGGACGCGGCCTCGGCGGCCACCGAGTTGGGCCGCAGGCTGATCACCGGAACGCCCTTGGTCACGGCCGAGTTGACGGTGACCGCGCCGCCGAAGATGGACTGGACGGCCGAGCCGTCGGGGTTCAGGCCGACCGCGTCCGCCAGGAACCCGGAGTCGATCTTGAAGGCGGCTCGGGCGGCCACCTCCTTGTTCTCCGGGGTGGCGGCGACCAGGATGGCCGCGGGGCTGGCCTGCCCGGCCACCTGGGCCAGGATCTCGGCCTTCGGGGCCACCAGGTAGTTCGCGACGTCCTCGCTCTCGGCCGCGTAGACCTTGGCCGCGCCGTATTCGGCGAGCTGGTCGCGCAGCGCCGCCGCGGTGCCCGGAGCGCCGATCACGACGGCGGCCGGCTCCCCGAGCGAGCGGGCCGCGGTGAGCAGCTCGGACGCGGACTTGGCCGGCTTGCCGTTGGCCGAATCGATCAGGACGAGTACCTCAGCCATGGGTGATTTCCTCTTGGTCGGTCTGGTCGGTCTAGTCGGTCGGTTGTCGGGTCGGCGGGCTCAGATGAGCTTCTTGCTGGCCAGGAACTCGGCGATCGCGGCGCCGCCGTTCCCGTCGTCCTTCACCACCACGCCCGCGGCCCGCGGCGGCGCCGGCTCGAAGGAGCGCACCGCGCTGGTCGCGGCAGCCAGGCCCACCTCGTCGGCGCTCAGTCCCAGGTCGGCGAGGCCCAGCGTGGTGACCGGCTTGGACTTGGCGGCCATGATGCCTTTGAAGGACGGGTAGCGCGGGTCGTTGATCTTCTCCACCACGCTGAGCACCGCCGGGGTGCTGGCCCGCACCACGTCGTAGCCGGTGTCGGTGACCCGCTCGATGGTGACGTCGGAGCCCTCCACGCTGACCTTGCGGGCCCCGGTCAGCTGCGGCAGCCCGGTGGCCTCGGCCAGCAGCGCCGGCAGCACCGACAGCCGGGAGTCGGTGGCCTCGACGCCGCCGATCACCAGGTCGTAGTCCAGGGTGCCCAGCGCCTTGGCCAGCACCTTGGCGGTGGTGATCACGCACGAGCCGTGCAGCGCCTCGTCCACCACGTGCACGCCCTTGTCGGCACCCATCGACAGCGCCTTGCGGATCGACTCGGTGGCCCGCTCCGGGCCCATCGTCAGGATGGTGACCTCGCCGCCGTGCGCCTCCTTGAGCCGCAGGCCCTCCTCGATGGCGTACTCGTCGATCTCGTTGATGACGGCGTCGGCGCCGGCCCGGTCCAGGGTGTTGTCGGCCGGGTCGAGCTTGCGCTCGGCGTAGGTGTCGGGCACCTGCTTCATCAGGACAACGATGTTCATCTTCGGATCGTCCTTACTGTTCGGTCCAGCCGGTCGGTTCGAGATCAGCGAGGGGTACCGGCGCTTGGCTGCTATGTTACCGACCAGTAGCAGATGAGGCACCGGGAGCCGGGGCGTGTTTCCGGTCACCCGCGACCCGGCCCGGGTGCGGCGGGTGTCCCGTGCACTGTTCTACACGCCGCCCGGAACCGGCTCCCATCCGCATGGGGCAATCGACGAGTGGGACGGCCGTCGCAGCGCCGCTACGGTTCTGCGACGAGGGAGCGGCCACCTAGGCTGGTCCATTCCACAGCTGGGTTCCCACCGACTGCGAAGGACAGGGACGATCGAGGCAACGGGTTCGCTCGCCACCGGGTGGGCTTCGACCGGCTCGGCTTCGACCGGCTCGGCTTCGACCGGCTCGGCTTCGACCGGCTCGGCTTCGACCGGCTTGGCGCTGACCGGCGAGCGGACGGTGCCCGGGATCGCCAGCGAGAACTACTGGTTCCGCCGGCACCAGGCCGCCTACCACTACCTGCTGGCCGAGGTCGGCGGTCCCCGGCTGCTCGAGGTGGGCGCCGGCGAGGGGTACGGCGCATCGTTGCTGGCCGAGCGGGCGCCCGGCGTGCTGGGCGTCCTGGCCCTGGACTACGACGGCTCCGCCGTCTCCCACCTGGCCCGGCGGTACCCGGCGTTGGCTGCCGTCCGGGCCAACCTGGCCGCGCTGCCGGTGGCCGCCGGCGCCTTCGACACGGTGGTCTCGCTGCAGGTGATCGAGCACGTCTGGGACCACCCGCAGTTCCTCGCCGAGTGCGCCCGGGTGCTGCGGCCGGGCGGCCTGCTGGCGCTCAGCACCCCGAACCGGCTGACCTTCTCCCCCGGCTCCTGCGGTGCCGACCGGCCGGTCAATCCCTTCCACAGCCACGAGTTCACCGCGGCCGAGCTGTGCCGGCTGGTGGCCGGCGCCGGCTTTGCCGTGCAGGCGGTGCGCGGACTGTTCGCCGGGCCGCGGCTGGTGGAGCTGGACCGCCGGCACGGCGGCCTGGTGGCCGCCCAGCTGGCCACCCCACCGGCGGACTGGCCGGTGGAGCTGGCCGCCGACGTGGCCGCGGTCGGCTGGCGCGACTTCGAGGTCGGCGCGGACCGGCAGCACGACCTCGGCGGGCTGGACGCCAGCCTGGACCTGATCCTGCTGGCGAGGCGGCCGTGAGCCCGGTCGGCCGGTTCAGCCTGGTGTTGCACACCCACCTGCCCTGGGTCGCGCACAACGGCACCTGGCCGGTCGGCGAGGAGTGGCTGCACCAGGCCTTCACCGGCTCCTGGCGGCGGGTGCTGCGCGTGCTGGAGGGCCTGGCCGAGCACGGTTTCTCCGACGTCGTCACGCTCGGGGTGACCCCGGTGCTGGCGGCGATGCTGGACGACCCCTACTGCTTGGCCGAGATCCATTCCTGGGCCGGCCGCTGGCAGCTGCGCGCCGAGGAGCTGGCCGCCCGGCCCGGGTTCGAGGCGCTGGCCGAGCACGAGCGCCGGGAGGCGGTGGCGTGCCTGGAGGACCTGCAGCGCCGGTGGCTGACCGGCGGGCTGTCGGCGGTGCTGCGGCCGCTGGCCGAGGCCGGCGTGCTGGAGCTGCTGTCGGGCCCGGCCACCCATCCGTTCCAGCCGCTGCTCACCGAGCGGTTCGCCGCCGCGCAGCTGGCCACCGGGCTGGCTGAGGCCCGGCTGCGGTTCGGCAGCCGGCCGGGCGGGATCTGGGCGCCGGAATGCGGCTACGCCCCCGGCATGGAGGACTTCTACGCCGCGCACGGGGTGACGCACTTCCTGGTGGACGGTCCGGCGGTGCGCGGCGACACCGGCCTGGCCCGTCCGGTCGGGGACTCCGACGTGCTGGCCTTCGCCCGTGACCTCGACATCTCCTACCGGGTCTGGTCCTCGCGCACCGGCTACCCCGGGGACGGCAGCTACCGGGACTTCCACACTTTCGATCACGCCTCGGGTTTCCGGCCGGCCCGGGTCACCGGCGGCGCGGTGCCGTCCGAGGCCAAGCGGCCCTGGGACCGGCGGCTGGCCGCCGCGGCGGTGCTGCGCGACGCCCGGGACTTCGTCGCCGCGGTGGTACGCCGGCTGACCGAGCTGCGCGACCGGCACGGCCGGGAGGCGCTGGTGGTGGCCGCGTTCGACACCGAGCTGTTCGGGCACTGGTGGTACGAGGGGCCGCAGTTCCTCGACGCCGTGCTGCGGATGCTGCCGCAGGCCGGCGTCCGGCTGAGCACGCTGCGCGGGGCGGCCGAGGCCGGCCTGGTCGCCGACCGGATCGAGCTGCCCACCTCGTCCTGGGGGGCCGGCAAGGACTGGCGGGTGTGGGACAACGACGCGGTGGCCGAGCTGAACGACGAGATCGCCCACGTGCAGAAAAGGCTGTTCTCGCTGCTGGACAGCCGCCCGGAGCATGCCGGCCGGTCGGCGGCGGCCGACCAGCTGGTCCGCGAGGCGTTCCTGCTGTCCTCCAGCGACTGGGCGTTCATGGTGACCCGGGACTCGGCCGCCGGCTACGCCCGGCAGCGGGCCCGGCAGCACGCCGAGCGGTTCGCCGCCCTGGCGGACGCGATCGAGTCCGGGGTCGGGGCCGACGCGCTGGCCGCCGAGCTGCGCGCGGTGGACGGCCCGTTCGGCCGGCTGGACGCCCGGACCTGCTGAGGCGGGCGCGCGGTCAGGAGGCGTAGCGCGCGGCGTCCCGGGACGGATCGGTCAACATGGCGACGGCATGTGCGGCGGAGGCGAGGGTCGCGTGCCGGTGCCAGCCGTTGAAGGAACGCCCGGCGTAGTCGCGGATTCCGACCTCGTCGGCAATCTCGGCGAAGTCCCGGTCCACCTGGCGGAGCAGGCCCGCCAGCTGCAGCACGGGGGCCGGTCCGGCCTCGACCAGATCGGTCAACCACAGTTCGGTCGGCCAGCTGCCGCCGAGCCGTCCCGCACCCAGCAGCATCAGCTCACGAGGAGGGGTTCGCACCGTGCCGGAGCGGGGCAGCCGCACTCTGACCATGCCGGCGAGCCAGGTCTGGTCGAGGTTGCCCTCGGCGTCGCGGAGATAGACCGGGCAGCGGTTGCCGCGTGCGGCGGCCATGATCTCCTGGGCCGAGAGGCTGCCACCGAGGTGGCCGGGCAGCGCCGGGTCGGCCGGACTCAGCGGGTAGCTGTTCGGGATCCGAAGCACGAACGGGGTGCCGGCAGCACCGAGCAGGTCGAGTACCGGGGCTACATCGGTGTCCCGCGCGTCGAACACCACCGGCCGGGTCGGGAACCCCACGACCCCTGCCCTGGCATCGAGATAGGTGCGGGCCGCGCACTCGCCGAGCGTCTCCAGCCGCTCGTCGTCCGGAATCTCGACAGACCGACGCCGGCGGTTGTCCTGCAGCCACGCCGAGGTGAGATGCAGGCGCCAGTTGACCGGGCTGCTCAGGTCCTGCCCCACCGCCCACAGGCCCACCGACTGCTGGACGTTGAGCGACTGGCCCACCTCGGCGCAGAACCGACGGCTGACTCCCACCGAGTGGGAGCCGGCCTTGACGATCGTCATCGGCCGCAGTACCCAGGCCTGCACCGGCATGCTGGCCAGGACGTAGCGGGTGAGGGCTCGGCGCATCGGTCGCCAGTCCCAGGTGGAGTCGCTGATGAAGTGATGCAGGCTCTGCTCGGTCGCCGAGCTGGCCGAGGTCGCGGCGATGTTGCGAACCGACTTCCGGCCGGTGGTCTGCAACAGGCCGGCGAGGTATTCCGCGCCCTTGCCCCGCTGGTCGCGCCGGGGCAACGACTGCAAGAGCGTCGAAGCCACTTGGTCGAACACGGCGTTGCGGGCCGGTCGGGAATGGACACGAGGCGCAGGCTCCAAGCGCGTGCTGTCCAGCAACATGAAAACCTCCAATCAGGTAGGCGGATGAACCGTGCCGGAACTGGTCAGCTCTGCTGTGGTCTGCCGCGAGGACCGGGAACTCAGTCGCGGATGACGGTCTTGGTACGCATCAGAAACTCACCCAGGTAGCTGTCGTGCGGAACGCCCGGGCGCATCCAGTAGGTGGGGTGATCGCCGAGGTAGACGTTGCTGATCGTCGGCTCCGCGACCAGCGCGTCGATCAGCGGCTCGTCGCCGGTGATGGCCGTCAGCACCAGGGTGTTGCGCAACGGTGCGACGCCTGCCTCCGGCGACCAGGGCGCCACCCAGACGCACGGGAAGGGCAGTTCGATGCCGGCCTGACGGGCGTCCGGACGGTCCAGCTGGTACACCGCCGGCCGGAGGGCGGCGCTGCCGTCGCCCAGTTCGTCGACGATCCCGTCGCCACCGAGCCAGGCGGTCGCACCGGCGGCGCTGGCCTGCAGGTAACGCTCGACGGCCCGCGCCGACTCCAACGGTTGCACCGGCAGCACCGCTCGGTCGTCCTCCGGCGGCAACGTCGGGATCGCGGCCAGCCGCTCGGCGATCGCCGCCGCCAGCGGTGCCGGGTCACCTTCGACGAACACCGCCGTGGCGTTCACGCAGGCGACGCCACCCTGGTGGCTGATCGAGTCGACGATGGTGTCCAGGTGCTCCCGCCAGTCGACATCGGCGGTCAGCAGCAGCTTCGACCGGCCCGGGCCCTGCGGCAGCACCGCGGTGTTGGCCGAGTACTTGCGCACCACGTCGTCGCCGCCGTAGACCATGCCGAGGTCGGCGCCCCGCAGCATCTCATCGGCACCGTCGTGGTCGGTGGGCAGCAGCACCACCTCGTCGTCGCGGAATCCGGCCATCCGCAGCGCCGTCACCACCCGGTGCGGGGTGAACGGCTCCCGGCGGGAGGGGCGCAGCGCCACCCGGTACCCCAGCGCGAGCGCCTCCAGCCACAGGCCGTGTGGGCCGGGATGGTTTCCCGCGGCATGGACGGCGAACACATTTCCCCGGCGGCACCACAGCGCGCTGCCGTGCTTGGTCTCCGGATGCCGCCACTCGTCCACCGCGCCGATCGGCCGCGCCTGGGTGACGCTGCTGCCGGCCGCGATCGCGGCCGCGCTGATCGCCGCGGTTGCCGATCGCACCACCGTGATCGGAACGCCGGAGATCCTGCTCACCAGCTTCTCGTACTGCCGCAGGGACAGGCCCAGGATCTCCTCCTCTGCGAAGATCCGGCCCGCTTCGGCCAGCTGGGCGAGCTTGTGCTCGATCGGCCGGTCCGGCGCCCGGTGCAGCGCGGCCAGCGCGCGTGAGACGAACAGCTTCGGCACGATGCTCAGCTCGGCGACCGGCGTGCCCGCCAGGTCCACGATGGTCATCCGGTTGCGGGCCCGGTAACTGCCGCGAGGCCCCAGCGCGTCCAGCAGCAGGAGGTCCTCGGCCATCAGTAGACACCTTCGGTCACGGTCTCGCCGTCGAACTCGAGCACCGGAGCGATGTCGGCCACCGAATCCCCCACCTGCCCGGGTGGTGGCGCGATCCGGGTGGCGTAGTCGCGCTCCAGGTTGTTGGGCAGGAAGAAGCTCTTGCTGGCATGGGTCATGCTCACCTGGCCGCGTTCTCCGTAGGGCACCTGCTCGCCGGTCTCCGGATCGATCACCCGGAAGCTCATGTGCGGCGAGTACGGGTCGTAGATGCACGGGTCGTCGTCGGTCAGGCCTACCCGCTCGCTGGCGTTGCCGAGGATCATCGTGCTGCCGTACCCGCTGTAGAGCCGCACCTCGGGAAAGATCTCGGTGCGGTAGAGGCTTCGGGTGTCGACGTCCATCTGGGTGCCGACCCAGTTGATCGCACGCACCTTCTCGTTGACCAGTTCGACCAGTCGTTCGTCGCGGGCCACCCGCTCCAGCACCGGCGGGGTGATCATCAGCACGCCGATGTCCTGGCTGGCCAGCAGATGGCGCAACTGCTCGACCAGGTGCTCGGCGTAGGCGCCGGCCTCGTCGAACTTTCCGGCCTCGATCAGCCGCTTCACCCAGCGAGGGTCGAGATCCACCATAAAGGACATGCCACCGCGGTAGGCCGCCTGGCGCTTGATGATCTCCCCCACCATGTGCGGGCCGGACGGTATGACGCAGAGCCAGTTCACGCCGGTGGGCACGCCGTGCTCGTCGAGCTGCCCGCTGCTCCACTCGATCAACTGGTCGAGCCAGTCCCGCAGGAGCACCACCCGCTTGGGCTGGCCGGTCGTGCCGCCGCTCTCGAACACGCCGATCACCTCGGGGTTCGGCCCGTACCCCCGAGGAATCAGGTCTTCCGCGCGGGCCGACCGGAGCTCGTTGGCGACATTGGGGAAGCGCGTCAGATCGTCGAAGGTGCCGATGTCGGTCAACGGGTCGAAGTCGAGCTTCTCGGCCTGGGCCAGCCAGAACGGCGAGCCGGTGTCGGCGGAGAAGTGCCAGCGTAGTACGGCGGAAAGATAGTCATCAGGGCGCTGGGCCGGATCAGCGATCAGCTCCGGCATCGGCTCTGCCACGGTCACCACGACGGAATCCCTTTCATGTATGGATGAAGTCCGGCATCAGCCGTTGATCTGGATGCCGGGGTTGTCGATCACATAGCGCCAGTACCCGTCCGGACCCCGCCGGGCGACATCGGCGGCAGTTCCGGTCACCCGGACCACCTCGCCGTCCGGGCACCTGCCCTCCATGACGTGGTCGCCCACCACCAGGGCCAGGTCGCCGCACTCGTGTACCGCCCGGACGGTGATGACGATCGGCAGCTGGTACCGCTCGTAGAAGGCTCGCATCGCCTCGACCCGGTCCGGCCCGTACACCATGGCCTCCGGCGACAGCGCCATTCCGGCACCCGTTTCGAAGAGCCGGTTCACCTTCGCCAGGTCGCCCGCGTTGTAGGCCCGCATGAACAGCTCGGGCAGCTGCGCCGGGGCGGCGGCCCGCTCTGGATCCAGCTCGCCCTCCGACCGGGGGTGCTGGCCGGTCATGAGTCAGCTCCGCGCACGACGGGCACGATCAGAGCTGGACGCCGGCGTCGGCGGAGCCGGGCGCGCGAGGCGGCTGCTCGAGCTCGATGCCGAAGTACTTGCGGTACGCGGCCAGTACCGCCAGGTCATCGGTCAGCTCCTCGACGCTCTTGCCGTCGCCGTCTGCGATCGTCAGCTGCTGGCCCTTGAGAGTGACCCGCCCGGTCTCAGTGGGCAGCGAGCAGAACAGGTCCTGCATGAAGGGAGACTCCGGCGCCGTCCGGTACCACTGCAAGGTCGGCCGGAAGTCGTCGATGATCGCGGTCCGGTCGTCGATCCGGTACAGCAGCCGCTCGTTGAGGTAGAGGTCGATCCCACCGTCGGCGTCGGCGAGCCGGTACTCGCCGTTGGGGTCGGCCTGCGGCTCCCGGGAGTCGAACCGCAGCGGGTGCATGCTGTTGCGCCCGAAACCCGTGTCGACCAGCCAGCGCTCCTCCAGATCCACCCGCAGGACCAGGTGGCACAGTGGCGGGCTCAGCCGGCCGTCGCGGTAGTACACCCGGCCGGGATGGATTGCGACCGAATAGCCGAGCGACTCCAACAGGTAGCCGAGGGCAGGATTCGTCTCGTAGCAGCCACCACCGCGACGCTCACGGACGATCTTGGTCAGGACCTCTTCCGTCATGAAGATCTGCCGGTCGAGGTGGTAGTCGATGTTCTCGAACGGCACCGTCATGATCTGGCGTTCCTGCAGGTGCCGCAGACCGTCAAGGTCCGGCTGTGCCGGCCGGGTCGCCCCGATCCGGTTGAGGTACTCCTTCGTCAGGTCCTCGTCCACTGATCTGCCTCTCTCACTGTTCAGTCCGGGCAACGGCACATGGTGGCGATGCCCTGTGTTTTGACAGCCTCGATCGCGCACGTCCATATCGCATGCGGCCGATTGCGCACCGGCCTGCCGAGGGGTTGCGTGCAAGCCGTTCGTATCGAAGCCGGACAGCGGCTCAGCTCATGCCGAGCAGCTCCGAGCGCAGTCGCTCGTACTCGTGCGCTCCGGTCTGTTCCCACATCTGGATGACCTCCGGCGGCAGCACACCGAGGAACTTCTCCCGCTCGTGCGGAGTGGCATCCTCCAGGCCCATACCGAGGAACATCAACGCCTTCTCGGGCGGTATCGACTCAGCACCCCGGGACTCGAACTCCAGCCACTCCTGCTGGGTGATGTGCTGCCTGACCAACGGCATCAGGTTGGCCTCCTCGTCCGCCATGTGCTCGTTCGAGGCTGCCGACAGCCGGTCCAGGTGGCTGGCCAGCGCGTCCCCGTTCTCCGCGGTGGGATCCTCGCGCCAGCTGTCTGCCAGCTCGAAGGTCCGCACCAGCAGCTTGTGCAGCTCCTCGTGCTCCTGCTCCATCCGCTGAACCACCGACGAGTCCGACCCGGTGCGCTCGAGCAGCCGTGGCCACAGGATCGAATCCTCGTTCTCATGGTGTTCCTGCAGTGACAGCGCCATGTCGGTGACGTGCTCGGCAACTCTCGTCGCCCGCTCCCGGTCACCGGCGGCGGACTTCCGTACCAGAGACGGCGCCAGCCCGAACTCGCGTCGGTACACCTGGTGCACCCACGCCATTCCCCACGGGTCCAGGACACCATTCTTCGGATCGGACATTGGTGGATCTCCGTTTCAGTCACCAGTGGCAGGCCCGCTGACCGTGCCGAGCACGGCGGAGCTGAGTCTCTGGCATTACAAGGGATTTACAGGAATTATGGATACGTCAAGAACTGACTATGACAAACCTCGACCTAAACATGTTTACCCGCACCGTTCGGACATAGCCACGGACTGCTGATCCTAGCCAAACCAGTTCCAGCCTCCGACGCATCGGCGCTGCCACAATCGAGAATGATCATCTGTTCGAAGGAATCGCCGTGCGCCACGCAGGCCTAGGAGGAACAACGACCATGAGCGTCCAGCTGAATCACCACATCGTCTGGGCTCGCGACCAGCGCTCCACCGCTGGATTCTTCGCGGAGTTCCTGGGCCTGCCGGCTCCGGCGGAGCACCCGCCTTTCACCACCGTCGAGCTCGACAACGCCATCCAGCTCGACTTCCTGAGCACGGATGGCCCCGTGTCCTCCCAGCACTACGCGTTCCTGGTCACCGAAGCGGAGTTCGACGAGATCTACGCCCGGATCAAGGAGAACGGCATTGCGTTCTGGGCAGGTCCGGGGCACCACGGCCCCCAACGGATCAACACCCGCGACGGGGGCCGAGGTATTTATTTCGACGACCCGAACGGGCACGCGCTGGAGGTGATCACCCGGCCCTACGGATCGGGATCCCCTGACTAGGTGCTTCCGCCGCAGACGTTCGCCCCGACGAGGACCTGGTGTCGTTGGTCTTCTTCTACGGGACCGACCGGCAAGCGGCGGATCCGCTCGCTGGCAGCGCCCGTCGGGCAGCGCTCAGCGGAAGTCGGCCGCGTGGTCGACCGCCCACTGGGAGAAGCTGCGCGCCGGCGTGCCGGTCAGCTTCTCCACGACGTCGGTGACCACGCAGTCCACCCCGTCGGTAGCCGCCCACCACGCCATGGTGGGCTCGATCACCCATTCCGGCAGCAGCCGGCGCAGCTGCTCACGGGCCTGGTCGGGGCTCAGTTCCTCGATGCGAACCGGGCGGCCGATCACCGCAGAGATCGTTTCGGCCTGCCGGCGCTGGGAGATCGGCTCCGGGCCGCTGATGAAGTAACCCTGGCCCTGGTGGACCGGCTCGGTCAGCACCGTCACCGCCGCGGCGGCGATGTCTGCCTCGTGGATCGCGTCGCTGGTCGAGTCCGGATAGGGGAAACGGACGACTCCCTCCGTCCGGATGCTGTCGGCCCAGCCCCACATGAGGATGTTGCTGGCAAAGTTCGCCGGCCGCAGGAAGGTCCAGTCCAGCCCCGAAGCGAGCACCGCCTCCTCGACCCGCTCGTGCATCTCGGCGATGGGCGCCCGCTCGGGGATCTCGGCGACCTCGTAGAGGGTGTGTGAGGACAGCAGCACGACGTGGCGGACCCCGGCCGCCCGGGCGGCGTCGAGGAACCGGTCGGCACCGTCGGGAACCGCGTACAGAAAGACCGACTCCACTCCCTCGAGCGCGGCGCCGAAGGTCTCGGGCCGGCTCAGGTCCAGCCGTGTCCGCTCGACGCCGGCCGGTGCCGGGCACCGCTCGGGATTCCGGCTGGCGGCCCGCACCCGGGCACCGGAGGGCACCAGCTGCCGTACCACATCGCCGCCCACGCGCCCGGTCGCGCCGGTCACAAGGATCAGTCCTGGTTGCTTCACGAATCTCACTCCATCTGCCACAGCGGATGCCCGGGTGCACCCGCGATGCTCCTACAGTGGCAGCCGGGGCTGGCAGGGCCAATCACCTCGCAGGGATGTTCGTCAGCTTGCCCTGCCGCCGCGTGGCGGAGCAGAAGAGCCTTTCGATGCCGCCCGATGAGACTTGACAGATCTGACCGTCGGCCTTTGATTTGTTCCGGCTTGCTCTGCAAGCTGTGCTCATGACCGAAACCCGCTCCGCCCGTCCGCCGTTGTTCGAGGCCAGTGCCCAGGTAGCGGTGGCGAGCAGTCCGGAGCAGGTCTACCGCGTCGTCACCGACCTGCCTCGCAGCGGTGAATGGAGCGTGGAATGCCGTGGTGGGCGCTGGGTATCCGGCGAGGCCGGCGCCGTGGGGTCGGTGTTCCGCGGCGAGAACTTCCGGTCTCCCGAGGTGGTCGCCTGGGCGCCGGTGGTACGCGGGGACTGGACCACCGAGTCAGAGGTGGTGGCTGCCGAGCCCGCTCGCCGCTTCGCCTGGGCGATGCGCACCAAGGCCGGCCAGAAGCAGGAAAGCATCTGGAGCTTCGAGATCGAGCCCGGGCCGGACGGCAGCGTGCTGGCCCACCGCTTCCGGATGGATGCGGCGACCGAGGGCATCCAGGGCATCACCGCCTCGATGAACGCCGAGGAGAAGCAGCGGTTCTTCGCCGAGTGGTCGGCCAAGCTCGAGCGAGATCTCGCCGAAACCCTCGACCGGCTCAAGAAGATCCTCGACGAGGGCTGATCCCACCTACCGCGACTCGCACTGTCTGGTTGCCGCTACATCGAGCGACGGAGTTGACCTTGTACCTGCAACGTATCGGCAATCGAGGCATCGGCCTGGGAACGCTGTTCGAGCGTGGGGCGGCTCGGCATCCGGACAACCAGCTGGTCCTCGACCACGATCTCGACGTGGCTCCCGAGCTGGGCCGCCGGATCCCGATCGGAACCGTCAGTGACCTGGTAGCCGACCTGGCCTCGCGGTTGTGGGCCGTCGGCGCCCGGCCCGGCATCCGGATCACGGTGTTCAAGTCCGACAGCTTCGACATCACCCTGCTGGCCTGTGCGATCGCGCGCATCGGCGCCGTGCCGATGCTGCTGTCCCCCACCCTCAACGGTCCTACCGTGCTGGAACTGATGCACCGCGCGCAGGCACCGTTCCTTCTCACCGACGAGGCCAAGCTCGCCGAGCTGACCGATTCGGTCTTCGACCTCCCGGTCCGGGTCCTGCTGACCTCCGGTCAGCACGGATCGGCGACCACCCTGCGTTCGCTTGCCGGTTCCCGTCGGGTCGACCCGGTACCGGTGTTCCCGGACGAGCCCACCCTGATCACGCACACCTCAGGCACGACCGGAACCCCCAAGCTGGCGGTCCACACCAGCCGTACCCTGCAAGCTCGGTACCGCCCGCAGGCTGCCGCGGTGTCGCCGTTGCTGCGCAAGGGCGAGACGATAGCGATCCACGTGTCGTTCGTGCACTCACGGCTGTTCACGGCACTGGCCATCTCCCTGCTGCGGGGCTTCCGGATGCTGGTGATGGTCGACGGCGGCATCGAGCACGCGGCGCAGCTGTTCACCGAGTTCCAGCCGAGCGTCATCGAGGCGCACCCGAACTCCTTCATGGCATGGGAGGAGATGGCGCGCGACCCGCGGCGACCGCTGGCCCGGGTGAAGCTCTTCAGCAGCACCTTCGACGCCATCCATCCGCGTACGGTGCGCCGCCTGCTCGAGTCAACCCGACGCAGGGCGCCGCTGTTCGGCCAGCTCTATGGCCAGAGCGAGATCGGGCCCGCGGTGGTGCGTGCCTTCACCCGTCGCCATGCCGAGGCAGCGGACGGCCGTTGCGTGGGAATGCCGTTTCCCGGCATGACGGGCGTGCGGGTGGTCAGTCGCAACGGCCTGCCACCGTCGCCGTCGAACCCCGGCTACATCGAGGTCCGCAGTGACGGCCGGGTCAAGACCTACCTCGGCGAGGACGAGCGCTTCCAGCGGCAGGTCTCGCCCGGTGGCTGGTGGCGGATGGGCGACGTGGGCTACCGAACCAAGCTGGGCTGCGTCCACCTGCTCGACCGGGAGGTGGACCTCATCGAAGGCTTCGGCAGCACGCTGGCCGTCGAGGACGCCCTGTTCAGCAGGCTGGACGACCTGGTGGAGGTCGTCATCGTCGCCGGCCCGAGCGGTGCGGCGGTCCCGGTGGTGTCCCTGGTGGAGGGCAGGTCGCTGGACCTGCAGAAGTGGAAGCAGGCAACCGCTGACCTGCCGCCGATGGCCGATCCGGTGCAGTGGCGGCTGGAAGACCTGCCGCACACCGCAACCGTCAAGGTCAAGCGCCTGGAACTCGGGCGCATGCTCACCGCGCGCGGCGGCTGAGAAGGCCTCGGACATGAGCGACGCAGTCATCGTCGGTGGCGGCATCGGTGGCCTCGCGACGGCGCTGAGCCTGGCCGGCGCCGGCCACCGGGTGATCGTGCTGGAACGCGCCGAGCGATTCGCCGAGATCGGCGCCGGCATCCAGATCGCACCCAACGGAATCCATGCCCTCGATGCGCTCGGCGTCGGCCGGGACGCCCGGCAGATCGCCGTGCGGATGGACGAGCTGCGATTCATGGACGGCGTCACCGACCGGCACGTGACGAGCCTGCCGCTGACCGAGGAGTACCAGCAGCGGTTCGGAACCCCGTACCTGGTGGTGCACCGGGCCGAGCTGCACCGCCTGCTGCTCGACGCCTGCCTGGCTTCGACCGACATCTCGCTGCGCAGCAACTGCACGGCGACCGGTTACGAGCAGGCTGCCGGTTCCGCCGCGGTGGTGCTGCACTCGGGTGAGCGGGTGGCCGGCGACGTGGTGATCGGGGCCGACGGAATCCATTCCCAGATCCGGCGCCAACTGGTTGCCGACGGCGCACCGCGGGTGTCCGGGCTGGTGGTGTACCGCACCATGGTGGCGATGGAGGAGGTTCCCGAACAGCTGCGGCTGCCCACGTCGGTCACCTGGTGGACCGGGCCGGAACGGCACCTGGTGCACTACCCGATTGCCGGAGGTCGCTACCTGAACCTGGCCGGCAGCCGGTACACCGGCAGCCGCGAACCCATCGCCGGCAGGCCGGTCTCGGCACAGACCGTCCAGGGCGAGTTCGCCGGCATGGGCGCGACCACCCGCCGGTTGATCGCGCTCGGCACCGAGTGGAAGTCCTGGGCGCTGGTCGACCGGGATCCGGTCGAGAGCTGGGTGGACGGCCGGGTCGCCCTGCTCGGCGATGCCGCGCACCCGATGCTGCACTATGCCGCTCAGGGTGCCTGCCAGGCGCTGGAGGATGCCGTCGTGCTCGGGCGATTGCTGGACTGCTCCGCGGCCGGCCTTCCGGAGCGACTGGTGAGATACAACGCGCAGCGGCGACACCGCACCGCGCGAATCCAGCTGGCCGCCCGGGAGAGCATCCGGCTGTGGCACGCGGCGGGGCCAGCCGCGCGGGCTCGCAACGCCGTGCTCTCGGCGATGTCGGAGCGGGAGCTGCACGACTACATCGCGTGGATGCACACGCCGCCGATCCTGCAGCCGGCGCCCACCGGCTGACCGACCAGGCTGGCCGGTCTCAGCCGGTACGCAGCCGCAGCACGGTCCGCCGGCCGCGCAGCTCGCCGTTCTCCAGCCTCCGGTGCACGTCGGCGGCGGCGGCGAGCGGCAGCTCGTCGATCGCCCGGGCCCGCAGCAGCCCGGTCGGCAGCAGCCGATTGATGTAGTCGGCCGCCCCGGCGAGTTCCGGCACGGTGGCGTGTGAGATCACGAAACCGGTGATCGAGCCGTCCTTCATGTACAGCTCGCCGGCCGGCAGCACCGGGCAGGAGCGGGCGCCGGCCAGCAGCACGATACGGCCGCGGTGGGCCAGCAGCTGCACCGCGGTGACCAGGTCGTTGCGCCCCGAGGTATCCAGCAGCAGGTCCACGCCAGCCGGGCTGAGCCGGCGGATCGAGTCGGCCAGGCACTGGTCGCGATAGTCGAGCACCTCGGCGGCGCCGAGCGAACGGCAGTAGTCGGCATCCCGTTCGGAAGCGGTGGCGATCACCCGGGCGCCGGCCTGGGCGGCCAGCACCACCAGAGCGGCGCCGACGTTGCCGGCCGCGCCGGCGACCAGCACGGTGTCGCCGGCCCGGACCCGCCCGTGCGGAAAGAGCGCGAGGTAGGCGGTCGCCGCCGGATGCACCACCGCGACCGCGTCCACCATCGACACCTCCGGCGGCAGGTGGTACAGCCGGTCGGCGGCGACCACCGCCTGCTCGGCAGCCGCCCCCTGCCGTCCGGCATGGCCGAGGGAGTTGCACCACACCCGGTCTCCCACGGTGAAACCGGTTACGCCGGGCCCGACCTCGCGGACCGTACCGGCCAAGTCGCGGCTGATCACCAGCGGAAAGGTGCCAGGGGTCGGGAACAGTCCCGAGCGGACGAAGGTGTCCACCGGATTGACGGTGCTCACCCGGACATCGACCAGCACATCGGTGGGGCCCGGCCGGGGCGCCGGGACGTCCCCGATGCGGATCGCCTCCGCTGGGCCGAAGGATTCGATGTAGGCGGCACGCACGAGCAGAGATCCTCCCATCCGGCCCCGCGGCCGACCGTGGTCAGCCGCGGCTGCCGGCTGCCAGCTCGGCGGCCGCCACCGGCTCCGCTCCGGCCAGCAACTCGGCCAGCCGCTGGGTGACGATGCCGAGCCCGTCCTTCGTCAACACCGACTCGGCATGGAACTGCATGGAGGCGAACCTGGCACCGCGCAGCGCATGGACTTCGCCGGTGCGCTCGTCCCGGCTGACCTCGACCTCGCCGGCCGGCCCGCAGTGGACCCAGCCCGCCGGGCTGCGCGCCACGAAGGTGTTGTAGAAGCCGACCCGTTCGCGCACCCCGAACAGGTCGATCTCGCGCTGTTCGCCCTGGGCGGGGGTTCTGCGCGCAACGAGCTCGAACCCCAGCCGCAGGCTCAGCACCTGGTGGCTCAGGCACACCGCGAGAAACGGCTGCCGGCGCTCGATCAGGTCGTCGATGGCCGCCCGGAGGTGGGCGATCTTCGGGTCGTCCGACGACCGGGGATCGCCCGGCCCCGGCCCCATGACGACCAGGTCGTAGCCGCTGAAGGAGTACGGCTCGTCGTACCTGCATACCGTCACCGCCAGGCCCACCGATCGAAGCTGGTGTTCCAGCATGGCGGTGAAGGTGTCCTCGGCGTCGACCACCAGGACCCTGCGCCCCGCGAGGATCGGCTGGATGGTGGCCGGCACGGCTCCGGACAGCCAGAAGGTGGAGATGCTGACATTGCGCCGGTCCAGGGCGGCCCGGACCTCGGGGTGCCCACCCAGGCTGGGGGTCGCGTTCGCTCCGAGAGCCGAGAGCAGCCCGTCGGCTTTCGCGCGGGTCTCGCCGGCCTCGGAACCGGGATCGGAGTGCCGGACCAGGGTCGCGCCGACGCCGATGCTGATCCGGCCGTCGCCGGCTATGTCCGCCGTCCGGATCAGGATGGCGGAGTCCAGCGTCCGGGCGCCCAGCTCGTCCTGGCCGACCAGCGCGACCGCGCCGCTGTAGTAGCCCCGCCCGTTCGGCTCGTACCTCGCGATCACCCGGCAGGCGCTCTCCAGCGGGCTGCCGGTCACGGTCGGCGCGAACATGGTCTCGCGCAGGATGTCGCGGTAGTCGGCGCTGCTCTGGCCCTCGATGAGGTATTCGGTATGCGCCAGCCTGGCCATCTCCTTCAGATGCGGTCCGGTCACCCGGGCGCCGTGGTCGCAGACCCGGGCCATCATCTTCAGCTCCTCGTCCAGCACCATATAGAGCTCGTCGATCTCCTTGCGATCGGCCAGGAACTGCATCACCCCGGTCAGGGTCGGTCCGGACGGCGGGTAGCGGTAGGTTCCGCTCACCGGGTTCATGACCGCCTTGCCGGCCTGCACGCTGATGTGCCGCTCGGGCGTGGCACCGATGAAGGTCCGGGTGCCGGTGTGCACCAGGAACGTCCAGTAGGCGCCCACTTCGCGCTGCAGCAGCCGGCGGAAGAAGGACAGGCCGGCCGCGGGGCCGTAGTCGGCGATCCGGGCGAGAAAAGAGCGTTTGAGGACGAAGTTCGCCCCCAGGCCACCGCCGATCTCCTCATCGACGACCTGGCGCACCAGATCGGCGTAGGCGTCGTCCCCGACATCGAAATGCTGACCGGTCAGCGTGATCGGCACGTCCGGCAGCCGGCTAATCACCTGCTCGGCCGGGACCGAGTCCTGCGCCGTGACGGAGATCGCCACCAGCGGCTCGGCGTCGTCGACGCAGCTGAACCCCCGCTCGGCGATCTGCCGGAAGGGAATCAGGGTGAGCAGCTGGTGGCCGGGGCCGGCAGCTGTCGGCAGCGGCAGTTCGGCAAGCGTGTCCAGGTGCGCGATGTCGCCGGCCAGCACGTCGATGCGGTCGGGGTCTCCGCTCTCGGGCCGGTACAGCAAGGCATACGCCCCTACCGAACCGGCGAGGATGTCGCCGAGCAGGTCGGCCGGCGGCACGGTGTCGGCGGTCATCGCAGGATCTGGTCGCTGGTGGTCACTACCGCGCACCGTTGGGCGGCGTACTCGATCGCCAGCCGGTGGTAGCTCTCGCTGAAGTCGGCGATCGCGTCGGCGACCAGGAACGTCTCGATGTCGTTGGTGAACGCCTCGACGGCGCTCATCAGGATCCCGACGTGCGCGTACACGCCGCAGATGACGAGCTGGTCCCGGCCGTGCGCGCGCATCGTGGCCAGCAGTTCGGACTTGAAGAACGCGCTGTAGCGCCACTTGGTGAAGACCCAGTCCCGCACGCCCGGAGCGAGCTCGTCGACGACCTGCCGCTCGGCGGGATCGACCCGCATCCCGGTGCCCCAGAAGTCCTTGAGCAGGCCCCGCTGATCATTGGTCATGCCGCCCGGCTGCGCGGTGTAGGCGATCGGCATGCCGGCGGCGACCGCGCGGTCGCGCAGCAGCACCACGTTCTGGACCAGGCTCTCGCGCAAGGCCGTCGGGAACGGCCGGACGAAATAGCGTTGCATGTCGTGGATGAGCAGCACCGCCCGCGCCGGGTCCGCGACCCACCGCGCGGTGTTGGCAGGCAGGGTCGCGGTGGTGGGCAACGGGTAGCTCTCGATGGTGGGTAACGCAGGCATCTTCTCCCTTTCGGTACGCAGTGAACTACCGCCGCTGCTGCTCATCCGCTCGTTCCTCATCCGCCCGTTCCTCATCCGCCCAGCGTGGCGCCGCCGTCGACGGTGAGCGCGTGCATCGTGATATGGCCGGCCCGGTCGGACAGCAGGAACTCCACCGCCGCCGCGATGTCCTCCGGCATGGCCAGCTTGCCCAGCGGGATACCCAGCTTGTACTGGTCCAACCGGCCCTCGACGGTGGCCTGCGCGCCGCTGTCGTCCTGCCACATCGACCACAGCATCGCGGTGTCGGTGGATCCGGGCGACACCACGTTGCACCGGATCCCGTACTCGGCCAGTTCCAGGCCGAGGTTCTTGGTGAACATGGTCGCCGCCGCCTTGGACGCCGAGTAGGCCGCCATGCCGAGCCGCGGCGTGCCGGCGGCGTTCGAGGCCACGGTGACGATCGCGCCGCGGCACCGCGGCACCATCCGGTTGGCGACCGCCCGCGACACCAGGAAGACGCCCTGGGCGTTGACGGCGAAGGTGGCCGACCAGTCCTCGAGCGACAGCGTCCGCGCGGAGCCGAGTCGGAGCACCCCCGCCGTGTTCACCAGGAAGTCCACCGGTCCCACCTGCCGTTCCACGGCCTCGACCATCGTCTCGACGCTCTCCGGGTCGGTCACGTCCGCGGAGAACGTCCGCACCGGCAGCCCGTCGGCGAGGAGTTGCTTGGCCGCCTGGGCAAGGTGGTCACCGTCCCGGTCGACGGCGGCGACCTCGATCTGCCGCTCGGCGAGGGTGCGGACCACGGCCGAGCCGATCCCGCCGGCTGCCCCGGTGACCAGGGCGACCTTGTTCGACATTGACTGACACCTCCGGGCGATGCCTGTAGGGAGCGAGGATGTGGGCCGGCCGGAACTACCCGGTCCAGGCCGAGACGACGCTGACCGCCTGGTCGGGACGCAGTCGCGGGTCACACAGGCTGGTGTACTTGACGCGGGTCTCGGCCAGTTGGGTGGCGTCGAGCACGCATTCGGTCACCGCGTCCGGAGTGGTCTCCAGGTGCAGGCCGCCGGGCGTGCCTCCCGCATCGCGTACCGCTCGCTGGAAGTCCCGCACCTCACGCATGATCGCTTCGAGGAACCGGGTCTTCAGGCCGTCCGGGGCGACAACGGTGTTGCCGTGCATCGGGTCGCAGAGCCAGATGACGGGATGGCCCTGCCGGCGTACCAGGCGTACCAGGGCGGGCAGCCGGTCGGCGACCGTGGTCGCCCCCATCCGGACGATCAGGGTCAGCCTGCCGGGTTCCCGGTCCGGGTCGAGGCGATCGCACAACGCGGCCAGTTCCTCCTCCGAGATCGAGGGTCCGACCTTGCAGGCGACCGGGTTCACCACGTGCGCCAGCAACGCCACGTGCGGGCCGTCCACCTGGCGGGTCCGCTCGCCGACCCATGGCCAATGAGTCGACGCCAGCAGGAGATTGCCCTGGTCGTCGCGCCTCAGCAGGGGCAGTTCGTAGTCCAGCAGCAGCGCCTCGTGGCTGGTCCACACCGAGTGCATGCCGGCGTAGCCGGGATCGGACCAGCCGATGTTCTTGATGACCTCGCGCGCGGCTCGGTAGCCGGCCAGCAACCGCTTGGGGTCGGCCTTGCGCAGCTCGGGATCGGGCTCCGGGCTGTTGACCATGTGACCGCGGTAGAAGGGCAGCTCGACCCCGCCGACCACCTCGGTCGCCCTGGTCCGCGGCTTGACGTACTGGCCGCCGATGCGCCCGACCCGCAGCACCGGACGGTGGGTGTTCATCTGCAGGGTGCCGGCCAGCACGTCCAGCAGGCCGCACTTGCGGGCGACGTAGCCGATCGTGGACTCGGCCGGGTCCTCCGCGCAGTCGCCGGCCTGGATTACGTACGCCTCGCCGGCAGCCACCTTGGTCAACAACCCGCGCAGGGTACTGACATCCTCGGCGGCGACCAGCGCCGGCTGCTCGGCGAGCCTCTCCTTGATCCGGCGGACTTCGGCAAGGTCGTCCCAGGCCGGCTGCTGCAGGGCGCCCTTCTCCGTCAGGTCGATCGGAGCCGCGGTCATCGAAGCCGCCTCGGCCGGGAGGCGGGCGGTCCGACCCGTCCGGGCGTGCGTCGGGTACTCATCACGATCTCCACCCGCTCAGTCCGCCAGCCCGCGGCTGCCGGCCAGTGCCGTCGCGACGTCGAGCAGCCGCCGGACCTGGTACTCGACCGCCGCGAGATTGTCCTCGGTCACGTTGCCGGGCTGGTTTCGCGAGACGTTGCTGCTGCCGTACGGATTGCCGTTGGTGGGCAGGAACAGCACCGGGTCGGTAGAGCCGTTCGGCACGATCACCGAACCCCAGTGGCAGAAGCTGTTGTGCAGCGCGAGGATCGCGCTGACCTGACCGCCGTGCGGCGCGGAGCCGGTGGCGAAGGCCGAGACGGTCTTGCTGGCCAGCCCGCCGCCGATGGACAGCGCGGCGGTGGTGTCGATGAACTGCATCAGGGCTGGCGCCGGCAGGCCGAATCGGACCGGCGTCCCGAACAGGAGCGCGTCGGCCCATTCCAGGTCGGCGAGCTGCACCGCTGGCACGTCCTGGGTCGCCTCGACATGGCGGGTCCAGGCCTCGCGGTCGGTGGTGGGAGGCTCGCTGACCAGCTCGGGGATCTTGCGCAGCCGTACCTCCGCCCCGGCCTTCTGCGCCGCGACGGCGGCTGCGTTGGCCAGGATGTGGGTATTACCGGTGGAGGAGTAGTACACGACAGCGATGTTCGTCATGGGTGTTGACTCCCAGCAGGGGGCAAGGGGGACAGCCCGGGGGCAGTGGCTGTAGCGGCCGAGGTCAATCTTGTGGGAGTCAGGACGGCCCGCGCCATGGAATCATGGCGAAATATGTCAGGTAGCTGGATAGTCTGTTAACTCCGACAAACAACACAAATGGGTTGCCACTGGAGCCGTGGCGAGTATGGGCCGTCCGCCCGGGCGGGACTCGGCGGTCGCTCGCGAGAGCGGACCGCGGTCGGCGAGGTTCGGTCCCGCGGGCCCCGGTTCAGCTTCCGGTCAGGCCCCGCGCGGCCTGGAACTGGCGCCGGGAAACTGCTCGTGGCCGATGGCCTGCAGCAGCTCCAGGTCGTGGACGTAATCGGTGCCGGGTGCGGCGGAGAAGATCAGCAGCCGCTGATCCTCGGTGGGCGTCAGCAGGGTTTCACAGTTCAGTTCGATGTGGCCGATGAGCGGATGCAGCACCCTGATCCGGCTGGCCCGGCGCACTGCCACCTCGTGCAGCGCCCACAGTTCGGCGAACTCCGGACTTGCCTCGTTGAGCCGCCTGACCAGGCTTTTCACGTCGTGGTCATTGGGACGTCTGGCCGCCGCGGCTCGCAGGTCGGCGACGTGCAGACGGCTGTACCGGTCGTGATCCTCGGCAGGATATGCCTGCCGCTGGGAGAGATCGGTGAACCAGCGCCAGACGATATTGCGATCCTGTTCGCGCACCGTACAGACACAGCCGAACAGTGCTTCGGCAAGGTCGTTCTGCGCCAACAGATCGCCGAGGTCGTTGATGATCTGGGCGGGCGTGTCCTGCAGCCGGTCGAGAAGGTGCAACAGGCCCGGCCGGACGTGGCTGCCCGCCCGCCGGCCCGCCGGTGGCCGGTGGCCGGCAAGCAGGAAGAGGTGATCGCGCTCGTCCTCGGTGAGCCGGAGGGCGCGGGTCAGCGACGACAGCAACTGGGTCGAGGGCTGCGGGCTGCGGCCCTGTTCGAGCCGCATGTAGTAGTCGGTGGACATGCCGGCCAGCTGGGCGACCTCTTCGCGTCGCAGCCCCGGCGTGCGCCGCCGCAGGCCGGGGGCCAGGCCGACATCCTCCGGGCGGATGCGCTCGCGCGAACGACGGAGGAAGTCGGCGAGGTCTGCGCGGTTCATGCTCAAGAGTCTGTCCTCCAGCCAACCACCCAACCAAGGATTGCTAATCCTAGGGAGACCGGTCCCATGCTGCTATGCGGTGAATATGCGACTGTTGCCTCGGCGTCACAGCCAAAGTGAATCTGCACTGGCGAAGTTTCTCGTTACTCGTGATTGGAATTACAGATCATGTCTGCTCGGGCTGAAGTTTCACCTGACCGGTTGCTGCACCGGCGACGCTCCGGCTTCGCCTTGGCGCTACTGGCCTTCGCCCAGCTAATAATTTCGATTGACTATAACATTGTTTATGTTGCGCTTCCACATATCGGAAGTAGCCTCGGCTTCTCCGCGCACACCTTGCAGTGGGTGATCAGCGCCTACGCGGTGGCCTTCGGAGGCTTTCTGCTGCTGGGCGGACGGGCCTGCGACCTGCTGGGCCGGCGGCGGATGTTCGTCACCGGCCTGGTGCTGTACGCGGTGTCCTCGCTCGCCGGCGGAGTGGCCAACGACGCAACCACCCTGATTCTCGCCCGCGCCGTGCAGGGCCTGGGCGGTGCCTTCCTGTTCCCGGCCACGCTGGCCCTGGTGAACACCTCGTTCGGCAACGGGCCGGCCCGCTACCGGGCCTTGTCGGTATGGGCAGCCGCCGGCGCCAGCGGCATGGTGATCGGATCGCTGCTCGGCGGCGTGCTCACCCAGGCATTCGGATGGCATGCGGTCTTCCTCGTCAATGTGGTGCTTGCCGGGGCCGCGGCGCTGCTCGCCTTCCCATTGATCGCGCCCGACCGAGTGACCGAGGGCAACCGCAGCTTCGACATCCCGGGAGCGCTGAGTGTGACCGGCGGGGCGACGCTGCTGGTCCTGACCCTGGTGGAGGGTCCGGTGGCAGGCTGGAACTCCGGCGGCGTGCTGGCCAGCGCGATCGGTGGGATCGTGCTGCTCGCCGTCTTCCTGCTGGTGGAGTCCCGCAGCCGTGACGCCCTGATGCCGCTGCGGATGTTCGGCAATCGCAACCTCGCCACCGGCGTGGTGGTCGCCTCCTTGTTCATGGCGACCTTCGGCACGCTGCTCTACTTCATCACCGTCTACTTCCAGGACGTACACGGCTACAGCGCGCTGCGGACCGGCATGGCCTACCTGCCGCCGATGGTCGGCGGATTCGCCGGATCGATGCTGGGCGGCCGGCTGGCCACCAGGTTCGGGGTCCGGCCGACGCTCATCGTCAGCCTCGCGGTGGGCGCGGTTGCGGTCGTCCTGCTCGGCATCAGCCTGTCCCCCGATGCCAGCTACCTGGCGGTCGCCCCGAGTTTCGTGTTGCTCAGCATTCCGCAGGGAGTCGTCTACACCACCGTGTTCGCGGCGTCCGCCACGGACGTCGCACCCACCGAACAGGGTGTCGCCGGCGCGATGGTGTCCACCGGCCAGCAGATCGGCTATGCGATGGGCCTTGCCGCGCTGGTGGCGGTGGCCAACATCGGGGTCGGCGATGCCTCGGCCGGCTCCGCGCTGGAGCTTGCGGTCAACGACGGTTTACGGCATGCGGTATTCGTCTGCGCGGCGGGAATCCTGCTGACCCTGCTGGTCGCGATCAATTTCACCACTCCGAAACCACAGGCCGACGATTCCTCGTGGTCCGGCAACGGTGAGGAATTGCTGAGCCCCGCGGTGAGCACCGGCAACGCAACGAACTCCGCCCAGAACCTGTAACCCCTTCCCCCGCTCAGGATCTGCCCGCACGACCGCTGGAGATCTCTCGCACCGTTCGCACGACCCGCACAGAAACCCCCGATGGAATAACCCCCACCGTGACGGAGTCCCCCAGATGACGAAACAGGAAATGGCTGTTGCCCAGGGCCGGGTAACAGCGACCCCGCAGAACCCCGCGCTGCGGCCCGGCCCGTCCACGCACGTCCGACTGCATTCGCTGACGGGGCTGCGCTTCGTCGCGGCGCTGATGGTCTTCTGCTACCACTCCTCGCTGCAGATACCCACCTTGGCCGTGTTCGGCTACGGCGCGACCGGCAGTCACTGGGCCCGGATCGCCTCCAACGCCGGCGCGGTCGGAGTGACCTTCTTCTTCGTGCTCAGCGGGTTCGTGCTCACCTGGTCCGCACGCGTGAACGACACCGTCAGAGCCTTCTGGCGCAGGCGCCTGCTCAAGATCTATCCCAACTACGTCGTGGCATGGGTGCTCGCGATGGTGCTCTTCGCCGCCTCGAGCACCCCGGCGTGGCGAGCGGTGCTCAACCTGTTCATGCTGCAGGTCTGGGTGCCCGACTTCTTCACCAACTTCAGCGTCGATCCGCCGAGCTGGTCACTGGGCGCCGAGGCGTTCTTCTACGCCTGCTTCCCGTTACTGCTCCGGCTGGCCGACCGGATCGAGCCGAGCCGGCTGAAGTACTGGGCCGCGGGCACGTTCGCGGCCATCGTCGCCGCACCCGTGCTGGCCTACGCGTTCCTGTCGGAGAACCCGAAAGTGCCCGGCAACTTCGACGCCTCGCCGCTGCAGTACTGGCTGGTCTACATCCTGCCGCCGGTCCGGATGTTCGACTTCGCGTTGGGCATCCTGGTGGCCCGGCTGGTGCTGACCGGCCGCTGGCGCAACATCGGGATGGCGAACTCGGCCCTGTTGCTGGCCGCGACCTACGTCGCGACCTCCTACGTCCCCTACCTGTACGCGCAGCGCGTGCTGTGCGTGATCCCCATGGTGCTGTTGATCGCGGCAGCCGCGGTTGCCGACAGCCGGGGCCGGTCGTCGTTCCTCGCCAGCCGCCCGATGCGATGGCTCGGCGACATCTCTTTCGCCTTCTACCTGCTGCACTTCATCGTTCTCACCATGGTGATGAAGTACGCCCGGAAGCTCTTCGACGAGCAGTTCTTCTCGCTGACCACCGGCATCGCGCTGCTCGCCGTCGCCCTGGTCGTCACCGTCGCCGTGGCGCACCTGCTGTACTGCGGTTTCGAGCGGCCGATCACCCGGAGGTGGTCGATGCGGCGGAACCCGTCGGCCGACCGAGGTGGTCAACCCACGCCGGTGTCCGCGAAGCACTGACGCCGGCGGCACCGAGCCGGAGGGGCGCGCGGAGCCGGCCGGGATCTACCGGATGAAGCGGAACAGCTGCCGGCCCGCCACCAGCGGCGCCGGCTGGCCGTCGAAGCGGCACGTCCCGACCGAGCCCAGCACGCCCGGCGGCGCGGTGAAGGCCAGCTCGGTGAACCCGGCGCCGGCCAGCCACTCGCGCAGCGCCGGGGTGAGGTCCGGCGCACGTCGGGACCGGGTCCAGATCAGCGTCGCGCCCGGCCGGCACAGCGCCGGCAGGAACTCCACCAGCTGCCGGGCGTCGGCGTCGGTGAGGTTGCCGAGCACCCCGCACATCAGCACCAGGTCGGCCGGGGCGGCGTCGAGGTAGGAGTCCGACACCCCGGCGTCCCGGTCCAGCAGCCGCACGCCGGACAGGCCGGCCTCCCGGCAGAACCGCTCGGCCCGGTCGAGGTTGCGCCGGTCGGTCTCCAGCAGGCTGACCGCGACCGGGTTCCGCGCGCCGGGCCGGTACGCGGGCTCGGCCAGCACGCCGAGGATGTCGCGTCCGTCGCCGGCGCAGGCGCTGAGCACGGTCAGCGGCCCGGGGCGGCCGGTCGCCGCCCGGCGGTCGAGGTCCGCGCGGATCTCGGACTGCACCACCTCCAGCCGGGCCGACAGCGCGGAGGCCGGATCGGCGTAGTCGGCGTGCCAGGCGTCCCAGTCGGTGCTGCCCGGCCCGCCGGAATAGGCCGCGTCGGGGCCGGTCATTCCTCGACCTCGCGCGGGCGGCGGGCATAGCCGCCCGAGCAGGCGGCGATCACGCCCAGCACACCGATCCCGCCGGACAGCAGCACCAGGACGGCGCTGCGGTCGGGCGCCGCGTTGTCGGCGTCGTCGACGAACACGCCGGCAATGCCGGTGCAGCTGACTGCGATGCTGCCGGTGACTGGGGCGATGAAGGTGGCGAACAGGTGCAGGTTGCGGTCGTCGTCGGCGGTCGAGGACAGCGCCAGCGGGCTCTGCTCGCCGGTGACCGAGGTGGTGAAGCAGGCCAGGTCGTTGAGCAGGCCGGCCTGCTTCAGCTCGGCCACCGACCGGTCCGCCGACAGCTGGTAGGTCCGGCCGGCGGTGATGGTGTAGCTCGGCGGCGGGCTGGCGCCCTGGTCGTAGGCATGCTGCTGGCGGGCCGCCACCACCCGGGAGACGCCGAACACCACCAGGGCCAGCACCAGCAGTACCACGCCGGCCATCAGCTGGCTGCCGGCCCGCTCGCCGGACGGACCGGACGGTTCTGCGGTCGCGGCTCCCGGCCGGGGCGGGTGCGACGGGTTCGGCTGCGTCATCGGTAGGGCACCATCTCTTGAGTGCGGGTGTTGATCGTGTCATGGGAGTTCCCGCCGCTGGTGGTCGGCGGCCTGGGCCGGCATGTCGGCCAGCTGGCGCGCCAGCTCGCGGCGGCCGGGCACGACGTCCGGGTGCTGACCCGCGGCAGCCGCCCGGAGCCCGAGCAGCAGCGGATCGGGCCGGTGACGGTCTGGCGCGCGGCGGCCGACGAGCTGGCCATCGACTTCGGCAGCGAGAGCGTGCTGGCCTGGACCCAGGCCTTCGAGCACTCGCTGACCCGGGCCGGCCTGCGGCTGGTGGCCGGCTGGCAGCCCGACGTCATCCACGCCCACGACTGGCTGGTGGCCCAGACCGCGCACACCCTGCACCAGGTGACCGGCAGCCCGGTGGTGGTGACCGTGCACGCCACCGAGCACGGCCGGCAGCAGGGCTGGCTCGCCGAGCCGGTGGCCCGGGCCATCCATTCGGCCGAGCGCTGGCTGTGCCGCGACGCCGCGGCGGTGATCGCCTGCTCGCGCTTCATGGCCTGCGAGGTCAGCACGCTGTTCCAGCTGGCGCCGGAGGAGATCCGGGTGATCGGCAACGGCGCGGATCCTGAGCCGGCCGAACCCCCGGCAGGCAGTGCCCGGCCGGCGCGCAGCTACACCGGCCGGCCGCTGCTGGTGTTCGCCGGCCGGCTGGTGCACGAGAAGGGCCTGCAGGAGCTGATCAAGGCGCTGCCGCTGCTGCGCGACGAGCTGCCCGGGGTCCGGCTGGTGGTGGCCGGCACCGGCCAGCAGCTGGCCGACCAGCAGGACCGGGCCGCCCGGTACGGCGTGGCGGACCTGATCGACTGGGCCGGCTTCCTCGACGGACGGGAGCTCGCCAGGCTGTATGCCGCCGCCGACCTGGTGGTGGTGCCCTCGCTGTACGAGCCGTTCGGCATGGTGGCGCTGGAGGCGCAGCTGGCCGGCGCCCCAGTGGCGGTCTCGGACACCGGTGGCCTGGCCGAGCTGGTGGAACCGGGGGTCACCGGGCTGCGGTTCGTCCCGCAGAGCCCGGCCGCCATCGCCGCGGTGGTGCGGGAGGTGGTGGCCGATCCGGCCGCCGCGCGCCGGCGCGCGGCAGCCGCCCAGCACCGGGCCCGGCAGGAGTTCGGCTGGACGGCGGTGGCCGCTCGCACCGCGGAGGTCTACGCGGAGGTGCTGCCGGTCAGGCCCGGGAGCCAGTGAGACCGAGCCTGGCGGTGAGACCGAGCCTGCCGGTGAGACCGAGCTTGCCGGTCAGGTCTGGGAGCCGGTGAGGCCGAGCTTGGCGGCCATGTCGGCGAGGGCGGCCCGGGTGTCGGCGGCCGCCGCGTGGTCGGCGCGCCGGTTGCGGATCACCCGGGCCGGCACCCCGACCGCGACCGAGTAGGGCGGCAGGTCGCGGGTGACCACCGCGTTGGCGGCCACCACGCAGCCGTCGCCGATCACCGTGCCGCGCACCACCGAGACCTTGTTGGCCAGCCACACGTCAGCCCCGATCCGCACCGGGGACTTGGCGATGCCCTGGTCCTTGATCGGGCGGTCCAGCTCGGTGAAGACGTGGTCGAAGTCGGTGACGTAGACCATGTCGGCGATGATGCTGGCCGCGCCGATGCTGACGTCGAGGTAGGCGTTGACCACGTTGTTGCGCCCGAACACCACCTTGTCGCCGATCCGCAGGGTGCCCTCGTGGCAGCGCAGCGAGGTGCCGTCGCCCAGGTGCACCCAGCGGCCCAGCACCAGCCGCCCGTAGCCGGGCCGGGCGAACAGCTCGACGTTGCGGCCCAGGAAGACGAAGCCGGTGGTGACGACATGCGGGTTGGCCAGCTTGAACCGCCAGAACCGCCAGTACCGCAGCAGGTACCACGGGGTGTAGGCGCGGTGCCGCAGCACCCAGCGCAGGCTGGCCAGGCTCAGGTAGCGGGGCTGGTCAGCAGCGCCGGTGACAGCCTGCCCGCGGAACCGCCATCTGCCGAGCATGGCTCAGCCGGCGTCCGGCCGGGGCAGCAGCTCCAGCACCTCGGCGGGCTTGGCGCACAGCCGCACCGCACCGGCCGCGGTCAGCTCGGCGGCCGTGCCGTAGCCCCACAGCGCGCCGGCGCAGGCCAGTCCGTGGGCCGCCGCCCCCAGCACGTCATGGCTGCGGTCGCCGACCATCAGCACCCGGGCCGGGTCCGGCTCGCCCAGCCGGCGCAGCACCTCACCCACCACCAGCGCCTTGGAGTCCCGGGCGCCGTCCAGGGTGTCGCCGCCGATCGTGACGAAGAACCCGGCGAGCCCGAGGTGCGCCACGATCTCGCTGGCGTGCGGCTCGGGCTTGCTGGTGGCCACCGCCAGCCGGTAGCCGCGACCGGTGAGGTCCTGCAGCACCTCGAGCACCCCGTCGTAGCAGGTGGTGTCGAACATCGCGCCGTCGGTGACGTAGTGCCGGCGGTAGGCCTCGACCACCGCCTCGACCCGCTCCTCACCGACCAGCGGCGGCAGCGAGTGCCAGAACGGCGGGCCGAGCAGCGACCGGGCGGTGTCGGGATCCACCCAGCCCAGGCCCGCCTCGGCGAAGCTGGCCCGCAGCGCGCCGAGGATCCCGGGGGCGGAATCGCTCAACGTCCCGTCGAGATCGAACAGGACGGTATCGATCATGCCGGCTTGGTCCCGGTGATCTCGACGTTGTAGAAGAGCTTGGCCGGCACCACCCGGGCCAGCACCGTCGAGTCCAGCCGGTGCAGCCGCTGCCAGGTGGTGAAGGCGAACATCGCCCAGCCGAACCCGAGCTTGTCCCGCGGCACGGCGGCTTCGAAGGTCCGGACCGGCCAGCCGAACCAGGCCGCGGTCAGCTCGTCGGTCCGGGTCCGCACCCCGGTGGCACCGGCCCGCTCGGCCAGCCGGCGCAGCTCGGCCGGGTCGAAGGTGTGCAGGTCGACCACCGCCTCCAGCGCCGCCGCCCGGGACGAGGCGTCCAGCTCGGCCTTGGGACGGGCCCAGGCCGACAGCCGCTCCAGCCGGGTCAGCCGGGTGGTGGCCCACCAGGTCAGCCGGGACAGCCGGCGGGCGACGAAGTCGCCGTAGCGGGTCGGCTCACCGGCGAAGACGAACCGGCCGCCGGGCTTGAGCACCCGCAGCACCTCCCGCAGCGCCTGCTCGACGTCGGGGATGTGGTGCAGCACGGCATGCCCGACCACCAGGTCGAAGCTCGCGTCCGGGTAGGGAATGGACTCGGCGTCGGCGACCCGGCCGTCCACTTCGAAGCCGAGGTTGGCGGCGTTGCGCCGGGCCACCTCCACCATGCCGGGGCTGAGGTCGGTCACCGCCCCGGAGTCGATCACCCCGGCGAGCTTGAGGTTGAGCAGGAAGAACCCGGTGCCGCAGCCGAGCTCCAGCGCCCGGCGGTACGGCCAGCCTGACGTGCCGGCGACGTGGCTGAACCGGTCCCGGGCGTAGTCGATGCAGCGCTGGTCGAAGCTGATCGACCACTTCTCGTCGTAGCTGCCGGCCTCCCAGTCGTGGTAGAGCACGTTGGCGAGCTTGGGGTCGTGCCAGGCGGCCTCGACCTGCTCGGCGCTGGCAGCGGGAGTCGGTGCGGTGGTGCGCAGTTCGGTGGTCATGTTCGGTTCCCGACCTCAGTTCCCGGTGAACTCGGCCTTGCCGGGGCCGGACTCGATGAAGGAGGCCATGCCGCGCTGCTTGTCCTCGGTGGCGAACACGGCCGCGAACAGCTGCGACTCCAGCCGCAGCCCGCTGGCCAGGTCGGTCTGCAGGCCGACGTCGATGGCGGTCTTGGCGGCCCGCAGCGCCAGCGCCGGTCCGCGGGCGAACTTGGCCGCCATCGCCTGCGCGGTCCGGTACACCTCGTCGGCCGGCACCACCACGTCCACCAGGCCCAGCTGGTGGGCCTCCTGGGCGTCGACGAAGCGGCCGGTGAAGATCAGGTCCTTGGCCCGGGCCGGGCCGATCAGCCGGGCCAGCCGCTGGGTGCCACCCATCCCGGGAATGACGCCCAGCAGGACCTCCGGCTGTCCCCACTTGGCGTCGTCGGCGCTGACCCGGAAGTCGGCGGTCAGCGCCAGCTCGCAGCCGCCGCCGAGCGCGTAGCCGGTCACCGCCGCGATCACCGGCTTGGGCAGCCGGGCGATGGCGTCCAGCGAGTCCGACACCGCGCCGGCCCGGCGCTGCATGTCCTGGGCGGACATGGTGTGCATCTCCTTGACGTCGGCGCCGGCCACGAACACCTTCTCGCCGCCCCACAGGATGACCGCGCGGATGTCGTCGCGCCGTTCGCACTCGGCGGCGGCCGCGCGCAGCTCGTCCTGCACCGCGGTGTTCAGGGCGTTCACCGGCGGCCGGTCGATGCGGAGGGTGGCCACCCCGTCGGCGACCTCGAGCGCTACGAACTCAGTCATGGCCGCGAGCCTACCCAGGGCCGCCGACAGGTCGCGTGCGATGCGGTCTCAGCGGGCACGCGCGAAGTAACGGCCGCCCTCGTAGTCGACGGTGAGGTCCAGCCCGAAGGCCCGGGACAGGTTCTCCGACGTCAGCACGTCGCCGATCAGCCCCTGGGCCACCACCCGGCCCTCGCCGAGCAGCAGCGCGTGGCTGATGCCCAGCGGGATCTCCTCGACGTGGTGGGTGACCAGCACCATGGTCGGCGCCTCCGGGTCGGCGGCCAGCCGCGCCAGCCGGCGCAGCAGGTCCTCCCGGCCGCCGAGGTCCATGCCGGCGGCCGGCTCGTCCAGCAGCAGCAGCTCCGGGTCGGTCATCATCGCCCGGGCGATCTGCACCCGCTTGCGCTCGCCCTCGCTGAGCGTGCCATAGCTGCGCTCGGCAAGCTCGGCGACCCCGAACCGGGCCAGCAGGGTCCGGGCCCGCCGGACGTCGAGACGCCCGTAGGCCTCCCGCCAGCGCCCGATCACCGCGTAGCCGGCCGAGACCACCACGTCGATCACCAGCTCGCCCGCCGGAATCCGCTGGGCCAGCGCCGCCGAGGACAGCCCGATCCGGGGCCGCAGCTCGAAGACGTCCACGCCGCCCAGCCGCTCGCCGAACACCGTCACCACGCCGCTGGTCGGGTGCAGGGTGGTGGCGGCCAGCTGCAGCAGGGTGGTCTTGCCGGCCCCGTTCGGGCCGAGCACCGCCCAGCGCTCGTCCTCCTCGACGGTCCAGTCCACGGAGTCGAGCAGCAGCTTCTCACCACGCCGGACCGTCACCTGGCGCAGCTGCAGGATGGCGTCGAGATCTGGCTCGAAGTCGGGAACCACGCCCCTATCCAACCGCATGTTTGCAAGCGGTGAGAGAACGGCCCGCCGGGTGGCAGCGTAACCTCGCCTGCGCTATGGAACCCGCATCCGACCTCCGCTCCGGCCTGGCCCACCGGCTGGGCAGTTCCCCCGACGATCTGGTGGCGTGGCCGGGTGACCCGTTCCCGCTGGGCGCCAGCTGGGACGGCGAGGGCACCAACTTCAGCATCTGGTCGCCGGCCACCACCCGGGCCGAGGTGTGCCTGTTCGACGCCCGCGGCGCCGAGACCCGGGTGCGGCTGGTGGAGAAGAGCTTCCACATCTGGCACGGCTACCTGCCCGGGGTCAATCCGGGGCAGCGCTACGGCTTCCGGCTGGACGGCCCGTACTCCCCCGCGGCCGGCCAGCTGCACAACCCGGCCAAGCTGCTGATCGACCCGTACGCGCGGGCCATCGAGGGCGACTTCGTCGACGACGTCGCCTGCTACCCGGACAACGGCCTGGACTCGGCACCCTTCGTCCCCCGCTCGGTGGTGGTGCTCGACGCCTTTCCGTGGGGCAACGACCCCCGGCCGAACACGGCGTGGGAAGACACCATCATCTACGAGCTGCACGTGCGGGGGTTCACCGCCCGGCACCCCGACATCCCCGCCGACCTGCGCGGCACCTACGCCGGGCTCGCCCACCCGGCGGCCATCTCCTATCTCAAGCAGCTGGGCATCACCGCGGTGGAGCTGCTGCCGATCCACCACTTCGTCAGCGAGCCGGCGCTGCAGCGGCGGGGGCTGAAGAACTACTGGGGCTACAACTCGATCGGCTTCTTCGCCCCGCACGCCGCCTACGCCACCCACACCGGCCGGCTCGGCGGCAACCAGGTGCGCGAGTTCAAGGCGATGGTGCGGGCGCTGCACGCCGCCGGGATCGAGGTGATCCTCGACGTCGTCTACAACCACACCGGCGAGCTGAACCCGGCCGGGCCGGTGCTGTCCTACCGGGGCATCGACAACACCGGCTACTACCGGGTGGACCCGGCCAACCCGGCCCGCTACCTGGACTACACCGGCTGCGGCAACACCCTCGACGTCCGGACCCCGGCGGTGCTGCAGCTGGTGACGGACTCGCTGCGCTACTGGGTCACCGAGATGCACGTCGACGGCTTCCGGTTCGACCTGGCCTCGGCGCTGGCCCGGTCGCTGCACGACGTCGACAAGCTGTCCTCGTTCTTCGACACCATCCACCAGGACCCGGTCATCAGCCAGGTCAAGCTGATCGCCGAACCGTGGGACATCGGCGACGGCGGCTACCAGGTGGGCGAGTTCCCGCCGCTGTGGACGGAGTGGAACGGCAAGTACCGCGACACCGTCCGGGACTTCTGGGCGCACGGCTCCGGCGGGGTGCGGGACCTGGCGTTCCGGCTGACCGGCTCGTCGGACCTGTACGCCGACGACGGCCGGCTGCCGTTCGCCTCGATCAACTTTGTCACCGCGCACGACGGTTTTCCCATGCGCGACCTGGCCAGTTACCTGCGCAAGCACAACGAGGCCAACGGCGAGTCCAACGCCGACGGCACCGACGACAACCGCTCGATCAACTTCGGGGTGGAGGGCGAGACCACCGACCCGGAGGTGAACGCTTTGCGGTTGAAGCAGGTCCGCAACCTGCTCACCACGCTGCTGCTGTCCACCGGGGCACCGATGCTGGTGGCCGGCGACGAGCGCTACCGCACCCAGGGCGGCAACAACAACGCCTACGTCCAGGACAACGAGGTGTCCTGGCTGGACTGGGCGGACTCCCCGGCCGCCGACGACCTGCTGGAGCTGACCCGACGGCTGATCGCGCTGCGCCGGGCCTCGCCGGTGCTGCGACAGCGGGCGTTCTTCGAGGGGCGCCCGATCAACGCCGACGGCTGCAAGGACCTGGCCTGGTTCCACCCGGCCGGCCGGGAGCTGACCGAGCGCGACTGGTTCGACCCCGGGCTGCGCACCATCGGCATGTACCTGGACGGGCGCGGGCTGCGCCACCGCGGCCGGCGCGGGCAGGTCATCTCCGACGAGTCCTACCTGCTGCTGCTGCACTCCGGCGAGCAGCCGATGCCGTTCGCGCTGCCCGGCCGGCCGTGGGCCGACCGCTACGCGGTGGTCATCGACACCACCGAGGTGGCCGGCCGGCCGGACGCCGAGCCGCTCAAGGGCGGCACCGAGCTCAGCCTGACCGCCCGGTCGGTGCTGCTGCTGCGCGCCGACCGCGACTGAGGGTCACCGGCACCTCCTACCTGGCAGCGGCGGACACTAGGCGGTCTGCACCAACGGTGGCAACATGGCTTCCGCCCGCCTGCCGGCAGGGCAAAATCTGGCGGGTACCGGATCAGGCCACCGACGAGTGAAGGGCAGATCTCATGACCACCAGGCTCAACCCGTACCTCAACTTCCGCGACAACGCGCGGCAGGCGATGGAGTTCTACCACTCGGTGTTCGGGGGCGAGCTGACCACGAGCACGTTCGCCGAGATGCACGCCAGCGAGGACCCGGCCGAGCAGGACAAGATCATGCACTCCCAGCTGATCACCGACAACGGCCTGGCGCTGATGGCAGCGGACACGCCCAACAGCATGGACTACACGCCCGGGTCCAATTTCGCCGTCTCGCTGAGCGGCGAGGACGAGGGCGAGCTGCGCGGCTACTGGGACAAGCTGTCGGACGGCGCGACCGTCACCATGCCGCTGGACCGGGCGCCCTGGGGCGATTTCTTCGGCATGTGCACCGACCGCTTCGGCGTCAGCTGGCTGGTGAACATCAGCGCGGGGCAGTCGTCCTGAGGATCGGCTGACCGGGCCGGGAGGAAACTCGGTTGCCGGCGGCGCGCCGGCTGCCCCATCCTGTCCGCATGACCTTCGACACTGACCGGACACGGAGAACTGCGGGTGCCGACTCGGCGGCCACCCGTCAGCAGTCCGTCCCTGCAGGAAGGTCGATCCTGGCCCAGCCGTGACCGCCGCGCTGCTGGCGGGCCTGCTGGCGGGGTACTCGATCGCCATACCGATCGGCCCGGTCGGCACCTACCTGATCACGCTGGCCGCCCGCACCTCGGTGCGGGTGGGTGCGGCGGCGGCCCTCGGCATCGCCGCGGTGGACGGTGCCTACGCGCTCGGCGCCACCCTGGGCGGAGCCGCGGCCGCGGAGGCGGTCCGGCCGGCGCTCGGGACGCTGCACTGGGTGTCGGTCGCGGTGCTGGCGGCGGTCGCCGCCCGGGCGGTGTGGGCCGGCCTGGCGCCCGAACGTTCCGCCGTGGCTGGCAGGGCGGAACCGTCCGGTGCGCCGGCGGCACCCGGCCCGCTGCGCGCCTTCGGCCTGTTGGCCGGCCTGACCGCGGTCAACCCGACCACGCTGATCTACTTCGTGGCATTGGTGGTGGGGCTGCGCGCCGGGATCGCGCCCGGCCCGGGAGAGCAGGCGCTGTTCGTGGCCGCCGCCTTCGCCGCCTCGGCCAGCTGGCAACTGGGCCTGGCCTGCTGCGGCGCGCTGCTCGGCCGGGTGCTCAGCGGTGCCCGGGCCCGGCGGGCCACCGCATTGGTCTCCGGCGCGCTGATCGGGGTGCTCGCGGTGCGGCTGGCACTCGGCTAGCGCAAGAATCGGCACCCAGGTGATCGGCTCGGAAGGAGCACCGCATGGACGTCAAGGAGATCAACCGCCGGGTGATCGAGCAGTTCCGGGCCGGTGGGCCGATCGAGGGCATGCACCGCGAGCGGCTGCTGCTGCTCACCACCACCGGGGCCAGGACCGGCCAGCAGCGCACCACGCCGATGATGTTCCACCCGGACGGCGACCGGCTGCTGGTGATCGCCTCGAACATCGGCGCGCCGAAGCACCCGGACTGGTACGTCAACCTGGCCGCGAACCCGCGGGTCGGCGTCGAGGTCGACAGCGAGGCCGGCAGCGAGCGCTTCGACGCGACGGCCAGCACCGCCTCCGGTGCCGAGCGGGACCGGCTGTGGAGCATGCTCAAGGAGCTCTACCCGTTCTTCGCCGAGCACGAGCGGCAGACCGACCGCGAGATCCCGGTGGTGATCCTCACCCGCGCCTGAGCCGGTACTCGCAGGCGCCGCCATCGGCCCGTCGCCCGGTCGGTTTGTGGGATTCTTCTCTGGTGACGAAGGCTACGGACTCCGAAAGGTGGGACTTCTTCGTCTCCTACACCCAGGCGGACCGCCCATGGGCCGAATGGGTGGCCTGGCAGTTGGAGGAAGCCGGTAACCGGGTGCTCATCCAGGCCTGGGACTTCGTCGGCGGCAGCAACTGGATCCACAACATGCAGGAGGGTGTCACCCGCGCCGAGCGAACTCTGGCGGTGCTGTCCGACGCCTACCTGGAGTCGGTGTATGGCGGCGCCGAGTGGCAAGCCGCCTGGGCGGCCGATCCGACGGGCAAGCAGCGCAAGCTCCTGACGGTTCGGATCACCGACTGTGAGCGTCCAGGATTGCTAGGTGGTGTGGTTGGGGCGGACCTCTTCGGGCTAGCGGAAGCAACTGCCCGGCAGCAGCTGCGGCAACTCGTCGACGGCGCGAGGAAGGGCCGGGCCAAGCCTGCCTCGCCCCCGCCGTTCCCACCCGCATCTCGAGCGGTGCCCCATCAGACGCCGTTTCCAGGCACAGGGGCCCGGGTCTGGAACGTGCCGCCCCGGAATCCCAACTTCACTGGCCGAGCGGATGCCCTTGACACCCTGGCGCGCACGCTCGACGGCGAGTCGGCGGTCACGGTCAGCGCGGTGCACGGCATGGGTGGCGTAGGCAAGACCCAACTGGTGAACGAGTACGTGCACACCCACGCCACCAAGTACGAGGTGGTGTGGTGGATTGCAGCCGAGACGACCGAGACCATTCCCGACCAGTTCGCCGCCTTGGCTGCTCGGCTGGGATTGGAGCCCGACCCTGACCCGGACGCGATCCGGACAGCCGTACACGAGCAGTTGCGCCAGGCCCGTGGCTGGTTGCTGGTGTTCGACAACGCCAACGGCGTGGCTGACGTACAGGCCTGGATTCCCACCTTCCCGCAGCCAGCCGGTATCCCCGGGCATGCAGTGGTCACCACGCGCCGCGGCGGATTCAAGGGCATCGGCTCCGTGTTAGATCTCGACGTTCTCGAACCCGACGCGGCCGTCGCGTTGATCCGAACACGAGCGCCCGAGATTGACACTGAGGTCGCCACCGGCATTGCCGAATTCTTGGGCCACCTTCCCTTGGCGTTGGAGCAGGCAGCGGCCTACCTAGACACGACAGGCATACCGGCGTCGGAGTACCTGACGCTGCTACAGACCCGGACCGAGGAGCTGATCGGCAGAGGCTTGGTTGCAGATCGAGCCGGTACAACCGTCGCGACGCTGTGGGATCTCAGCCTGGATCAAATCGCCCCGAACTCCCCAGCGGCTGTGCAGTTGCTCGACTTGTGTGCCTACCTCGCGCCAGAGGCAATACCTCTCGATCTGTTCACCAGCCATCCAGCTCTGTTGCCCACCCCGCTGTCCGACGCAGCGGCTGACTCTCTTGAGTTCGCTGATGTCCTCGCCACGCTGGTCGACTTCTCCTTGGCGAAGCGGACCGGCAGTGGACTGCAGATTCACCGCCTCGTGCAGGCAGCTGTTCGCGCCCATCAGACATCATCTTCGGCGCATGCACCCTCGCAGGTCTCTCAAGAAACTAGGCATGATCAAGATCCGTTAAGGGCAGCGTTACGCCTGCTGCAGGCGGACGCGCCCTCTCAGATCATGGGCGCCCCGCAAGATTGGCCACGGTGGGTGATATTGCTTCCCCATGTATTAGCGGCTGTCGAGCATTTCCGAGTGATGCCGGACGACATGTCCTTGGCCAGCTCAGTCTCCTGGCTCTTGGACCGCGCTGGCACCTACCTTCAGGTGCATGGCCGGGCACGAGAAGCGCGTCCACTTTTCGAGCAGGCCCTAGCTATCGACGAAGTCGCCCACGACCCCGACCACCCCGCCGTCGCCATTTCCCTGAACAACTTCGCCACGCTGCTGCGCGACCTGGGCGAGGCAGCCACCGCCCGCCCCCTGGCCGAACGCGCCCTAGCCATCACCGAAGCCACCCACGGCCCAAACCACCCCCACGTCGCCATCCGACTG
>Ga0326721_10000079_pt1 | contig 69977 bp, 59 predicted proteins | sample SGPome_FD_203951 | JGI IMG/M metagenome (GOLD analysis project Ga0326721, IMG submission 203951) | Soil microbial communities from Southern Great Plains, Lamont, Oklahoma, United States - SGP_1_2016 | ecosystem: Engineered > Artificial ecosystem > Soil microcosm > Unclassified | place: USA...
CGCTCTCGCATGCCCTGAGGTGAACCCAGTCGGAGAGCCGGATGCGGGAAATCCGCACGTCCGGTTCGATGAGCGGGTCGGGGAAACCGGGCGAACATGCCGCGGCGCCCCGACTCGACTCTACTGATTCCTCTTTTCCTGCGCGGGATTGCCCGTTTGTCAGCGGCCGGGCGGCTCCACGCGCATGGTGGCGACGACGTCTCCCTCCATAATCCCGTCGACCACGCCGATGCTCTCGGTAACCTCGGCGAAGATGGTGTAGTCGCGCACCAGGCGGGGATTGTCCTTCAGGTTGATGAACCACTGGGCGTCGCCGCTGTCGTGGCCGCGCGTGCTCATCCCCACCGTGCCGCGGGGGTGCGCGATGGTTGCCAGCTCGTCGCGCAGGTAGTGGGCGTATCCCACGTACTCGTTCGTTCCCGGACCGCCACCCTGGATCACGAAGTCCGGCTCCACGCGGTGCCAGTTGCCGCCGTCGTAGTAGCCGCCGCGCACCAGCGCGAGCACGCGTGCCGCCATCACCGGCGCGATGTCGCCGCGCAGCCGCACCACGAACGAGCCTCCGCCGGAGCCGGGAGACAGGGTGACCCGGACGCGCACGTCCTTGCCCAGCGCCAGCGCGACCGCGTCCGGCGGCAGATCCACGCGAGGCGGAGGGGGGTGGTCGTCGCTGGCCGGGCGCCCGGCCGCCTCGAGCAGCGCCACGCGAGCGTCGCGCTCCGAGTCGTTCGCGCGGCGCACCCACTGCTCGAACACGGCGTTCGCCGCCGCGCGCGCCGCGGGGAGCGGAGATCCTTTCAGCGCGACCGCGGCGGCGCGGACAGCCTGCGCGCCGTTGCCGTGGAGCGCGGCCAGATATACGTCGTCCGCGCCGTGGCCCACCAGCCTGGCGAGCGCGTCGATGGCCGCCTCCTGCACGTTGCCGTCCGGGTCGCGCGCGAGGGTGCGCAGGCGCGGGGTGTCGGCCAGCACGGCCGCGGCGCGGGCGGCGTACAGGCGCACGTGCCAGTCCGTATGCGTGGACAGCCTCCCGAGCCGCGCCCGCGCCAGGCCGGGCGCGATCCGCGCGAGCGCGACCTCCGCGTGGGCGCCCGCGTGCCACGACACCCCGCCCGCGGCGCGGCGGGCCGTGCCGCGCGGCACCGCGTCGACCCACCGGCTCAGCACGCGCACCAAGGCCGTATCCGTTCCACACCGCGCCGGGGCCAGGTCGGCCGCGCGGAGCCGCACGTGCCAGACGCTGTCGTCCAGCGCGGCGCGCAGCGCTCCACAGTCCTCGCGCCGGTCCGCGAGCGAGCGGTAGCGAAGCCGCCACGCCGGCTCGGGCCACGCGGGAGGCGGGGTCGGCGGCGGCAGCGAATCGCGCGCGGCGAAGAGCGGGTCGCGGATCCGCCCCAGCGCCCGGCCGGCGATCAGCCGCACGCGCGGGTCGGCGTGCCGCAGCCCCAGGGCGATGGCCGCGTCGGTGGAGTCACGCCGGTCTTCCGCCACCAGGATCCGGCCGATCAGAGCCGAGTCGGCGTGGGTCTGCGCCCGGCCCGGCGCGGGCGCAAGCAGCAGGAGAAGGATCCAGAGTTTCTTCATGGCTTCGGGAACGTGGATGACGCAGGTGGCAGGCTCCGCTGTCGCGTAAAGCTATCCCGGCAACCCGTCCCATCCAACATGGACAAGCGACGTCGACGTGGAAGGTACGCCGGAGAGAATTCGAATCGAACTCCCGATCTTCTGATCCGCCTGCCTCGCCGCGCGAAGAAGAGCCGGGGCTGAGGCACACGCCCGGGTTGCAGGCGGCGTAGGGCACGTGCCGTGCATGTTCCCGTTCCGACACGTGCACGGTCGACGCAGGTGATTCGCTCTCGAAGTTCGCCAGGACTGGAAGAAGCACCTGTTCCCCATGAACCCGACCAACCTGTGACCCGCAAGCTGCGCGACAATGGCCTGAGCCTGGTGGCCGCCTCACTCTTCGTTCTCGCCCTGGCGGGTCAGGCGTTCACGGGGTTCAAGGTCTACAACGAGGATCAGGCGGACCACGGACAGCAGGAAGTCGGCTTCGGAAAGTATCTGACCACGGGCGCGTTCTACGAAGCGACCTTCGAGAACTGGGAGTCGGAATTCCTGCAGATGAGCGCCTTCATCTTCCTCACGGCGTTCCTGGTGCAGCGGGGGTCGGCCGAGTCTCGCAAACCCGACGGTACCCCGACGGGGGATGGAGGCGAAGGCGACGAAGACCCCCGGGACCATGCCGGGGATGCCGGCGCGCCCTGGCCGGTCCGCCGGGGCGGGTGGGTGCTGAAGGCATACGAAAACTCCCTGAGCCTGGTGCTTTTCGTGGTGTTCCTGCTCTGCTTCGCGGGGCACGCGATCGGGGGCGCCGCGGAGTACAGCCAGGACCAGCTCGCGCACGGCGGGACGGCGGTGACCGCGCTCGGGTACCTGGGCACGCCACGTTTCTGGTTCGAGAGCTTCCAGAACTGGCAGAGCGAGTTCCTTTCCGTGCTGGCGGTCGTGCTCCTGTCCATCGTGCTGCGCCAGCGTGGCTCGCCCGAGTCGAAGCCGGTCCACGCTCCGCACTCGAGCACGGGAGCCGGATGAAACCATCCCACCCGGCAGGGACGAACGAAAGCCCCGGCAGCGTGTCCGCTGCCGGGGCTTCATCGTGTCGTTCTGAGTGCGCCCGGAGAGATTCGAACTCCCGACCTTCTGATCCGTAGTCAGACGCTCTATCCAGCTGAGCTACGGGCGCAAAAACGCAACGAGCTAACTCGTTGCGCGCCGATAAGTTATCAGCATTGCCACCCCGCGTCAACCCCTCGGCTAATGCGTTGGACGCACACGGCTTATGCCGAATCCCCCGAAAGACCCGACGAGAGGGAGAGGTCCGCGCGGATGAGGATTCATCCCCCGTCTACTCCTCCCGCAGCATGCGCTTCAGGATCTTTCCCGTGGGGCTCTTGGGGATGGAGTCGACGATGTGGACCTGGCGCGGGACCTTGTACGCCGCCATCCGCTCGCGGCAGAACGCCTCCACGTCGCCCGCCGTGGCCGAGGCGGCGGCTTGGAGGATGACGAACGCGGCCACCGCTTCGCCCTTCACCTCGTCGGGGATGCCGACGACGGCGCACTCCTTTACGGCCGGATGCGTGTACAGCACCTCTTCCACCTCGCGCGGCCACACCTTGAACCCGGCCGCGTTGATCATGTCCTTCACCCGGTCCACCAGCCAGAAGAAACCGTCTGCGTCGCGGTACCCCACGTCGCCGGTGTGGAACCACCCGCCGCGCAGCGCCTCGGCCGAGTCGGCGGGGCGGCCGAAGTAGCCCAGCATCACGTTGGGCCCGCGGATGCAGATCTCCCCCCACTCGCCGTCCGCCACCTCGCCGTCGTCCGCGCCCACGACGCGCATCTCCACGTTCTCGATGGGCGTGCCGATGGAGCCGGGCCGGTGCGCGTACTCGTGGTTGTACGCCGCGAACGGGCTCGTCTCCGTCAGCCCGTAGCCCTCGAAGACGGGGAGGTCGAACACGTCCCGCCACCGGCGCGCGACCTCCACCGGCATGGTGGCCGCGGCGGAGAAGCAGTAGCGCAGCGCCGGCATGTCCGCGGGGGTGATGCCGGCGTTCAGCAGGTAGATGTAGATGGTGGGGACGGCGTATAAATGCGTCATCCCCTGCTCGCGCAGCAGTGCCGGCGTGGCCTGGGGATCGAAGCGGCGATGGAGGAGGACGGTGCCGCCGGAGTGCAGCGCCGCGTTCAGGATGAAGTCCTGCCCGAAGCAGTGGAAGAGCGGAAGGAAGAGCGCGTGACGGTCGCCCGGGCGCGAGCCGACGCAGTGGCAGGTGGCGTGGTAGTTGGAGACCACGTTGCCGTGCGAGAGGACGGCGCCCTTCTGCTTTCCCGTCGTTCCCGAGGTGTAGAGGATGGCCGCCGGGTCGTCGCGCTCCATCTCCCGCGCGCGGAAGCGGTCTGGCCGGCCGTCGCACAGGCCGCCCAGCGTGCGCTCGCCCGGCGCCTCGCCCTCGCAGACGACGGCGTCGCGCAATGCCGCCAGCTCGCCGCGCAGGGGCGCCAGCTCCGGGAGCAGCAAGGCGGTGGTGAAGACGACCGCCGCGCCGCTGTCGCCCAGCACGTAGCGCAGCTCGTCCGTCTTCAGCAGCGCGTTCACCGACACGGCCACGGCGCCCAGCTTCTGCGCCGCCAGGTAGGCGACGGCGAACTCGGGGATGTTGGGGAGGAAGAGCGCGACACGATCCCCCGCCGCGACGCCGAGCGCCTGCAGCCCGTGCGCCGCCCGGCTCGCCCCCGCCTCCAGCTCCGCGTAGGTGAGCGCGCGCCCCTCGAACACGATGGCGGTGTGCCCGGGGAACAGCCGTGCCGAGCGCTCCAGGTTCTGCGCGACGTTCATGGAAGGGCGGGGGATGGGGATTTCGGGAGAAGCGGATGATTCGAAGGTACGGATCGGGGCGCCGGGCGGGTAGATGGATTTCGTGCGTGCGGGCGAGGCTGGGGGGAAGGCGAATGAACTCGCGGCAACAACGGCCCGAGGTCCGCCTTCGCGGACTCCCCGCCAGGTATCCGGGCGATCGGGAGGCCTCGCTCACGCCATGCAGGCTCCTTCGGCCGCCGCTACGATCCCGATTCGGTGTGAACGTCTTGCGTGGCGTGAGCGAGCTTTCCTGAACCGGGAAGAAAGTCTGGCAGCAGTCCGCGCAGGCGGACTTCGGGCCGTTGTTGCCGCGAATTCCATTCGCCCTCCCCCCCGCGGATGCGCATCCGCACGCACGCTTGGCATCCCCGCGCGGCGGGCGCTAGGTTGCGCGGATTCGCCCCACACGCGGCTTTCCATCTCCCGACCCGGAGACGTTTCGTCATGCTCCGCCGCCTTGCCCTTGCCTGCGCGCTGGCCGGGTGCGCCGCGCCGGCCGCCGCCCAGAGCGCGCCGCCCGCGCCGACGCCGCGGCTGCTGGTGTTCATCACCGTGGACCAGATGCGGCCGGACTACTTCACGCGCTGGCCGGGGCAGCTCACCGGCGGGCTGGCGCGGCTGTACGGCGGCGGCGCGGTGTTCACCGACGCGCACCAGGACCACGCCATCACCGAGACGGCGCCCGGGCACTCCGTGGTGATGAGCGGTCGCTTTCCGCGCGGCACCGGCATCGTCAGCAACAGCTCGGGGGTGAACCCCGATCCGCAGACGCGGCTCGTCGGCTACGACTCCGTCGGCTCGTCGCCCTTCCGCTTCCGCGGCAGCGTGCTGTTCGACTGGATCCGCACGAACGATCCGCGTTCGCGTGCGCTTTCGGTGTCGCGCAAGGATCGCGGCGCCATCCTCCCGCTGGGGCGCGCGCACCAGAGCGTGTTCTGGTACGCGCCCAACGGATCGTTCGTCACCAGCACCTATTACGCGGACACCCTCCCGGCGTGGGTGCGCGCCTTCAACGCGCGCCGCCTGCCGCAGGGATACGCGGGGAAGGCGTGGGACCTCGCCGAACCCGCCTCGCGCTACGCGGAGAAGGACGACGTGGCGATCGAGAACCGGGGGCGGAGCGTCTTTCCGCACCCGTTCCCGTCCACGCCGGACAGCGCGGCCGCCGCGTTCCCGTCGTTTCCGCAGATGGACTCGGTGACGCTGCAGATGGCGCTCGCCGGGCTGCGCGAGATGCGGCTGGGCGACGGCCCGGCCACCGACGTGCTGGCGGTCTCGCTCTCCTCCACCGATGCGGTGGGCCACGCGTACGGCCCCGACTCGCGCGAGATCCACGACCAGGTCCTGCGGCTGGACCGCTGGCTGGGCGCGTTCCTGGATTCCGTCTACGCCGGCCGCGACCCGTCCACCGTGGTCGTCGCCCTCACCGCGGACCACGGCGTCACCCCGTTCCCCGAGGTGGCCGACCCCGCGCACGCCGCCGCCATGCACGTGAGCGACGCCGCGCTCCTGCGTTGGCTGCGCGACACCGCGACGCGCTACGGCGTGCCGGCGGCGGCGATGGCGTTCGAGGAGGGCGGCCTGCTGCGCCTGGACCCGGCCGCGCTGGTCCACGCCGGCCGCGACCCGAACGCGGTGGCGAGCGAGTTCGTCGCCCTGGCGCGCTCCATCCCCGGCGTGCTCCGCGCCGATCTCCTCGCCGACCTGGCCCGCGGCGACACCGTGAACGACGCGGTGGCGCGCCGCTGGGTGCACATGGTGCCGCGCGACCTGCCGTTCTACGCGGCGGTCACGCTGCGCCCGGGCTTCGCGTGGGGCAACCGCCCGTTCGCCGAGCACGGCTCGCCCAGCGACCTGGACACGCACGTGCCCATCATCTTCTACGGCGCGCCCTTCCGCCCCGGCAGATACGACGTCTTCGCGCGCACCGCCGACATCGCCCCCACGCTCGCCCGCGCCCTCGGCGTGAACCCCACCGAGGCGATCGACGGACGAGTGCTTGCGCCGGCGTTCCGGTGATATCGTGAGAGATATGGCACCTCCGGGCACTCGCGCCTTGGTGATACTAATGTTATACTAGATGTCAGGAACTACCACTTGGAGGTTGAGCATGCACAAGATCCAGCTTCGCCGGATGGGTGGATCGGCGGGCGCTACGTTTCCGAAGGAATTCCTCGATGAGATCCACGCGGACATCGGGGACACGCTGTTCTTCGTGAAACGGAACGGCGAGTATGTGGTAACGCCGTACGATCCAGAGTTCGAGGAGACAATGGCGGCGTTCGAGGAGGTGCGGCGCGAGTTCCGCAACGCCTTCCGTGAACTTGCCAAGTGAGCATTCCGGAGCCGAACTGGTTGGGTCGCCGGTCGGTCGACGCGATGCACGCCGCGCTGATCGACGAGCACGGCGGCTCGCACGGCGTGCGCGATTCGGCCCTCATCGAGTCGGCACTCGCCCGTCCGCTGAACCGTTTCGCTTATGCCGGCGAGGAGTGCGGGATTGCTGAACTTTCTGCAGCTTATGCCTTTGCGCTTGTGAAGAACCACGGCTACATCGACGGGAACAAGCGTGTCGGCTTGGCCGCATTGCTCGTATTCCTTAGAAGGAATGGATTTCGGCTGGGAGCGACCGAAGCCGAGGCTGTGTTGATATTCGAGCAGCTTGCCGCAGGAGGTGTAAGCGAGGGAGAACTCGCCACCTGGGTGGGTGAGCGCCTCCAACCCTTGTCGCGGTAGCCAATCTCCCTATCCCCCTGCTCGCACACAACTTGCGCGCGGGTTTCGCCTGGAACCGCCTCCGCGGCATCCGCGACCCGGAGCGCACCTGACCCGCGGCCACGGCGCGGCGCCCCACGGGCGCCGCGCCTTCTCGAATCCGGCATGCCCACGCTCTCCATCGACGCACTCCTCGAGCTCCCCGCGCCGCGCGGCTACATCCCCGCCGCCGCGCCGCTTCCCCCGTCCGCCGGGCCGGTCCTCCCTCTCCCGCTTCCCGAGTCGTTCGGAGTCGAGGAGGTGCCTGCCGAGAGCGCCGCGCTCGCCGCGCTGCTCGACGGCATCCTCGCGACCGCCGCCGCCGCGCGCGCCCGGATGCTGTGGGACGACGCATCGCGCCTCGCGCTCTCCGGCGCCGCGGTCGCGGAGCACGGCGGCGACGGGGCGTGGATGCAGCGCTTCGCCAACGAAGCCGCCGCGGTCGCGCTCCTCGCGGGAACGCCGCGGATGGAAGACGTCGCGGAAGATGGAGATGGGGATGATGGAGATGGGGATAATCGGGATGGAGATGATGGAGATGGAGCGCGCGGCAGTCGGCTCCCCGCCGCCGCACCGTCCGCGGAGGAGGCGCGCGCCCGGGTGAACCGCGCGATCGCCGCCGCGCTGGCGGGAGATGGGGATGCGGCGACCGAGCGTCTCGCCGCCGCGGAGCGCGCCGTCGCGCCGGGAGACGAGTTCGCGCGGCTGCTGGTGCTGGCAAACCGCGCGCAGCTGCTGCTGGACGCCGGGGAGCTGGACGCGGCCGCGCGCACGGCCGCCGACGCGCTCCGCCTCGCGCGACGCGAGAAGGAGGACTACTGGACCGCGCTCGCCGGCATCCCCGTGGCGCTGGCGCACCTCGCGCGCGGGCGGCGGAACGCGGCGCGCGCGCAGCTGGGCGACGCCGTGCGCCTGTTCGCCCGCTTCGGCGACGCGCTGCGCCAGGTGCAGTGCCACTACCTGCTCGGCGAGGTCGCCTACATCGGCGAGGACCCCATCCGCGCCGGCGCCCACTACCGCGACGCGCTGGCCATCGCCCGCCCGGGCGGCGCGCAGGAGTGGATCGAACTGCTCACCCTCCGCTTCGAGCACCGCTGACCCTCATCCACTCCCCGCCACAAGTCGCCACCGAAGCGCCACGTTGGGAATCTTCATTACAGATCCGTCTCATAGAGTGCGGCCCGTGAATCCGGGCCGCGCCGCGTAGCCGCCGTACATCTCCAGATCAGCCGTTTTTTTCCGTAAACTGCAGCGGTTACGCAGGCGTAAGATGCGCATGTATAAGTATTTACATAATAGTTGGAACAGGAACAAACGTTGGTGTTGACTCTGCATCGTTTGTGTTTTACGATTGGCGCAGGTGAGTAATTCGGGCATCAAATGAGAGCAACTGGAAACTGAGTACACCCGGCGTGCGCCAGCTACCCGATCGCGGGCCGATTCTTTGGGGGTAATCCGCTCGCCGCAGGACACTCGGTCGCACCGCTCGCACGATCCACGGCGCGGGGTTCAGGGGTCGAAATCTCCGGGGTCACTGGGACCCCGTTGCTCCCTCGCGGAGCTTTCCACCCACATGAAATACCGGAGGACTCAATGAAGCGGATGATCCGTCTCGCGGCGCTCGCCTGCACCCTGGCGTCCGGCGCCGTGCTCGCCCGCCCCACGCCGGCCCGGGCCACCATGTCGCCCAGCCCGTTCGCCGTGCTCTCGTGCTGCTCGGACACCACCAGGGCGCTCCGGTGCTGCTACTGGACCGGGTGCTACATCAACGGCAGCGGGTGCTACAAGATTGGCTGAATCGCGGCCGCCGGCCCGCTTTCACGGCACTCACCGGGCGGTTCCCGGCATTCATCACAACGCATGGAGGAGCATACCGATGAGAGGCATGAACCTGATCATGTTCGCGGTTACGCTGTGCGCCGCCGGGGTGCTGCAGGCGGGGCACCCGGCGCGGGCGGGCGCCACCCTCGCGCCGGCGCCCATCCAGTCGGGAGACTACTGCTGCGAGCGGGAACGGACGAAGTGCTGCGGAACGAACTGGTGCGCGGTCACCGAAAACGGCTGCTCCAGGGGCTGACCTCCGTCGGCACCCGCAGGACGCGCCCGCCCCCGGCGGCGGGCGCGAACCAAACCAGGCTATGGGAGTGGTGGAAGATGCGCATATCGATGAGAGGAACGCTGCCCGTGCTCGTGGCCGGGGCCGCGCTCGCGGCCTGCTCGGGCGACGCACGCAGGCCGCCGCCGCCGCGCGGATTCACGCAGTACGACGCCGTCGTGCGGGTCGCCACCCCCGACTCGGTGGAATTTACCCGGGTCCAGGCGATGGACGTCGACTCGCGAGGCAACCTGTACGTGGCGGACCATACGGACATCGCCGTGCTTTCGCCCGAGGCGAAGCTGCTCCGGCGGCTGGGACGGGCGGGCAAGGGGCCGGGAGAGTTCGACGACGTCAGCAGCGTCAGGGTTCTCCCCGGGGACAGCGTCTTCGCGTTCGACGGAGGCGCTGCGAGGGTGACCGTCTTCGCGCCCGAGTCGGAGCGGCCGGCGCACATGCTCAGCCTCAGCACCGCCAACTACGTCTTCCCGTACTGGGTGATGCCCGTGTCCGACGGCTCCCTGATGGGCGTGTTCCGGGCCGCCTACGCCGACAGCCCGCGCGGACGGCGTCGCGACACCGTGCGGCTGCTGAACCCGGACGCGTCGGTCGCCGTCGACTCGGTGCTCGCCTTCCCCGAGTACGAGGCGGTCGAGGTCGAGCAGGGGCCCGTGGGGGGTGCGCTCTTCAGCCCCTTCGGGCAGCAGACGCTGCTGGCGAACGCGGGCGACCGGGTGTACACCGCCTGGACGGGAAGCTGGCAGGTGGAGGTCTACTCGGCGCGCGGAAAGCACCTGGGCACAGTCCATCCACAGGACCCGCCCCAGCCGCTTCCGGTCACCGGCGCCGAGATGGACAGCGTCGTCACGCGGATGCAGCGGGGAGGACCCTTCGAGCGGCAGACGATCGTGCGGGCGCTGGAGGGGGCCGGGCGGAAGACCTGGCCGCTGCTGGACCAGATGCTGGTGGACGACTCGGGGCGGATCTGGATGGCGCCCACGGCGCGGGCGGGCGAGCCCCTGCACTGGGCGGCCTTCGACGAGCAGGGGCGGCGCGTGGGCGCGTTCCAGACCCCCGCGCGCGTGAAGCTGCACCTGATCCGCGGCGACGTGGCGTACGGCGTGGCGCTGGACGGCGACGACGTGCAGCACGTGGTGGTCTACGACCTGAAGCCGGTCCACCCCGAACCGAAGCGCACATGAACCGGAGCCTGCTTTCGAACCTTGCCACCGCGGCGATGGTGGCGTGCGCGCTGGTGGTGACCACGCTGGCGGTACGGCGCGAGCTCTTCGCGCCCGCGGCGGCGGGGCAGCCGGACATGCGCCCGCGGCGGGTGGACGACTGGGAGGCGCTGCTGCAGGGCGGCCAGTGGATGGGCCGCCGCGACGCGCCGGTGCGCATCGTGGAGTTCTCCGACTTCCAGTGCCCGTTCTGCGCGAAAACGCATCCCGTGCTGGAAGCCGTCCTCCGGCGCCACCCGGACCGCGTGGCCGTGCTCTACCGCCACTTCCCGCTGGACGCGATCCATCCCCATGCCCGCCCCGCGGCGGTCGCGGCGGAGTGCGCGGGCGGGCAGGGACGCTTCGAGCCGTTCGCCACGCTCCTCTTCGCCCAGCAGGACTCGCTGGGGACGAAGGCGTGGTCGCGGTTCGCGCGCGAGGCGGGCGTGCCCGACGCGGCGGCGTTCGAGCGCTGCCTGGCCGACGCGCGCACGATGGCGAGCGTGGACCGCGACGCGAAGTCCGGCGCGGACACGCAGGTACAGGTGACGCCCACGCTGATCATCAACGGCACCCTGCACCCCGGCGCACTCTCCGAGGAGGAGCTGGAGAAGCTCATCGCCAACCCGGAAAGCCGGTAGGCGGAGGATCGCGATCTCCTGCGGTCGATCATCTCGATGGGAGCGTCCGACGCGGGTCCTGGCTGGCGCTCCCGTTACTTTCGCACTCTCGCACCTTCGCACTCTCGCACCCCGTCCTTCCACCGGCCGGCGCAATGGCAGATCGCATCACCCGGCGCGAGTTCGTGGTGCGCGGCGCGGCGGCGGCCGCGGCGCTGGCGGGCGTCGCGTGCGGCGGCGAGCGGGCGCGGGGCGGGAACGGGCGTCCGGCGCGGGTGGTGGTCGCGGGCGCGGGGCTGGCCGGGCTGGCGGCGGCGTACGAGCTGGTGAAGCGCGGGCACGACGTGACCGTGCTGGAGGCGCGCGACCGCCCCGGCGGCCGGGTGCATACCCTGCGCGGCGAGTTCGCGGACGGGCTGTATGCCGAGGCCGGCGCGGTGTACGTCCCCGACACGCACTTCCACACCGTCGGCTACGCGCGGGAACTTGGCGTCTCGCTCGTTCCCGCGGCGCGCGGGCGGGGGGCGGCGGGGGGACGGTACTTCGTGCGCGGACGCTCCGTCTCCGTGCGGCCGGGGCGCGCGGCGCGGTGGCCAGTGGAGCTGGCGCCATCCGAGGCGCGGATGTCGCCCGGGGCGCTGCTGGCGCGGTATGCGGCCCCCGCGCTGGCCGCGATCGGCGACCCGCAGCATCCGTCGTGGCCGGGCGAGGCGGCGCTGCGGCTGGACGGCGTCAGCTTCGCGGAGATGCTGCGGAGCCGCGGGGCGTCCCCCGGCGCGGTGTCGCTTATCCGCCTGGGCTACCTGGACGAGTGGGGGGACGGGGTCGACGCCGTCTCCGCGCTGTCGCTCCTGCGGGACCTGGCGCTCCAGCGCGGCGTGGAGGGGATGTCGCTCGTCGCGGGCGGCACCGACCGCCTGCCGCGCGCGCTGGCCGACCGGCTCGGCGCACGCATCCGCTACGGCGCGGCGGTGACGGCGATCGAGCAGGACGAGGCCGGCGTGCGCGTGGAGGTCGCGGAGCGGGGGACGCGCCGCACGGTCGCCGCGGACCGGCTGGTGTGCGCGATCCCGTTTCCCACGCTGCGGACCGTCCGTGTGTCGCCCGCCTTCTCCCCCGCGAAGCGGCGCGCGGTGGAGGGGCTGCGGACGACGTCGATCACGCGCGTGTACCTGCAGGTGCGGGAGCGGTGCTGGGCCCCGGACGACGTCGCCGTGCCCACGGACCTGCCCATCATGCACGCGGTGGACGCGACGGCGGGGCAGGCGGGGCGCCGGGCCGTGCTGGAGGCGTTCGTCTCCGGGCCCAACGCCCGCCACGTAGCGGCGATGCAGCCGGAGGCGCGGGTGGCGTTCGCGCGCGAGCACGCCGGGCGCGTGCATCCGGGGCTGGCGCGGCGCGTGGAGCACGGCGCGTCGGTCTGCTGGGACGCGGACCCGTGGGCGCGGGGCGACTACGCCTGGTTCGCGCCGGGGGAGATGCGGGCCTTCCTGCCGCACCTGGCGCGCGCGGAGGGGCGCGTCCACTTCGCCGGCGACCACACCTCGCCGTGGCCCGGGTGGATGCAGGGCGCGCTGGCCTCCGGCATCCGCGCCGCGGACGAGGTGCGCGTGGCGGCGGAGTCCCGGTGAGCCCGTCTCCGTAACACACGCTGGGGCAACGGGTCCGGTGCGGCGACACTCCTTTCACGCCCGTTGTCTCGCTGGTGCACAAAGGATTAGATTGGGATTCCCTCCCACTCGCGGGACGGTCGGATCCAGGACCACGCGACCCACTGTTCACGCATGAAGCCTTCATTCCGCCCCTTCCTGATCGCCTTCGCCGTGCTGGCGCTGGTGTTCGCCACGTCGGTGGGGATCTACGGGCGCATCCGCGCCGCGCAGCAGCCGGGCGACGGGGACGACGGCGGCGCATCGAGGGCCCGCCCGCGCACCTCGGCGAGCGGCAGCTTCAGCACCGACGTGGCAATTCCCGTGAAGGGCGTGGCCGCCGTGCGCGACACGCTGGTGGTGGCCGTGAACGCGGCCGGGCAGGCGGAGGGGTGGAAGAAGACGGTGGTGGTGGCGCAGGTCACCGGCCGGGTGAGCACCCTGCCGGTGCGCGAGAACGACGCGGTGGGAAGCGGGCAGCTGCTGATGGGGCTGGACGCGGCGGAGTACGGGCTGGCGGTGGAGGAGGCGCAGGCCAACCTGCGGCAGGCGCAGGCCAGCTACCGCGAGGCTACGCTGCTGGACGAGGAGATCCGCGACCCGGCCGTGCGCGCCGACCGCGCCGCCTTCGCGCGCGCGAAGACGGGGCTGGACGCGGCCGAGGTGCGGTTGCGCAAGGCGCAGCTGGATCTTTCGCGCACCCGCATCGGGGCGCCGTTCGGCGGGCGCGTGGCGTCGCTGAAGGTGGTGCCCGGCCAGTGGGTGCGCGCGGGCGACGAGCTGATGACGGTGGTGTCGCTCGACCCGATCCGGGTGGAGGTGCAGGTGCTGGAGAGCGAGGTCGGCTTCCTTTCCGCCGGCCGCAAGGCGCGGGTTGCCTTTGCCGCCTTCCCGGAGCCGTTCACCGGCACGGTGGAGACGATCAACCCGGTGGTGGACGGCGGGACGCGGACGGCCCGGGTGACGGTGGTGGTGCCCAACCCGCAGGGGCGCATCCTGCCGGGGATGTACGCGCGCGTGTCGCTGGAGGCGCGCCGCTTCGCCGACCGCGTGCTGGTGCCGCGCTCGGCCATCCTGGAGCGCGACCGGCGCACCATGCTGTTCGTGTTCGACGGGCGGAACGGGCACGGGCTGGCCAAGTGGCGCTACGTGACCACCGGCCTGCAGAACGACTCGATGGTGGAGATCGTGCCCAGCGAGGAGACGGACAGCGTGAAGCCCGGCGAGACGGTGCTGACGGAGGGCCACTACACGCTCATCCACGACGCCCGCGTGCGCCTGGTGGACGACCTGAAGGACGACGCAGGCGCGACTTCGGCGCCGCGGTAGAGGCTGCGGCGGGACATCCGCGCGGGCGATTGCTCGGCATTGCTCGGCGTGGGACAGGTTTTCGTTCGCGAGCCGCCATCGCGCCCTCTCCGGCCGGCCTGGGCCGTCCACCTCTCCCGTACCGGGAGAGGTAGCTTTCCGGCATCGGCGCCACTCCATGCATCCGTGCGAGAATAGTCGAACAACGGCACGGATGCTGGACGGCCACCCTCTCCCGGGACGGGAGAGGGTCGCGCCCTCCGGCGCGGGGTGAGGGCGGCGCGAGGACTCGGGCGCGCACCTGCGGGAGGGATTGAGCCCGCCGTTCAACCCACCTACCTGACGAGAACGAGGGACGTTGTCGCTCCCCCGCATCGCCATCCAGCGGCCCGTGGCGGTCGCCATGTTCTTCCTGGGGGTCGTGTTCCTGGGGGTGCTGTCGTTCGTGCGCCTCCCGATCGACCTCCTTCCCGACGTGGCCTATCCCCGTCTGGTGGTCTACACCACCGACCCGAGCGCCGCGCCGGCCGAGGTGGAGCGCTTCATCACCGAGCCGGTGGAGCAGGCGGTCAGCACCGTGCCCGGCGTGCAGCGCGTGGAAAGCGTCACGCGCGAGGGCCAGTCGCTCGTCACCGCGCGGTTCGCGTGGGGCACCGACATGGACTTCGCCGCGCTGAACACGCGCGAGAAGCTGGACAACATCCGCGACGCGCTCCCCGAGCTGGCCGCGCGCCCGGTCGTGCTGCGCACCGACCCGCGCAGCGAGCCGATCATGGCGGTGAGCGTGGCCGGCCAGCGCGACCTGCCGCAGCTGAAGGAGCTGGCCGAGGCCGTCTTCAAGCGGCGGCTGGAGCAGATCGGCGGCGTCGCGCAGGCCACGGTGACCGGCGGCGTCGAACGGGAAGTGCACGTGGAGGTCGATCCGCGGCTGCTGGAGAGCTACGGGCTGACGATCGACGACGTGGCCGGCGCGCTGGCGCAGGCCAACGCGAGCGCCCCCGGCGGCACCATCCGCCGCGGGCGCTACCGCTATTCGCTGCGCACGCTGGGCGAGCTGCAGTCGACCGCCGAGATCGCCGCCATCCCCGTGCGCCGCGCCTCACAGCCGGGGACGGGGAGCGCGCCGCCGCCGGCGAACGGTGCGGTGCCGCTTCCCGGGCAGGTGCTGGTGCGCGACGTGGCGCGGGTGGACGACGGCTTCCAGGAGCGCGAGTCCATCGCCCGCTACAACGGCGCGGAAGCGGTGGGGCTGATGGTGTTCAAGAACGCCGGCGCCAACACCGTCCGCGTCACCCGCGAGGTGGAGCGGGTGCTGGTCCAGCTCCGGCGCGAGTATCCCGAGGTGAAGCTGGAGGTGGCCACCAGCCAGGCCGGCTTCATCTCCGACGCGCTCTCCAACGTGGTGCAGGAGGTCATCCTCGGCGGCATCCTCGCGTTCCTCGTCCTCTTCTTCTTCCTGCGCGAGTGGCGCTACCCGGTCGCGGTGGCGCTCGTCATCCCCATCTCCCTGATCGCGACCTTCGCGCTGCTCGAGGCCACGCACGTCACGCTCAACATCATGAGCCTGGGCGGGCTGGCGCTGGGGGTGGGGCTGCTGATGGACAACTCCATCGTGGTGCTGGAGAACATCTTCCGGCACCGCGAGCTGGGCGCGCGCGCCGCCGCGGCGGCCGCGCTGGGGACGGAGGAGGTGCAGCGCGCGATCATCGCCTCGACGCTCACCAACATCGCCGTCTTCGGGCCCATCGTGTACATCGAGGGCGTCGCGGGGCAGATGCTGGGCGCGCTGGCGCTCAGCGTCTCGTTCTCGCTCCTCGCCTCTATCGTCGTCGCCGTCACGCTGCTGCCGGCGATGGCGGCGCGGTGGGACGCGGCGACGGACGAGCACGGCACGCGGCGGCACGGCTGGCTGGCGCGGCAGATGAGCCGCCCGCTGGACGCCTTCGACCGCGGCTTCGCGCGGCTGCTGGGGCGGTACGAGCGGCTGCTGGAGATGGGGATGCGGCACCGCGGGCGGACGATGGCGGTGGCGCTCACCCTCCTCGTCGCGGGGCTGTGGATCCTGGCGTCGCTGCCGCGGAGCGTGCTGCCGGAGGTCGATCAGGGGTCCTTCCGCGCGCGGCTGGAGCTGCCGCGGGGGACGCCGCTGGAGACGACGGCGGCCGATGCGGCGCGGCTGGAGCGCGCGATCCGCGCGGACCCCGCGGTGGAGGCCGTGTTCTCGCGCGTGGGCCGGCAGGTGGCGGTCGCGGGGATGGACGAGAGCGAGAGCGGGCTGAACACCGCCACGCTGGAGGTGCGGCTCCGCGACGGCGCGGCGACGGCGGAGGCGCTCCGCCGGCTCAGGACGCGCCTGGGCGGCTTTCCCGCGGGGGCGGTGACGCTGGAGACGGGGCAGGCCACGCAGCTCGGCCGCCTGCTGGGCGCGGGGGAGAGCGACCTGTCCGTGCGCATCCGCGGCGAGGACCTGGACGCGGCGATGGCCTACGCGGCGCAGGTCCGGTCGCGCCTCCTCTCCGTCCACTCGGTCGCCAACGTACGCGTGGGGACGGAGATGGGGCAGCCCGAGGTGCGGGTGGAGATCGATCGCGAGCGCGCGGCGGCGTACGGGATGGACCCGTCGCGCGTGGCGGCGACGGTGGAGGCGTACATGAAGGGGAAGGAGGCCACGCAGCTGGTGGACTTCGACCGCCGGGTCCCCATCGTGGTCCGCCTTCCCGAGAGCGCCCGCCGCAGCGCGGAAACGCTGGAGACGCTCACCGTGGACGGCGTTCCGCTGCGCGAGCTCGTGCACGTGCGCACCGCCAGCGGGCCGGCGGAGATCCGCCGCGTGGACCAGGGACGCGTGGTGACGGTGCTGGCGGACGTGGCCGGCGGCGGCGGGGTGACGCGCGCGGTGGAGGCGGTGCGCGGCGCGCTGGCCTCGGTGCCGCCGCCGCACGGGCTGCGCGCGGAGATCGGCGGCGAGAACGAGGAGATGCGGAAGGGGTTCCGCGACCTGGCGCTCGCCTTCTCCCTCGCGCTCGTCCTGTGCTACATGCTCCTCGCCGCCGAGTTCGAGAGCCTGCTCCACCCCTTCATCATCCTCCTCGCCGTCCCGCTCGCGGCGTTCGGGGCGGCGGTGGCGCTCTGGGTGGGGGGATCGGGGATCAACACCATGAGCCTGATCGGGATCGTGATCCTGGTCGGCATCGTGGACAACGACGCGGTGGTGAAGCTCGACTTCATCAACCAGATGCGCCGCCAGGGGATGGGCCGCCACGACGCCATCCGCGCCGCGGGCCACGCGCGCTTCCGGCCCATCGTGATGAACACCATCACCGCCATGCTGGGGCTGCTGCCGATGGCGCTGGGGATCGGCGCCGGCGGCGAGCTGCAGGCGCCGCTGGCGATGGCGGTCTTCGGCGGGCTGCTGAGCGCGACCGCGCTGACGCTCGTCGTCATCCCCGTCTCCTACGACCTGCTGGAGGAGCTGCAGGAGCGCATGCTCCGTTGGTTCCGTGCTCCGTCCGCCATCCCGTCCGCCGGCCCTTCGCCCTCACCCGCCGCGTCCCCCAGGCCCGTCCCCGCCGCGGCGGAGGAGATGTCGGACGGTGTGCGCAATCACCCGGTCGCCGCGCCGGGCCTGGTCGCGGGGGACTGATGCCGTCGCGCGCCCGAACCCCCCGATCGATCCCTGCTGTCTTAACTGCGTCATCGAGGATGGTGATCGCCCGGCACCCGCGCGCCGGGGAATCACCCTCCGAGAAAAAAATTCGGATACTCATCGCATGCCGAGCCCTCCACGGCTCGCCGTCTCCTTCCACGCGGGGACGGAAGGGCGTGCTCGCCGCCCTCGCGATGATCGTCTTCGCCGCGGGCGGGTGCTCCCCCGCTCCCCGTCCTCCCCGCGAGGGCGCGGAGGGCGCGGCGATCGAGGGGCTGCGGGCCGGGCTGGTAGGCGAGGTGGAACTCGTCGCCGCGCGCGACAGCGTGGCGAACCCCGACCGCCCCGTCTACCCGCTCGACTCGGCGCGGGTGGACCGGCTCTGGACGGCGCAGGGCGCGGACTGGGAGGAGCCGATCCGCATCGCCCTCTCTCCCGAGCGGGTGTTCGTGCTGGACCCGCGCGCCCGCGCCATCCACACGGTGCTGCGCAGCGGGCTGATGGGGCCGCGCGCCGACCGCTACGTCTCCTTCCGCGGACCCACGGGGATCGCCTGGTCCGGCGGGCTGCTGGCCGTGGCCGACACCTCGTACGAGCAGATCTTCATCACCGAGGAGTTCGGGCCCGAGCGCCGGAGCGTGGCGGCCAGCCCGTCGGCCGCCGTCGTGGCCGTGGGGAACCGCCGCTTCGCCGTCACCGACCGCGGCGAGGGCGCGCTCGACTGGCGGGTCGTCGGCGAGGAGCCGGCCCGCGACGCCACGCTGAGCCTCCCCCCCGCCCCCGCCGATCCGAAGGCGTCCGGATGCGCCCGCGTCTCCGGCGGCCGGCGCCTGATCCAGTCTTCCTGCTATCTCCCCGCCTTCCGCGTGGTCGACGCGAACGGCCGCCGCACGCGCCGCGTGGACATCGACCGCTCCGCGTCCGGCGTGGACGGCCCCCTCGCCGGCCGCCTGCAGGCGCGGCTGGGCGAGTACGCGCTGGCGGGCGAGGAGACGCCGCCCGCGCTGATCGACTCGGTGAAGGCGGTGAACGATGCGATGCGGCCGGTGCGCGGCGTCCGCTACGACGAGGCGGGGCGGCGCTTCGCGGTGTGGAGCGTGGCCCCGGACGGTGTGGGGACGCGCGTGGACGTGCTCTCCGCCGAGGGCGTGTACCTGGGCCGGGTAGACTTCGACGCGCCGTGGCTGGACTTCGCGTTCGACCGCGGGGTCCTCTTCGCGCTGGAGCGGCGCCCCGGCCTCGGGGCTTATTGGCTGGCCGCGTACGCCATCGGCTTCTCGCTGCACGAGGTCACCGCCGTCGCCGGGCGGGCCCGGAAGGCGGCGCCGTGATCCGCTTCTCCATCCGCCGCCCCGTGGCCGTGGCGATGGGGTACGCGGGCCTCGCCCTCCTGGGCGTCGCCAGCTGGGTGAAGATGCCGGTGGAGCTGCTTCCGGCGACCGAGCTGCCGCGGCTGCGCGTGACCTCCACCTGGCGCGGCTCCAGCCCGGAGCAGACCGAGGCGTTCCTCACCTCGCCCGTCGAGGCGGCGGTGCAGCAGGTGCGCGGGGTGGAGAAGGTCGAGTCCGTCTCCGAGGAGCGGAACGGCGCCGGCGTGTCCACCGTGGACGTGCAGTTCGCGCGCGGGACGGACATGGACTTCGCGCGGCTCGACCTATCCGAGCGCCTGGCCGCGCTCGAGGAGCAGCTCCCGCGCGGCGCGCTGCATCCCCGGGTGGAGCCGTACGTTCCGCCCGAGTTCGAGAAGCAGCGCAAGCCCTTCCTCCTCTACACCATCACCGGCCCCTACACCGCCCAGGCGCTGCGCCGCCACGTGGACGAGCAGGTCGCCCCCGACCTGCGCCAGCTGGCCGGCGTGGCCGACGTGCGCGCCTGGGGCGGGCGCGACCGCGTGCTGGAGGTGGAGCTCAGCGAGCCGAAGATCCTCGCCCTGGGCCTGGACCCCGAGGACGTCCGCGCGCGGGTGGCGGGGATGGAGTACGTGCGCGAGGCCGGCGCGGTACGGCGGGGGGGGATGCTGTACACCGTCGCCATCCGCGAGCGCCCCGCCGGGGTCGACGACGTGCGGGCGATGCCGCTGCTGTCGGACCGCGGGCGGATCGTGCGGCTGCGCGACGTGGCCGAGGTGCGCGACACCTACGACGATCCGTCGCAGCTCTACCGCATCGACGGGCAGCCCGCCGTATCCTTCCAGGTCTTCAAGGAGGTGGGGACGAACGTCGTCTCCGTCGCCGATCGGGTGAAGGCGCGGCTGCGGGAGACGAGGGGGAGCCTCCTTCCCGGCGCGCGGCTGATCCTGGACGAGGACGAGAGCCGCGCGGTGCGCGCGCAGCTCACCGACCTGCGCTGGCGCGCGCTCTCGTCGGCGCTCGTCGTCTTCATCGTCCTCTTCGCCTTCCTGCGCTCCTTCCGCTCGGCGATAATCGTGTTCAGCAGCATCGCCTTCGCGGTGCTCATCACCCTGAACCTGATCTATTTCGGCGGGCTGACGCTGAACGTGCTCACGCTGATGGGGCTGGCGATGGGCTTCGGCGTGGTGATCGACAACGCCGTGGTCGTGCTGGAGAACATCTATCGCCGCGCCCGCCCGGGGGAAGATCCCGCCGCGGCCGCCGAGCGCGGCGCCCGGGAGGTCGTCCTCCCCGTCCTCGCCGCGACGGCGACGAACGTCATCGTCTTCGTTCCCTTCATCTACCTGCAGGGCGAGGTCCGGCTCTTCTACGTTCCGCTGGCCATCGTGGTGGGGCTGACGAACCTGGCCTCGCTCGCCGCCGCGTTCTCGTTCACGCCGGCCCTGGCGTCGCGGCTGCTGGGGCGGCGCGCGCTGGTGCTGCACCGGCGCGCGGACGGGCGGCCGCCGTGGTACACGCGCGTGTACGGGTCGATGGTGCGCTTCACCCTGCGCCGCCCGTGGGTCGCCGTCGCCGTTCCCGTGGTGATGCTGGCGGGGTCGGGGTTCCTGTTCCAGAAGTACGTCACCCGCGGCACCCTGTGGCGGCCGTGGTGGGACGAGGACTCGTACATCCGCATCCAGGTGGAGCAGCCGCGCGGCGAGGAACTGGCCAACACCGACGCGCTGGCGCGGCAGTTCGAGCAAAAGCTGGGGGAGATGCCCGAGGTGGCGCGTTTCACCACCCGCGTGTACCCCGAGGCCGCGGACATCCGCGTGGACTTCCCGGATTCGCTGCAGGCGACGGCGATCCCGCTGGCCATCAAGGAGCAGATGGAGGCGTACAGCCACCTCTTCGGCGGCAGCGAGGTGCGGGTGTACGGGTACGGGCCGTCGTTCTACGGCGGGGGCGGGTCGCCGCCCAACTACACCATCCGCGTGCTGGGCTACAACTACGAGCAGGTGCGCTCCATCGCCGAGGACCTGGGCGAGCGGCTGAAGCGCTTCTCGCGCATCCGGGAGGTGGACACCAACGCCAGCGGCCAGTGGTTCGAGCACGACCGGGCGACCGAGGTGGTGGTGCGCATCGACCGGCAGCGGCTGGCGATGCACGCGCTGACCGCACAGGCCGTGGTCCGGCGCGTGGCCGCCGCGGTGGGGCGCGACGAGCGCCGCAGCTTCGTGCGCGTGGGCGACGAGGAGATGACCTTCTCCGTTCAGCTGGCGGGGAGCCGCACGCTGGAGCTGCGGCAGCTGGAGGCGCTCACCATCCCCGCGCCCGGCGGCGAGCCGGTGCGGCTGGGCGAGGTGGCCACGCTGGGCGAGCGCGAGGTGCTGGCCCGCATCCTCCGCGAGGACCAGCAGTACCAGCGCACGGTGGCGTACGAGTTCCGCGGCCCGGCCAGGCTGGGCGACCGCGTGCAGGAGGCGGTGATCCGCTCCACGCGCCTTCCCGCCGGCTACCAGCTGGTGGGGAAGAAGGAGTGGAAGTGGGGGGATGACGAGAAGGGGCAGATCTACGGCGTGCTGGCCTTCTCCCTCGTCCTCGTCTTCATGGTGTGCGCGGGACTGTTCGAGTCCGTGCGCCAGCCGATGTGCGTGCTGCTGACGGTGCCGATGGCGCTGATCGGCGTCTTCCTCATCTACTTCTTCACCAACGCCAGCTTCACCCGCGAGGCGTTCATCGGGGTGGTCATGATGGGCGGTGTGGTGGTGAACAACGCGGTGCTGCTGATCGACCGGGTGAACCAGGTGCGGCGCCACGACGGAGTCGCGCTCCACGACGCGATCGTGCAGGGAACGCTGGAGCGCGTGCGGCCGATCCTGATGACCAGCTCGGTCACCGTCATCGGCCTCCTTCCGCTCGTCCTGTTCAGCAAGGCGGCGGACGCGAACATCTGGAACGCGCTCGGCTTCTCGCTCCTGGGCGGCCTCGCCAGTTCCACGATTCTGGTGCTGACGGTGACGCCCGCGCTCTACCTCCTCTTCGAGCGCGGCCCCGAGCGCCGCCGCCTGGCCAAGCTGGCCGCGACGGCGACAATGCGCGTCCCGCCGATCTCCCCGCCGGTCCCGGCATCCTGAACCGCATACCGGGTCCGGCAATCACCTGTGCATGACGGACACGGAGAGACGTCATCCTGAGGCCGGCCACACCGAAGTCACCCCCGCACGAGCGGTTGCAGGCCGAAGGATCTACAGGTGAGGTCGCACGTGCGCTGCCGAAATCGCACGATTGATCCCGAACAGAGGGCGCAGAGGACTCCGATGAGTTCCTCTGCGCCCTCCGCGGCCTCTGCGTGACCCGCCGTTCTTCTACATCACCATCATGTCGTGCTCCATCGCGGCGCCCAGAATGCGCTGCATGCGGGCGCGCTGGTCCGCGCGGAGGATGCGGTCGTGCGCCGCCTCGTAGCCGGTCCACGCGCGGGCGGCGGCGGCGTTCACCGTGGCGGCCTCGCGGCGGCGGGCGAGCGCGGCGCGGACCCGCGCCGCCGACTGCTCGCACGCGGAGGCCAGCATCCGGTTCTGCGCGCCGTCCGTGCGGGCGAGCTGCCCGGTGCGCCTCACCTCGCCCGCGCATGCGCCGGGGGCGAGGAGCGCGATCCCCTGCGCCACCGCCTCGTCCGCGCCCGCCGCCCACGTGGACGGGAGCCCGGCGCGCAGGTACGGCAGTGCGCGATGCTCCTGCGCGAACATTCCGTCCGGGTTGTCGAGCCACACCCACGCGTGCACCATGGTCAGCAGGGTGCGCCCCTCCGGCCCCACCCGCCCGTTGCGGATGCGGCGCCGGACGATGCCGTGCAGCAGCGGCCGGTCCTCGGTGGCGGCGTCGGCCAGGTGCGCGATGTCGTGCGTGTGCCACGCGTCCGCGCTCCCGGCGAACCCCGCGGGGACGGGATCGCCCGGACGGCGGTAGACGGTGTAGGCCACGCCGGCGAGCACCTTCCGCCCGCCGATGTTCACGTACTGCAGCGTGGACGGATGCTGGAGATCGAGCGGCCGCCCGACCAGGTCCGGCCGGTACCAGTGCTCGCCCATCAGCGGCGACTCCTGGCCGAAGCGCCGGTATCCGTCCGCCACCGCGCTCGCGTGGTCGCGGTACCGCGCCGTCGCCGCGCGCACCGCCTGGACCTGCGCGGCCAGCTCCGCCGAGTCGCGCGCGGACAGCGGCGCGGCACCGTGCGCGCCGTGGCCGCCGTCCATCGCCGCATGCTCGTGCTGCGCGACCGCCCGCGCGGGGAGCGAGATCGTGGCTGCGGCGATCAAGATGAGGAAGAGCAGGGGGATTCGGATCATGCGCGTATGTCGTTCTGCGGCAACGTCGTGGGATGATGGGGCCGATGAAGGATGATACACCCGGGCGCGGGGGAAGGTTGGGTGCTCGTACGCCGCATCGCGCCCTCTCCGGCCGGCCGAGGCCGTCCACCAGTCCCGTACCGGGAGAGGTCGCCTGCACCCATCACCGCCACACCGAAGCATCGGTGCGGCCAGAGGCTTCAGGCCGCGCCGATGCCGGACAGCCCCCCTCGCCCGGAACGGGAGAGGGCGAGCGCTCTAAGGCGCGGGGAGAGGGCAGCGATGGCGCGGGAACGCACCTAAGCCTCTCCGGCCTGCCATCGATCATCATCCCCAACTCTCCCAAACCGAAAGCCGCCCCGGAGATTCGCTCTCCGGGGCGGCTTCGTCATCTCCCGTCTCCCGATCGCCCTACCGGTTCAGCCAGTAGGTGGCCTTGATCAGGAAGACGTTGCGCGAGCCGCGGTCGAACACGTTGCTGATCCCGTCGCCCAGGCGGAACTGGCCCTCGTCGGTCACGCCGTTGCGGTCCTGCTGCCACACGAAGAAGAGCGTGCTTCCCGGCCGGTACTCCCAGCGCAGCACCGCGTTGCCGCGCAGTGAGGCGAAGGTGAAGTCGTCGTCCGAGGTGGTGGCGAAGGGGTCGAAGTCGTAGCTGCGCGGCCGCGCCAGCGAGCGGTAGCCGTGGAAGTCGTTGCTCGAGACGAACGGCTGCGCGAACAGCTGCAGCGACAGCGTGGGCGTGAACGTCCAGTCCAGCCGCGTGTCCATGGCCAGCTCGGTGGCGTCCACCGTGGCGAAGATGTAGCGGTTGCCGTAGGTGGCCGTGGCCGTGGGGTCCTCCTGCGTGTCCACCCACTGCGTGGGGTTGCGCGACCGCGTCAGGCTGGGCCCCACGCTCACCCGCACCGACGAGGTGGGGCGGTAGGTGGCGCTCACGCCGGCGTTGCGGCTCCACCCGCCGTCGCCGTCGGCGCCCAGGCCCGCCGACAGGTCGAACGACAGCGGCTTGCGCCCGTCGGTGCTCTGGTAGGCGTTCACGGTCCACCCGCCGGCGCGGCGGATGGCCGGCCCGCCGCGCGTGGAGCGGTCGTCCCAGCGGGGAAGCGTCACCGTGCCGCTCAGCTGGCTGTACCAGAAGTTCTTCCACTGCGCCTGCAGCCCGGTGCCCACGCCGTTGTAGATCACGTCGCCGCCGAAGTTCCACGCCGCGTTGTGGTAGATGTACGCGGTGCGGTTGCGGAAGGTGGGCGTGAGCGTGTTGTTGCGCTGTCCGTAGAAGGTGCTGAAGGCGCGGTAGTCGCCCCGGTTCATGAACCCGATGTCGTTGGTCTCGAACCCCGGGCTCACCTCCACGTACGTGGCCGACATGTCCCACTTGCCGCTGTGGCTGAGGGACAAGCCAGCGTCGTGCCCGTCCAGCGAGGTGCGCGTGGGGTCGTAGGTCAGGTAGTCGGCGTCCGGCCGGTTGTAGTAGTGCGCCGCCGCCCGCTGCGTCCGCGCGATGGCGTCGGCCGAGCCGCTCACCCGCGTTCCCGCCAGGTAGCCGGAGAGCGTCCAGTCGCGGTTCCCCCAGCTGTGCGAGCCGTCGAGCCCGAACATCGCCGCGCGCGAGCGCAGGAAGGGGTCGAACTCGTTGCCGCGCAGGTCGCGCCCCACCCCGGTCACCATCCCCCCCACCACCGTGGCGCCCTTGTGGAAGTCGCGCCGCACCCGCCCCACGAAGTAGTTGGTCAGCGGCTCCACGGGGTAGCGCCCGTCCACCCCGCCCGAGGTGCGGTACTGGCCGTTCTCGCGGTTGGTCAGCGCGTCCATGAAGCCCAGCGACCACCCGCCGATCTTCCCGCTCACCTTGCCGGCGCCCAGGATCGTCGTCGCGTCGGGGGCGTGCTCCTCGTCCACGTCGTCCAGCCGGATGGCGCCCTGCGGCGAGCGGCCGATGCGGCGCGAGTAGAAGAACTGCGTGAAGCCGTAGCTGTTGAAGGTGTTCAGGTTGCCGAACTGGAAGATGTCGGCGCCCTCCACGAAGAACGGCCGCCGCTCGGGGAAGAAGGTCTCGAACGCCGACAGGTTCACCACCGCGGGGTCCACCTCCACCTGCCCGAAGTCGGGGTTGATGGTGGCCGACAGGGTCAGCCCGCCGGGAAGCCCGGCCTTCAGGTCCGCGCCCATCCCCCCCGCGAAGGTGCTGGCACCCCGGAAGTGGGTGCGGTCGGCGGTGGGGAGGTGGTCCAGCTTGCTGCTCACGTACGGCATCACCTCCAGCCGGTGCGCCTGCCTGAGGCCCTGCAGCCCGTCCAGCTCGCCGAAGAGCGAGACGAAGGCGTTGGAGTTGGCGGCGATGGGGCTCCAGAAGTCCACCTCGCCGCGGCGCGGCAGGTAGCGGCGGAAGTTCAGCCCCCAGCGCCCGCCCGCGTTCACCGCGGCGGCGTTGAAGCGCAGCTGCGAGAGGGGGATGCGGAACTCGGCGGTCCACCCGGCGCTGTCCACGTGCGCGGCGCCGTCCCACACCGCGTCCCAGTCCGAGTCGATCCCCTCGCCGTCGTTGTAGCGCAGGAAGTCTTCCTTCACGCCCTTGGGATTGAGGCCGAAGACGAAGGCGGTGCGCTTGTCGTTGTAGCTGTCGATGAACACCCGCGCGCCGTCGGACTCGGAGCCCTGGTCGCGGCGGGTGAGCTGCGCCATGATCGAGTCGGGATGCGGGTCGTGCATCCGCATCCCCACGTACAGGTTCTCGCCGTCGAAGAGCACGCGCGCCTCGGTGCGCAGCGTGGCGGGGCTGCCGTCGCTGGGCGACTGCTGCACGAAGTCGCCGGCGGGGGCGGCCGTGGCCCAGGCGGCCTCGTCCAGCTTCCCGTCCATGTGGATCTCGGTGGCGGCGGCGGCGCGCAGGGTGCGCTGCGGCGAGCCGGCGGTGGCGCCGCGCGCCGGGGGCTGCCCGGAGGTGGCGGCGACCTGCTGCGCAAGGGCGGGGCGGGCCGCCAGCAACGCCGCGGCCAGCAGGGCCATGCGCGACGAGGTGCGATCGAACATCGGGGTGTTCTCCAGCGGGGGAGAGGGTAAAGAGGCGCAGGGACCGGGGCGCCTGCGGGATCTAAGGTCAAAGGTCCTGCCCGGACCGTCTCGCGGGGATACGGCGCGGCCGTACGCGCGGAGACGGGAGTTTGATTCACCCATCGCCCGGAAGGTTGTAAACCCTCCGGCGGCTCTGGCGCTCCCCGGAGGGACCGCCGCGCAGCCGTTTCCGGCATCCTGAAAAATCGCCTATCTCCGCCAGCGCGCAAGCGTTGCAGCGCCAACCGCTTGCCCGGTGCCGCGAACTGCCCGTCCGGCGGGGACGAAGCGTGGGTTCGGGGGGATGCTAATCGCCCGCTAATATTTTAGCATCACCCGGCGGAGAAAACCGCCGCGGACTTCCCCGGCGGTCGCTCCTTCGCTGCGGTCAGGCCCCGCCGCTGTCGCCCACCACGGCGTCGGACTCGGCGGTGACGCCGCCGCTCACCTCGCCCAGCAGCCGCAGCCCCAGGTCGCGCTTCTGGCCCATGGCCACGCGGCGCGCGTCGTTCCCCAGCTTCCGCTGCGCGTTGGCCCGCTCGGCGCGCGCCTTGGGGCAGTCGGCGGCGGAGACGGCGTGGCGCGAGAGCTGCGCGGCCAGCCGGTTCAGCGCGTCCAGGTCGGCCTCCACCCGCAGCTGCCCGCGCGAGGTGGTGGCGCGCACCCCGTGGCCCTCCACCCGCACCTGCACGCCCCGGGGGACGGAGATGACGGCGCGCACGCGGTTCCCGCTGACGGTGGCCGTCACCCCGCCGCCGCCGGATGCCAGGCGCACGGTGGGCGCGGGGCGCGGTTCCGGCGCGCGCTGGCGCGGGCGCCGCGGCGTGCGCTTCGGCGCGGCGGGGGCGGAGCGGGCCGGGGCGGGCGCGGGCGCCACGGCGGCGGGGCGGGGCGCGCGGATCACCTCGGCGCTCCCGCGGATCGACAGCCGCTCGCCCGTGGCCGGGTCCAGGTTCCAGGTGCGCGCGCCGGGCATCCGCCACGCCACCCCCTGCGGCGCGTCCGTCCGCTCCGACGGGGCGACGGCGGCCAGGGGCAGCGTGGCCAGGAGCACGGCGCCCGCGCAGATGGCGGCGGTGCGGCCGGTGACGGCGCGGCGGTCGCGCGTGGCCTCGAGCACCGCGCGCACCCGTCCCTCCAGGTGGCTGGGCCGCGCCATGGCAATGGCAGCGGCCAGCGCCGGCGCGCGGTAGGCGCGGGCCACGTCCAGCAGGTGTCCGGCGTAGTCCGACGCGCGGGCGCCGGCCGAGAGGACCAGGTCGTCGCACGCCTGCTCGCGCTCCACCCGCATCTGCCGCGCGGCCCACCAGGCGCCGGGATGGAACCAGTAGACGGCGCAGCAGATCTCCGCCCCCAGCTGCATCAGGCAGTCGCGCCGGGCCACGTGGGCCAGCTCGTGGAGCAGCACCACGCGGCGCCGCTTCGCGCTCCACCCGTCGGCCTCGGCGGGAAGGAGGATGGCGGGGCGGAAGGCGCCCCAGGTGAGCGGCATGGCCGCCTCGCGGCTGCGCAGCAGCGCCACCGGGCGCCGCACGCCCACCGCGGCGGCGAAGCGCTCCAGCAGCTCCGTCCACCGCGGGTCCGTCACCGGCTCGGCCGCGCGGGCCAGCTTGCGCACGCCGTGGAGCCCCATCCCCAGTCTCCCCAGCACCACCAGCGCCCCCGCGGCCCAGACGGCGGCGGCGAGCAGGAGGAGGGGATGGGGAGATGCGGGGACGGCCGGGATCGACGCGGCCGTCCACGCCGCGGCCGACCCGGGGGGGCGGAGGATGGCGAGGAGCGCCGGCTTCCAGTCGGGGAGGAGGAGGACGAGCGCGGGGAGCGCCATCAGGCCGCCCAGCGCCAGCGCCCACACCAGGTGCCGCGCCGCGGCCGAGCCCCGCCGCAGCGCCCGCGCCCCGCCCGCGGCCGCGCCCAGCAGCAGCGTGGACTTGGCCAGGATCAGGGCGGCTTGCGCCAGCGTGGGCGCCAGGGCGGGGGCGGCGGTCATGGTGTCAGCGTCCCTGCTTGCGTGCTTCGTCGATGAGCTGCGACAGGCGGTCCAGCTCGTTCTCCGACAGGCCTCCCTCCGGCAGCTCCAGCAGCGCGGCCACCGCGGCCTCGGTGCTGCCGCCGAAGAAGGTGCGCACCAGGTGGCTCAGCGCGTCGCTCTTCACGGCGTCGCGCGGCACGATGGGCAGATACAGATAACGGGGCCCGTCCTGCTCGTGTTTCAGGTGCCCCTTCTCTTCCAGGATGCGCATGAGCGCGCGGACCGCGGAGTAGCTGGGCGGGTCGGGAAGGCGCTCCAGCACTTCGCTGACGCTGGCCTTCCCCATCCGGTAGACCACATCCATGATCTGCCGTTCGCGGCGGCTGAGCTGGTTCAGCGCGGTGTTCCGGTTCATCGGGGGTGGGGATCTGGGAATCGGTGCCCGTGGGGAGTGGGCTGCTAAATCTCTAGCACGGGGAATGATTAGCCCCCCGCCCGCGCGCCGTCAAGCATCACGTGAACGCGCGCGCCCGCCTCGGTCTGACGGTCCTCCACGAAAGCTTTACAGGACGAACGAGGCGAGCGGGCTCGGCGGATGCCCGGGGCCCGGGATCATTGCGCCCCCGCAGGTCCGTAGAAGGCCTCCCGCGCGAGCGCGTCGAGCGCGCGCACGAAGCCGCGGACCACGCGCAGGCGGAACGCCACCCCGAATGGCGGAAGCACGCGCCGGATCAGGGCCACCAGGCCCTCCGTGGCGCGCTGCCCGCTGCTGCGGTCCAGCAGCCAGAAGAGCAGCACCGCCAGGTGCACCAGGTCGAGCGCGCGGCCCAGCGCTTCGGCGTCGGCGCCGGCGGGCGCGTCGGCCGCGCGGCTGGCCGCCTCTACGAACGCGCTCTGCACGCGCTCGCGGGAGAACGCGGTGGCCGGCGCGAAGAGGCCCTCGTCGCGCCCGCCGACCAGGACCGGCACGAGCGCCACGAGCGTGCCGCGATGCGGCCGCAGCACGTCCAGGCTCGTCTCCAGCGCGAAGGCGAAGCGGTCGCGCCAGCGGCCGGCCGGAAGGTGCCGGGCCCGCTCCTGGAATTCCCGCGAGAGCTCGTCGTAGAGGGCCAGGACCACCGCGCGCTTGCTGGGAAAGTAGCGATACAGGAGCCCCGGGCTGGCGCCGGCCTCGGCCGCGATCTCGCGCAGCGTCGTCTCCTCGTAGCCCCGTGTTGCGAAGAGGTTGATGGCGGTCCGGTACAGCTTCCGCCGCGTTTCCTCGCCCTGCGGCGTGGCGCCGGGCGGCCGGCCGCGCCCGCGCCGCGGGGGCGGGCCCGGGGCGGGCTCTTGACGGCCGTCATTATTATCAGTAAACATGTTCACCATAATAGCTGCACCCGCGGGTGGACACAAGCCGGAGGTGGCTCGATGAAGGTGGTGATCCCGGGTGGTTCGGGGCAGGTGGGACGGGTGCTGGCCGAGGTCCTGCGGAGACGCGGCGACGAGGTCGTGGTGCTCGGCAGGGGCGGGCGGCACCGGCCGGGGGTGGTGGACTGGGACGGGCGGAACCTCGGGGCGTGGGCGGACGAGGTGGACGGCGCCGACGCGGTGATCAACCTGGCGGGGCGCAGCGTGAACTGCCGCTACGACAAGTCGAATCTGGCGGAGATGCTCGCATCGCGCGTCGACTCCACGCGCGCGGTGGCCCAAGCCATCGAGGCGGCGGCGCGGCCGCCCCGCGTGTGGCTGCAGGCGAGCACCGCCACGATCTACGCGCACCGCTTCGACGCGCCGAACGACGAGGAAACCGGAGTGATCGGCGGCCACGAGCCGGGCGCGCCCGGCTACTGGCGCTTCAGCATCGAGATCGCGCAGGCGTGGGAGCGCGAGCTGGCGGCGGCGAGCACGCCGCGCACCCGGCGCGTGGCCATGCGGATGGCGATCGTGATGGCCCCCGACCGCGGCGGAACGTTCGGCATCCTCCACCGGATCACGCGCCTGGGGCTCGGCGGGGCGATCGCGGGCGGGGCGCAGTACATCTCGTGGATCCACGACCACGACCTGGCGCGCGCCGTGGCGTGGCTGCTGGACCGTGAGGACATCGAGGGTCCCGTGAACCTCGCCGCGCCGGAACCCCTTCCCCAGCGCGAGTTCATGCGCGCGCTGCGCGGCGCGATGGGCGTTCCCGCCGGCGTCCCGGCCACGCGGTGGATGATGGAGATCGCCGCGTTCTTCCACCGCACCGACACCGAGCTCCTGCTCAAGAGCCGCCGCGTCGTCCCAACCCGCCTGCTCGACGCCGGCTTCGGGTTCGAGTTTCCCTCCTGGCCCGCCGCGGCGCGCGACCTCGTCGCCCGCTTCCGGTGACCGGCCACAGGTTTCACACGGAGGGAACGGAGGACTGATGTTGTTCCTCCGTTTCCTCCGTGTGATGTCCTGCTGTCAGGAGGGTCGAGAACGCCCGCCCGATTCGTCGATCGGGATGACGCGCAAAAAGGACGCGGAGACGGGCGTCTCCGCGTCCTCCGGATCGTTCGGGGAAGCCGATGCTACTCCGCGGGGTAGAGGCGGTACGGGGCGATGCTGCGCTCCCACTGCGCGTCCTCCTGCTGCCAGCGCGCGAAGATGCTGCGCGGGTCCTCGCCGGCGCGCACGGCGGCGGGGGCCCACTCGCTCCCCAGCATCTGCCGCATCGACCCCATCCCCAGCTGCTCGGGATACATCTTCCGCAACTCCACCAGGAACACCAGCGCGGTCAGCACCGGCTGGTACGCCTCTCGGTCGGTGATGGCCAGCCGCACGCCGTGGCAGCGCCGCCCCGCGAACTGCATCCACCCGCTCCCGCGCGGCGTCCACTCGGCCCGCTCGAAGCGCACGCCCGGCAGGCCGTACGCCCGCACCCGCCGCAGCAGCGCGTCGCCGTCCACGTACGGCGCGCCCACGTAGCTGAACGGCGCCTCGGTGCCGCGCCCCACGTTCAGGTTGGTCGTCTCCAGCATCACCAGCCCGCTGAAGCTGAGCGCCGCGTCCAGCGTGCGGATGTTGGGCGACGGGTTGATCCAGGGGAGCCCCGTCTGGTCGAACCAGCGGTTCCCCTGCCAGCCGGCCACGGGAACGACCTTCAGGTCCACGCCCAGCCCGTAGCGTCCGTTCACGTAGCGCGCCAGCTCGCCCGCCGTCAGCCCGTGGCGCAGGGGGACGGGGTACGCGCCGGTGATCAGCGGCCCGTGCGTGCGCATCTCCCAGTGCATCAGCGGGCCCTCCACGCGCGCGGTCACCGGGTTGGGCCGGTCCAGGACGATGAAGGGGATGCCGCGCTTGGCCGCCTCCTCCATGGCGAAGGTCATGGTCCACACGTAGGTGTACGGCCGCGCGCCGATGTCCTGGATGTCGAAGAGGAGCACGTCCACGTCGCGCAGCATGGCGGTGGTGGGCCGCTCGGTGGCGCCGTAGAGCGAGTAGACGGGAACGCCGGTGCGCGCGTCGCGCCCGCCACCGATCTTCTCGCCGCCGTCCACGTTGCCGCGGATGCCGTGCTCGGGGCCGAAGAGCGCCGTCAGCCGCACGCCGGGGGTGGCGAACAGCACGTCCACGTCGCTGCGGCCGTCGCGGGTCACGGCGGTGTGGTTGGTGATGAGCCCCACGCGCCGCCCCCGCACCAGGTGCAGCGAGTCGCGGATCAGCACCTCGATCCCGGGGATCGGCGCCTCCGCGGCAGAATCACGTCTCACCGCGGCGAGCGGGGATGCGGCGGATTCCGGGCGGGGCGAAGCGAGGTGCGTGGCGACGGCATCGCCCTGCCCGGCGCGGGGCCAGGCCACGGCCGCGGCGAGCGCCGCCGCGGGGACGGCCGCGGCTGCGGCGCGGAGGAGCGGAAAGGTGGGCATCATCCTCTATCGAAATGGGGGTCGGTGCGTGTGGTACGCCGCCGGTGGCCGGAAGTTCGGGGCGGAGCGGCCCCGGGAGCACATCCGTCCGGCGTCGGAATCTGCTACGCCGCAGAGGAACAGATGTGGTGCGGAACCTGCACGGGCGGCGGCGCTCTGGACGGGAGCCATCCATCGGGCTTCCAACGGCTTACCCACCGAACGCCAGCGGATGATCGCCTTGCCCCGGCACCAGCCGGCCCACGAGTACGTGCTTCCCGCGTCGCGCCAGGAGGACCCGCGCGTGGCCGCGCTGCTGGCGTGCTTCCGCGCGCCCGCCGGCGAGCGCACCCCGCCGCGAACGCTGATCGTGGGCGCGCACCCCGACGACGAGACGATGGGGCCGGGCGGGATGCTCCCCCGCTTTCCCGACGGGACGCTGGAGGTGCTGCACGTGACCGACGGGGCGCCGCGGAACCGGCGGCAGTGGGGGCGCAACGAGCACGCGACGTGGGACGAGTACGCCGCCGCCCGCCGGGCCGAGGTGCTGCGCGCGCTGGCCGTCGCGGGGATCGCTCCCGAGCGCGCGCACCGGCTGGGGGTGATGGACGCCGAGGCCGCGCTGGACATGGCCGGGCTCACGCGCAGCCTGCGGGACGCCTTCGACCGCCTGCGCCCGGAGGTGGTGATCACGCATCCGTACGAGGGCGGCCACACCGACCACGACGCCACCGCCTTCGCCGCGCGCGCCGCCTGCCGCCTGCTGGAGCGCGACGGCGCGCGGCCGCCCGCGCTGATGGAGTTCACCTCGTACTTCAACCTGCGCGGCGAGCGGATCTACAACCGCTTCCTCCCTTTCGACGGCGCGCCGGTGACCGAGGTGACGCTGACCCCCGCCGAGCGCGACCGCAAGCGGCGGATGTTCGACGTCTACCACACGCAGCACGGCGTCCTGCGCGACATGCCCGTGCGCTTCGAGCGCTACCGCCCGGCCCCGCGCTACGACTTCGGCGCCGCGCCGCACGCCGGCCGCCTGCGCTACGAGCTGTATCCGCAGGGGATGCAGGGAAAGCGGTGGAGGGCGCTCGCGCTCGAGGCCTTCGAAAAGCTGGGGCTCCCCCGGTTCTACTGATCTCCCGGCCCGATTGATCCATCGCCACCACAACGACTTCCGGCAGATTGCCGGATGGTGGTCTTGCTCGGAAAAGTCCGATGCACGTCCGTCGAACCCGCGTGGAGGGCTCTTCCGACGGGAGATGCGAGTTCACGGGCGGACACGCATATTCCGGCAGCGGCGCTCCAGCCGTGACGCCATCGAACCGGGACATCCCATGCGCGCACCGCTCTCCATCTCCGCCCGTCTCCTTCCGTTTCTCGCGATTGCGGCGTGCGCGCGGGGGCCCGCCGCGCCGGGCGTGGGCGGGCCGGGCGCCGCCGCCGTTCCCGCGCGCACGCAGGTCGAGGACGTGCGCCGCGAGATGTACGCGCTGGCCGACGACTCCATGCAGGGGCGCTACACCGGCTCGCCGGGGATGGAGCGCGCGGCCCGCTACCTGGCCGGCATCTTCCGCGAGATCGGCGTGCAGCCCGCGGGCGAGGACGGCTACTTCCAGCGCATGCCGCTGGCGTGGACGCGCCAGGGCGGCGAGCGCGTTCCCCGGCTGCTGGGCGCGTGGGCCGATACCGCGGCCGTCCCCGCGGCGGACCGGGCCGTCGGCATCAACGTGGTCGGCATCGTCCCCGGCACCGACCCGGAGCTGCGCGAGCAGGTGGTGCTCATCGACGCGCACTACGACCACCTGGGAACCGCGGGATTCGGATACCAGTGCCACCGCGCGGGCGCCGACACCGTGTGCAACGGCGCGGACGACGACGCCTCGGGCGACGTGGCGGTGCTGGAGATCGCCCGCGAGCTGCGCCGCGGGCCGCCGCCGAAGCGCACCGTGATCTTCCTGCTCACGACGGGGGAGGAGGTGGGGCTGCTCGGCACGCGCTGGTACATCCAGCACCCCGCGCGGCCGCTGGAGCGGATGGTGGCGAACATGGAGATCGAGATGATCGGGCGGCCGGACTCGCTGGCGGGCGGCGGCGGGCGGGCGTGGCTCACCGGCTTCGAGCGGTCGACGATGGGCGAGATGCTGGCGAGCGCGGGAATCCCCATCGTCGCCGATCCGCGGCCGGGCGAGCACTTCTTCGAGCGCAGCGACAACATCGCCTTTGCCCAGCGCGGCATTCCCGCGCACACCCTGTCGTCGTTCAACCTGCACGGCGACTACCACACCGCGGCCGACGGGCCGGAGCGCATCGACTACGAGCACATGCTGCGGGTGGTCCGCGCCGCGGCCGGCGCCGCGCGGCTCCTGGCCGACGGCCCCGCGCCCGTCTGGAAGCCCGGCGGCCGCCCGTAGCCGCCGCTCGCACCTGATGCCGATCTCCATCCCCCATCCGTTTCGATGACCGAGCCCGCCGCCGCCCCGCCGGTGATCGAGATCGCCGGCCTGTCCAAGCACTACGGCGACCGCGTGGCCGTGGACGGGCTCACCTTCTCCGTGCCGCCGGGCGAGATCGTGGGCCTGGTCGGCCCCAACGGCGCGGGGAAGACGACCACGCTGCGGGCCATCGCCGGCATCCATCCGCCCAGCTCGGGGACGATTCGCGTGGCCGGCTTCGACGTGGTGCGCCACCCCGTGGAGGCGCGCCGCCATCTTGCGATGGTGCCTGACGAGCCGGCGCTCTTCGCCTCGCTGACGGTGTGGGAGCACCTGGAGTTCACCGCGCGCATCTACGGCGTGCGCGACTGGCGCGGTCCCGCGGCGGCGCTGCTGGACGAGATGGAGCTGGGCGACCGCCGCCAGTCGCTGGCCGACGAGCTGTCGCGGGGGATGCGGCAGAAGGTGGCGGTGGCGTGCGCGCTCCTGCACGACCCCGCCGCGCTCCTGTTCGACGAGCCGCTGACCGGGCTGGACCCGCGCGGCATCCGCACGCTGTACGAGGCCATCCGCCGCCGCGCGGCGGAAGGGGCGGCGGTCCTTCTCTCCAGCCATCTCCTCGGCCAGATCGAGACGCTCTGCACCGGCTTCGCGGTCATGCGCCAGGGCCGCCTCCTGTTCGCGGGGACGCGGGAGGAGATGCGCGACCGGTACGCGCAGGTGGGCGGCTCGCTGGAGGAGGTCTTCTTCCACCTCACCGAGGGCGCCGCGCCGCCGGTGATGGAAGCGGGCGCGCGGTGAATCCCGGGCTGCGCCTGCTTGCGCTGCGCCTGGCCCGCGGCCGCATCCGCCTCATCGGCCGGCGGATGCGCACGGTGCGCGGGGCGATCGGCATCGGGGGGACGGTGCTCTTCCTCCTCGCCTTCGCCGCGCTGCAGGTGTGGCGCGCGACTACGCCGGGGATGCGCGGCGGCACGCCGTCTCCCGAGACGCTGCGGACCTTCGTTCCGGCGCTGGTGACGGTGCTGACGATCATCGCCGCGGTCAGCGAGCGCGGGCTATACTTCTCCCCGGCGGAGACCGGCTTCCTCTTCCCCGCGCCCGTGGGCCGGCGCGAGCTGCTGCTGTACAACCTGGTTACGCGGCTCGGCATCCAGGTCCTCTCCGGCCTCTGGGTCTCCGTCTACACCGTGCTCTACGCGCCCCTCCCCGCCGCCGGCTTCGCGGCGGTGATGCTGGCGTTCGTGTTCATGTACGTGGCCGCGCAGGCGCTGGCGCTCGGCGCCATGGCGGCAGAGTCGTATCTCTCCCCGCTCGTGCGAAGGCTGGTGCGCGCGGCGGTGATCGCGGGCGTGCTGCTGATCGTGGCCTCCGCGGCGATGAGCGCCGCGCCGGGGACGGCCGGTCAGCGCTTCCGCGTGATCCTCGAATCCCCCGTGGTGCGCGCCGTCTCCATCGTCGCCCGCCCCTTCGGCGAGCTGTTCGCGGCGACCACGGCCGGCGCGGCAATCGGGTGGGGGATCGCGTCGATGGGATTGATCGCCCTGGCCGCGCTTCTCGTCCTCTCGTTCGACGTCGCCTACACCGAGCGTTCGCTTGCCGTCGGCCAGCGCGTGCAGCGGCGGTTGAGCCGGATGCTGTCCACGAGCGGCGATGGCGAGGGCGCCGCCGCCGGGCCGCCGCCGCGCTTCCGGCTGCGCGCGCCGCGGGTGGCGCTTCCCGGGCGCGCGGGGCCGCTGGCGTGGCGGCAGATGACGGAGCTGCTGCGCACGCCGCGGGCGCTGGTGTCGCCCCTCATCTTCGGCGCCGTCTGGCTGGTGGCCATGTTCGGCGGCATCCACGCCTCGGAGGGCGACGCGGAGGCGATGCAGACGTCGGTGCTCACGACCGCGCTGCTGATGCCGGTGATCTTTGGCAACCCGCTCCCGTTCGACTTCCGGCGCGACCTGGACCGGATGGCGTTCCTGCGCTCGCTCCCGCTCCGCCCCGTGGCCGTCGCCGTCGGCCAGATCTTCCCCGCCGCGGTCTTCTTCGCGCTCTTCGAGCTGCTGGTGATGTGCGGCGCCGCGGCGCTCACCGGCGCCGTGCCGGCGGGGTGGATGGTGGTCGCCGCGGCGCTGGTCCTCCCGGTCGCGTGGTGCACGGCGGCGCTGGAGAACCTGCTTTTCCTGTGGATGCCCTACCGCGTGGGCCCCGACGGCCGCGCCGGCGCGCAGTTCCTGGGCAAGGCATTGCTGCTGATGCTGATGAAGGTGGTCACGCTGGGCATCGTCGGCTTCGCGGGATTCGCGGCGTGGTACGGGATGCGGATCCTCGGCGCGCCCCTTTCCCTCGCGCTGATCGCGGCGGCGCTGGCGATGTCGATCCCCTGCATCCCGCTGACGTGGTGGGTGGGGCGGACGTTCGCGCGGTTCGATCTCACGCGGGCGGCGGCGGCGCCGTAGGAAAGAAAAGAAGTCCCAAGTGCTGAGTCCCAAGTCCTAAGTGAACTTCTTTCCTCCACTTAGGACTCAGGACTTAGGACTTAGGACTTGGGACTGCGGTTTTCACCCCCCGACCGGAGAACCTCGCGATGACGGACCTTTCCAGCGGCCGATGCGAACCCTGCCGCAAAGGCGCGCCGATGGTGACGGACGCGGAAGCCGCGGAGCTCCTCGCGCAGCTGCCGGATTGGACGATCGTGGAGCGCGACGGAATCCGGCGGCTGGAGCGCGTCTTCCCGCTCCCCACCTTCGTGGCCGCGCTCGCCTTCACCCTGCGCATCGGCGAGATCGCGGAGGAGGAAGGGCATCACCCCGCGCTCCTCACCGAGTGGGGCCGCGTCACCGTGACCTGGTGGACGCACAAGATCGGCGGGCTGCACCGCAACGACTTCGTAATGGCCGCGAAGACGGACGAGGAGTACCGCCGCCTCCAGAGCGCCGCCGAAACGGAAAGTGCGTGAGCGCATCCCTCCGCGCCCACGCACTTTGATCTGCCCTACTCTCGTACTCTTCGTACTTCCGTACTTCACTCGGTCACGATCACCTGCTGGTCCAGCACCGTCACCGCGTTCCCCGAAGTCTGGTCCGTCAGCACCAGGTGATAGGTGCCGCCCTTGGGAAGCAGCAGCACCGCGGAGTACGTGAACCACTTCGTGCCGCCGCTGCAGGTGCCGTTCACCGCGCGGGCGATGGTCACCCGCAGCTCGTTGCCGCTGCGCGTGCCGCTCAACGACACGTTCTGGTCCGCGCACGGCGTGCTCGCGTCGCCCGAGACCTTCACCACGCCGGGGATGGTGACGTCGACCGTGGCGGGCGTAGGGTTGGCGGGCGCGGAGGCCAGCGGCAGCGCCTGGAACGAGAACTGGAAGGTGTTGGCGTCGGTGGAGATGCTGCACGCCGAGAGCACGGCGGCGCAAAGGGCGAGAACGAGCTTTTTCACGGCCTGGAGCTCCGGATGTGTGGGCGGAGGGGAGATTTGTGCCGCGAATACCCCCGCGGAAAGGCGAAGTGCCCGGCGGCCGGGAAGCCGCCGGGCACGCGTTCGTCCTGGGACGAGAACGCCTACCGCACGCCCACCGAGACACCCACGTGGAAGGTCACCAGGTTCGTCTCGCTGCGCACCGGGAACAGGGTGATGGAGCCGTCCGGGTTGTCGACGATGTCGCCGTGGCGCAGGTACTCGGCCTCGCCGTTGTGGCGGTACGTCACCCCCAGGTCCAGCGACACCGGGTTCCGCCGTACGCTGAGCGGGATGTAGAGCCCGCCGCCCGCCCCGTACGCGAACGAGGCGTCGTCGAAGTTCGTGGTGCTCGCGAAGCTCTCCCCGCTCGACGTGCCGCCCACGTGCGACTCGGTGAAGATGTACGACACGCCCACGAAGCCGTTCGCGTACGGCCGGAAGGTCCCCGTCGGCAGGCCGATCTGCGGACCGGCGCCCACCAGCGCGATGTTGTTGTCCGTGGTCAGGTCCAGCAGGATGCGCCCGCCCACGGTGTTGCTCAGCTGCACGCGCTGCCGCTCGTGGCCGTAGTTCACCAGGCTGGCGTCCGCGCGCAGCCCGAACCACCCGTCGCGGTCCAGGCGCAGCAGGTAGTGCATCCCGCCGCCCCACCCCTGGTCGATGTAGTTGCTGAACTCGCCCTGTGGCCGGGCGAAGGTGGCCTCGCCGCCCACGTAGCTGCGGGGAAGGCGGGGCTCGCGGTAGTCGTAGCCGTAACCATCGTCCTGCGCCGCCAGCGGGCGCGTGACCAGCGCCGCGGCTGCGGCGATCAGCAGAAGGGTGCGAGAGCGCATGGTGGGGCCTCGTCGTTCGGAAGGGTCACCGCGGGCCGCCATCCGGCCCGCCTGCCCCATCGAACGAGCAACCGCGGTGCCCCGCGCCTCCATCCGCGCAGGAGATTGCGCCGCAATTACTTGGCTTTCGACGCGCATCTCCGTCCCCCGGTGGATTGACCGCGCGGGAGGACACTTCCCCGTCCGTTTCCCGGCTCCCTTCGCGGACACCTCGCGGCGGCGGTAGATTCGGGGGATGAAAGAGCGGGCGGCACGGGCGCCGTCCGCCGTCACCCCGGGCGGAGCGAGAGACGATGGCGGTCGAGATCACCGGCAGCTACACGGGCGACCTGAAGATGGAGCTGCACCACGGCCCTTCGGGGATGCCGCTGGCCACCGCGGCGCCGCGCGACAACATGGGCGACGGGAGCTCGTTCTCGCCCACCGACCTGCTGGCCGCGTCGCTCGGCTCGTGCATGGTCACGACCATGGCCATCGTCGCGCGCCGCGAGGGCATCCCCTTCGAGCGCGCCGATTTCTCGCTCGAGAAGCACATGACCGCGCAGCCGCCGCGCCGCGTGGACGCCATCCCCATCACCATCCGCCTTCCCGCCTCGCTCACCCCCGGGCAGCGCCAGAAGCTGGAAGAGGCCGCGCGCACCTGTCCGGTGCACCGCAGCCTCCTCCCCGAGATCCGCCGCGACGTCCAGTTCGTCTACGAGTGAGCGCGGCCCGGCCGCGATCACGCGAGAAAATGCGACTGAAGTCACGGCTACAACGGCACGCAGTCCGTCTTCGCGGACTTCCCCCGCCGGGTATCCGTCCCGTCGATTCGGGTGAAGCTCGCGGCCGACGCTACGCCGCCTCGGCCTCGGCCATCCGCGCCGCCGCCAGCCCGGCGATGCGCTTCTGTGCGACGGGGAGCGCGTACGTCTCCACCTCGGGAGGTGTGACCCACACCCAGTCGTCGTAGCGCAGCGGCACCGGCTGGCCGCCGGTCCAGGCGCAGCGCACCGCGTGGTAGGTGGCGCGCACGTGGGTGAAGGTGTGCTGCACCGTGGCCACCTCCTCGCCCGCGCGGACGGCCAGGTCCAGCCCCTCGCGCGCGGCCCGCTCGGCAGCCGCCGCCACGGCCTCGCCGCGCCGCCGCACCGCCTGCGGAAACGCCCACAGCCCGCCCAGCCGCTCGTCCACGGGCCGGCGGACGAGAAGAAAGCGGCCCTCGTGCTCGATGATGGCGACGGCGGTGTCCTCGTGCGGGAGCGGCCTGGCCTTCACCGGTGCGGGCCGCTCTTCCTGCGTGCCGCGGAGGTAGGCCCAGCAGAGGTGGCTGGCGGGGCACCGGTCGCAGCGCGGGTTGCGCGGGGTGCAGACGGTGGCACCCAGCTCCATCAGCGCCTGGTTCAGCTCGCCGGGGGTGGCGCCGGGGGCGATCTGCGCGGCCATGCGCCAGAGGCGCGACTGCGTGGGGTTGGGCTCGTCGATCCAGCGGGCGAACACGCGGCGGACGTTGCCGTCCACGATGGGCGCGGGCTCACCGAAAGCGATGGAGGAAACCGCGCCCGCGGTGTAGCGCCCCACGCCGGGGAGCGAGTGGAACGTGTCGAAGTCGCGTGGAACCTGCCCGTCGTGCTTCATCGCCACCTCCCGGACCGCGCGGTGGAAGTTGCGGGCACGTGAGTAGTAGCCCAGCCCCTCCCACGCCTTCAGCACGTCGTCGAGCGGCGCGTCGGCCAGCGACTGCAGCGTGGGGAAGCGCTCCAGCCAGCGGCCGTAGTAGCGCAGCACGGTATCCACGCGGGTCTGCTGCAGCATGACCTCGGACAGCCACACGCGGTACGGGTCCGGCTGCTGCCCCGCCGCGCTGCGCCACGGGAGGTCGCGCCGGTTCGCGCGGTACCACTCCAGCAGCCGCTCGCGCAGGCCGGCAAGCGCCCGGTCATCGAGGGGTTCGGCCACTGGGGTGCCCGTGCTGCTTTGGTTTTTCTTCGGCAAATCTAAAAAGTGGTTCTGGTGGACGCAAGGGGCGAAGGGAAGTGCTGAGTGCTGAGTGCTGAGTGCTGAGTGCCAAGTGCCAAGTGCCAAGTGCCAAGTGCCAAGTGCCAAGTGCCAAGTGCCAAGTGCCAGGTGCGTGAAAGGCGACGTCCGCGTGGGGAATGCGACTCAGTCGCGGCTACAAGGGCACGCAGTCCGCCTTCGCGGCGCCTTCGCGGACTTCACCGGCCAATCATCCGCGCACGGCTCGACATTGGTGGGATTCACGAGATTCGCACTGGCAATCGCGCGCCGATGGCGCAGTTGAAGTCCGCGAAGGCGGACTGCGTGATGTTGTAGCCGCGACTTGAGTCGCATTTTCGCCCTCACCACCGCCCGCTCTCGCCCCCCCGCCCACCAATCCCCGCCCTCACGCGCGCCGAAACGTTATCCTCGCACTCCCGCACTCCCGCACTCCCGCACTCCCGCACTCCCGCACTTCCGCACTCCCGCACTTCCGCACTCCCGCACTCCCGCACTCCCGCACTCCCGCACTTCCGTTCAGACGCCGAACTGGCGGAGGTGATGGTCGGTGTGCTTGTACGTGAGGTCGCCCCAGAGCTTGCCGTTCATCCTGCCGAAGACGGGGTGGCGGGGCCAATCGCCGGCGGGGCCGCGGGCGCCCAGGCGCTCGACGAGATCGCCGAAGGTGGCGAGCTCCGCCTGCCACTCGCCCGGCGGGGTGGCGATCAGCTCCGGCGCGGTCGGCGTTCCGTGCGGCCACGGCAGCTTGTAGATCACCAGCCAGCGAAGCGGCGGAAAGGTCAGCGGACTGGGCTTCGGCTTCGCGGCCAGCTCGCCGAGCGCCATCCGCAGCGCGGAGTTGATGTGCGCCAGCATCTGCCCCGCGTTCATCTTCCCCCACTGCGGCCGCGTGTCGGGCTGGATGCGGGCCATCCGCGCCCGCATCTCCTCCCGCGCCTCGCGATCGAACACCGACTTCGGCTTCGCCATCTTCATCCCCCTGCCGCTGAGTCTGGACTGCCAAGGTAGCTGTACATCCCGCGCCCTACATCTCCAGATCTACATCTTCGGATCCACATCTCCCGATCTACATCATCCCGATCTACATGCCGTGGTGCGGGAAAATGCGACTCAAGTCGCGGCTACAAAGGCACGCAGTCCGCCTGCGCGGACTTCCCGGTCCTCTAGCTTCACCGCGAATCGTTCGAATCGTCGCGCTGATCAACTTGGCACTTGGCACTTGGCACTTGGCACTTGGCACTTGGCACTCAGCACTCAGCACTCAGCACTTCCTCGCCTCCCTTCATCCCCTCGCCCGCCCGGCTTATCTTAGGTCATCGGAATCATTCTCCGCCACCGGAGGCCGCATGCGCTTCACCCGATACGGCAAGTACACCGGGAACCTGGCCGACGCGCTGAACCTGCAGTCGCTGCTGGACCAGCTGTCGGACTTCCTGCTGCAGAGCGGCTTCGCGGGCGGGCAGATGCACCACCCGTACTGGGGCGAGTTCGGGGGCGAGGACGACGACCGCTCGCTGGACTCGCTGAAGGACGCCCTTCTCCGCGCGCTGCTGGAGAGCGGGATGCTGACGCCCGAGATGGTGGCGCAGCTGCGCGGCGACGCCGAGCCCGACGACGAGGTGCGGGCGCAGATCGCCGAGCTGCTGGACCGGCTGATCGAGCGGATGGTGGAGGAGGGGTATCTCAACGTGAACGAGCCGCCGCAGATGCCCGGCTCGTACGAGGAGATGAAGGACGGGCAGGGGAAGATCGACGACGCGCGTGAGGCGGCGCGGCAGGTGGAGTTCAGCCTGACGGGGAAGGGGATCGACTTCCTGGGCTGGAGGACGCTCCGGCATCTGCTCTCGGCGATGGGGAAGAGCAGCTTCGGCTCGCACGAGACGCCGCACCTGGCCACCGGCGTGGAGGCCGAGGCCGCCAGCCGCCCGTACGAGTTCGGCGACGTGATGAACCTGGACATCCCCGCCACGCTGAAGAGCGCCCTGGCGCGCGAGGGGCTGCGGGACGACGGATCGATCCCGCTGGAATACGGCGACCTGCACGTGCACCAGGCCGAGTACCGCTCCAGCTGCGCCACCGTGCTGATGCTGGACACCAGCCACAGCATGATCCTGTACGGCGAGGACCGCTTCACGCCCGCCAAGAAGGTGGCGCTCGCCCTCACGCACCTCATTCGCACGCAGTTCCCCGGCGACACGCTGAAGGTGGTGACCTTCGGCGACGAGGCGCACGAGATCCCCATCGGGCAGCTGGCGCAGGCGCAGGTGGGCCCCTTCCACACCAACACCGCGGCGGGGCTGAAGCTGGCGCGGCGGCTGCTGCTGGCGCAGAACAAGGACATGCGCCAGATCGTGATGATCACCGACGGAAAGCCGTCGGCCATCACCATGCCCGACGGGCGCATCTACAAGAACAGCATGGGGCTGGACCAGCTGGTGCTGCGCGAGACCTTCCACGAGGTGGGTGCCTGCCGCAAGAGCGGGGTGCTGATCAACACCTTCATGCTGGCGCGCGACCCGTACCTGGTCGCCTTCGTGAACCAGGTCTCGGCCATCGCCCGCGGCAAGGCGTACTTCACCAGCACCATGACGCTGGGCCAGTACATCATGCGCGACTTCCTGCGCCGCAAGACCCGCCGCGCGGGGTAGGGAAGGGCGAGGGTCTGGGCGTGTTCCGCGCCCGAGGCGCGGAACCGGGCTGCGCGCGCGGCAGGCAACGATACGACCGTTGCCAACCGCGCCGGGCCCCGGCGGATCCGTCTCCGCCGGGGCCTTCGCGCGTTCGGGGATGCTTCCTCGCGGCCGCCCCGCCGGTTTCCGGCCCTCCGGGCGCGCATCCCTCACGCAACCGCGCGGGCAGGATCGGCCTGTACGAAAACCGCGCGGCTGGACGCATGGCGTGCGTTCCAGACTTGGCCCGGGTCAATCGGGCCGGCCAGTCGCGTTCCGCGGGGGAGACACCTTTTCGGCGGAGCTCGCTTTCAGCCGGGTGGGCAGGTCTTCAGCCGCCGTGAAGATGAACGCCTTGCCCGCCTTCCGCTTGTCGAGCAGATGCCGCGCGGTGAGGTCGAGAAGGTCCGTTCGCGCGGTTCCGGTCGAGATCCGATGGCTCGTCTGATGGGATTGCACAGTGTACGAGCGGCCGGGATGTTTCAACGCGTGGCCCAACAGCGCAAGCTGCCGGTGATTGAGATCGGCTGACCGCTTCAAGAGCGCCTGCACTTCGCGCAGCTCGGCCATCTTCTTACGGAGGTAGGCCTTGAGATCTTCGATCGCGCGGTCGATCACGCTCAGCTGGTACAGGACGAAGTAGGTCAGATCGTTGTCGTCGGTCTCCGTGAAGAGGAACGCGCGCCCGTACTGTCCGGGGGCTTTCTTGAGGATGCGAGAAATCGAGATGTACTCGGCCAGCCAGTAGCGATCGGCCAGCATGGACCAGTAGAAGAGCGCGCGTGCGGTTCTCCCGTTGCCGTCGACGAAAGGGTGGTCGAACGCCAGCCAGAAATGCAGCAGGATCGCCCGCACTACGGGATACATGAAGGCACCGTCGGTGCCTTTCGAGTTCGCGAACTCGCACATCGCCGCCATTCGATCCGGAAGCTCGCCCGCCGGGGGAGGGACGTGAAGCGTGTTCCCGTACGGGTCGCTCACGACGATGTCGTCTTCATCCGTACGGAACTCGCCTGCGCTCTTCCCGTCATCCAGGGTCCCATCGGTCACGATCCGGTGCAGTTCGAACACCAGCGCAGGGGTCAGAGGGTTCGCGCGGTTCTCCTGGACGAATCGCATGGCGGCGAAATTGTTCAGAATCATGCGTTCGCTGCGGTCGATCGGCCGCCGGCCCGAGCGAATCATGTCCCGGGCGACTTCGGCGGTCGTCGACGCGCCTTCCAGCTGGCTCGACGTAATCGACTCCTCGATCAGCGAATTGACGATATAGCGATCTCTCGTTCCCGGATTCGTCACTTCCTCGGCGAGTTGAATGCCCCCGCTCGCGTTCTGATCGATGATGTGCAGAAGCCGGAGCACCGAATCGGGCAGCATGTACTTGAACGGCCGCCCGGCCTTGTCTCGCAACGGGATCGGCTTCAGGGCGATGCTTCTGGCCAGCTTGACACCGAACCACCATTCTTCGAGGGAAAGATTCGAGGGTGGCTGCCGGTGCCGCAGCTCGTCCCAGTGCAGGTACTTGCCGTCCGGCGCCGGTCCCACCCCCATGATCTCGACCGCTTTCCCGCCAAGCTGGACGGATTTGGCCAGGTCGGCCACACCTGGTGCGAAAATCGGTATTTTCATGCGTGCGATCCTTCAAGCGATTCGTTGATTGTCAGATTGCTGTTAATTTAATAGAAATTGACAACAACTCAACACTTCTGGAATCCAGCGGAGTACAGGCTCACCGCGGAATCCTGGAGTTTATTTGCTCCCCTTCCAGCCGCATCACCCCGCCGCAAAATCCGGGTGGCCCGCATCCCCCCGCGCGCCTACCTTCCGCGCAGCCGATTTCGCAGCATATCCCGCCCGACGAAACCACCCGGCAGCCACCCGTGAACGACGCATCCCCATCCCCCGAGCTCACCCTCGATCCCGCCGACTGGGACGAGTTCCGCGCGCTGGCGCACCGCATGGTCGACGACACCATCGCCCACCTCGCCTCGCTCCGCGATCTCCCGGCGTGGCAGCCGATGCCGGACGCGGTGCGCGGCTCCTTCGCCGCGCCGCTGCCGGTGCACGGCGAGGGGGATGAGTCGGCGTACCGGGATTTCGTGCAGCTCGTGCGGCCGTACCCCAACGGCAACCTGGGACCGCGCTTCTGGGGGTGGGTGCAGGGGAACGGCACGCCGCTGGGGATGATGACCGAGATGCTGGCTGCCGCGCTGAACCCGCACCTGGCCGGCTTCGACCAGGCGCCGCGCCTGGTGGAGGAGCAGGTGATCGCCTGGCTGGCGGAGATGATGGGCTTCCCCGCGGGTGCGTCCGGCGTGCTCGTCACCGGCGGGACGATGGCGAACGTGCTGGGGCTCGCCGTGGCCCGCCACGCGAAGGCGGGGTTCGACGTGCGCGCGGAGGGCCATCAGGGCGGACGCCCGCGGATGATGCTGTACGGCTCGTCCGAGACGCACGGGTGGGTGAAGAAGGCCGCCGAGCTGCTCGGCCTGGGCTCCTCGTCCTTCCGCTCCATCCCCGTGGACGGCGAGTACCGCGTGGACGTCGACGCGATGCGCGGGGCCATCCGTGCCGACCGCGCGGCGGGGCACCGCCCGTTCTGCGTGATCGGCACGGCGGGCACGGTGAACACCGGCGCGACCGACGACCTGCGCGCGCTGGCCGCCCTCTGCCGCGAGGAGGAGCTGTGGTTCCACGTGGATGGCGCGTTCGGCGCGCTGGTCCGCATCTCCGGCGAGCTGGCGCCGGTCGTGGCGGGGATGGAGGAAGCGGACTCGGTCGGCTTCGACCTGCACAAGTGGATGTCGCTCCCCTTCGAGGTCGCCTGCGTGCTCGTCCGCGACGCCGAGGTGCACCGCGCCGCCTTCTCCATGCGCGCCAGCTACCTCGCGACCGCGACGCGCGGAGTCACCGCCGGCGGCCTTCCCTTCTCCGAGCTGGGGATCGACCTGACGCGCGGCTTCAAGGCGCTGAAGGTGTGGATCGGGATGAAGGCGCACGGCGTCCGCGCCTTCGCCGCGCTGATCGAGCAGAACGTGGCGCAGGCGCGGTACCTGGCGGGGCTGGTGGAGGAAGATGCGGCGCTGGAGCTGCTGGCGCCGGTGCCGCTGAACATCGTCTGCTTCCGCTACAACCCGCGCGGCTTGGCGGAAGACCGGCTGAACGCCATCAACGAAGAGATCCTGGTGCGGCTGCAGGAAGACGGCATCGCCGTCCCCTCGGGCACCACGCTGAACGGCCGCTTCGCCATCCGCGTGGCCAACGTGAACCACCGCAGCCGCCGCGAGGATTTCGATCTCCTCGCCCGCTCCGTCGTCCGCCTCGGCGCCGGGATCGCGAAGCAGCTCTCCGCTCCCTCCGTGTGATGCAAACGCTCGCCGGCTTCACGCCAGCGCCGTCACCCGGCCCCGATGCCGGACAGCAGTCCCGCAGGGACTTCGTGCTTTTGTTGCCGCGAATTCATTCGCCCTCAGCCCCAGAATTCCGCCCGGCACCCGCCATCAATCCCCGACCGGCGCGGTAACGAGGCGGACGGGGATGCCGCCGTTGCTGGTGCGGAAGACCTCGGCGAACGGGAGCCCCACCTGCCCCTCCAGCTTCCGGTCCGCCGAAAGGAGCGCGACCGTCCAGCCGGGGCACTTCGCGCGGGCGACGCGGCCCAGCGCGGCGTACAGGTTCCGCAGCGCGTCCGTCTCGCCCACGCGCACCCCGTACGGCGGGTTGGCGATGAGGAGCCCCGGCCCCTCCGGCGGCTCGATGGCGGAGACCGGCCGCACGTCGAACCCCACGTCGTCCGCCACGCCCGCGCGCCCGGCGTTCGCCGCCGCCGCCTCGATCGCCCCCGCGTCGCGGTCCGAGCCCTGGATGGCGACGGGCGGCGACGGCCGCTCCGCCTCGCGCGCCCCGGCGACGACGCGCGCCCATGCTTCCGCGTCGAACCCCGGCCACGCGGTAAAGGCGAACGCGCGCGGCTGGCGATCGGCCGAGGCCAGCCCCGGCGCGACGTTGCGCGCGATCAGCGCCGCCTCGATCGGGATCGTCCCCGAGCCGCACATCGGGTCCACCAGCGGCGAATCGCCGCGCCAGCCGGAGCCGAGCAGCATCGCCGCGGCCATCGTCTCGCGCAGCGGCGCCTTCGCGACCGCCTGGCGGTAGCCGCGCAGGTGCAGCAGCGCGCCGGATGCGTCCGCGCTGATCGTCACCTCGTCGCGCGCCACGCGGACCACGAACAGCTGCGCGTCCGTCGCCTCCGCCGCTTCGTCCTCCGGCCCCTTCTCGGCCGACGCGGCGCCGATCCCGCCCACCCGGTCATCGATGAAGCCCAAGATCCGCTCGGCGATGGCGCCTTCGTGATACAGCTTGCTCTTCTTCGACGTCACCCGCAGCCGCACCGGCCGCCCCTTCGCCACCCACCGCCCCCACGGCACCCTGCGCGCGTGCCGCTCGAGCTCGATGAACGACCGCGCGCGGAACGTGGCGGCGCGCACCACCACGCGGCTGGCCGTGCGCAGCCACAGGCTGGCGCGCATGAGGTCGTCCGCGCCGCCCTCCCACGCCACGCCGCCCGGCTCCGGCGCGGCGGAGATCCCCAGCGCCCGCAGCTCCGCCGCGCAGATCGCCTCCAGCCCGGGCGCGGTGATGGCGAACAGCGAAAGCGGCGGCATGGAAGTGCGGGAGTGCGGGAGTGCGGGAGTGCGGAAGTGCGCTGGCTCGGAAGCGCGGAAGGTACTTGGGTGGAGATCGGGGGACAACGATGGAGGGATGGAGATCGGCCGGCCGTGTGTTCCTTAAATCTTGGTGACAAATCTGCCCCGGGCCGCAACTCTGCTACCCGATTTCGTCCGGCGAGGTTAAATTCATCATCCCGGCACCCTTCCCGCCGGGAAGCGTTGGAACCCGCGAAGCAAGACATCCCCATGCGCAACCGAGTGCTCGCCACCGCCGCCCTCGCCGCGGCGACGCTGTTCGCGGCCGCCTGCGACGGCGGCAGCGCAACCGCCCCGCGCGACGGCCACCTCACTCGCGCCGAGGCGCTGGCGCTGAGCCATGCGACCTTCGGCGTCGGATCGAGCTTCGCGGGGGGCGGCGTACCCGGCGGCGCGCGCGGGGCCCGCATCCTTGCGGCCAACGGGAGCAGCACCTTCACCTTCAGCTTCGACACCAGCGCGCCGTGCCCGTCGGGCGGCAGCGTGGGGCTGAAGGGTTCGCTCGGTGGCGGCTTCGACGCCGTGGCCAGCGTCGGCGAGGTGACGGCGAACGTGACCGTGGCGCACGCCGGCTGCAAGGTGGCCACGGACCAGGGCGGCGTCTTTACCCTGAACGGCGACCCCGACATCATCGTCGGGCTGGCGGCCACGTCCGGCCCGAACGGGCTCACGGGCTTCCACCTGACCGAGACCGGCGCCTTCACCTGGGACCGCGGCGACGGCAACTCCGGGCGCTGTACCGTGGCTGTTACCGCCGACCTGGTCGCGGGGACGCAGAACGTGGCGCTCAGCGGCAGCTTCTGCGGCTTCCCGGTGGACGGCGTCATCGAGCACGTCGGAAGCTGACGCGCGTCGCAGCGGTCGGATCGTATCGAGCCCCCGCCCGGCACTTCGCCGGGCGGGGGCTCTTCGCATCCGCGGCCAATCTGCTTGCCCGCCGCGGCGCCATCTCCCATCCTTCGTCATCTCCATCGCCCAATCCCCTTCCGAGGACCCGATGACCCGCTCCCGCCTTGCAGGTCTCGCCGCCGCCGTGCTGCTCCTGGGCGCGTGCGGGAAGAAGGACGCCGAGCCCGGCGCCGCCCCGGCCGATTCCACCGCCGCCGCCGCGTCCGCCACCCCCGCGCCCGAAGCCGCCGCGCCAACGGGCATCGGCGGGACGCCCGCCGCGGCGCAGCGCGGGGTGGACAGCGCCGAGGCCGCCTACCGACGCCAGGAAAGCGCGGTCGACAGCCTCAGCCAGCAGGCCGGCGGCGCGACGCCGTAACTCTCATCATCAACGGTAGATGACGAGCGGCGCCGCGGGACAGGGGGCGCCGCTCGTCATATCTTCTTCATCGGCAACGCTGTCCGATCCCCGGCCACATCCCGAGATGACCGATCCACAACCCGCCCCGGCGACCGGCGGCCGCTTCCTGACCGCCGCGTGGCGCACGCTGGTGATGCTGAACTGGGAGGTCGATCCCGGCATCCTGCGCCCGTTCGTGCCGCGTGGGACGGAGCTGGACGCGTGGCAGGGGAAGACGTTCGTGAGCGCGGTGGGTTTCCTCTTCCTCGGGACGCGCGTGCTGGGGATTCCGGTGCCCTTCCACCGCGACTTCGAGGAGGTGAACCTGCGCTTCTACGTGGGCCGGCAGGGGCCGGAGGGGTGGCGCCGCGGTGTCTGCTTTGTCCGCGAGATCGTGCCTCGTTGGGCGATCGCGACGCTCGCGCGCGCCGTCTACAACGAGCGCTACGTGGCCCTTCCCATGCGCCACCGCGTGGAGATCTCGGCGGATGCGGGTGAGGCGGAGTACGCGTGGGCGCTCGGCGGGCGATGGAACACGCTGCGGGCGCGTTTCGCCGGCTCGCCCGCGCCGCTGGTGCCGGGATCGGAGGAGGAGTTCATCACCGAGCACTACTGGGGCTACACCGCGCAGCGCGACGGCGGGACGGTGGAATATCGCGTGGAGCACCCCTCGTGGCGCGTATGGACCGCCTCCGAGGCCGCCCTCGACGCGGACGTCGCCGCGCTCTACGGCGTCGAGTTTTCTCAGGCACTGTCTCAGCCCCCGTCCTCCGCCTTCGTCGCGGACGGCTCGCCCATCGTCGTCCGCCGCCCCCGCCGGGTGGCGTAAATTTGTCCAGCGGTGTCCCTGCGCTGGCGCGTAAGTAGCGCTCTGGCAGCAGGTTGGAAGAATGCTGCGTGCTTGACAGATCGCCCCGCCCGCAGCACTGTTGGCGACCCAACGTTCCACTCCACACGGGAAAGACGATGGTGACGCTCGCGCACTCCACCTCGGGAGAGTTCGGACGGCCGCGCACCGCGACGGCCGGCGCCCGCGCCGCGCTGGAGCGCGCGGTCGATGCCGCCCCGAGCCGCATTCCGCCGCCGCGCGGGTGGCTGCGCCGCCTCTTCGCGCGCGACCGCTCCGCCCGCGCGCTGATCGAGCGCTACCGCCTCTGGCCCGAGATCGAGTACGCGTACGAGCGCATGGCCCAGGAACTCGGTGAGGTTCGCGTGGAGATGTTGGCGCAGGACGATGACGGCGAACCGTACCTGGCGCTGAACTTCCACACTGCCTTGCGGGACGTCGACGAGTTGCTCGATGTGGAGGATCTGGTCCGTGGCGAACTCCGGGCACGCAGGCGGGGGAAGTCGCTCCGCCGGCTGAGCGTGCTCGTTCATCCAGACCCCAGCATGTGAGGACATCCTTCGATGGCGTTTGATCCGGAGCGGTGGCTCGACGTCGCCGAGATCTGCTGCAGCACGATCCCGGGCGTGAGCCGCGAGGCGCTGCTGAGGACGGCGCTGAACCGTGCCTACTACGCGGCACTTCTCGCCCTCAAGCAGCGCATCGAAGCTGTCCAGGGGGTTGGCGCCGTTCCGGCGTGGAGAACGCACGACGCGATCAAGCAGGCCATCCGTATGGGCGGAGATTCGTTCGAAGAGATCCGCAAAGATCTCGAAACCCTGCGGAAGGCACGGGAGCAGGCGGATTACGTTCTCTCGACCGAAGACTTGCAGCGGGACTCGGTGCATCTGTCCGTGACGCGCAGCCGGCGTCTGATCCGCAACCGCATCAAGGCGCTGCCGGAGGCCGAGTTCCGCCGGCTGCGCGTTCCGCGTGGGTGAGTGAGTCCCGGGCGCTCACTTGATCGTGATCCAACCCGCTGAGGCAAGGAAATAACGATGGCCACGCTCGCGCACCCCACATCGGGAGAGTTCGGACGGCCGCGCACCCCGACCGCCATGGCCCGCGAGGCGCTGGAGCGCGCGGTCGATACCGCCCCGAGCCGCATTCCGCCGCCGCGCGGGTGGCTGCGCCGCCTCTTCGCGCGCGACCGCTCCGCCCGCGCGCTGATCGAGCGCTACCGCCTCTGGCCCGAGATCGAGTACGTGCACGAGCGTATCAGCCGCGAGCTTGGCCCTGCACGGGTCGAAGTGACGGCGGAGGACGAGTTCGGCTACCCGTACGTGGCTGTCGACTACTATGTGGCGCCTGGGGCGGGAGACGAACATCTCGATCTGGAGAATGCATTGGGCCGTGAGCTGATCGCGCGGCTCGGCAGCAAACGCTTTGCGCGCCTGCTGGTGGTGATCCATCGGGACTGGAGCAGGAAGACTGGGAACCATGAGCTTTGATCCGGAGAATTGGCTCGGGGTGGCTGAGGTTTGCTGCATCACCGTTCCCGGGACCGATCGGGAGGCGATGCTGAGAACGGCAGTGAACCGCGCGTATTATGCGGCGCTGCTCGCGCTGAAGCAGAGGATCGAAGCGGTACAGGGGCCCGGCGCAGTTCCGCGCGCGGGGACCCACGAGGCTCTCACGCAAGCCGTGAGGGTCGGCGGCTACCAGTTCGAGGAAATCAGCCGCGAACTCGGCAGGCTGCGCCGGGCACGCGAGGGGGCTGATTATGTGCTGGATACTGATCCGCTGCAGTGGACCACCGTTCGCGATTACGTCAAACGGAGCCGCGCGCTCATCCGCAACCGAATCAAGGCGCTGCCGGAGGCCGAGTTCCGCCGGCTGCGCGTGCCGCGGGGGTGACTCCGGATGCGCCGCGGCGCGGCGGCAGTTCCCCATCTGCGCAGATCGTTGTAACATCATGGCCGCCGCGAGTTGAGCGCGGCTCACTCCCCCGCTGAAAATCTCCACGATGCGCAAGCCCCTTTCCCTGGCCGCGTGGGCCGTGGTCGCCGTGCTCGGCGCGTTCTCGCTCGGGCTCATCGCCCTGCACCGCGGCGAGACGATCAACGCCGCGTGGCTGGTGACCGCAGCCGTGTGCACCTACGCGGTGGCGTACCGCTTCTACTCGCGCTTCCTGGCGCGGCGCGTGTTCGGGCTGGACGACCGCCGTGCCACGCCCGCCGAGCGGCTGAACAACGGCGTCGACTTCGTCCCCACCAACCGCTTCGTGCTGTTCGGGCACCACTTCGCGGCCATCGCCGGCGCGGGGCCGCTGGTGGGGCCGGTGCTCGCGGCGCAGTTCGGCTATCTGCCGGGAACGCTCTGGCTGATCATCGGCGTGGTGCTGGCGGGGGCGGTGCAGGACTTCGTCATCCTCTTCTCCTCCATGCGCCGCGACGGCAAGTCGCTGGGGCAGATGGCGCGCGAGGAGATCAACACCGTGGCCGGTTTCACGGCGATGGTGGCGGTGCTGGCCATCATGGGCATCCTCCTGGCCGTGCTGGCGCTGATCGTGGTGAACGCGCTGAAGCACAGCCCCTGGGGGATGTTCACCATCGCCTGCACGGTACCCATCGCGCTGCTGATGGGGTGGTGGATGCACTCGTTCCGCCCGGGGCGCGTGGGCGAGGCGTCGGCCATCGGCGTGGTGCTCGTCCTGGCGGCCACGGTCGGGGGGAAGTGGGTGGCGGAGAACCCCGCCCTCGCTGCGATGTTCACGGTGGAGGGGAAGACGCTGGTCTGGCTGCTGATGGGCTACGGCTTCATCGCCTCCGTCCTTCCCGTCTGGGTGCTCCTCTGCCCGCGCGACTACCTCTCCACCTTCCTGAAGATCGGGACCATCCTGGCGCTCGCGGCCGGCATCCTCATCACGTTGCCGACCATGCACATGCCCGCGCTGACGCAGTTCATCGACGGCACCGGGCCGGTGTTCGCCGGGAAGCTCTTCCCCTTCGCCTTCATCACCGTGGCGTGCGGGGCGATCAGCGGCTTCCACGCGCTGGTGGCCTCGGGGACCACGCCGAAGATGCTGGTGCGCGAGGGCGACGCGCGCGTGGTGGGGTACGGCGCGATGCTGATGGAGAGCTTCGTGGGGGTGATGGCGATGGTGGCCGCGGGGATCCTGCAGCCGGGCGTGTACTTCGCCATCAACTCGCCCGCGGGCGTGGTGGGCGGCACGCTGGCCGAGGCGACGCGCACCATCGCCGCGTGGGGATTCGTGGTCTCGCCCGGCGACATGCAGGCACTGGCGCGGCAGGTGGGCGAGCAGACGCTGCTGGCGCGCACCGGCGGCGCGCCATCGCTCGCGGTGGGGATGGCGCAGATCTTCTCGGGGGTGTTCGGCGGCGGGACGCTGGTGGCCGTGTGGTACCACTTCGCCATCATGTTCGAGGCGCTGTTCATCCTCACCACCATCGACACGGGGACGCGCGTCGGGCGCTTCATGCTGCAGGAGCTGCTGGGGCACGCGTGGAAGCCGCTGGGGCGCACCTCGTGGTACCCGTCGGTGGTGCTCAGCAGCGGGCTGATGGTGGCGTTCTGGGGATACTTCCTCTACCAGGGCGTGGTCGATCCGCTGGGCGGGATCAACTCGCTCTGGCCGCTCTTCGGCATCTCCAACCAGCTGCTGGCGGCCATCGCGCTGTGCGTGGGGACCACGGTGCTGATCAAGATGGGGAAGGCGCGCTTCAGCTGGGTCACCCTGGGGCCGCTGGCCTGGCTCAGCGCGGTGAACTTCACCGCGGGATGGGAGAAGGTGTTCTCGGCCGATCCCAAGCTCGGCTTCTTCGCGCACGCGGGGATGATCCAGGCCAAGCTCGCGAGCGGCGCCCTTCCCGCGGGTGCGAAGACGGTCGGCGACGCGCACCGGATGCTCTTCAACGACCGGCTGGACGCCGTAGTGACCCTCGCCTTCATGGCGGTGGTGGTGATGGTTCTCGTCGCCTCGATCGCGCAGTGGGTGCTGATCCTCTCCCGCCGCCGCCCCGCGGTGCTCACCGAGACGCCGTTCGTCGCCAGCGCCTTCGCGGGCGATTAGCTGGTAATCAGCGGGATATCCCTCAATCATTCGGCATGGAGATGGGGAACGCCGCCGCCGCGATCGCGCGCTCGCCATCTCCCCTGCACGCCGAATCTTCTCCCGGCGCGGGATCGTAATTACGGTTGTGGATGTGTGACCGTATCGATGCCGCGCCGGATCTTGTGAATACGCCGATTCTCTTGCCTTCTCCCGACATCTCCCAGCCTCATCACGGCGTTCCGCACTCGCGCACCGGGGCGCTCGTGTTCCGCGCGAAGGCGGCGGGGCTCCGCCTCCGGCGCACGGCGGGCGACCTGCTGCGCGGCCCGCGGCGGCATCCGCGCGCCGCCGCGCCGTGCGACGCGCCGGTGCTGGCCGAGTCCGCGACGCCGCTGTGGACAAATGCCGGGCCGGGCGAGCTCGCGCTGGTCGCGGGGAAGGTGCACAACCTCCGGCTGGCGGCGCGCCGCATCGACGGGGTGGAGCTCCCCGCGGGCGCGGTGTTCGGCTTCTGGGCGCAGGTCGGCCGGGCGTCGCGGCTGCGCGGGTTCGTGGCGGGGCGCGAGCTGCGCGAGGGGTGCCTGATTCCCTCGGTGGGCGGCGGGCTCTGCCAGCTTTCGAGCGCGCTGTACGACGCCGCGCTGCGGGCCGGCTGCGAGATCGTGGAGCGGCACGCGCACACCCGCGTGGTCCCCGGCTCGGCGGCGGAGCTGGGGCGCGACGCCACCGTCTTCTGGAACTACGTGGACCTGCGCTTCCGCGCGCCGCGGCCGCTGCGCATCGAGGCGCGGATGGACGACCGCACGCTCACGGTGCGCCTGCGCGGCCCGCGCGCGGCCGAACCCGTGCGCTCGCCGGACGCGCCCTTGCGCGTGCTGCGGGTGCTGGGCGCTCCGCCGCGGAGCTGTCCGAGCTGCGGCGAGGCCGCGTGCTTCCGCCATCGCCCCGTGCCGCTGGAGTTCGCCGGGCGCACGGCGCACCTGCTGGACGAATGGTCGCCGGAGATCGACGGCTACCTGGCGGGCATCCGCCGCGACGGCGATGTGATGGGGATTCCGCTGGACGGCCGGCGGTTCCGCAAGCCGGCGTACGCGTGGACGACCGGCGGCGCAGCGCGCGTGCGGCAGAGCTGGCGCGTGGTGCTGGCGCGGTCGTGGCGCTCGCGGCGGCTGGCGGCGCAGGGCGCCGCGCGGCAGCGGGCGCTCCTCGACTCCGCGGCGGCGCTCGCGGAGAGCTACGCGCCGCTCCTCGGCTGGGACGTGACGCACGTGGTGGTCGCGCAGAACCTGCTGCCGTTCCTCTGGCGAAGCGGGCACCTGGGCGGCCGCACCTTCGACGTGCTGATGACCGCGCCGCCGATGGCCGAGCTGCACGCCCGGCTGGACGTCGCCGCCCGCCTGCACCCCGCGAGCCCCACGCTGGCCGACTTCCGCGCCGACGAGGCGCTGCTGCACGACGAGGCCGAGGCGCTCGTCCACGCGCGGCGGATCGTGACGCCGCACCGGGATGTCGCCGCGCTCTTCCCCGGACGGGCCGAGGTGCTGGACTGGGCTCGCCCGGCACCAAAGCGCGTGCGACAGAACGCAGGGACGCGCCCGCGAATCGTCTTCCCCGGCCCCACCGCGGGGCGAAAGGGCGCATACGAGCTGCGCGAGGCGCTGGCGGGCATGGACGTGGAACTGGTGGCGATGGGATCGATGCTGGAAGGCGCCGGCTTCTGGGACGGGATTCGCCTCGCGCCGGCGGAGGCGCAGTGGCTCGACGGCGCGGACCTCGTCGTCCTCCCCGCGTTCGTGGAGAACCGGCCGCGCAGGCTGCTGCAGGCGCTCGCGAGCGGCGTCCCCGTGATCGCCACGCCCGCGTGCGGCCTGGGAGCGGAAGACGGCCTCACGCTCGTCCCCGCGGGCGATGCAGGCGCCTTGCGAGAAGCAATCGTCGATGTGCTCGCCGCCCGATCATCCAACTTCGTTCAAATCGGCTGAAAAACTGAGCGCCGGCGGCTGATCATCAGCCGCCGGCGCCTGTCGCCTTGAATCCACCATCTTCCAGTCTCTCCCATTCAGCGCGCGGCGAGGAGTTCTCCGGCCGCGCGCCCGTTCGCGTCCGTCTCGGCGTCTGGACCGACGCGCACCAGCAGCCCCGCCGCGGCCAACTCCTCCCGCTCGTGCGCGACTGGATCTTCCCCCGCGGCAGCCGCGATCATCGCGCGGGCGAGGCGGGCGTCCAGCGGGCGCTCGTGGTACGCGCCGTCGCGGCGGTCGAGGAGGAGATGGTACTCGCCCTCGGGGACGTCGTCGAACGGAGGTTTGCGCTTCGCGGCGAGATGCGGGAGCAGCACCGCAGGATCGTGCGCGAACGCGGCGACGCGGACGAGCGGATGCGGCGCGAACGGAGTTTCCGCATCGCCCGTCTCCACCTGCTGTTCGAGGAGGCCCGGCTGCGGCGCGGCGGCCAGTTCGTAGCGCATCATCTCGAAATCCACCACCTCGCGCAGGTACGGCGACGCGAGGCGGCCGCTGGCGACAGCGGCGCGGATGAAGCCGGCGAAGCGCTCGGCCTCGCGGCGCATGTTGCGGTCGGGGGGATGCGCCGCCCAGAACTCGTCGGCCACGGCGCGCGCCTCGCCGCCCAGCAGGTGCACGGTGCCGGGGAGGATGGCCACCAGCGTGGTGATGCGGTTGTAGCGGTAGAGCGAGCAGTTCACTCGCATCCCGCGCTGCCCCGCGGCCGCGGCCAGGCGCCGCCGCTCGAGCGGCGTCAGCTCGTAACCGGCCAGCGCCGCGTCGGGGTCCGCCGCCACGCGCGCGCAGAAGGCGTGCGACGCCGTCATGTCGGCCAAGGCCAGCTGGAACGCGAGGAGCGACATCAGCTTGCGCGGTGCTGGTTCCAGACCTCGCGGGCGGTGCGCAGCTCGCGCAGCACTCCCTCGGCGCCCATCATCGGGAACCATCCCTCGTGGAACTCGAAGGTGATGGCGCACAGGTTGGGACAGGCCGCGACCACTTCCGGCAGCAGCTCCCACACGGCCCGCGCCACCGGCCCCGCGTGCGAGTCGGTGTACAGCCCCTCCATCTCGCTCCCGCCCGCGATGTGCAACTCCACCACCGGCTCCAGGTCCAGCGCGAAGATGAAGGCGCGCGGGTCGAAGCCGTGGTTGGTGGCGTTCACCACCACGTTGTGCACGTCCAGCAGAAGCCCGCACCCGGTGCGCGCGGCCAGCGCGTTCAGGAACTCGGGCTCCGTCATCTCCTGCTCGGGGAGATCGACGTAGTACACGTTGTTCTCCAGCAGGAAGGGCACGGGGATGCGCGCCTGCACCTGCTCCACCCGCTCCACCATCATCTCCAGCACCTCGCGGTCGTACGGCACCGCCAGCGCCATGCTGGCCGACAGTTCGGTGTGCGCGTCCACGCCGGGAAGGCGGATGAAGGAGAGATGGTCGCTGTGCCACGGCATGCGGTAGCGCTCCTGCCACCGCGCGACCTGCTCCACGTGGCCCGTATCGAGCGGGTCCGCGCTCCCGATGGACAGCCCCACGCTGTGCCCGACGATCGTCAGCCGTTCGGCCGCGCCGTTGAGGATGCGCACCTGCTCCTCGCTCTCCACGAACCGCGCCGGTGCCGCCGCGCCTTCGTCCGACCATGCGCGGTCGGGGATGATGGCCAGGTAGTCCAGCTCGGCCGCGTGCTCCCGCACGAACGCCTGCAGCGACGGGTTGTACAGCACGCCCACGCCCAGCCGGGGAAGCCCGGCCAGGCGCGCGGCGGACGGGAGATGGAGTTCGGAAACGCTCATCGCACTCTACTGCGCGGGTGATGCGGGAAGTACCGCTTCCGGGCGGGCGAACCGCCCGGAAGCGGCGGCCGGGTCAGCCCTCGGCCGCGGGAACCGCGGTGATCTCCAGGATCGGATCGTTCGGGTCCGTCGGGCCGGTGCCGGACAGGCAGGCCGGGCAGTACGTCGGCGGATACGGCTCCTTGGTGATGGGATAGGTCGGCTCGGTGGTCGTGGCCATGAGGTGCTCCGTGTGGATGTGGGTTCCGGGGGAGTGAAGAGCACGGAGTCCGTCCCGGATCGGGCTCCTTGCACGCGATGTGATCTGCTGATGACGAAAAAGGCGCGGAGTGGGGATGGAGATTCGCGCCCCGGTTTCGCCGGGCCAGCAATGATAACCGTGCGCGCCCGAATGCCGCAACGAGCAAATGGCGGTAAACGTCAGTGTATCTCCGGCCCGCATCGCTCGCGCCGCTCCGGGCGAGCGGCGTCGAAACGCCAGCCCCGCGGCGGCGCTATTCATCGGATCCCTCTATCGAACCCGGCGGGCCGGGTGGCGAATCCCCGCTGGTTGCACCGGCGCGTGCGGTATGATCTATTCCGCCTTTCATCCCCCGCTCGCGCCTGATCTCCGCACCCGCACCGCTTCGGCATGCACGCCTTCACCGCGCTCGACTGGGCCGTCCTGCTCGCATACCTGGTCGGCGTCACCGCGATGGGAACGCTGCTGGGGCGGCGGCAGAAGGACGCGCGCGACTACTTCCTGGCCGACCGCACCATCCCGTGGTGGGCGATCTGCTTCTCGGTCGTCGCGACGGAGACGAGCGCGCTGACCTTCATCAGCGTGCCGGCGACGGCGTATGCGAGCGACTTCTGGATGCTGCAGCTCGCGGCCGGCTACGTGATCGGCCGCGTCGCCGTCTCGGTCCTGCTGCTGCCGGGCTACTTCCGCGGCGAGACGCTGACCGCGTACGCGCTGCTGGAGCGCCGCTTCGGGCCGGGGACGCGCCGCTTCGCCTCGGTGGTCTTCCTGGTCACGCGCGTGCTGGCCGACGGGGTGCGCGTGTTCGCCACCGCCATCCCCATCCGCCTGATCACCGGGCTGCCGTACTGGGAGGCCATCCTGCTCACGGGCGTCTTCACCGCCGTGTACACCTGGTACGGCGGGCTGCGCGCGGTGGTGTGGGTGGACGTGGTGCAGCTCTTCGTCTACCTGTTCGGGGGACTGGCGGCGCTGTGGGTGCTGGCGCGGCTGGTGCCGGGGGGATGGGGCGGGATCGTGCACGCCGCGCCGGGGAAGATGCGGATCGTGCACCTGGAGGGCGGATTCCGCAGCCCCGGGTGGGTACTGACGGGCGTGGTGGGCGGCACCTTCCTGTCGATGGCGTCGCACGGCGTGGACCACATCATCGTGCAGCGGCTGCTGGCGTCGCGCTCGCTGCGGGACGCGCGCAGGGCGCTGGTGGCGAGCGGCGTGGTCGTCTTCCTCCAGTTCGCCCTGTTCCTGAGCGTGGGGACGGGGCTCTTCGTGTTCTATCGCGGACGGAGATTCGCTGCGCCGGACGAGATCTTCCCCACCTTCATCGTGGAGCAGCTGCCGCCGGGGGTGACCGGCCTGGTGATCGCCGCGATCCTGGCGGCGGCGATGAGCACCATCTCCAGCTCGCTGAACTCGCTGGCCAGCGCGGCCACGCACGACCTTTACGCGCCGCTGACGGGGCGGACCGGCGAGGCGCACCTGATGCGCGTGGGGCGGATGCTGACGCTGGGGTGGGCGGTGGTGCTCATCGGCGCGGCGATGCTCTTCCAGCTGGCGCAGCAGGGGACGCCGGTGGTGGTGATCGCGCTGCAGATCGCCAGCTTCACCTACGGCGGGCTGCTGGGCGGCTTCCTGCTGGGGCTGGTTTCGAGGCGCGCCGCGGCTGCCGACGCGGTGGCGGGCATGGCGGTTGCCATCGCGCTGATGGCGGCTCTCTGGGCGGCGCAACAGTACGGCGTGGTCCCGAAGGTGATCGACAGCCTGTGGTTCGCGCTGCTGGGCTCGGCGGTGACGGTGGGGATCGGGTGCGCGCTGGCGGCGGTGCGGGGGCGCGCAGCGGCGCCGGGTCCTGGTGACGAGCCCGCGCGGTAGATGGATTCCGGCGTGGGGCGGGCGAATGAATTCGCGGCAACAACCGCACAAAGTCCCTGCGGGACTGCGGCCGCGTCATCGGGGCGGTGCGATGGGCATCCTGCCCGCCACGCCAGCCTTCGTCGCAACGCCACGAAGTAGGGGGGCCGGCGGGGGCAGGGCTCGCGCGCAACGGTCAGGGACACGCCCACATCCGCAGCCAGCATCTGCGGTTCATCTGAAACGATTTACGAAGAGAACGGACGGGCGCGGTGGATCCGATCCTGTTGGCCAAGGCGGCGGTGATGGGGCTGGTGGAGGGGGCGACGGAGTTCATCCCCGTTTCGTCGACCGGGCACCTGATCATCGCGGGCCGGTTCCTGGGCTTCGACGCATGGCACGGCGCGAAGACCTTCGACGTGTTCATCCAGCTGGGCGCCATCCTGGCGGTGGTCTGGCTGTACCGCGCGAAGATCGTGAACGTGCTGCGCACCGCGCCCGGCGACCGGAAGTCGCGGCGGCTCATCCTGAACCTGGTCATCGCCTTCCTTCCCGCGGCGATCGTGGGGTTCCTGGCGAACGACTTCATCGAGGAGAAGCTGTTCAACCCCGTCACGGTGGCCATCGCGCTGGTGGCCGGCGGCATCGTCATCCTGCTGATCGAGGGGTGGCACCGGCGCGTGCGCACCGAGACCGTGGACGACGTGACGCCGAAGGAGGCGCTGGGCGTGGGGCTGGCGCAGCTGCTGGCGCTGGTGCCGGGGACGTCGCGGTCGGGCGCCACCATCATGGGCGGCATCGGGCTGGGGTTGAGCCGCGTGGCGGCCACCGAGTTCAGCTTCTTCCTCGCCATCCCGGTGATGTTCGCGGCCACGCTGTACTCGCTGTGGAAGGCGCGCCACGGGCTCTCGGCCGCGGACGCGCCGGTGTTCGCCGTCGGCTTCGTGGTGTCGTTCGTCTCCGCGCTGCTGGTGATCCGGTGGCTGCTGCGCTTCGTGGCGAACAACAGCTTCCGCGGCTTCGCCTGGTACCGCATCGTCTTCGGGCTGATCCTGCTGGGGCTGTACTTCACCGTGCTGCGGGGGTAGGCGATCGCGGACCTGTACGGAGGGGAATTCTGGTTACTTGTTTGTGGATCAGGATTCTCGATACCGTAACCGTGGAGGGTCGGCATGAGCAGGGAATTCGTATTCGCACGGCCGTCCGAGGAGACGCAGCTTCGCGTCAGGGATCTGATGCACCACGAGAAGACGGTAGGGCTGACTCGGGATGAAACCGCTGAGCGCGATGGCTATCTGGAGATGGAGCACCAGATGAGGATCGCCAAGGCCCGCGCGCGGCAGAAACATGCGGGTTGACGAGAGCCAGATCGAAACACGAGCGCCGCGGATCGAGATTCCGCGGCGCTCCCGTTTTTTGCATCCCCCGCTCACGCCCACTCCTCATCCCACCGCCGCGCTGCCGGAGGATCACGTGAATCGACGCACGTCCGCCATTCCGCTCATCATCTTCGCCCTGGCTCTATCGGCCAGTTCTGCACAGTCTCAGGCGCGGGCGACGTCGGCGGCCACGCAGCCCGGGGTGGCGCGGGCGGAGCAGAGGATCACGGGAGATGGGCTGCTGGCGCACATCCGGGTGCTGGCGTCGGACCGGTTCGAGGGGCGGGGGCCGGGGACGCGGGGCGAGGATTCCACCATCGCCTACCTGAGCGACCAGTTCCGGCGGATGGGGCTGCGGCCCGGCAACCCCGACGGCAGCTACGTGCAGATGGTGCCGCTCGTCGGCAGCACGTCAGCCGTGACGGCGTCGGTCACCACGCGTGGCGGGCAGACGCAGGCGCTCCGGCAGCCGGACGACTACGTCGCCTGGTCGATGCGGCCCGATCCGCTCGTCAGCGTCTCCAATTCCGACATCGTGTTCGTGGGATACGGAGTCGTGGCGCCGGAGTTCGGGTGGGACGACTTCAAGGGCGTGGACGTGCGCGGGAAGACGGTGGTGATGCTGGTGGGCGACCCGCCCGTCCCCGATCCGCGCGACCCGTCACGGCTCGATCCGCGCACCTTCCGCGGTCCGGCGATGACGTACTACGGGCGCTGGACGTACAAGTACGAGATCGCGGCCGAGCGGGGCGCGGCGGCGTGCATCATCGTCCACCAGACCGGGCCGGCGGGGTACGCGTGGGGCGTGGTGGCGTCGAACACCGGCCGCGAGCGCTTCGACATCCAGGGCGCCGGCGCGCGCCACATCCCCATCGAGGGGTGGATCCAGCTGGACGTGGCGAAGCGGCTGTTCGCGGCCGCCGGGCAGGACTTCGACGCGCTGCAGCGCGCGGCGGGAACGCGAGCCTTCCGCCCCGTGCCGCTCGGCGCGACGGCGAGCTTCACCGTGCGCAACGCGCTGCGCGAGGTCCGCTCGCGCAACGTGGTCGCGCGGCTGGACGGCAGCGACCCCGTGCGCCGCGGCGAGTACCTGCTGTACACCGCGCACTGGGACCACTTCGGGATCGGGCGGACGATCGGCGGCGACTCGATCTACAACGGCGCGCTGGACAACGCGGCGGGGGTGGCGTGGCTGCTGGAGACGGCGCGCGCGTACCGGGCGCTGCCCCGCGCGCCGCGGCGGACCGTGGTCTTCATGGCGGTGACGGCGGAGGAGCAGGGGCTGCTGGGCGCGCGCTGGTACGCCGCGCACCCGCTGTATCCGCTCGCCAGGACGCTGGCGGACATCAACATGGACATCCCCAACCCGTGGGGACGCTCGCGCTCCATCGTGAGCGTGAGCCACGGCCAGAGCACGCTGGAGAACCTCCTCGCCCGCCAGGCGGCGCGCGTGGGACGGGTCGTGAAGCCCGATCCGGAGCCGGAGAAGGGCTACTTCTACCGCTCGGACCACTTCGAGCTGTCGCGTCAGGGCGTTCCCGCGCTGGCGTTCCTATTCCCCGGCGCGGACTACATCGGCCAGCCGGCGGACTACGGCACCCGCGTCCGCGCGAACTACGTCGCCAACGACTACCACAAGCCGACCGACGAGGTGAAGCCGGACTGGGACCTCACCGGGATGGTGGACGACACGCGCCTGCTCTTCCGCGTGGGGCTGGACGTGGCGAACGGCTCCGCGTGGCCGCAGTGGAACCCCGGCACCGAGTTCCGCGCCGCCCGCGAGCGAATGCTGGGGAGGTAGGGGACAGGGGACAGGGGGACAGGGAAACGGCGGGGGCCGGCGCATCGCGGATGCGCCGGCCCCCGCCGCGATCTGAAGTCCGCGAAGGCGGACTGCGTGCCGTTGTAGCCGCGACTTCAGTCGCATTTTCGCACACAGACTCACCCTCCGGCGCCCGCCCTGGGTCGCGGCCGGCTCGCCCGCCTACGGCAGCGGGAAGGTGTTGTTCGCGCGGTTGTAGTCGATCAGGATCCAGCGCGGGTCGACGACGACGGAGGCGGGCTTCGTGGCGGTCGTGAACGTCACCGTCTGGCTGCGCTCGCGCGAGGCGAGGCGGTGCGTCATCTCGCCCACCTGCACGTCCACGGGCATCCAGGCCGCGCCGTCGCGGCGGACCGTCACCGTCGTGCTCCATCTCCCATCGCCCAGCCGGCGCGTGGCGGCGTTCGCGACGGAGTAGTCCAGCCGGTCGGTGCGGCGGATCCACTGGTCCCAGAACCAGCCCAGGTCCTGCCCGCTCACCTCCTGCGCCACCTGCCGGAAGTCTTCCCCGGTCACGTGCTTGAACTGGTAGCGCCGCGCGTACTCGTGCAGCACGCGCTCGAATACCGGCGTGCCCAGGTGCTCGCGCAGCATGCGGAAGACGGCCGACGGCTTGGTGTACGTCATCAGGTTGTACATCCGCGGGTCGCTGAACGCCTCGCTGGGAAGCGCGAGGGGCTGCGTGGAGTCGGCGCGCTCGATGCGCTCCAGCGCCTGCATCGTCCCCGCCCACGGGTCCGGGGCGCCGGGAACGCCGCGGTTCTTCTCCTCCATGTACCAGCTGGTCATGAACGAGGTGAACCCCTCGTCCATCCATCCCTCCTTCCACTCGTTGCTCGCCAGGATCCCGTGCAGCCACTGGTGCGTGGTCTCGTGCACGATCAATCCCTCTCCCGCGCCGCCGTTCATCGTCATCATGGGGAACTCGGTGCCGCCGCCCTCGATGCGGTGCAGGTTGGTCAGCTGCGGCCACGGGTACGGCGAGAGCTTGCGCTGCAGCCAGGTGAGCGCGTCGTAGGTGCGGTGCGCGGCCTGGTTGTTGGCCCAGTCGGTGTCGGCGGGAAGGTAGAGGACATGGATGGTCGGCAGCCCGCGCGCGGTGGAGTCCGAGTCGCTGATCACCGCGCGCTGGACGATGTCGTGGCGGTATGCCGGATCGGCCGACCAGGCGAAGTGATGCACGTCCTCGGCGTGGAAGCGCACCCACTTGCGGCCGGCGGGCGGCTCGCTGCCGGTGATCAGCCCCAGCGGGAAGGCGCCGCCGCGGCGGTAGAAGCGCCGCTCGAAGTCCGTCACCGTGTAGCCCGCGTCGCCCACCACGTTCACGCCGGTGGCGCCGATCACCTGGTCGGCGGCCACGTCCAGCGTCACGTCGTACGAGGCGAACTCGCCGTAGAACTCGCCCTGCGGGAGCAGCGGATGCGCCTCCCACCCCCAGCGGTCGTAGACGGCCACGCGGGGATACCACTGCGCGAAGTCGTAGTGCCGCCCCGCGCGCCCCTGCCGCCGCGGCAGCGTGGAGAGCCGCGCGTCCCAGTCCATGTCCACGTCGACCGACGCGCCGGGCGCCAGGGGAGTGGGAAGCGGGATGGCGGCGACGGTGGAGTCCGGCGACAGCGGGTAGACGGGACGGATCGCCCGGCCGCCGATCTGGACCGAGGTGAAGCGCTCGTACGCGTAGTCGCCGGGTCCCAGCGCCTGGAACCGGTCGACGCCCAGCTGCATCTCCCGCCGTGCCCACGCGCTGTTGGGGCGGAAGGCGTTCAGGTGCTGGTGCACGTAGATCGTGTCGAGCGCGACCGGCGCGTGGTTGGTGTAGTGCAGCCGCGCGCGGCCGTGCAGCACCGACGTCGGCTCGTCCAGCCGCGCCTCGATGCGGTAGCTCACGCCCTGCTGGAAGTACGCGGGGTGCTTCTGCGCGCCGGCCGCCGCGGGCGCCAGCCAGGCCGCGGCGAGCGCGGCGGTGATCGGAAGTCTCATCCGCACGTGGGGGTTGGGGTTCGGGGCGCAACTTCGCCCGGCCGCGCGCGCGATGCAAGCGGCCGCGGCGCGCGCTGTGCGTAGCGGGTGTGCGGAAGCGGCCCCCAGATCCAAGGAGACGCGCGTGGCGACGGACCTCGGACCCGTGGACGAGAAGCGGGCGAAGCTGGTGCGGCGGCTGGACGCGCTGGCGCACCTGCTGGACAACTCCATCCCCATCCCCGGAACCGGCACGCGCTTCGGGCTGGACGCGGTGATCGGGCTGGTCCCCGGCTTCGGCGACGCGGCCGGGGCGCTGCTGTCGTGCTACTTCGTGCTCGAGGCGGCGCGGCTGGGGGCGGGTTTCTCCGTGATCCTGCGGATGCTGCTGAACATCGGGATCGAGACGGTGGTGGGTGCGATCCCCTTCATCGGCGACCTGTTCGACGCGGGGTGGAAGGCCAACGACCGCAACATGCGCCTCCTCCACCACGCCATCGATTCGCCCGACGCGGCGCGGAAGTCCAGCAAGCTCTTCGTCCTCCTCGTCTTCCTGCTGCTGGCGGCGGTGTTCGCGGGTATCCTGGCGCTGATCTGGTACGTGCTGCAGCTCGTCTTCAGCTCGGGAACGTGGACGGGGCGGTAGAAGAATCAGGGGTTCACGCGGAGAAGCGGAGCAGCAGAGTGAACTCGACTCCTCTGCCGCTCCGCTTCTCCGCGTGAGATTCTTTCCCTATCGTCCGAACGTCTCCTCGTCCTGAATCCCCCAGATTCGGGGCGTGCCGATCTCCACGCTGTTCCCCGCCGGGTCGCGGAAGTAGATGGATCGCCCGCCGCCGGGCCACTCCTTCTCCTGCTCGATCTCCACGCCGCTCGCGCGCAGGTGATCGCGCCAGCCGGCCAGCTCCGCCTCCGTCGCGGCGAAGCAGGCGTGGCCGGGGCCGCTCGCGCCGTGGCCGGGAATCACCCCGCCGCCCGCCGTCGCCTCCGCGTTGAAGACCAGGAAGACGCGCCCGCCACAGCGGAAGAACACGTGCCGCCCGTCCACCCGCGCGATCCGCTCCAGCCCCAGCACCCGCGTGTAGAAATTCTCCGTCGCGTCCAGGTCCCCGGCGTAGAGGCAGGTTTCGAGGATTTCGCGGGCGCGCATCGAAGTACGAAAGTACGGGGAGTACGAGAGTACGGAACTGCGCCTTCGGTAGATGAAAAGCCTCGGCCGCCAGCGAGGATGCGGCGGCCGAGGCTCGTTGGATCTACTGCTTGAAGATCTGGATCTGGATGGCGCCGCGGGCGTCGATGTGGCCGCGGTACATGCCGCTGGTGTTGAACGGCCACGTCCAGTTCCCCTGCCGGTCCATGGCGATGATCCCGCCGTCGCCGTTCTGGCGCACCAGCTGGCGCATGACCACGCTGTCGGCCGCCTGCGCCAGCGGCATGTGCCCGTACTCCACCAGCGCGCAGATCGACCGGGCCACGGTGTTGCGGATGAAGTACTCGCCGGTGCCGGTGGCCGAGACGGCGCACGAGCTGTTGCTGGCGTACGTCCCCGCGCCGATGATGGGTGCGTCGCCCACGCGGCCGTAGCGCTTCATCTGCGTTCCGCCGGTGGACGTCCCCGCGGCCAGGTTCCCCGCCTGGTCCAGCGCCACCGCGCCCACCGTGCCGAACTTCCGCTCGTCGGGCACCGAGTACGCGGGCTCCGGCGCCATCGCCCCGCGCCCGCTCGCTGCCCGCACGCTGTCGGCCGCGCGCTGGCGCTCCCACGACGCGCGGCGCGGGGCGGTGATGAAGTAGCTCTCGTCCTCCATCCGCACGTTCTGCTGGCGGCCGAACACCTCGGCGCCGTCGCCGATCATCATCACGTGCGGGCTCTTCTCCATCACCAGACGGGCCAGGGAGATGGGGTTGCGCACGTGGTGCACGCCCGCGACCGAGCCCGCCGCGAGCGTGGAGCCGTCCATGATGGCCGCGTCCATCTCGGGATGGCCCTCGGCGTTCAGCACCGCGCCCCTGCCGGCGTTGAAGAGCGAGTCGTCCTCCATCACGTTGATGGCCGCCTGCACCGCGTCCAGCGAGCGGCCGCCGCGCTGCAGCACCGCGTATCCGGCGCGGAGCGCGCGCTCCAGCCCCGCGCGGTAGGCCGCCTCGCGCTCGGGCGTCATCTGCTCGCGCGTGATGGTGCCCGCGCCGCCGTGGATCACCATCCCCCAGCGCGGCTCCTGCCCGTACGCCGCCGACCCGGCCGGGAGCGCTGCGGGCGTGGACGCCGGCGCCTGCGCGGAGGGCGCGCACGCGGCGAGAGCGGCCAGGGCGAGCGGAAGGGCGAGCCGAGGTATGTTCATCATGGGCATCTTGGGAGTGCGTCGCCGCGCAATTGCATCAGCCGCGCGGCAGGTTTTCGGGCGTGTGGGAGCGAGGGAGATAGGGCCGCAAACGGCGAGCCGCAAGGGAGGGGGCTCGTCATCGCCATGCCGCGGCGGGGCGTGGCTTCGCCGCCGGCCTGAATGGAAGTTCCGGGCGCAGCCGGTCACCGGCGACTGAAGTCGCAGCGTCGCAGCAACAACTACGGGAAGCCTCGCAAACTGCGCGAGGCTGTTCGGCTCGGCGACCAGTTCCGGCTCCAGAGGACGCCTCCCTTTCGTTCATCGTGGTCGCGCGTAGTGCGGTGTTCGACTCAGGAAAACGTCCCTTTTGCGCTTGCGCTAAACGACGCGCCGAGAAGTCCGCGAAGGCGCCGCGAAGGCGGACTGCGTGCCGTTGTAGCCGCGAGTTCACTCGCATTTTCGCGCCACACAACACCCCGCGGAGCTCCTCCGGGAGGGCTCGGCCACGGCTCGCTCCTGACGCTACTGCGCGGGCGCCAGCTTCAGCACGCGGCCGGCGGAGGTGGTGATGTACAGCTCGTGGCCGGCGTCCTGGCCGAAGGAGGTGATGCTGCCGACGTCGCCCACGTCCCACTCGCGGCGGTCCAGCACCTGCGCGCCGTCCCAGCGGAAGGAGCGGAGCCAGCCCTTGCAGTAGTCCGCGTAGAAGTAGTGCCCCTGCACGGCGGGGATGGCGCTGCCGCGGTAGACGAAGCCGCCGGTGATGGAGCATCCGTCGTCGTGGCTGTACTCCAGCACCGGCAGCGTCAGCCCCTGCTGCACGCACGACGACGCGTTGTAGCAGTGCATCGCCTCCATCAGGTTCCAGCCGAAGTTCAGCCCGCCCTGGTTGGCGCGGACCACGTCGACCTCTTCCCACTGGTTCTGCCCCACGTCGGCCACGTACAGCAGCCCGCTCGGCGCGTCGAAGGCGAAGCGCCACGGGTTGCGCACGCCGCTGATCCAGATCTCCCCCCGCTTCCCCGTCTGCCCGGCCAGCGGGTTGTCGGCGGGGATGGCGTACGGCTGCGCGCCGTCCACGTCCAGCCGCAGGATCTTGCCGAGCAGCGCGGCCAGGTTCTGCCCGTTCCCCTGCGGGTCGCCGCCGCTGCCGCCGTCGCCCATCCCCACGTACAGCTTGCCGTCGGGGCCGAACATCACCAGCCCGCCGTTGTGGTTGGCGAACGGCTGGGCAACGGTGAGAACGAGCTGCGCGCTCGCCGGGTCGGCGCGGTTCGCATCCGCGCTCACGTGGTAGCGGACGATGCGCGTGTCGCCGTCGCGGTCGGTGTAGTCGACGTAGAAGAAGCCGTTCCGGGCGTAGTTGGGATGGAACGCCACGGAGAGCAGACCGCGCTCGCCGCCGCTGGTGATCAGCGCGGAGACGTCCAGGAACGGCGTGGACACGAGCTGTCCGTTCTGGACGATGCGGATCTTCCCGGTCTGCTCGACGACGAAGAGGCGCGCGTCGCCCGGCGGCGAGGTGGCGTAGACCGGCGAGCTGAGCCCCGACGCCACCTCGGCCAGGCGGATGCCGTTGGCGGGGATGGGCGGCGGCTGCGTGTCCGACGGCCCGCCGCGTCCGCAGGCGGCGATCAGGAGCAGGGCGGCGATGCGTGCGCTCATGCGGGCTCCTCCAAGTCCTCGTCTTCCTCTCCGCCGTCGGGGACGAATCCCTCCAGCACGCCGCGGGCGTCGGCCTCGCGGTGCCAGGGAACCATCACCTTCACCCCGTACATCGAGTAGCCCTGGTACCCGGCGCCGAAGATTCCCACGTGCGCGCCGGTGACGCGCGCGGGGATCCCGGCTTCCTGCAGCGTGGCGGCCGCGAAGTCGGCCTCGAGCACGGCGCCGAACTCCGCCACCACCACCCAGGGCTCGGTGCGGTCTGTCATGCGGTCCTTTGTGACGCTGCTTCGTGGAGATCCGTTCCCCCGAATGGTAACCGCCGCCGCGGGAGAGGACAAAGGGTGCGGGGTAGCAGATCGGAACGGCGGGTTGCACGCGGAGAAGCGGAGCAGCGGAGAGAA
>Ga0326721_10000080_pt1 | contig 69323 bp, 61 predicted proteins | sample SGPome_FD_203951 | JGI IMG/M metagenome (GOLD analysis project Ga0326721, IMG submission 203951) | Soil microbial communities from Southern Great Plains, Lamont, Oklahoma, United States - SGP_1_2016 | ecosystem: Engineered > Artificial ecosystem > Soil microcosm > Unclassified | place: USA...
CGAGGCCGTCGTGGTTCCCATAAGCTCCTCCTGGTTGAGTGACTTCCTCCAGGTTCAGCTTATCACCACGGCGGCCTCGCTCACATGGAATCTCACGCATCGGTGCGGGGGGCTAGCGCTGCTTGGCGTCCCCCGAATCCACCGCGGCCTCGTCGGTGGCCGTGGAGTCCGCCGGCGGGGCGGTGCTGTCTCCGCCCACCTGCCCGCCCGCGGCCCGCGCCCGCGCCTCGATGCTGTCCAGCGGGGGAAGCTCGCCCTTCAGCATCACCCGGATCTGCTCGTAGGTGGCCTGCATCCGGGCCAGCTGCCGCGCCAGCCGCTCGCGCTCCTGCCGCTCCTTCTGCAGCTCCACCACCTGCCGCTCCAGGAACGGCACCCGCGCGGCCTGTGCCCCCACCCACACGTAGCTGGCCGCCATCAGGAAGAGCAGCACCGCGACCACGCCCCCGGCGATCGCCGCCAGGCGCAGCGTGCGGTACGACAGCTCGTACGAGCGCGTGCTCAGGTTCTTCGAGCCGCCGTGGGGGACGACCACGAACGTCATCCGCCGCTCGTCACGCGCCATGGCCGTACCGGCGGTGCGAGAGTGCGAAGGTGTGAGAGTGCGAGAGTAGAGGTGCGTGCCGTCGTGGGGGCTGCGCCGCCCCCACGCACTTTCGCACTCTCGCACTTTCGCACTGTCCGTCCATCACGCCCGCTCGGCCTCGCTGCCCAGGAGCAGCTCCACCACCCGGTCGAAGTCGTCGGCGTTGTAGAACGGGATCTCGATCCGCCCGGCCTTTCCGCTGGTCACCCGGATCCGCGCCGCCGTTCCCAGCGCGCGCTGCAGCTCCGCCTCCAGGTGGCGGACGTGCGGGTCGTCCATCGCGTCGCGCAGCCCGGCCATGGTCGAGCGCGGCGACGGGGCGCCCGAGCCGCCGGGGCGCAGCTGCCGCACCCGCTCCTCGATGGTGCGCACGCTCATCCCGGCGTCCACCGCCTGGCGCGCCAGGTCGGCCATCTCCCGCTCGTCTTCCAGCCCCAGCAGCGCGCGGGCGTGCCCCATCGACAGGTCGCCCTCGTTCACCATCCGCTGCACCGACGCGGGGAGCGCCAGGAGGCGGAGGAGGTTGGCCACGGTCGAGCGCTCGCGGCCCACGCTGTCGGCCACCTCGGCCTGGGTGTAGCCGAACTCGTCGATCAGCTGCTTGTACCCGGCCGCCTCTTCCAGCGCCGAGAGCCCGGCGCGCTGCACGTTCTCGACGATCGCGAGGACGAGCATCGCCCGGTCGTCGATGTCGCGCACCACCACCGGCACCTGCGACCACCCCAGCCGCCGCACCGCCCGCCACCGCCGCTCTCCCGCAATCAGCTCCCACTCCGCCCCCTCCGGCGTGGTCGCCGTTCGCGGGCGCACCACCAAGGGCTGCAGCAGGCCGTTCTTGCGGATCGACTCCTCCAGCTCTGCCAACTGCTCGGCGCTGAACTCGCGGCGCGGCTGGAACGGGTTGGGCGCGATCCGGCTGGTGGGAACCTCGCGCACCCCGTCGCCGGTCTCGATCGCCTGCTGCGTCTCGGCCGAGAAGTCGCCCAGCAGGGCGCTGAGGCCCTTCCCCAGCCGGGGCTTGCGGGTGGCCACGGGCTACTCTCCCCCCGCCGCGGCCATCGGCTCCGGCTCGGCGCTCCGCCCCGCCTTCCCCTTCTTGGCGATGACCTCCTTCGCCAGCGAGAGGTAGCTCTTGGCGCCCACGGACAGGATGTCGTAGAGGACGATCGGCTTCCCGAAGCTGGGCGCCTCGGCGATGCGCACGTTGCGGGGGATGGTCGTCTTGTACACCTTGGGGCCGAAGTACTCCTTCGCCTCGTCGGCCACCTGCCGCGACAGGTTCAGGCGCCCGTCGTACATCGTGAGCAGCACCCCCTCGATCTGCAGCGCGGGGTTCAGGTTCTTCTGCACGATGGTGACCGTGTTCAGCAGCTGCGACAAACCTTCCAGTGCGTAGAACTCGCACTGGATGGGGATGAGGACCGAGTCGGACGCGGCCAGCGTGTTCAGCGTCAGCAGCCCGAGCGACGGCGGGCAGTCGATGAGGATGAAGTCGTAGCGGTCGCGGACGGCCTCGATCGCGCGGCGGAGGATGATCTCGCGCCCCTTGCGGTTCACCAGCTCCACCTCGGCGCCCACCAGGTCGCGCGTGGCGGGGACCACGTCCAGGTAGGGAAAGTGCACCTGCCGGACGATCACGTCCTCGATCGGCACCTCCTCGAGAAGAACGTCGTAGATCGACTTCTCGACCTCGTCCTTGTCGATGCCGAGCCCGCTGGTGGCGTTCCCCTGCGGATCGGTGTCGATCACCAGCGTGCGCTTCTCGGCGACCGCCAGGCAGGCGCCGAGGTTGATGGCCGTGGTGGTCTTGCCGACGCCGCCCTTCTGGTTCGCGATGGCGATGATGCGCGACACGCGTCCTCTGCGCTTGGATGGGGGGATGGGTGCGGGGAATCTACACGGCGGGGTGCGCTTAGTCCAGAAACGCAGGGCGGAATGTTCCACGTGGAACATTCATAGGAGACAGGGGAGAGGGGACAGGGAACAGGTACGGCAAGGCGTCCGGTGGAGGAAATCCACGCGGCCCGTGAGAAATGCGGCTGCCGGAGAGTCACCTCACCGGGAGCAGTTCCCTGTCCCCTGTTCCCTGTCCTCTGTTCCCTCGCTTCCGCACCTCCATCACCAGGTTCTGCAGATCGCTGGGGCTCACGCCGGGAATGCGGCCGGCCTGCGCGAGCGTGGCGGGGCGGACGCGGTCCAGCTTCTGGCGCGCCTCGAAGCTGAGCGACGCGAGGTCGGGGTAGGGGAGATCGCCGGGAAGCGCGAAGTCGGCCTGCCGCCGGAGCGTGTCCGCACGGTCGCGCTCACGCGAGAGGTAGCCCTCGTACTTCAGCTCCATCTCCGCGCTCACCAGCGCCTCGGCCGCCGCAAGCTCGTCCTCCCCCTCCACCGGCGCGCCGCCGACCGCTTCGGCCAGCGCGGCGGCGGTGATGCCCGGACGCTTCAGGATCGCGGCGAGGCGCGTCGGCTCGCGGAGAGGCTGCGAGTTGGCGGACGCGAGGAGATCGGCCACCTGCCCGGGCGCAGCGTTGGTGCCGCGCAGCCACGCATCCATCCGCGCGGCAAGCTCGAGGCGGCGATCCAGGACGGCGCGCTGTTCGTCGGTCAGCAGCCCACGCTCGGCGGCGATGGGGGCGAGGCGGTGCAGGGCATTGTCCTGCCGCAGCACCAGCCGGAACTCCGCGCGCGAGGTGAAGAGGCGATACGGCTCGTCGGTCCCCTTCGTCACCAGGTCGTCCACCAGCACGCCGATGAACGCCTGGTCGCGCTCCAGGATCAGCGGCTCGCGGCCCAGCGCGTGGAACGCGGCGTTCGCGCCGGCGAGGACGCCCTGGCCCGCGGCCTCCTCGTACCCCGTGGTGCCGTTCACCTGGCCGGCGAAGAAGAGGCCGTCCAGCGCCTTGCTCTCCAGCGTCGGGCGGAGCTGGTGCGGGGGGTAGTAGTCGTACTCGATCGCATACCCGACCTTGGTCATCCGCGCGTTCTCCAGCCCGGGGATGGACCGGAGCATCCGCACCTGCACCTCGGCGGGAAGGGAGGTGGAGAGGCCGTTCACGTACAGCTCCGTCGTCTCCAGCCCTTCCGGCTCCAGGAAGACCTGGTGGCGCGGCGCGTCGGGGAACTTCACGATCTTGTCCTCGATGGACGGGCAGTAGCGCGGGCCCCGGCCGGAGATCTCGCCGCCGTAGAGCGCGGACTCGTTCAGGTGGCCGGTGACCAGGTCGCGCAGCGGCTCGCCGGTCCAGGTGATCCAGCACGGCCGCTGCGGGAGGAGCGGCGCGCGCTCCCAGACCGAGAGGCGATACTCCTCCATCTCCCCCGGCTGCAGCTCCGTCTTCGCGTAGTCCACCGAGCGCCCGTCGATGCGCGGCGGCGTTCCCGTCTTGAAGCGCGCGACCTCCAGCCCCAGCGCCTCCAGCTGCTCGGCGAGGCGGACGGACGGCGGATCGCCCGCGCGCCCGGCGGGGACGGCGGGCGCGTGGCCGACGTGGATGCGGCCGCGCAGGAAGGTGCCGGTGGTGACGACGACGGCACGCGCGCGGAACTCGAACCCGCTCTCCGTCCGCACGCCCGCGACGCGAGCGCCTTCGATGATCAGCGAGCCGACCATCCCCTGGAAGAACTCCAGCCCCTCGTGCCGCTCCAGCAGCGCGCGCGCGGCGCGTGGATAGAGGCCGCGATCGCACTGCGCGCGCGGCGCCCAGACGGCGGGGCCCTTGGACCGGTTCAGCATGCGGAACTGGATGCGCGCGCGGTCGGTGGCCATCCCCATCACGCCGCCCAGCGCATCCACCTCGCGCACGACGGTGCCCTTGGCCACGCCCCCGATGGCGGGGTTGCAGCTCATCTGGCCGATGGCCTCGAGGTTGGCGGTGACCAGCAGCGTGCGCGCGCCGGCCCGCGCCGCCGCGGCCGCCGCCTCCACGCCGGCGTGCCCGCCGCCAACTACGATCACCTCGTACGCGCTCGTCATCACGCTCCTGATCATCCCGCGAAGCCGTTTTTCATCTCCCTATATATAACAATGTCAGCCCGGCCCCCGGTACCGGCATCTCCGTCCGATGTTCCACGTGGAACATTCCCGCTCTTCGCTCCACCTCCGCACTCCCGCACTCCCGCACTCCCGCACTCCCGCACTCCCGCACTCCCGCACTCCCGCACTCCCGCACTCCCGCACTCCGTACATGGCACACCCATTGCACCCCCGCGACAATCCCATACGGACGGGCACCCTTCACGACGAGGGAGGCAACGCATGCAAGACAGTAATTTCGGCGCCGGGGGCACCGGCGGCGGAACTGGAGAGAGCGGCCGCGGCTCGGGCCTGGGTGACGGATCGCCCAGCCTGGGCGCCACGGGCGGAAGCACCGGCGGCCTGAGCGGATCTACCGGTTCCACAGGCGGACTCGGCTCCCCCAGCGGCTCCACGGGCGGCAGCAGCCTGGGCGGGACCACCAGAAGCGGCGGCAGCCTGGGCGGGTCCAGCAGCGGGTTGGGCGGAACGAGCGGCCTCGGCAGCACCAGCGGCACCGGGCTGGGCGGCGGCACCACGGGGAGCACGGGTGGGCTGGGCGCCACCGGAAGCACCGGCGGGCTGGGCGGGAGCACCGCGGGCTCGGCCAACCGGCCGGAGTTCGGCGGGTCGACCGGCACGGCCACGGGCACCGCGAGCCGCTTGGGCGGAACGAGCGGCGGCGGGCTGGCCGACACGCTGCAGGAGCTGCAGGGGCGCGCCGACCAGCTGATGGACGAGGCGGCCGACCAGCTGGAGGAAGTGGCCGGGCGCATCGACGACCTGGCCGAGAAGGTGCCGAACAGGGGGCTGGGCGCTCGCGCCGGCGGAATGGCCTCGGGCGCGGCCGACACGCTGGAGAGCGTCGCGCGCTTCCTGCGCGACAACGACGTGAACACGCTGCAGCGCGAGCTGGGCCACATCGTGACCGAGCACCCGATCCCGGCCATCCTGGCCGCGGTGGGAGCCGGCTACGTGGTCGGCAAGGTCCTGCGCTAAGGGAGGCGGAACAATGGCGGACCGAGTCCAGCCGCCGGTGGTAACGGCGGTACCCGCGGACGGCCGCGCTCCGGCGGCCGAGCCGCAGCTGGGCGACCTGTTCCGGCAGCTCGCGCAGGACAGCGCCACGCTCGTCCGCCAGGAGATGGCGCTCGCAAAGGCGGAGCTGCGCGAGAACGTGAAGAGCGTGGCGCGCGACACGGCCAAGATCGCCGTGGGCGCCGTTCTCGCGGCCGTGGGAGCGCTCGTGCTCGTGCTCTTCCTGGTGCTGCTGCTGGGATCGGCGCTGAACCACTACTGGCTGGGCGCGCTGATCGTGGGCCTGCTGTTCGTGGCCATCGGCGGCTTACTGGCCATGAACGCCATGAAGCGGCTGAAGCACGACACCATTACTCCGGACCAGACTCTCCAGACCCTCAAGGAGGACAAGCAATGGCTGCAGAGCGAGATGAAGCAGGTCCGACGGGACCTGGCCTGAGCGGCACCGGGCGCGACAACGCCGGCCTTGAGGCCGGCACCACCGGCTCGGGCGCGTGGGGCGACGCGCCGGGGAGCGCCGACGTGCACGCGGGGATCGCGTTCAACCCGCAGAGCCAGCAGGACGAGGGGCTCCGCGACCGCACGGTGAACCGGGTGAAGGACGCGGCGGGAACGGTGGCCGACACGGCCGGCGACCTGGGGCAGCGGGCGCGCTCGTTCGCGGGCGACGTGGCCGGCCGCGCGGGTGACGTGGCGTCGCGCGCGAAGGACCGCATGGGCGCGGTGGCCGACCGGGCGCAGTCGGCGCTCGAGGAGCGCGGCTGGCTGGACCGCCTGCGCGAGAACCCGCTCCCGGTGCTCGGGGTGGCGTTCGGCGTCGGCTTCCTGATCGCGGGCGGGAGCCGCGGCGGCGGCAAGGCCACGCGGGTGCGCGGCGAGCTGCGCAGCGCGCTGGCGGCCGGGCTCTCGGCCGGGCTGGCGCAGGGGGCGCGCGCGTTCCTGCGCAACGCCGGCGCCGAGGACGGCGTGATCAACTCGGTGATGCAGAACATCCCCGGGCTGGGCGGGAGCGACTTCGGCGGGCAGCACGGCAGCGGCACCGGCGGGCGCAGCGCGTCGATGCGCGGCTCGGCCGGCACCGGGCGCGGCTCGTCGCAGTACGGCGGTGGTTCGATGGGTGGCGGATCGATGGGCGGCGGAACGCAGCCGCGCACCGGCCGGTCGCCCATGAGCGGCTCGGCGTCGGGCGGCACGGGGACGCAGCACCGCGGGCCGAGCCATCGGGAGAACCTCTGACGCGATGGCCGAGGCCGGATACCGCGTGACGGGCCGGGTGCAGGGCGTGGGCTTCCGCTGGTGGACCCGCGCCCAGGCCGCCCGGCTGGGTCTGGTGGGTACGGTGCGGAACGCGGAGGACGGATCGGTGGAGGTGCAGGCGCGGGGATCCGACTACGCGCTCGCCGAGCTGGAGCGGCTCCTGGTCGAGGGGCCGCCCCACGCCGCGGTGGCGCGCGTGGACCGGATCCCCGCGTCGCTTTCGTCCACGGCGGCCGCTTTCGAGATCGTCCGCTGATTTTCCGAAGCTGACCCGAAGAAAAACGGCTTCACCATTTCGCGCAGGGCTCACGATCGCCACCGGGCGAGGGTATCCGGTGCGCCCCCCACCCCAAAATCGATTCTGAGCGAAAAGAGACCGGGGTTTTCATCCCCCGATCTCCCCGATTTTCTTCGTTCTGCAGTGTCTGTCTATTTTCCGACGCAGAAATCTCCGAACACGCGGTCGAGCACGTCGTCGACCGTAACGGCGCCGATGAGGTCCTCCATTGCGCCGGCGGCGGCGCGGAGATGGGTGGCGGCGAGCTCCATCGGCACCTGCTCGTCGAGCGCGGCGATGAAGGAGGCGATCTCGTCGCGCGCGTGGCGGAGCGCGCGCGCGTGGCGCTCGCGCGTGACCAGCGGCGCCTCACCCGGGTCGCCCAGGATGTGGCCAAAGGCGAGCTGCAGGAGCCGGTCGCGGAGGGCGGGGAGTCCGGTGCCCTCCGTCGCGGCGATGGATACGGAGGGAATGGCGATCGCCGCCTCGTCCGCCGCCTCCACCGGATGGAGATCGGACTTGGTGCGGACGACAACGGTGCGGGCGGGATCGCGGCCGGCGAGGAAGGCGCGGTCGTCGTCCCCCGGCTCGCGGCCGGACTCGATGCAGAAGATCACCAGGTCGGCCGCGGCCAGGTAGCGGCGCGCGACCTCGATCCCCATCCCCTCCACCCGGTCCGCCGTGTCGCGCAGGCCGGCGGTGTCGACCAGGCGGAAGGGATAGCCGTCGAGGGTGACGGAGGCCTCGAGCGCGTCGCGGGTGGTGCCGGGGATCTCGGTGACGATGGCGCGCTCGGTTCCCAGCAGCGCGTTGAAGAGCGACGACTTGCCGGAGTTGGGCCGTCCGGCCAGGACGGTGAGCGCGCCCTCGCGCAGGAGCTCGCCCTCGGGCGCGGTGGCCAGCAGCGCCTCGATGCGGCGGAGCACATCGGCGACGGCGGCGCGGACGCGCTCGGGAGGGACGGGTGGCTCGTCCTCTTCGGGGAAGTCGATCGAGTAGGCGATCAGCGACTCGGCGGAGATGACGGCGCCGCGCAGCTCCTCGATGCGGCGCGACAGGCCGCGCTCCATCTGGTGCACGGCCGCGCGGTGCAGCGCCCGCGAGCGCCCGTCGATGAGGTCGGCGACGGCCTCGGCCTGCAGCAGGTCCAGCTTGCCGTTCAGGTACGCGCGCCGTGTGAACTCGCCCGGCTCGGCCGCGCGCGCGCCGGCGGCGAGGAGCGCGTCCAGCACCAGCTGCGGGGTCAGCACGCCGCCGTGGGTGGAGATCTCGGCGGTGTCCTCGCCGGTGTAGCTGCCCGGGGCGGGGAAGAGGGTGACGAGCCCACGGTCCAGCACCTCGCCCGTCTCCGGATGGCGGAGCGCGACCAGGCGCTGCGTGCGCGGCGGGATGCCGTCCAATCCCGGCGCGATGCGGCGCAGCACACCGAACGCGCCGGGACCGGAGACGCGCAGCAGGGCGACGGCGCCGCGCCCCGGCGGCGTGGCGATGGCGGCGATGGTGTCGGACGCGAGGGGGGAGATGGGCATGCGCGGGAGAATGGGGCGGCGCGCGCGCGGCGACAAGCGGCGACTCGCTCGGCGATTCAGCCGGTGAAGCTAGTCAATCCGGGTAGACGTCATCCTGAGTCGGACACCGCGCTGCGCGCGACCACAGAGGATGAAAGTCGGGCGCCCAGAATAACACAATCTGGACTGACTTTCTATTCAGGCCGGCCACGCATCCACCGGATCTACACAGAACGTTGCAGGCCGAAGGATCTATAAGCGCGGCCGCACGTCAGCCGGAGGGAACGCACGGAGCCATCGGCGCGGTGCCGCCGCTCACGTGCTCAGCGGGCAATAGATCCTTCGGCCTGCCGTCATCGGTGCGACGGCACTTCGGTCGTGGCCGGCCTCAGGATGACGTCTTTTCTCCCCATTCTCATCCAAATCCTCCATTCTCATTCCAACGGCGAAACGCCCGCCACTCGTGGGAGAGGCGGGCGTCTTTCATCTACCGATGCCGTCGTTATCGTCGGCGGACTTCCTTGATCGGGGTGGCGCGCTTCGGGGCCTTGGCGGCGTCGGCGGCCTTCTGGGCGTCCATAGCGGCGCGGCGCTCGCGGGCGATCAGGATCTGCTGCGGGAGCGAGGCCAGGTTCGAACTGACGTAGTACAGGTTCAGCCCCGACGGCATGAACCAGAAGAAGAAGCCCATCATCAGGGGCATCGTGTACATCATGGTCTTGGCCTGCGCGTTCTGCTCCATCCCGCTCATCTTCGTGCTCACCCACTGCAGCGCGAACATCGACGTCACCAGCAGGATGGGGAGCAGGTAGATGGGGTCGCGCAGCGAGAGGTCGGGAAGCCACATGAACCCGGTGCCGCGGAACTCGATGGCCCCCTGGAAGACGAAGAAGAGGGTGATGAGCACCGGCATGGGGATGAGCATGGGGAGACACCCCGACATCATGGAGAAGGGGCTCACCCCCAGCTCCGAATACATCTTCATCATCTCCTGCTGCTGCCGGCGCGGATCCTCGCCGTACCTGGCCTGGATCTCCTTCATCCGCGCCTGCATCACCGGCTGCACCGACATGTTCTTCATCTGCGACCGCATGGCGCGCGCGTTCAGCGGCCAGGTGACCAGGCGCACCACGATGCCGAAGATCAGCAGCACCCACCCGTACGCCAGCCCCATGTTCTCGTGCATGGCCCGCAGCGCCCACAGCACCACCGCGGCGATGGGGCGAACGATGGGACGGAGCCAGCGGTAGCCGTACGGGTTCACCTCCTCGAGCTGGTGCCCCACGGCCACCAGGCGGTCGTGCTCCAGCGGGCCCAGGTAGGCCTGGTACCCGAAGGTGCCGTCCGCGCCGATGGGGAGCGACACCGTGCCCGCGGCGCGCGGCGAAACCAGCGCCTCGTCGCCCACCTTGTAGTTCTCGTCCGGCAGGTCGGTGCCGATCAGGCGCGTGAACTCGCGCCCCTTCGGCACCAGCGCCATCAGGAAGTAGCGGTCGCGGAGCCCCGCCCACGCCAGCGGCCCGGCGATGGTGTCCTGCACGCCGGGCTTCACCTTGGCCAGGTACTCGCGCTCCACCCGGCGCCCGTTCCAGGCCACGAACGACAGCTCGCGCGAGGTGTTGTGCTCCTTGGCGTCGTGCGGCGCCAGGCCGGTGCCCAGGCTGGTGTTCAGCGTGCCCGCGCCGCCCAGGCCCAGCAGCCGCCCGCTGACGTCGACCAGGTAGTCGTTCGCGCGGAAGGTGTAGGTGATCCGGGCGACGGGCACGCCGCCCTGCGTGGCCGTGAAGGTGAGCGACTGCGGCGCCCCGCCGGCGCGGAGGTCGATGCGGTTGGCGCTCGGCTGGAACTCGGCGGTGCGCAGGTCCAGCGTGCGCGCGGCCGAGGTGGCCGTGCCCGAGAGCACGTCGGTGGCGCCGCTGGGAACCAGCTGCACCCGCTCGCCGCGGTGCACGTACGACGGGTACTTCAGCAGCTCCGCCCAGGTGAGCGCCGCCCCGCGCGTGGAGAACCGGTACTCGTAGAGCGGCGAGCGGACGGTGACCGTCCGCCCGGGCGCCGCCGTCCCCGGCGCGACCGTTCCCGGCGCGGCGGCGGGAGCCGTCGCCGCACCCGCGGTGGTGGCCGCCGGGGCGTGGGCGGCGGCCGCGGCGCTGTCCGCGCCGGTGCGGGCCGGCCGCGGGGGCACGGGCGGGAAGAAGGTCTGCCAGACGATCAGCAGCACCGCCGTGAGCACGAAGGCAAGCGCGAGTCGCTTTTCCATCTATCTTCCAGATCCGTTCAGATCTCGGTGTACCAGGGACCGGCCCCGCGGAGTCAGGGGACCGGGTCGTAGCCGCCGCGCGCAAAGGGCTGGCAGCGCGCCAGCCGCTTCACCAGCAGCCAGGTGCCCCGGCCGGCGCCGTACTTCTCGATCGCCTCCAGCCCGTACGCCGAGCAGGTGGGATAGAAGCGGCACACCGGCGGCTTCAGCGGGCTGAGGGAGCGCCGGTAGAAGCGGATGCCGGCGGTCAGGGCGCGCGCGAGCACAGTTCCTCCACGAGCTCCTGCAGCTCCTGGCGCAGCGCCGCGAAATCGGCCGCGTACGCCTCGGGGCGGGCCCGGATCATTACGTCCAGAGCCAGCCCCGAGTTTCCGAGCGCGGGAAGGACCACGGTGCGGCCCAGCTCGCGCAGGCGCCGCTTCACGCGGTTGCGCTCCACGATCTCGTGCTTGTGCTTGGGCACCACCACGCCCAGCCGGGCAAACGCCACGGGGGAAGGGGAGACGAACGCGTCGAGATGACGCGTCTTGCTCCTCTTCCCCCGTCTGAACAGCGCCCGGATCTCGGCCGAGTGCGTGATCCGTGCCGCGCGCGGAAGCGCAAAGCCCCGCGGGGCGGGCCCCTCGGCGTCCACCTTGCGGCGGCGGCCGCGTTCTACTTGCCGCCGATCTCGACGACCAGGCGGTGGCGGCCCTTGCGCCGGCGGGCGTTCAGGACCTCGCGGCCGCCCTTGGTGGCCATACGGGCGCGGAACCCGTGCTTGTTGATCCGCTTGCGGTTGCGCGGACGATAAGAAGGCTTCATTGGTACCCCTTCGGGTGCTGCCCGTAGTCGGTGTTCAGGAGCGGCAAAGACAAGCAAGATAGCCATTCTCAGCCGTTCCGTCAACCGGCGGCGGTCACGCCGATCGCCGTCCCCCGCTCAGGACGGCTGCGCCGTGGGGTGCGCGAAGATGACGAGCGTGCCGGCGGGATCGCGGACGGTGAACTCCGTCATCCCGTAGAAGGTGGTGTGGCGGGGGAGGACGATGATGCCCTGCATTGCCCGCTCGGCGGCGTCCAGGTCGTCGACCTCGATGAAGAGCTGGATGCTGGGCTCGCGCGTGGCGGGCGGCGCGTCGGCGCCCATCCCGGCGCGGCTCTGGTACATCACCTCTACGCCGTCCTTCTCCACGATCGCGAAGGCGAGGCCGTCGTCTCCCGGCACCTCGGCGGTGCGCCGGAAGCCGAGGCGCTGCTCCCAGAACGCGGCGCACGGCTCCACCTGGTCCACGATGATGACGGGCGTCAGCTTGTTCATCCTTTGCCTCCGGGGTGTGGGGGACGGAACGGAAGGCCGCCGCGGCGCCGAGCCCCGGCAGCAGTGCGGCGGTGGCGATGCTGGTGCGCAGCGGGCCGCTCGGGTCAGCAGGTAGTCTCAATAAGACTATTCACGATTCCAATATTCTTATTTAGACTACTCGCTGTCAAGAGCTTCATCGCAACGGGAGATGCGGATGGCGGAGCGCGCGTCGCGGCTGACGGTGGCGGACCTTGTGGTGCTGGCGCTGCTGCACGAGCGCCCGATGCACGGCTACGCGGTGACGGCGGAGCTGGAGGATCGCGAGGTGCGCGACTGGGCGGGGATCTCGCGCCCGCAGGTCTACTACTCGCTGAAGAAGCTGGCGGAGCAGGGGTTCACGGAGACGGCGGACGACGCGGGAGACGACGGCGCCGGCGGCCCCGAGCGCCGCGTCTACCGGCCGACGGCGAAGGGACGCGAGGCGCTGCAGGACGCGCTGGAGCGCGAGGACTGGGCCGAGCAGCGCCCGCCGCCGCCGTTTCTCACCTGGATGGCGCTGGCCTCTCACGCACGCGAGGGCGCGCTCGCGAGGCAGGTGGCGCGGCGGCGCGCGTTCCTCGGGCGCGAGGCCGCCCGCGAGCGCGAAACGCTGGCGTCCATGCAGGGCGAGGGCGGCGCCGGCCACGTGGCGGGACGGCTGATGATCGAGCTCACCATCCGCCAGTTCGAGACCGAGCTGGCGTGGCTGGACGAGGTGGAGCGGGCATTCGGGGTCGCCGGAGGCGGCGGGCAGGTGTCCAGTTGATGGAGTGCGCCGGTGATCCGCCCCCCCGCTTGCGCGGTTCCGAGCGATCCGCGCATCCCCCGCGACCGCCGCCGTCTGTATTCCATCGGCATCTCTCGACTGCATCCCGTGACAGAAGACAAGCCGCACGCTGATGCTTGATCCGGATGGTCGACCCTCCATCTCCCCTGCTGCACTTTCTGTATCTTTCCCCTGCTGCTACGCGAGCCGCGGCAGGTGGCGGGTGACGGAGATTACACACGGTGTGGACAGCCGCTATACATCGTGAAGTGCACGCGCGCAAGAGTCTTGTAAACCGAAGAAAATCCAGCATTGATGCGGGGTTCCTTGACTTATCCACAGCCCCGGAATAGGTTGCGAGCCTACCGTTTTCAAGGGCTTCGCGTCCCACCCACAGAGGTCATGGAGCACACCGCAGGGGAGGTCTGGTCGCGCATCCTGGAAGCCGCCAAGGCTGCGCTCCCCGAGCAGGCATACCGGACCTGGCTGGCCCCGACGCAGGCGGTGGCGATCTCTCAGGAGCTTCTGGTGGTCTCCACCCCCAACCCGTTCGCGGTGGACTGGGTGGAGGACAAGTACGCCGAGATGCTCACCGGAATCGGCGAGTCGCTCTTCGGGCGGCGCTTTACCCTGTCCGTGCAGTTCCAGGCGAACGGCAAGCCCGCCGCCGTCCCTCCTCCGCCCCTCGAGATCGCGCCGCCGCCCGTGCCCGCCGCCGCGCCGCAGGCCCCCGCCGCACCCGCAGCCGCCACGCACCCCAACGGGTCGCTGCGGACGGTGCCGCTGAACCCGCGCTACATCTTTCCCCGCTTCGTGGTCGGCAACAACAACCAGCTTGCCGCCGCGGCCGCGCACGCCGTGGCCGAGGCGCCGGCCAAGCACTACAACCCGCTGTTCATCTACGGCGGGGTGGGGCTGGGAAAGACGCACCTGATGCACGCCATCGGGCACGCCATGCTCGACCGCGACCCGGGGAAGCGGGTGATGTACCTGTCGTCGGAGCGCTTCACCAACGAGCTGGTGAGTGCCATCCAGGAGGGCTCGATGGCCGAGTTCCGCCGCCAGTACCGGCAGATCGACCTGCTGCTGGTGGACGACATCCAGTTCCTGGAGGGGAAGGAGCGCACGCAGGAGGAGTTCTTCCACACCTTCAACGCGCTCCACGACGCCCAGCGCCAGATCGTGCTGACCTCCGACCGCCCGCCGAAGGAGATCGGGCTGGAGGACCGCCTGGTCTCGCGCTTCGAGTGGGGGCTGGTGGCCGACATCAAGGCGCCCGACTTCGAGACGCGGATGGCCATCCTGCGCCGCAAGGTGGAGGAAGACGGGCTGGTGATCCGCGACTCGGAAGACGTGCTGACCTTCATCGCCCGCAACCGCACCTCGTCGGTCCGCGAGATCGAGGGCGCGGTGATCAAGCTGCTGGCGTACTCGTCGCTCACCGGGCGGCCGATCGACATCTCGCTGGCGCAGGAGGCGCTGGGCGGCGCGCTGCGCCCCGGCGGCGGAGGGATGAACGGCGCCCCCGAGCTGAGCCCCGAGCGGGTGCGCGAGACGGTGGCGCAGGCGTTCGGCACCACCCCCGAGGCGCTGCAGTCCAAGAAGCGCACCAAGGACCTGACGGTGCCGCGCCAGGTGGCCATGTTCCTGACCCGCGAGCTCTTCGACCTGCCGCTGGTGGAGATCGGGAAGCTGTTCGGCGGGCGCGACCACTCCACGGTCATCCACTCGATCAGCAAGGTCGAGGAGGACATGGCCGCGGACCCCGGATTCCGGCAGCGCGTGGACAAGGTCCGGGCGTCCCTGCGCTGACGCCTTCCGCACGGCTCCTTGACAGGCGCCCGGAGCGGCGCGTATTTGCGCGCGTCTCCGCACTCCGTTCCCCACGCCTGTCGCCGGACCGTCGCAAGAGCGTCACGAGGCTGTGGAAACAGACTGGGGATAGACGGTGGAAAAGGTGTGGGAAACGCGGGGAAGCTGTGGGGATGTGGAGCGCGTGGAGAACCGGCGAGTTCCCCACACCCCGCCCCACAGCCGTGGAAAGCCCGGAAGACGGTGCGGGAGATGGAGATAGGGGGAGGGAAGCGGAGCTGTCCACAGATCCACACCCTCTACTACTACTACTGAGTTTTGAAACTCTAAAGGCACTAGTAAGACTTCCGGTGGAAAAGCGCCGGTCACTCCAGCCTGGGCCGCGGACAGCGTATGCGATTCACCATCACGCGTGAGAACCTGCAACAGGGGCTGGGCGCGGTCGCGGGGAGCATCCCGACGCGCACCACCCTTCCCGTGCTCTCGAACATCCTGATCGAGGCCGAGGACGGGGCGGTGCGGATGAGCGGCACCGACCTGGACACCGCGGTGAGCGTGCGGGTGCCGGCCGAGGTGGCCGAGCCGGGCGCCATCACCGCGCCGGCCAAGAAGCTCCAGGAGATCGCGCGCGAGCTGCCCGGGGCCACCGAGCTCTCCACGCAGGGCGACTCGATCCTGATCTCCAGCGGCCGCACCCGCTTCAAGCTGAACGGGCTGCCGCGCGACGAGTTCCCGGCTTTCCCGAAGGTCGACTTCGGGGGGAGCTGGCGGGTGACCGGGGCCGAGCTGCAGCGCCTGATCACCCACGTCTCGTTCGCCGCGAGCACCGAGGAGACGCGGCCGATCCTGAACGGCGTGCTCTGGCAGCTGCAGGACGGCGAGATGCGGATGGTGGCCACCAACGGGCACCGGCTGGCCAAGATGACGCTGCCGGTGGAGGCGGGGGCCGAGGCGCCGGCGGCCGACCTGATCGTGCACCCCCGGGCGCTGCAGCAGGTGCAGCGCCTGTTCGCCGGCGACGCGCAGGTGGAGGTGGCGCGCTCGGAGAACCACATCGGCTTCCGCTCGGAGACGGTGCAGGTGTACACGCGGCTCATCGAGGGGCCGTACCCCAACTACGAGCAGGTCATCCCCAAGGACAACGACAAGTTCATGGTGGCGGACAAGGGCGCGCTGAACAGCGCCATCCGCCGCATGGCCATCGTGGCCAGCGACCAGACGCACCGGATCCGCATGTCGCTGGGCGGGCCGTCGCTGAAGTTCAGCGTGGAGAGCCCGGACCTGGGCGCCGCGAACGAGGAGCTGGAGGTGGAGTACGACGGCGACCCGCTGGAGATCGGCTTCAACGCGCAGTACCTGCTGGAGCTGCTGCGCTACATGCCGACCGACGAGGTGAAGATGAGCTTCAAGGCCCCCGAGCGCGCCGCCACCATGCAGCCGCTGGGGAACGAGGACACGCCCGACTACCTGTGCCTGGTGATGCCGCTCCGGCTGCTGAGCTGAGCGGCGGTCCGGACGGACTCGACGGGGAAGAGCTGGACGGGAAGGACGGATCGCGGGGAGGGGCCGGGGCTTCTCCCCGCTAGCTGTTTCCGGGCGGGTTCGTGGACGATTTAGACAGGAGAGAGGGGGGAATGGACGGGCCGCGGCGCAACGATCCCTGCCCCTGCGGGAGCGGCAGGAAGTACAAGGCGTGCTGCATGGAGCGCGACCGGGCCGCCGGCCGGACGCTGCGCCTGGTGGGCGGCGGGCGCGTGCCCGGCGAGGAGCGGTGGAACCTGGCCGCCCGCGCCGCGGAGGCGTGGGATGCGGACGTGGTTCCGCTCCAGGGCACCTTCCGCGAGGACCCGGACGCCGCTCCCGCGATCCTCCTCGTTGGCGCGGCGGGGTTCGTCCTGGCCGCCGACGTGCTGGCCCAGCGGCCCGTGGACGTGGCCGGGCGCGCACGGGCCGTGTCCGAGGCCGTGCTGACCGCGGGGCGCACGGTGGGCGTGCTGCCGCCGGCGCTGCACGTGCGCGACGAGGCCCTGGTCGAAGCGCTGGCACCGGGGCTGGAGCCGCGCGGCATCGCGGTGGCGGCGGCGCCCATGCCGGAGCTGGACGAGGCGATTTTCAAGGCGCTGCGGCACATCGAGGAAGACGGCCCCGCGGCGTACATGTCGCGCCCCGACACCTGGCGCGAGACCGAGGCCACGCCAGAGGAGATCGCGGCCTTCCACGCCGCGGCCGCCGCGTTCCACCGCGCCGCGCCCTGGCTGCACGTGGACGACACCGTCGCGCTGGAGCTGACCTTCGACGACGGGCAGACGTTCATTGCCGCGGTGATGGGGGGCGCGGGGATCGACTTCGGGCTGTCGCTCTACTCGGATCCCGCCGACATCGAGGACCTGTACGAGAGCTTCGACGGGGAAGACCCGATGGAGACGGTGCGCCGGATGCGCGGGTTCACCGTCACCGTGAGCTTCGACCGCCGCTCGCACCTGTCGCGCGCCATGCAGCGCGAGGTGGCCCGGGCCGGGTGGGAGATCGACGGTCCCGGCGGGTATCCCGAGATCTACGGGATGCGCCTGCCGGGCTTTCGCGTGACGGCCGGGCACGTCCGCATGATGACGGGCGCGCTGGCGGCGGTGACGCGCGAGGTGTGCGGCGATGCGGCCGTCGAGGGGATCCGGGAGATCCTGGAGATGGCGGACGTGAGCATCGCGACGGTCGACGAGCTGGACGACGACGATCCCGGGCTCCCCTGGCCGGCGCTGGAGGTGGCGCACCCGATCGGGCCGGTGGGGCCGAACGCCGATCCCGGGGCCGCGCTGCGGAACATCTGGGCGAGCGGGCTGGACGCGTACGAGGAGCTGCGCGCGCACGAGCTGGCGCGGGTGGGGCGTTTCGAGGCGTGGCTGGCCGCGCGCGGGCTTTCGAAGGCCGCGCAGCGGCGGCACCTGCGCAACGCGCGGGTCTGGAGCGAGTACCTGGCCGGGATGGAGGTGTCCGCCGGGGCCGCCACCGAGTTCGACCTGCGCACGTACCTCTACGACTGGTTCCCGCGGAAGGAGACGCTGCCGAAGGACGTGGAGCGCGCGCTGGACGATTCGCTGCGCACGTTCTTCGGCTGGCTGGAGGCGGAGGAGGGGATCGGCTACCCGTGGGCGGCCGGGGTGCTGGCGGAGCGCGCCGACGTGGCGCTCGAGCGCGGCGCGGCGCCGGAGGGCGGGTTCTGGGACGACGAGGTGATGGACTGGCGGGGGATGCTGTGGGCCGACTTCGACCGGCGGGCGTTCCTGCACGACTCCGAGTTGCCGGGAACGCGGGACGGCTGGCCCACGCTGATGAACAACGAGGTCGCGAGGCTCCGCAACGAAGTGCAGCGGCGGTGGCTGGTCTGGTACGACGAGGCGGTGCGCGGCGGCGTGACGGAGCCGGAAGAGCTGCGCGACACCCTCGCCCTGCGGCAGCGCGGGTGGGAGAACACGCCGCACCCGCAACTGGGCGGACACACGCCGCGCCAGGTCGTCACCGAGTACGAGCGGCAGCCCGTGGAACCCGGGTTCGCGGATCTGTTCGGCAAGGAGCGGTGAGATACGATGGGCTCGCGCGCTGGCCGGCGCTGCCCTGTCGGCTGATGCCCACGCGACACGGAAAAGGCGCGGGAGATCCGGATCTCCCCGCGGCTTTTCCGTGTCTGTGCTACGCGCCTGCGGCCTGGGCGAACCCTTCTTCACCGTCCCTCAGCCGCTCGAGGATGAGCTCGGCGGCGGTGAGGTGGTCGCGGGCGAGGTTGTGGCCGGCGTCGAGCAACACGATCTCGGCGAGGCCGGGGGGAAGATCGGGAGCCAGCGCGGCGGGGTCTTCCGTGCCGTTCACCACCAGGACGGGGATGCCGCGCAGCGCCTGCAGCTCGGGGATGACGGGAACGTCGGTCTGGCGCTCGTGGTAGCCGGCCAGGTCGCCCCAGTGGAAGCGGAAGCTGGCCATCCGCGCGGGGGAGAAGAGCGCCATCAGCCGCACCCGATCGCGCAGCTCGGGCGGGATCCGCCGCGCGACGAACGGCAGCAGGTCCGCGCCGCGCGAAAGGCCGACGAGAACGACCGAATCCGCATTCCACGCCCGCAGGTAGTGCCGCAGCACCGCTTCGACATCCCGCGCCACGCGGTCGGGACGCTTGCGCAGCAGGAGATACGTGCGCGCCTTCAGCCCCACGCTGCTGATCCCGTGCTTCGCCAGCTCGCGTGCGAGGCCGCGGATGAGCATCGCCCAGTTCCCATCTCCCGTGAAGACGAAGGCGATGGTGCGCCCCGGCTCCGGTGCGCGCTCCTCCACCAGCGGCAGATGGCGCAGCGCGCGCGGCCGCTCGTCGCTCGCGCGGCGGAGCAGCTTCCGTGTGGCGTTCAGCAGCCTGGTGAGGCGCACTCGCGCTCCGGATTCATGGTGACCGAGCGCGAGGGCGAAGAGCAGGCGGCGTACCATCCTCTGCATGTCCGCTCTTCCAAGGGACTTCAACAGAGAAGTGTCACACGGAGGGAACGGAGTTAACGGAGAACTCACCCGGAGCCCGGCATTTCCGTTGAGCTGAATGGAAGTGCGCCGGCTGGCCCCTCACCGGTGGCTGAAGCCGCAGCAACAACTACGGGAAGCCTCGCAAACCGCGCGAGGCTGTTCGGCTCGGCAACCGGTTCCGACTCCGGAGGACGCCTCCTTTCATCCATCGTGGTCGCGCGAAGCGCGGTGTTCGCCTCAGGAGAACAGCCGGATCAGCGCCGCCATCCATCGCGGCCGCCGCCGGCCCGCGAACCGCAGCGGACGCACCGGCCCGCGGCCTGGGATGCGGACGCCGGCCTCGGCGAGACAGCGGTCGCGCGCCGAAAGGGTCTGGTCATCCAGTGGAAGCGTCACCTGAGGCATCATCGTCTCCGGCATCATCATCCCCCCGAGTCCGTGTTTTTCCGTCACGGAGAGAAGCTTCGCGCAGGCGGATCGGGCCGTCAAGTGATTGCGAGTTGAGCGCAGCAAACAGGCCACCGGCCGGACACGAGTCCGGCAAGTGGCCTGTTCTTGATGCTGTCCGCAGCCGCTCAGTCCGCCGCGGGGACGTGGATGTCGAAGTCGTCGGCGGCGATGGCTACGCGGTCGTTCACCTTGCGGCGCAACGCCATGATGGTGTTGGGCGCGCGCGGCTGATAGACGCGGTTCGAGAGAAGCACCGTCCACGTGTGGCGCTCGGGGTCGATCCAGATGGAGGTGCCCGTGAAGCCGGTGTGGCCGAACGAGTCCTTCGACGCCCTGGCCCCGAACCCGCCGCTGCCGTTGGGGCCCGGCGTGTCCCATCCCAGCGCGCGCGTCTCCACCTGGCGCCCGGCGAACATCCGCACCGTCTCCTCGCGGAAGATGCGGACGCCGTCCAGCTCGCCGCCGTTGGCCATCATCGCGGCGAAGCGACCCAGGTCGTGCGCGGTGGAGAAGAGCCCCGCGTTTCCCGCCACGCCGCCCAGGCGCCGGGCGATGGGGTCGTGCACCAGCCCCTGCACCGGCGCGTCGTTCTCGTCGCGCAGCGTGGGGGCGCAGGTCTGGCACCCCTCGCCGGGAAGGTACGTGGTCCTGCGCATCTTCAGCGGGCCGTACACGCGCCGGTCCAGCAGCCCGTACAGCGGCTCGCCCGCGGCGCGCTGGGCGGCGGCGAAGAGCACGTTCATCCCCACGTCGCTGTACACCACCGCCTCGCCGGGCGCGTGCACCAGCGGCGTGCGCAGGAGCTGCTTCCAGTTGCCCTCCGGCGTGCCCGCGTCCAGCTCCACGCCCGCCGGGAGCCCGGACGAGTGCGTGAGCAGCTGGCGGATGGTGACGCGGTCCCGGGCGCCGCCGCCGAACTCGGGGAGATAGCGGATGACGGGCGCGTCGAGGTCCATCTTCCCGTCCTCCACCAGCAGCATCACCGCCGGCGTGGTGGCAACGACCTTGGTGAGCGAGGCCAGGTCGTACACGGTGCGGTCCGGGTCCACCCGCGCAGCCGACGAGCTCCAGCCGATGCGGCCGATTCCGCGCTCCAGCACCGGCTGGTCCTCGCGCCCCACGGCCAGCGCGGCGCCGGGAAAGGCACCGGCGTTCACCTGCGCCAGCACGGCGGCCTCGGCCTGGCTCAGCGGGGCCAGCTCCAGCTTGCGCGTCTTCTTCGCCTGGTGCGCAGCCGCGACGTCGGAGCGCGGCGCCGTGGCGGTTGCGGCCAGGCTGCGCGTGACGGCGGCCGCGTCCACGGAAGCGGCCGCGCGGGTGCTTCCCGCGATGGCGGCGCCGTACACCAGCGTAGCCACGGTGGTGGCGATCAGCAGTGACTTCGCGTCTGCCTGACGACGGTGTCCGTTCATCGCCCTTCCTCCTCCTGCGCTCGTTTCCATCTCCCGGAGCGGGCGCGCCGATCCGGGAGCAATTCCATCTGTAACGTGTTGTGGTTGCACAGCTTACAATCTGAGTACACGAAATGTAGCAGAAGGTCCCCTCGCGCTGTACCCTGCGTCGGGGATCTTCACCCGGCGCTAATCTTGGTCGGACGCCGATTCAGAACGGAGGAAAGCTCTCACGGAGGCGCGGAGGACACGGGAGAAGCGAATCAGTTCTCCGTGGCCATCCCGTCTTCTGCGAGAGCCTTCTGGATTCAGGCAGTGCGGAAGGAGCTGATACCGAATCCGGCGGAAGAATCAGCGCACCTCGCCGAATCACGTGCTGCGGAAATGTTAGATCCTTCGGCCTGCAACCTCTTGTGTAGACACTGGTTGCGGTGTGGTCGGCCTCAGGATGACGTCGGGTTGATGCGGCGAGGATGCACGAACTGAATTCCCGGATTCGGCATGAGTGCCTGGACTCTGCTGACGTGCTTGGACCGGCTATGGATCCTTCGGCCTGCAAATGCTTGCGCGGGAACAGGTTTCCTCGAGGCCGGCCTCAGGATGACGTCTCGAGAGAGCAATCGGAAGGTCAGGTCTCGCCGCTGAGGAGGGACTTGAGGGTGTCGCGGTAGCCGCGGGTGGAGGTGACCTCGGCGCCGTTCTGCATGATGACCACGTAGTCGCCGCGGAACCACGGCTGGATCTCGCGGATGCGGTCGATGTTCACGATGGCCGAGCGGGAGATGCGCAGGAAGCGGCGCGGGTCCAGCACCTCGGAGAGCTGCGTCATGGTCTCGCGGATGGTGTGCACGGCGGGGCCGGCGTGCACCTTCACGTACTTCCCATCGGCCTCCAGCCAGTCGATGTCGGCCACGCGCTGCAGGAAGGCGCGCTCGCCCACGCGGATCACCAGCCGCTCGCGCCAGCTGCGCGTGCCGCGCAGCTCGTCGAGCAGCGCCAGGATCTGCCGCCGGTCGCCGCCGGCGTCGGGGCGGCGCAGATGGGCGCGCGCCCGGTCGACCGCGCGGGCCAGCCGCTCCTCGTCGAACGGCTTCAGCAGGTAGTCCAGCGCGTGCACGTCGAACGCCCGCAGCGCGTACTGGTCGTACGCGGTCACGAACACCACCTCGGGGATGTCGGGGGCGAGCTGCGAGAGCACCGCGAAGCCGTCCAGCCCCGGCATCTGGATGTCCAGGAAGATCAGGTCGGGGCGCTGCTCGCGCACGGCGTCCACCGCCTGCGTGCCGCTGCCGCACTCGCCGATCACCTCCACGTCGTCGTGGGCGTCCAGCATGCGGCGCAGGAGCTCGCGGGCCAGCGGCTCGTCGTCGACGATCAGGGAACGAAGGGGCATGGGGATGGAAGATCTCGATCGATCGGGGTAGATCCGGACTCGTTCGTCCTGCGGATTCCGTTGGATCTCACGCGGAGACGCGGAGTCGCGGAGAACTCATCTCCATCTCCCGCTTCTTCTCTACTCCGCGACTCTCCACGCGAGGCGGGGCGCCGCGGAGACGCGGGGGTGGTGAACACCGGACCTCCGCGACTCCGCGTCTCCGCGTGAGATCCAGCGATGGATGGAGAAGCGCTATGCCTATGCCGCGGTGGAATACGGGGCGCCGGCACCCTCCACCCACTCGTCCCGGTCCCACCAGGCATCGGCGGAGGGCGCGCGCTCCAGCGTGCCGGCGGGAAGCTCGATGCGCACCTCGCATCCCCCCTCCGGCCGGTCGGAGATGGAGAAGCGGTGCGAGTCGCCGTACAGCTGCTGAAGCCGCAGCCGGGTGTTCCCCAGCCCCACGCCCTCGCGGGCCACGGCGCCGCCCGCCAGCCCCGCCCCGTCGTCCAGCACGCGGATCGCCAGCCGGCCGTCGGCCACGGCGCTCTCCACGCGCACGGTGCCCGGCCGCTCCAGCCGCGAAAGGCCGTGGGTGATGGCGTTCTCCACCAGCGGCTGCAGGAGGAGGCGGGGGACCATCAGGCGGCGCGTCCCGGGCGCCAGATCGTAGAACACCCGCAGCCGCGCCCCGAAGCGGATGCGCTGGATCTCCACGTAGCGGTCCAGGAACTCCACCTCTTCCTCGAGCGACACCTCGTAGCGCGAGTCGTTGTCCAGCGACAGGCGCAGCAGGTCGGAAAGCCGCGTGATCATCCGCCGCGCCGCGGGCACGTCGCGCTCCATCAGCGCGGAAACGGCGTGCAGGGTGTTGAACAGGAAGTGCGGCTGCAGCTGCATGCGCAGCAGGTCGCCCCGCGCGCGCTCCAGCTGCGTCTGCAGCCGCGCCCCTCGCACGGCGCGGATGCGGCTCTCGCGCGCCAGCTGCACCGCCGTGCCCGCCCCCAGGATGATGAAGTAGAAGGGCATGATCGTGGCGAAGATGCGCTGGAACTCCACCAGCACGCTCTCGGCGAAGGCCGCCATCCCGGGGATCGGCACCTCGCGGAACGGCGCCTTCACCGCGGCGATCAGGATCAGCGTCAGGAACACCGCCGCCGCGCTGAGCGGCAGGTGCAGCGCCACGTTGCGCCAGCGGTGCGGCCCGTGCACGGGAAGGCGGCGCGCCAGCCAGAAGATGGAGGGCGTGGCCAGCAGCCAGATGAACCAGTTGGGAAGCTCGAAGGCGAAGAGGGTGATCCAGGGCTCCGGCTGCTTCATCCGGATGAGCACCCAGTAGTTCTCGGTGGCGATGAGCGCGGAGACCACGACCGCCGCCGCGACCGCGGCCAGGTAGCCGGAGAGCGGCCACCGCGTGACGTCGCCGGCGTGGATGTCGCCGCCGGGGCGCGGCGGCCGTCTGGAGGGCGTGGGAGCGGGCTGCATAGGGCGACGGCGATGCGTATGAAGTGAACCCGGCGCGCGGACGTGAGCGGGAAGGAAGCAAATCTACTCCTCCCGCCCCCGCCGTCACGCGCCGGGGAACGAAGCCCGGAGGCCGGGGAGTGAGCGTGCACGGAAGCGGTATGGACGCGATTTGTCCAATCCTCCCGAACCGCCCGTCTCCCACGATCGGCCGAAACGACCGGACCCCGCACGGTGCCGCGCGGGGTCCGCCCTGCTACTCCGCGCCCAGGTTGCGGCGCAGCAGCGCCTCGGGGTCGGGGTCGCGCCCCATGAACTCGCGGAAGAGCTGGTCGGGGTCGGTGTCGTCGCCGCGCGACAGCACGCAGTCCACGAAGGCGCGGCCGGTCTCGCGGTTGAACAGTCCCTCGCGCTCGAAGCGGCTGAAGGCGTCGGCGTCCAGCACCTCGCTCCACAGGTAGCTGTAGTACCCGGCCGCGTACCCGCCCGAGAAGATGTGCGAGAAGCTGGTGATGAAGTGGTCGCGCGCGAACTCGGGGCGGTGGGTGAAGCGCCCCATCACCTCCTGCGCGCGCTCCACCACGTCCTGCCCCGACGCGGGATCGTAGGCCACGTGCAGGTCCAGATCCACCGTGCCGAAGGCGAGCTGGCGCATCTGGAAGTGCGCGGCCATGAAGGTGCGCGCCGCCTGCATCTTGGCGTACAGCTCGTCCGGGATGGGCTCGCCCGTCTGCCAGTGGCGAGCGAACAGGTCCAGCGCGGGGCGCTCCCAGGTCCAGTTCTCCATGATCTGGCTGGGAAGCTCCACCCAGTCGGCCGGCACGTGCGTCCCCCCCAGCTCGGCGACCTCTACACGAGAGAGCATGTGGTGCAGCATGTGGCCGAACTCGTGGAACACCGTTTCCACCTCGCGGTGGGTGAGCAGCGCCGGGCGCGCGCCCTCGGGCGGCGAGACGTTGGCGGCGATGAGCGCCAGGTGCGGCTCCCACCCCTCCGGGCGCGGCCCGCCGACGATGAGGCCGTTCATCCACGCCCCGGCGCGCTTGCTCTCGCGCGGGTACCAGTCGGTGTAGAAGCGGCCCAGGACGGTGCCGGACTCGTCCTCCATCTCCCACGCCCGCACCTGCGGGTGCCAGAGCTCGTCGGCGGGCGCGTCCACCGGGCGCACGGAGACGCCGAAGAGGCGGCGGGTGATCTCGAACATCCCCTCGAGCACGCGGTCCAGCGGGAAGTACGGGCGCAGCGCCTCGGCATCCAGGTCGTAGCGCGCCAGCCGCATGCGCTCCACCGCGAAGGCCGTGTCCCACGGCTCCAGCCGCTCCAGCCCCAGCTCCTCGCGCGCGAACGCCTCCAGCTCGGCCTTCTCGCGCTCCCAGAACGGGCGGGTGCGCTCGGTCAGGTCCTCCTCGAAGCGCACGGCGCGGCCGCCGCTGCGGGCCATGCTGTCTTCCAGCACGTAGTCGGCCCAGTCGCGGTAGCCGAGGAGCCCCGCCAGCTCGCGCCGGATCTCCAGCACGCGGCGGATGATGGGGCGGTTGTCGTGCGGCCCCTCCGACGCGCGGCTCATGTACGCCTGGTGGATCCGCTGGCGCAGGTCGCGGCGCTCGGCGTACTGCATGAAAGGCTGCCACGAGGGCTGGTGCAGGGTGAAGCGCCACCCGTCGACGCCCTTGGCCTGGGCGGCGGCGCGCGCCTGCGTGCGGGCGCTCTCGGGGAGCCCCGCCAGGTCGGCTTCGTCGGTCAGCACCAGCTCCCACGCGTTGGTCGAGTCCAGCACGTGGTTCGAGAAGTCGGCCAGGATGCGCGACTGCTCGATCTTCAATTCCTCCACCCGCGCCTTGCGGTCGGGGGGCAGGTCGGCGCCGGCGCGGCGGAAGGCCAGCACCGTCTTCTCCAGGTGCCGCGCGCGCACGCCGGAGAGCGCCTTCGCCTCGCCGGTCTCCGCGAAGTCGCGGATCACCTGCCAGAGGCGCGGGTCCAGCGGGAGGCGGGCGTAGAAGGCGCTGAACTCGGGGAGCACCTCCTCGTACGCGCCGCGCAGCTCGGGCGAGCTGAGCACGTGCACCAGGTGCGACACCGGCCGGATCACCCGGCCCAGCCGCTCGCCCACCTCGTCGAGGCGCGCCAGCGTGTTCTCGTACGTCCGCTCGCCCGGATGGGCGACCAGCTCCTCCAGCTCGCGCTCGGCCTCGGCCAGGGCGTGGCGGATCGCCGGCACCACGTGCTCCGGCGTAATGCGGCCGAAGGCGATGGGCAGCTCCCGCGAGAGAAGCGGGTTGGTGTCGACGAGGTCTTCGGTAACCGTCACCTTTCGGCTCTTTCGAATCGTGTCTGAACCTGTGTGGGACCGCGAACGGATTTGTAACCCGGCGGGCCGGATGGGGTCCGTTCCCGGAAACCCCGTGCCACGATCCATCGCCTCGCCGCCCGATCGCCATCTTCCCGTTCCTCGAGCATCGCTGGATCTCACGCGGAGACGCGGAGACGCAGAGGAACTGAACGCGAGGTGAGTTCTCTGCGTCTCCGCGTCTCCGCGTGAGATCGACGGAAGTTGGGGGAGGGAAGGAGATGGGGATACACAGCGGGGCCGATCTCGCGTAGCTTTCGGATCGACGATTCACCACCGCGGGGCGATGCCGGAGCGTGTCACAATGCGTTGCGGCGGCGCGTTCTCCACATTGGATGACGGGGAAGGATGGGCGACGCGCGCGCCCGCCGGCCCGCCCAGCGGAACCAGCACCCATGGCACCACGCCCGTGGCACCCATCCCCACACTCCAGCTCCGCCCCGGAGCCGGACCACGCGTGAGCCGCGGCCAGCCCGTGGACTACGACGGCCTGTTCCGGCGGCTGTACCCGTCGCTCTTCCGGTACCTGCACCGGATGACGGGCGACACCGACGCGGCCGACGACATCGCGCAGGAGAGCTTCGTGCGCCTGCTGGGGCGCGACATGCCCGAGGACGAGGCGCGGCTCTGGCTCTTTACCGTGGCCACGAACCTGTTCCGCGACGGCGCCCGCACCCACAAGCGGCGCGAGCGGCTGCTGGCGGTGCGCCCCTGGGCCCCCACGCCGCTCCCCCGCCCCGACGAGGCCGCCGAGAAGGCGGCCACCGTAGAGGCGGTGCGGGAGGCGCTCACACGCCTGGCCCCGCGCGACCGGCAGATGCTGCTGATGCGCGAGGAAGGCTTCCGTTACGACGAGATCGCGAAGGTCGCGGGCGTGGCCCCCGGTTCGGTGGGCACGCTCCTGGCACGGGCCGCACGGCGGTTCGTGGCGGCCTGGGACCCTGAGGAGACCGACGGTGAACAGGCACTTGGGTGAAGGCGCGCTGCAGGCGCTGATGGACGGCGAGCTTCCGCCGCCCGAGCGCGCGGCCGCCGAGGCACACCTGGCGGGGTGCGCCCCCTGCGCGGCGGAGCTGCGCGCGCTGCGCTCGGTGCACGAGCGCGCGGGCGGGCTGCTGGCGCTGGCCGACGTGCCGGCGCCGGTGGCGCAGGCCACCATGGCGCTGCGCGCGCGCCGGCTGCGCGCCGGCCGCTACGCCGAGGCGCGCCGCACGCTGGCCCGCGCGGCGGTGCTGGTGCTGGCGCTGGCCGGGGTGGCCGCGGCCGTGCCCGGCACCGGCGTGCACGAGTGGGTGGTGAGCACGGTCGTCCCCGGCGAGAAGGCCACGGTGGCGCCGACGGTGCACGCGGCCCCCCCGGCCCCCGCGCCGAGGCCCGCCATCCCGCCCGAGGCGTCGCCCTCGGGGGTGTCGATCCGCGCGGACGGCGGGGCGGTGCGCGTGGTGCTGAGCAACGTTTCCAGCAAGGTGGAAGTGCGCGCCCGGCTGGTGGATGGAGACCTGGCCGGGGTGCTGGCGCGCGGGCCCGCCGCCACGGCGGCACGTTTCCGCACCGCGCCGGGTAGGATCGAGGTGGTCGGCGCGGGCGCGGGCATCCTGGAGGTGCAGCTTCCCCGCTCGGCCCGCGCCGCCAGCGTGGAAGTGAACGGCCGCGTGTACGTGGCCAAGGACGGCGACGCGCTGCGGGTGCTGGCGCCCGCGGCGGGCGAGGGTCCGGTCTTCCGCGTGGGTGGGTGAGCGCGGGCCCCGCGCCCGCTCCCTCTTCCCCCGTCCACGCAGGACGACGCTCATCATGCTGGCTCCGCTCGCCGCTTTCCTCATCCTGACCGCCGCCGCCCCGGATACGTCCTGGGGCGGCATTCGCGGTACGGTGGAAAGCGACCCCAGCGGGGCCCCCCTCCCCTCGGCCGTGGTGGAAGTCTCGGCCGGCGGCCACACCCTTACCGACAGCTCCGGCACCTACCGGCTGGCCCACGTGGCCGCCGGGCCGCAGACCGTGCGCGTGCACTCGCTGGACCACGAGCCCTTCGAGGTGCGCGTGGTCATTCCCGCGCGCGGCGAGGTGGTGGTGGACGTGTCGCTCCGCCACCGACCGCTGATGCTGGACGCCGTCTCGGCGGTGGGCGCGGGCCAGAGCGGGGCGGAGACCGACCCCGCTCCGCGCGGCGAGGCCGCCCTCACCGACTTTCCCGCGCTGGAGGGGCCGGGAACGGGGATGGACCCGCCGCACGGCTCGTCGGGCGGCGGGGGGACCGGGGGCGACGTGCTGCTGGTGCGCGGCTCGGCGGCCAACCTGAAGCTGGTGCTGCTGGACGGCGCGCCGGTGTACGCGCCCTTCCACATGGGCGGGCTGATCGAGTCGTTCGAGCCCGGCCTCCTTTCCTCCGCGCGGCTGTACCTGGGCGGTGCCCCGGCGCGCTACGACGGCGGGGTGAGCTACGTGCTGGACCTGGCCACCCGCGCCCCCGCGCGCGACCGCTGGTCCGGCGGCGCCGCGGCGGACCTCGTCGCCGTGCGCGGCCAGGCCGAGGGGCCGCTGTGGAAGGGCGCCGCGCTGCTGCTGGCCGCCCGCGGCGTGCACGGCGCCACGCTGGCACGGCTCGAGGGGCAGCCTTTCCCCTACGCCTACAACGACGGCTTGGCGCGGCTGGACGTGGGGCTGGGGCGCGGCGCCTCGCTCTCGGTGATGGGGTTCGCCAACGCCGAGGGGGTGCGCATCGACACCACCCCCTGGCGCGACAACTTCCTGCGCTGGAGCAACGACGCGGGCTCGCTGCGGCTGCGCGGCCCCATCACCGGCGCCGACGGCGAGCTGACGGTGGCCATGTCGGACTTCGACGCGTGGCTGCCCAACGCGGCCGACCGCTGGGTGCTGAAGTCGCACCTGTCGCGCGCCCGGCTGGCGCTGGACTTCAACCGCGAGCTCCCGGGCGGCGTGCGCCTGGGGTACGGCTACGCCTACGACCGCATGTGGGCGCACCACCGCGTGCTGGACCGCCGCGACGGAGAGCGCCTCTGGTTCCAGCGCGACACCTTCGCCACCGTGGGCGGGTGGTACGTGGACGGGCTGTGGCGCGCCGGGCGCCAGTGGGTGCTGCGCGGCGGCCTGCGCGGCGACACGTACGCCGGGGGGCCGTTCATCTCCTTCTCTCCCCGCATGTCGGCCACCTGGCTGATGGGGAGCCATGCCACGCTCACGCTGGCCGGCGGGCGCTACCACCAGCTGGTGCTGGCGCGCACCCGGCCGCCGTTCGACTACGGCGCCACCGACGTCGCCGACTCGCTGGGGATTCCCACCGTGCCGGTGGTGGCCGCGTCGAACCACCTGGCGCTCTCGCTGGACCAGGAGCTGGTGCCGGGGCTGCGGCTGGGGCTGGAGGGGTACTGGAAGCACTTCCAGGACCTTCCCGATCCCGACCTGGTGGGGAACTACGCCTCGGGGGTGGACGTGTGGGTGCGCCGCGGCGAGGGGGCGGTGAGCGGGTGGATGGGGTACGCGCTGGCGTGGTACTGGTCCGGCCCCGATTCGGCCGGCGTGTCGTCGCGCTTCAGCGGGCGGCAGACGCTGAGCGCGGGGGTGACGGCGAAGGGGCGCCCCGGGCGGGTGGAGGTGCGGGTGGCCTACGGCTCGGGGCTGCCGTACAGCGCGGTGGGCGCCAGCCCCGGCGGGCTGGACGGGGCGATCACGGCGCCCGCGTCGGTGGAATTGCAGGAGGGCTCCGCCATCCCCGGCACCGCGCCGCAGGACTTCCTGCGCATCGACGGGCAGGTGTCGCGCACCTTCACCCCGCGCATCGCCAGCCGCGAGACGCAGCTGACGCCTTACGTGCGCGTGATCAACGCGCTGGACCGCCGCGACGCCCTTTTCTACCGCTACCACCCGGGCGACGAGGAGGCGCGCCCCGTGGCCACCCTCCCCCTCCTCCCCGTCTTCGGCATCGAGTGGAAGTTCTGATCGAGCGAGATCTGCTGCTTGCACTGAGCCTCAAGAAGACGTCATCCTGAGGCCGGCCTCACCGCAACCGGTTTCTACACTGCCACTTGCAGGCCGAAGGATCGATCGCCATCCAGCACGTCAGCAGGGGATCCGGCGAAGGATCTGGCTTCGCGAAAAGTGCGCGGGCTGGCTCCCCTCACCGGCGACTGAAGTCGCAGCAACAACTACGGGAAGCCTCGCAAACTGCGCGAGGCTGATCCGCTCACTCCGCGGCATCGGCGCTAGACGGCCGATCTCCTTTTCATCCTCCCCCGGACGTGCGCAGCGCGGGGACGACTCAGGACGACGCCAGCGCTTTACATCTTTCATCGACGGAAACAAAGAAGCAGGGCAGCAGAGGGAACGCCTCCGCTGCTCTGCTTCTTTCCGTGAGACCCGCGTTACATGCGCGGGTGGCGCTCGTGGTCGAGGGTGTCGGGATCGCGGCTGCCGGGGCGGGCCTCGGGGGCGTCGCTCTGGTCCTCCTTCCCCTCGCGCTTCAGGTCCAGCCGCTGCTGGTGCGTGGCGCCGGGCCCGGCATCGGTGTGCTGCTTGCTGGCGCCGGTGGTGGCGCCCACCTCGCTCGGCAGCTTGCCGTGCGCGCGGGCCTCGCGCGCGTCGGCCTGTTTCTGCTGCTCGTCTCCCTCCATCTTCCTGCCGCCCATCTCCATCCTCCCGGTTGCGGGTTCGAAAGGATGGTCGGGGGGCGGCAAACATCGTTCCCGCGCACCGGCAGCGGAGGGAGATGGAGGGCGATCCATCTCCCGATCCCCATTCACTTTACGGCAACTGCCATGGAGATGGAGGACGATGGACGCGTGGTGATCCGCGATGCTCGCGAGGACGACGCGCCCGCGCTGGCGATGCTCGCCACGGCGATGGACCACCCGAGCGACGAGGCGGCGATGCGGCGGCGGATGGCGCTCCTGGCCGGGCGCGACGAGTACCGCACGCTGGTGGCCGAGCGGGAGGGGCGCGTGGTGGGGATGGCGGCGCTGGCGTGGGGCTGGACGATCGTGGACGACGATCCGCAGCCGCGCGTCGTCGCATTGTCGGTGGCGCCGGAGGAGCGGGGGAGGGGGACGGGCGCCGCGCTGATGGCCGCCGCCGAGGCATGGGCGCGCGATGGCAGCGCGGCGACGCTGCGGCTCACCACGGCGGTGCGGCGCGAGGGCGCGCACCGGTTCTACGAGCGGCTGGGGTACGCGCGGACGGGGTTCCGCTACGTGAAGAAGCTGGGCTAGCGCGTCCAGGCCAGGAAGGCCAGCCCGCCGCCGACCAGCAGGATCATCCCCAGCATGCGGGCCATGGCGGCGCCGGCTTCGGGGCCGCGGGCGGCGCGCTTGCCGACGCGGTCGTCGGCCAGCACCAGCACCATGCCGGTGCTGATGGCGAGGAGGGCGGGGAGGAGGAGAAGCATGGGGGGAACTCCGGGTGCCACGGGGGCCTTCGGGGGTGAGCTGCGACTGCGATTATCGCCTGCGGGCCGAGCGGCGCGTCCACTCCGCGCCCGGCCGGCTGCTGCAAGATCACGTCGCAGAGGCGCGGCGGCAAGGGTTCCGTTGCGGGGAGTGCGAAAGTACGGAAGTACGAGAGTACGAAACAGCTTGCGTGCACTCGGCGGCGACGGCTGTTCTCGTGCGGGGGCTGGCCGGGCGAATGAATTCGCGGCAACAACTGCACAAAGTCCGCCTTCGCGGACTCGCGGGGAGGCATTCGCGCGCGGAGGCGGGCACCGGGCCAATCTGCTCGTCACCCCCGATCCATTTCACACGATCGAGCGCCCCTCCGAGGATGTGGAAGGGCGCTCGGTCAACTTTGGTGCGAGCCGTGGCCGTATCGTACTCCCGTACTTTTCGTACTTTCGTACTCCTCTACCGTCCCCCGCTGGCGGCGGTGCGGCGCGCGGCGTCGCCGGCCAGGAGCGGGAACGGGTTGGTGTTCTCGCTCTCCCACCAGCGCCGCGGGTCGGTGAGGTGGCCCACGGAGAAGTGCAGGTGGTAGTTGCCCGCGCCGGCGTTCCCCGTGTCGCCCACGTAGGCGATCACCTGGCCGCGCCAGATGGACATCCCCTCGCAGAGGCCGGCGGCATAGCGCTGGAGATGGGCGTAGTAGTACAGCGTGCGCCCGTCCGGCCCCACCTGGTAAATGGTGATGCCGCCATTGCCGCCCGTGCGCAGCTTCAGGATGGTGCCGTCCGCCGCCGCGATGACGGGGGTGCCGCCCGGTGCCATGATGTCGATGGCGTGGTGCACGTGCCCGGTGCGCGCCGATTCATAGCTGTCGCGCAGCTGCTCGGCGCGGACGCCCTGCACGGGGATGACGAGCGATGCACCCGGCGCCACGTATGCATCGGGCCGCCGCCCGGGCGGACGCTCGTAGCGCACCTCGCGCGTGGGTGCCGGCGCCGCTGCGGGCTCGGCGGGAGAGCCGTGGCCGAAGCATGCGGCCAGCAGCAGGGGAAGGAGTGCCGTGCCTGCCTTCGGAGCGCGCGCGATCAGGGCGTTCGTGGACGCACGAACGCGCGCGTTTCCGGGGTGGGGAGTCATAAGACCTCCTCATCCGCGGTGAACGGAAGTGCAGTGTTTCCGAAAGGTGGAACGGCAACGGAGGGGGCATCCGTGCGCACAACATGCGATTGCGGATGCGAGACGCGCAAGGGTGTTATTGCACGGGCGCAATGTCAGGGCGCCGCGATGCGGTTCGGCGGGTGTTCATCAGAGACGGGATGATGGTTCGCATCGCCCGGGGAACCGCATCGGATCCGCATCGATAACAGGATTGCGCGCGCGGGAGACTGGCGTATGGCCCCGCGGCCGTCTATGCTCCGGCGCGTCCGCATCTCCCTGATTCCCATCCCCCTGACGGCCGGCGAAGACCGATGGCAGCGAGCCCCGAGAGCATCATCCGCAAGCAGTGGGAAACCTGGAGCGGGCGGCCGGGCGGGAAGAAGATCTTCAGCCTGCTGCTGGGGCGCGTGGTGCCGTACACCGGCAGCATCGGCGCCACGGTGGAGGAGCTGCGCCCCGGGTACGCGCGCGCCACGCTCCGCGACCGCCGCCGCGTGCGCAACCACCTGCGCTCGGTGCACGCGATCGCGCTGATGAACCTGGCCGAGCTGGCGACCGGGCTGTCGCTGAACTTCGCCATGCCGGCGGACGCGCGGTCGATCCTGGTGGGGCTCTCGATCGAGTACCACAAGAAGGCGCGCGGCACGCTCACCGCCGAGGCCACCGCGCCCGTGCTGCAGAGCAACGAGGAGCGCGACCTGCAGGTGCGCACCGACATCAAGGACGAGGCCGGCGACGTGGTAGCGACGGCGACCGCGCACTGGAAGGTGGGGCCGCGGAAGTAGCGCCGCAGGCGCGCACGACGCCTGAACCTCATCAGAGTCGACACCGGATCGCCGGGTGCGGATGCGCGCCCCCGGCGATTGCGTCATCCCGGACCCGCACTCTCGCACCTTCGCACTCTCGCACCCTGCAGACGATGCCGATCACCACCATCAACCCCGCCACGGGCGAGGAACAGCCGACGAAGCTGGAGAAGCTCACGCCGGAGCAGGTCGAGCGGAAGCTGGCGCTGGCCGGCGAGGCGTTCCGCGCGCACCGCCGCACCTCCATCGCCGATCGTACCGCGAAGATGGCCGCGGCCGGCGAGATCCTGGCGGGCGAGAAGGAGAAGTTCGCCCGCATCATGACGATGGAGATGGGGAAGACGCTGAAGTCGGCGATCGCCGAGGCGGAGAAGTGCGCGTGGGCGTGCCGCTACTATGCCGAGAACGGCGCGCGCTTTCTGGCCGACGAGGAGGTGGAGACGAAGGCGAAGCGCAGCTACGTCCGCCATCTCCCCATCGGTCCGGTGCTGGCGGTGATGCCGTGGAACTTCCCGTTCTGGCAGGTCTTCCGCTTCGCCGCGCCCGCGCTGGTGGCGGGGAACGTGGGGCTGCTGAAGCACGCCTCCAACGTCCCCCGCTGCGCGCTGGCCATCGAGGACATCTTCCGTCGCGCGGGCTTTCCCGAGGGCGTGTTCCAGACGCTGCTGATCGGCTCGGACGCGGTCGCGGGCGTGCTCGACGACCCGCGCGTGAGGGCGGCCACGCTCACCGGGAGCACGCCCGCGGGGAGCAGCGTGGCCGAGCGCGCCGGGAAGAATCTCAAGAAGACGGTGCTGGAGCTGGGCGGGAGCGATCCCTTCATCGTCCTTCCCAGCGCCGACCTGGACTTGGCGGCGGAGACGGCGGCGAAGGCGCGGTGCATCAACAACGGCCAGAGCTGCATCGCCGCCAAGCGCTTCATCGTGCACGCCGACGTCTACGACGCGTTCACCGAGCGCTTCGTCCGCGCGATGCGGGCGCAGAAGGTGGGCGATCCCATGGCGGACGATACCGACGTCGGGCCGCTGGCGATGGAGAGCACGCGCGACGACGTGGAGCGGCAGGTGCGCGAGTCGGCCGCCAGGGGCGCGAAGGTGCTCACCGGCGGCGAGCGGATCGAGGGGCCGGGATGGTTCTATCCCCCCACCATCCTGGCCGAGATCCCCGAGGACGCGCCGGCGTACCGCGAGGAGGTGTTCGGCCCCGTCGCCCTCCTCTTCCGCGCGAAGGACGCCGACGAGGCCATCTCCCTGGCCAACGACAGCGACTTCGGCCTGGGCAGCAGCGTGTGGACGCGCGACGAGGCCGAGGCGCGGCGCTTCGTGGACGAGCTGGAGGCGGGGATGACGTTCGTGAACGCGATGGTCGCCTCCGACCCGCGCCTCCCCTTCGGCGGCGTGAAGGAGAGCGGCTACGGGCGCGAGCTGGGCAGCATCGGGATGCGCGAGTTCATGAACATCAAGAGCGTGTGGATGGAGGACGAGGGCCCGGACGAGCACCCGGCGGCGGAGTAGAGGTCAGCATCGTGGATTGAACACCGAAAAGATTGGATCCGCAGAGAAGTGGAGGAGCGGACGAGGATTCGCTGTTTCTCCGCTTCTCTGCGCCTGCGTGAAGCCGTCTTTTAGCGGGATTCATACCGGATCTGGCAATCATCTGTGCATTACAAACGCCACGGAGAGACGTCATCCTGAGGCCGGCCACGCCGTCGTTGCCCTCCGCACAAGCGGTTGAAGGCCGAAGGATCTATAGGCGAGGTCACACGTGAGCTTCCGGATTGCACGATCGATCGCCGAATTCGGTATCATATCATACCAGATCCGGCGGAAGAATCAGTGCACCTCGCCGAATCACGTGCTGCGGCGGCGATAGATCCTTCGGCCTGCAACCTGTCGTGTAGACACTGGTTACGGTGTGGCCGGCCTCAGGATGACGTCGGGTTGATGCGGCGAGGATGCACGAACTGAATGCCCGTATTTGGGATAAGTGCCAGACGAAGGGACACCCCGTCTGGGCGGCGGTGCGTGCGTCAGGTGGCGTGCGCCACGATCCCCGCATCCCCCTCTGGCGCGGAGCGGCCGTTTTCGGTAACTCTGTCTCCCGCCCCCGGTTCGGACCCCGTGAATGCCCCGCCCGATCATGCCCGAACGCCGCCGCGCCTCCCTTCCCGATCCCACCCCACCTCCGCCCCTGCACTCGCGCGACGAGCTGTACCGGCTGCTGGTGGAGAACGTCACCGACTACGCCATTCTCATGCTGAGCCCCGACGGCCGCGTGGCCACGTGGACCGAGGGCGCCGAGCGGATGACGCTGTGGGCCGAGGACCAGATCGTGGGCCAGCCCGTCTCCGTGCTCTACCCGCCGGAAGACGCGGGCGACGGCGCGCCCGAGCGCGACCTGCGCATCGCCGGGGCGCAGGGGCGGTGCGAGGCGGTGGCGTGGCGCGTCCGCCGCGACGGCTCGCGCGTGTGGGCCAGCGTGGTCCTCACCGCGGTGCACGACGCCGAGGGGCGGATGGTGGGCTACGGCGTGGTGATGCGCGACCTGACCGAACGGCGGGAAGTGGCGCGGAGATACGAGGAAAGCCGCCAGCGCTACCGCTCGCTTTTCGAGAACAACCCCGACGCCGTCTGCTCGTTCGACCTGGACGGGCGGCTACGCACCGCCAACCCCGCGGCCGAGGCGCTCACCGGCTACGCGGCCGACGACCTGGTGGGCGAGCCGTTCTGGACGCTGGTGAACCCCGGCGCCCGCGCCTCGGCGCGCGAGTTCTTCGCCGCCGCGGCGCGCGGCGAGCCGCAGTTCACCGAAACGGTGTTCACGCACTGCAGCGGCACGCGGGTGGAGGTCAGCGTGCGCCTGCTGCCCATCGTGGTGGACGGGCAGATCATCGGCGTGTACTGCATCGCCGAGGACATCACCCAGCGCAAGCGCGCCGAGGCCGAGCGCGAGACGCTGCTCCTGCGCGAGCGCATCGCCCGCGCCGAGGCCGAGGCGGCGGCGGCGGCCAAGGGCAGCTTCCTGGCCGTGGTCACGCACGAGCTGAAGACGCCGCTGAACGTGATCACCGGCTTCGCCGACCTGCTGCGCGATGGCGAGGCGGGGCCGCTGACGGAGATGCAGGCGCGCCACCTGGACCGCATCCGCGCCGGCGCCCGACAGCTGCTGGGGATGATCGAGGACGTGCTTTCCTACGCGCGGATGGATTCCGGCGAGGCGGTGCGCCTGGCGCCGGTGGACGTGCAGGCGCTGCTGGGCGAGGCCGCGCGCGAGGTGCGCCACGACGCCGCGGCGCGGGGTATCGAGGTGGCGGTGGAGATGAACGGCGACTGCATGGCCGACACCGACGCCGCGCGGCTGCGCCAGATCGTGGGCCACCTTCTCTGCAACGCGGTGAAGTTCACCGAGGCGGGCGCGGTGACCGCGAAGGCGCACCGCGACTCCGGCAGCGTGGCCGTCACCATCGCCGACACGGGAATCGGCATCCACGCCGACCATCTGGAGCGCATCTGGGAGCCGTTCTGGCAGGCGGAGCACCCGCTGGTCCGCCGCGCGGGGGGCACCGGCCTGGGGCTCGCCATCGCGCGGCGGCTGGCACAGCTGCTGGGCGGCGACATCGAGGCGCGCTCCGCCCCCGGCGAGGGGAGCACGTTCACGGTGCGGCTGCCGGGGTAGGGAAGTACGGGGAGTACGAAAGTACGGGAGTATGGAACTGAAGTGCGGCAGTGCGTGAGTGCGGGAGTGCGCTGGCTACGCGGACGGTGAATGAATTCACCGGCTACAACTGCACAAAGTCCCTTCGGGACTGCCGGTCGGGTATCGGGGTGATGCACTGCGATCGCGGCGGTACAGCCGTGGGGGGATTACACCATTCTGTAGATCAGCTTCTGAATCTGCACCGCACCCCGACGTCATCCTGAGGCCGTCCGCACCGCAACTCTCACCCGCACAACACTTTGCAGGCCGAAGGATCTGTGGGCGCGGCAGCACGTGAGTGGGTCCGATGCGCCGATCTTTCTCCGGAAACCGTAGAGCAGAGGCACATGAAGCGTAGCGCGCGGCCGATGGCTCGCGCGCTTATTCGTCTTCGCCCTGGTAGGTGCAGCCGGAGGTGCAGGTTTCGCGGACTACGATGCGGACGAGGCCGGGGAGCGCGGGGCGGATCCGCGTCCATAGCCAGCGCGCCAGCACCTCGCTGGTCGGGTTCTCCAGCCCCTCGATCTCGTTCAGGTAGTAGTGGTCCAGCTGATGGATGATGGGCTTCACCGCGGCCTTCACGTCGGCGAAGTCCATCACCCAACCCAGCCGCGGGTCGAGGTCGCCGCGCACGTGCACCTCCACGCGGAACGAGTGGCCGTGCAGCCGCGCGCACTTGTGCCCCTCCGGCACGTTCGGCAGCCGGTGCGCCGCCTCGAACCCGAACTCCTTGAAGATCTCCATCCCCCGCCTTCCACCGCTGTCCGCATCGAAAAGGAACGAGCGGAGAAGATATCCCCCCGGCGGAAAGCCAACAATCGCCCGCTATGGCACCCGAAGGCGGCTGGAGGCGCGGCGCCTCGCAAACAGCGCGAGGCTTCAACTGCATCACCCACGCGCTCCAAGGCCTGTCGAAGGTAAACAGGATCGATCGCCCACCTCCCTAGCCCTCTGCGCCTCCTTCGCGCTACGTTCGTTCCTCAACTCATCTCACGGTCAGGGCGGCGGTAGAGCAAAATGGCGGAGAACCCGATTCTCGCGCACACGCGCGTGGTGGCGGCGGGGCGCGAGCCGGAGCGGTGGCTGCTGGTGCTGCACGGCATCTACGGCGCGGGGCGGAACTGGGGCTCCATCGCGCGGCGGCTGGCGGACGCGCGGCCGGAGTGGGGCGCGGTGCTGGTCGACCTGCGCAACCACGGACAGTCGCGCGGCTTCGCCGGGCCGCACACCATCGCCGCCAGCGCCGCGGACGTGGACCGGCTGGTGGAGCACCTGGATCTCCACGCGGCCGCGGTGCTGGGGCACTCGTTCGGCGGCAAAGTGGCGCTCACCTACGCGCTCCACCACGGCTCCGAGCTGCGCCAGGTGTGGGTGATGGACAGCACCCCCGCCGTCCGCGCGCCAGAGGGGACCGCGTGGGAGATGCTGGAGTCGGTGCGCTCGCTCCCGCGCGACTTCGACTCGCGATCCGAGCTGGTGGAGCGGCTGGTGGCGTGCGACTACAACGAGGGGGTGGCGCAGTGGATGGCCATCAACCTGGAGCCGCGCGACGGCCGCTACGTCTGGCGCATCGACCTGGACGCGATGGAGGAGATGCTGCGCGACTTCTTCCGCACCGACCTGTGGGGGGCGATCGAGAACCCGCCCGCCGGCGTGGAGATCCACGTGGTGAAGGCCAGCCGCTCCGACACGCTGGACGCCGAATCCGCCGCGCGGGTGGAGGCGGCGGCGCAGGCGACCGGCCGTGTGTTCCTGCATCTCCTCCCCGGCGGACACTGGATCAACACCGACAACCCCGACGGCGTGCTGCGGCTGCTGGTGGACACGCTGCCGTGACGCACGTCTGAACTCCCGCGGGGGCCGCGGCGCCTCCGCTCGCCGGCCGCGCGGCCCGGCTGACCACCTCCGCGCGCCATTCCGGACCCACCCCACTCATCCACTTTACGGGAGATGAAGATGCGGAAGCTGAAGCTGGAGATCGAAGCGCTCACGGTCGAGTCGTTCGAGCCGTCGAAGGCGCCGGGAGATGCCGGAACGGTCCGCGGGTACCTGAGCGCCTACTACGAGCTCTGCCACGAGGGCGACACCTGGCAGCTGTCGTGCACCTGCGAGCCCACCTGCAACGACCGGACGTGCTACAACTGCGGATCGGGCGCGGCGTGCCCGGGAACCGGCGGCTGCACCGTCACGTGCCCGCAGCTCTCCGATACCTGCCCCAGCCCGGGCTGGTGCGGCTGATCCGCCCGGAGGAAGGCTGCCTCTGCCTTCTATTCTCTCGTCATCCGTGGCTGGTCACGGGTGATGCACTGCCGGTTCACAATCAGGACGGGAGTTGAAGAATGCGGAAGATCCAACTCGACGTGGGCGGCCTGCGCGTGGAGTCGTTCGCCATCGCGAACGAGGAGCGGCAGCGCGGGACGGTGGCTGCGCGGGAAGGGACGTTCGATTGCACGGGATACGGCACCAGCTGCAGCGGCTCCCCGGCGTGCCTCTGCCTGACCCAGCAGGACCCCAGCTGCTTCGGCCCCTGCCAGTAGCGGAATCGGGTTGCCGGTAGATGAAGATCGGCCGCGCCGGGACAGCATCCCCGCGCGGCCGATTCATCTCTCCCTCGGGAAATACCGGATCTGACAATCACCTATGATTGCAAACGCACAGAGATGACGTCCTCCTGAGGCGGGTCACACCGTCGCTGCCTCCGCACGAACGGTTGCAGGCCGAAGGATCTACAGGCGAGGTCGCACGTGCGCTGACGGATCGCACGATCGATCCCCGAACTCGGTCTCAGCCGCCTTCGGGCGCGAACGCGAGGATCGCGGCGCCGGGCGCGGGGGCGATGCTGACTTCGTCACCCGCGGCGGCCGCTTCGCCCGCGCCCGGCGCCAGCAGCTCGGGGCCGCCGTCCACGGCGATGCGGTAGAAGGAGAGCGCGCCCGCGAACCGTCGATCGAGCACGCGCCCGCGCAGTCCATCGTCCGATGCGCCACGGGTGATGCGGAGCGCTTCCGGGCGAACCATCACCCGCACCTCCGCGCCCGGCCGTGCCTCGAACCCGTCCGCCGCGCGCGCGCGCCACACCGGGCCCGCGGCCAGGCGGCAGGCGAGGACTCCGCCCTCCGCGCCTTCGACCGTGGCGGGGAGGAAGTTGGCCCGGCCAAGGAATGCGGCGACGAACGCGTTCGCGGGGGATGCGTAGAGCGCCTCCGGGGTGCCGAGCTGCTGCAGCACGCCGCGGCTCATCACCGCGATGCGGTCGGAGAGCGCGAACGCCTCTTCCTGGTCGTGCGTGACGAAGACGGCGGTCATCCCCAGGCGCTTCAGCAGCGCGCGCAGCTCGTCGCGGGTGCGCTCGCGCAGCGCGGCGTCGAGGTTGGAGAGCGGCTCGTCCAGCAGCAGCAGCGGCGGCTCGGGCGCCAGCGCGCGGGCCAGCGCGACCCGCTGCTGCTGGCCGCCGGAGAGCGCCTGCACCTTCCGCTTCCCGTATCCCTCCATCTCCACCAGCGCCAGCGCGCGCTCCACCCTGGGCCTGGCGTCGGCGCGCGACACGCCGCGCGAGCGGAGGCCGAACTCCACGTTGTCCCACACGTTCATGTGCGGGAACAGCGCGTAGTTCTGGAAGACCATTCCCACGTCGCGCTTCTGCGGCTTCAGCCCCGTCACCTCGCGCCCGGCGATCACCACACGCCCGCTGGTCGGGATCTCGAACCCGGCGATCATCCGCAGCGTGGTCGTCTTCCCGCACCCGCTGGGTCCCAGCAGCGTAAGGAACTCGCCCTGCTCCACCTCGAGCGAGACGTCGTCGACCGCCACCGTCTCTCCGAAGCGCCGGGTGAGGGATTCGAGCGTCAGCATCGGCCCCCCGCCACGGAAGATCCGGAGAGCGATCCCTCACCACCCCACCGGCGGCTGAAGCCGCAGCAACAACTACGGAAAGCCTCGCAAACTGCGCGAGGCTTCAACTGCGGAACCGCGAGTGCGCGCCCAATCCCGTGCCGCATGGATACCAGCCCGCGCTGCAGGCTTCCTCTGGTTGTAGCCGGGGCTTCAGCCACCGTTTCTTGCGGCGCCATTCTCCTCACCGCCCGCCCTTTCCGCGCACGTGCTCGTCCCACCAGCGCATCCACTCGGGCGACTTGGCCTGGAACTGGGCCCAGTCCATCGGCTCGGGGTGGAGGTTCGCCTTCACCGTGCGCAGGCTGGGTGGCAGCGAGTCGTCGGGGACGTCGGTGCGGGCGGGGAGGCGGAAGAACTCGCGCGCGGCGGGGACCACGCCCGCGCCGCCGATCCACTCCACGAAATCGCGCGCCGCCTGCTGGTGCTTCGTCCCGCGCACTACCGCGACGCCGTCCACCAGCACCGGCGTGCCGCTCGCGGGGAGCACGTAGTCGATCGGGAAAGCGTTGCCCTTGGCCTTCAGCGCGTCGATGTCCGGCTGGTCCCACAGCGTGATCAGCCCCTCCTGCCGTGCCAGCTTCTGGTACAGCAGCGTGGGGTTCAGCGTGTACTCCTTGGTCTGCGCGTCCAGCCGGCGCAGCCAGTCGAACCCCGCCGCCGTGTCGCGCCCCGCGCGGATCCCGCGCTGGATCACCATCCCGAAGATGGCGCGCATCGTCCCGCTGGCCATGGGGTCACGGATCAGCACCTTCCCCTTCCACCGCGGGTCCAGCACCTGGTCCCAGTCCTTCGGCGCATCCGCGGCCGGGACGGCGGCGCTGTTCCAGGCGATGACCTCGGGGGTGAGATACGTGCCGTACCAGAAGCCGTCCCTCGACTTGGCGTCCGCGCCGACCGCGCCGGCCCACGTCGGCGCCGAGCGCTCCAGCAGCGAGTCGCGCACGGCGTCCTCGAAGGTCTGCGCCGGGGCGCCCCACCAGACGTCGGCCTGCGGGTTCGCGCGCTCGCTGCGCAGGCGGTCCAGCACCTCCTGCGAGCCCATGTCCAGCACCTGCACGTCCACGCCGGGGTGCAGCCCCTCGTAGCGCTTCTCGAACGCCTGCTGCATCTCCCGCCCGTGGGTCGAGTAGATGGTCAGCACCTCGCGCTGGTCGCCGCCCCCGCACGAGGCGAGCAGGGCGATGAGAGCGAGCGGCGCCGAGGGTCGGGAGATGGTCCGCATTCGTCCGTAGATGATTGGTGTAGCCAAAGACTCACGTCTCGGTGGAGTGGCCGTCGCCCAGGAGACGGTAGATTCGGTCCAGCGCGGCGATGGCCCTGGGGGTGCTCCGCCGCAGCTTGCCGATGTCGCCGCGCGCCGCGTCCACCGTGCGCCGCCAGATGATCGCCCGGTCGTCCGGCTTCGCATGCGCGGCGATCGACTCGATCAGCGCCTTCGCCTCCGCGCGGTGCTCGGGCGGAAAGTCCGCGTCGATCTGCTGCAGCGGGTCGTCGTGGTGCACGCGCTTCGGCCGGCCGCGCCGCGCCGCCAGCCACCGCGCGAGGGCGATCGCGGCGGCGAGAGCGACCAGGATGACGAACAGCGTCCGCGGCGGCATCGCTACCGTCAGGCCGCCGTGAGCAGGATCGGCTTGCCGCGGGTGATGACGATGGTGTGCTCGTAGTGCGCGGCGAACCCGCCGTCCTCCGTGCGCACGGTCCACCCGTCGGCGTCCTCCACGGTGCGCCCCGAGCGCTCGGTGACGATGGGCTCCACGGCGATCACCAGCCCCTCGGTGAGCGGCTGGCGCATGCGGCCGTCGTAGTGGTTGGGCACGCTGGGCGGCTCGTGGATGGTGCGCCCGATGCCGTGGCCGGCCAGCTCGCGCACCACGTTGAAGCCGCGGCGCCGCACCTCGGTCTCCACCGCGCGGCCGATGTCGCAGACGCGGTTGCCCACGGTGGCGACTTCCATCGCTTTCTCGAAGGCGCCCTTCGCCGCGGCCACCAGCGCGCGGCGGCGCTCCGGCACGCGGCCGACGGGAACGGTGATGGCGGCGTCGGCCATGTAGCCGTCCTTCTCCACCGTCACGTCCAGCTTTACCAGATCGCCCTCCACCAGCCGGCGCGCGCCGGGAATGCCGTGCACCGCCTGGTCGTTCACGCTGATGAGCATGTCCGCCGGGAAGCCGTACACCAGCTTGGGTGCCGAGCGCGCGCCGTACTCGCGCAGCGCCTCGCCGCCGATGCGGTCCAGCTCCGCGGTGGTCACCCCCGGCCGCACCGCGCGCTTCATCCGCTCGATGCAGATGCGCACGATCCGCCCCGCGCGCCGCATCCCCTCCAGGTCCTTCGCGTTCTCGATCGACATGTCGGTTCTCCTCGGCGGCTCGCTATCTACTGCCCACACCCGGCGGTGTCGGCGAGCGAGACGCGGGTGACGCGGCCGGCGGCGACCTCCACGACGGACTCGCCGCGCGCGGTGGGGCGGCGGCCGGGCATGGTGTGCACGCAGAACGTGCCGCCGCGCTGCACCAGGTGCAGCGTGCGCGGCGGATGGCCAAGCTTCATCAGCGTATCGAACGCCAGGCAGGCGGCGCGCGTGCTGTCCCCGCCGCCTCCGCAGCTGGTCCGCGTGCCCTCCGGCTGCGCCGCCGCCCCACCCTCCGTCCGCGCCGCGGCCGATCCGGCCGCCGCTCGCGTCGTATCCTCCGCGCCCGCCGCCCCCTCGTCCGCCGCTCCGCCGCCGCCACCGCACGCCGCGGCGAGCAGCATCGCCCCGATCACCATCGCCATCCGCCGCATCGTTCCCCCGGGTTCACGGGTACGAAGATGCCTTCATCCCCCCCTGCAGTTCCGTACTTCCGTACTCACGCACTCACGCACTCACGCACTTCTACCGTCCCGGCTTCGCCCCCAGCGCCAGCAAGTTCGCGAACAGCCGCCACGCGCCGGGAACGCCCTCGGGAAGCTGGCGGAAGAAGGCGAGGCCGGTGTAGACGTACGTCCCCTGCCCGTACTTCGCGATCAGCAGCGAGCCGCGCATGGGCGCCTCGCCCGGGTCGTTCATCTCCAGCAGCGGCGTGTACGCGGGGTCCCAGGTGTGCGCGAAGTAGAGGCCGCGCTCCTGTACCCATCCCTCCCAGTCCGCCGCGCCGATGCGGTTGGGCGTGGTGAAGACGGGGCTCGCCGGCTGCAGCACCCGCACCGGCGCGGCCTCGTCGGTCACGCGGTCGTGCGGGTTGGCCAGGGTGATGGGAAAGGGGGTGAAGTGCCCCTGCACCAGCTCGTACTTGTTGTACTGCACGATCAGCGTGCCGCCGCGGCGCACGTACTCCAGCAGCCGCGCGTTGTTGGCCGCCAGATCTGCCCGCACCTCGTACGCGCGGATGCCGGTGACGATCACGTCGTACTTCGACAGGTCCGCCCCCGCGAGCGAGTCCGCCGTCAGCACGCTGGGGGTGATGCCGAGCTGGCCCAGGATCCCCGGCCCCTCCTCGCCCGCGCCCTCCACGTACGCCACCTTCAGCCCCGCCGGCACCCGCACGTCGAACGCGCGCACCGTCGACGCCGCGTCGTGGTACAGCGGCCGCGCGCGGATGTGGGGATAGTCCACCACCTGCAGCCCGCGCGTGTAGCGCTCGCCCCCGTCCACCACGAACGCGGCGGAGACGGGGATGGACGATGCCCGCACCCCCGCCGGCGGCGTCACCCGCACCTCCACGTCGTGCGGCTCGCCCGCGGCGAGGGTCAGGCGCGTGCCGTCCGCGTCCGCGCGCCACCCGGCGGGGACGGTGATGCGCAGCGTGCCGCTCACCGGCCGTGGCGCCTCGCCCATCAGCCGCACGCGGTAGCGCAGGGGCCGCGCGGCGCCGCCCGTCGGCAGGATGCTGGTCTGCGGCTCCAGCGCCACGGAGACGGCGGGGACGACCAGGACCGGGCGCCGGAGCTCGCCCTGGCGCAGGTCCACGGCGCGAAAGGTGGCCTCGCGCTCCAGCGGCACCCCCGCGCCGGCGACCGTCACCATCGCGGACGCGCGGACCGGTGCCGGCTCGAACGGGCGGCCGTCCACCGACCAGTCCGCGGGCCAGCGGTAGAAGTCGCCGTCGCGCGGCTGGCGCAGGAAGTAGGGGATGGTGGGCGATGCGTCCGTCGGCACGCGCACGCGGAAGCGGCGGCGGACCAGCGCACCCGGCGCCACCTCGCCGCCGGGAAGCGGGTCCTGCGCCGTGGCCGTCCACCCCGCGGGGAGGCGCGGCTCCAGCGCGGAGACGGTGACCGCGCGGGCGCCGCCGTTCCAGAGCGTCACCTCCAGCGCGAAGTCCTGCCCGGGAACGATCCGCTCGTCGTCCGCCACGGCGTCCAGCTCCAGCCCCGCGGCCATCGCCAGCGCCTGCTCGGCCTGCCGCCCTTCGTTGTCGGCGGTGAAGGGAAGCCCGGACGCGCCGCCCTGCCGCGGCTCCAGCGCGCGTACCGCGGCGGCCAGCGGCTCCACCAGCGCGTCGGGCCGCAGCACGTTCGCGGCGGTGCGCGCCTCGGCCACCGCGCGGTCGTAGCGCGCCAGCGACGCGTCGCGCTCGGCCAGCGTGGTGTCGATCCCCTCCCAGATCGAGCGCTCGCGCCCGGCCGGCCCGGCGGGAACGATGCGGCGCAGGTAGCCGAAGCGCGGCCCCGCCAGCTCCGGGCGCCCCATGTCCTGCGAGCGGTGGCGCGAGCGGCTGGCCATCGCCAGCTGGAAGGGCGACCGGCCGATCAGCGGGTCCATTCCCCCCAGCGCGATCGCGGCCGTCGCGCCGGTGCTGTCTCCCCGCTGCGACTGGTAGTACTTCGCCGCGCGGAAGGGCCTGAGCCCGGCGCGGATCTGCTCGGGAAAGCGCGCCGAATCCCCCGCCACCTCGAACGCCTCCCGGGCGATGATGGCGGAGACCTGGTGCTGGCCGTGGCCGTCGCGCGGGGTGCCGGTGAACACGGCGATCACCACGTCGGGGCGCCAGAGGCGGATGACGCCCACCACGTCGCGCAGCACCTCCTCGCGCGGCCAGTGGCGGAAGGCCTCGTCGGCGTTCTTGCTGAACCCGAAGTCGTACGCGCGGGTGAAGAACTGCGTGGCGCCGTCCACGCGGCGCGCGGCCAGCAGCTCCTCGGTGCGCAGCAGCCCCAGCGCCTCGTGCAGCTCCGGCCCGATGCCGTTCTGCCCGCCCTCGCCGCGGGTGAGGGAGAGGTAGGCCACGTCGGCGCCCTGCTCCAGCGCGAGGCCGGCCAGCAGCTGCGTGTCCTCGTCGTCGGGGTGCGCGCCGATCATCAGCACGCGCTTGGTGGTGCCCAGACGCCGCAGCGCCAGCCCCAGCGCGGCCGCGCCGCGGTACTCGCCGATCCCGTCCTGCGCGCGGGCCCGGGCGGGCGGCGCGGCGGGGACCAGCGCCAGCGCCAGCATCCCCGTGATTGCGACTCGTTTCATGAACATGCGGCTAAGCTTGAGCGCTGCCCCGGCGCCGCACAAGGGGGTTGCTTCATGGGTGAACGAATTCTGGAGAACAGGGGACAGGTTACAGGGGACAGGGACGGCGAGCAGCGGGACGGGAGCCCGCGCGAAGAGGGGTGACGCGCGGAAGATCGTGTGGGGGGATGCAGAACCGCCCCGCGGCCGATGGCTGCGAGGCGGGGGAGATCGGTGGATGAAGATGCTACTCGGCGAGCTGGGTGATCCAGCGGGCGGGCGCGGTGCCGCGCTTCTGGTACAGGGTGGCGGCGTGGTCGCGGAAGACGCGCAGGAGCTCCGCGCGGTCGTCGTCGGGAAGGCCGGGGAGGAAGCCGTCGAACGTGGGCTGCACCGTGGCCAGCTGCGGCCCGTCTTCCAGCGGCGGGCGCGAGCTGTACCAGGTGTGGAGCTTCTTGACCGTGCTGGGCCGCGGGTCCGAGCCGCGGAGGAACTTCAGCACCCCGGCGGCCGAAAGCCCGATCGCGGCGCCCAGCGCCGCCAGCGACACGCCGTCCTGCTGCGCGCGCCGGACGGCGTCGCGCAGCACGTCGATGGACGGATTGCGGCCGGACGAAGCCATTCAGGCCCGCCCGTCCGTAAACGCCCCGTGGCGTTTACCATGTGAACCTGCAAGTTTAGCACACTGGGTAGCTTATGGGCCCGAACACGCGCCAGCAAGTGTCTACTTGTTGATTTTGCGCGAAGGTGATGCGGATGAACGTCCGCGGCCCGCGGGCCGGAGGTGGCGCCATCTACCCGGCGGTCCGCATTTCGCGAGAAGCGGCGCGGCCAATGAACCCTTACACGGAGATGCACGTGCCGCGCGAAGTGACCGATCACGAGGGAATCCGATGGACCTGCGTAGAGGCGTATGCCGGCCTTTCCGGCGACGCGGGCGACGCCGCGAAGGTGGAGGGCGAGCGCTATCGCGTGGTGTGCACCCCCAGCGGCGCGTCGAAATCCGTCGAGCTGCACCTCCCCGGCGGGTGGGAGGACTCGCTCTCGGACGAGGAGCTGCTCCGGGAGATCGCCAAAGGAAGAACCGATTGAACCGAAGTGCGGAAGTGCGGAAGTGCGGAAGTGCGGAAGTGCGGGAGTGCGCTTGTCTCCTGCCCGGTAACAGATCCTGCGAGCCGGACCAACGCACTCACGCACTCACGCACTTCCATTTGATTCCATCCCTTGCCAAGACTATCGTGTGATCCCCGCGCGGCGGCTGCCCACCACGCCGGGCCGAAAATCCACCTCCACTCCCGAAATCCCCATGATCCGGAGGACCGTCGTTTCCCTTGCGGCCGTAGCGGCGCTGGCGGCGCCCGTGCACGCGCAGCGCCAGGGCGAGCCCCGCGGGCTGCCGCCCTTCCGCGCGCCGTTCGACTCCACGCTGCTGACCCCGGCGCTCCGCGCGCGCAGCATCGGCCCCGCCATCATGGGCGGCCGCGTGTCGGACGTGGAGTACGACCCCCGCGATCCCTTCACCTTCTACGTGGGGCTGGGGACCGGCGGGGTGATGAAGACCACCGACAACGGCGCCACCTGGTCCGGCATCTTCGAGCACGAGAAGGTGGCGTCCATCGGCGACATCGCCGTCTCCCCCTCCGATCCCAAGGTGGTGTGGGTCGGCACCGGCGAGGCGAACGACCGCAACAGCGTGAGCTGGGGCGCCGGCGTCTACCGCTCGACGGACGGCGGGGAGAAGTGGCAGCCGGCCGGCCTGGCGGGAACGCGGATGATCGCCCGCGTCGTGGTCCACCCCACCGATCCGCGCACCGCGTGGGTGGCCGCCACCGGCGACGTGTGGAGCGCCAGCGACCGCGGGTGCTACCGGACGACGGACGCGGGCGCGACGTGGCGGAAGACGCTCTCCGCCCCCGCGCCGTACGACACGCGCGTCGGCTGCGGCGACATCGCCATCGACCCCAAGAACCCCAACGTGCTCTACGCGGCGCTGTACGCGCGGCGGCGCACGCCGTGGTCGTTCGCCGCGGGGCCGGACGCCACCGACGGGCGCGACTTGGGCGGCATCTTCAAGTCCACCGACGGCGGCGTCACCTGGCGCAAGCTGAGCGCGGGGCTCCCCACGGGAACGGGGCGGATCGGGCTCTCCGTCTACGCGAAGGACCCGCGCATCGTCTACGCCGTCGTGCAGAGCGACGCGGGCGGGACCAGCAACATCGACGACGTGCACAGCAAGGCTGGGGGCGTCTTCCGCTCCGACGACGCGGGCGAGCACTGGACGCGGATGAGCAACCTGAACCCCCGTCCCTTCTACTTCTCCCAGATTCGCGTCGACCCGGAGAACGACAGGAAGGTCTACGTGCTCGGCTTCATGCTGCACGTCTCCGAGGACGGCGGGCGGACGTGGCGCGAGGACCGGTTCAAGAACGTGCACAGCGACAACCACGCGCTGGCCATCGACCCCCGCAACACGAAGCGGCTGCTGCTGGGCACCGACGGCGGCATCTACCAGAGCTACAACGCGGGCGAGGGGTGGGACTTCATGAACCGCTTCGCCGCGGGCGAGTTCTACCGCATCCAGGTGGACAGCGGCCGGCCGTACCGCATCTGCGGCGGGCTGCAGGACAACCTGAACTGGGTGGGCCCCAGCGCCACCCTGAGCAAGGAGGGGATCGCCAACAGCGACTGGACCAACGTGCAGGGCGGCGACGGCTTCTACTGCTTCTTCGACGCGCAGAACCCGCAGATCGTGTTCGCCGAGAGCCAGCAGGGGTACGTCCACCGCTTCGACCTGCGCAGCGGCGCGCTGAAGGACCTGCGCCCCGAGCCGGCCGAGGGGCAGATGGGCTTCCGCTTCCACTGGGACTCGCCGCTCATCCAGAGCCGCCACACGCCCGGCGTGGCCTACCTCGCCGGCAACCGCGTCTTCCGCCTGACCGACCAGGGCGAGAGCTGGCGCGCCATCTCGCCCGACCTTTCCGCGCAGATCCTCGACCGCATCCAGACCACCGGGAGCGGCGCCGAGAGCTACGGCGTGGTCTACACCCTGGCCGAGAGCCCGCTGCGCCGCGGCGTGCTGTGGGCGGGGACGGACGACGGGAAGCTGTGGATGACGGAGGACGAGGGCGGCCACTGGACCGACCTCACCCGCAATCTTCCAGCGGCCGTGCGCGGGGAGTGGATCAGCCGCGTGGAGGCGGGGCACTTCGACGCGCGAGTGGCCTATCTCGCCGTCGACGCGCACCGCAGCGGCAAGTTCGCGCCGTTCGCCTACCGCACCACGGACGGCGGGCGCACCTGGGAGAGCATCGCCGGGAACCTGCCTGCGGACGGGCCGGTGAAGGTGATCCGCGAGGACGTGAACAACCCCAACCTCCTTTTCGCGGGGACGGAGTTCGGGCTCTGGAGCTCGCTGGACCGGGGGCGGACGTGGCGGAAGATCGGCGACCTGCCGACCGTGGCGGTAGACGACATCCTCATCCACCCGCGCGACCTGGACCTGATCGCCGCCACGCACGGCCGCTCGCTGTACATCATCGACGACATCCGTGGGCTGGAGATGCTGGGCGACACCCTGCGCGGGCGCGATGCGGTGCTCTTTCCCATCCGCCCGGCGCGTGCGTTCGAGGAGTTCCCGGGGTGGGCGGACAGCGGCGGCAACGGCGTGTTCCGCGGCGCCAACCCGCCCGCCGGCGCGCTCATCACCTACTACATTCGCCGCCTGACTGGCGACGAGGTGAAGATCGCGATCACCGACGCGGCGGGGGCCACGGTGGCCAACATCACCGCGCCGGGCGTCCCCGGCCTCAACCGCATCAGCTGGGACCTGAAGATGAGCAAGGACCTGCTGAACGAATATGGCGGCGAGGGCCAGAAGTTCGTCCGCGCCGGCGACTACACCGTCACCCTCACCTACGGCAGCGCCAGGGAAACGCAGAAGGTGCACGTCGACGTGCTGCCGGGGATCGAGACGCGGTAGGAAGGTCGCGGTGCATCGCCGGTGATCGCTGAAAAAATCGCGCAGGACGCATTGATCACGCGTCCTGCGCGTCCTCTTTTAACTGCGGCGCCTGCGGCCGGAAGGCACTCCTGTCAGGCGCTTCGCCGCAACTCCGAAATCGGCTCCAGTGCCCGCCTGGCGGCTTCGATCTCCGCCCCGATCGCTGCCGGTGGGACCCGCGACTCGATGATGACGGGAACCGACGCGGGGACGAGCCGCGCAACGTACCGGAAGGCCGTAGCCGCATACCGCGAGATCCGCTCGTGCGTGCTGCGCGACGACACCTCGCTGATGTGGATCTGGGCGATGCGGTTCCCGAAGCGCGTGAGAATGCGGTATGCCTCCACCATGGTGCCGTCGACCTGGCGCGCATGCGCGATGTCGAAGCAGAGCCGGGCGTCCGGAACGCTCTCGAAAATGACATCCAGCTCGGCCGCGGTGCGGCCGACCGGCTTCCGCTTGTCCATGTTCTCGATCAGCAGGAGCGGGCCGAACTCACGCCAGGCATGCAGATCGTGGGCGGTATCGGGATGCAGCACGACAGGCCAACCCCGAGCGGTGAGCGTGCGCAGCTGCGCAATGACGGCAGGCTCCTCGGTGGCCGAGAAACGGGACGGCGCATGCACCGAGACGTAGCGATACCGGCCCAGGCCGAGCGACGGAACCGCACGCACCAGCACGGGCAGCTCTTCCATTCGCAATGCGGACAGCTCCACTGCTGTAAGCGGATACTCCTCCATCCAGCGTAGAGCGGATGCAAAGTCGCTGAGCGCCAGCGCGCCGGTCGAAAAGCCGACAGGAGCGTCCATGCTAGAACACTCCGTAGGTGCGCGTGAGCTTGTGGAACGCTCCCTGGTCATCCGGGAGAAAGAGATCGTTCAGCGCGTCCTGGAAGTCGTGCCCCAGCCGCCTCGCCTCCTCGAAGAGGCCGTTGCCGGGCGCGTCGGCCAAATCCATTGCAGCAAGGCTGCCGCGAGCGTCGGAATCGAGAATCGCCAGGAACCGGTCATAGCTGCCGAAAAGCCGCCTCGCCGGCTCGTGGAGGCCGAACCGGTTCATCGCCCAGGCGAGGATGTCGAGCGGCGACTGCACGAGGAATGATTGCATCTCGTCCACGGCGATCCGCGCCCGCTCATCGAGCGGCAGATCGTCGAAGCCGGGGTACATCTCGCGCAGAAAGGAACAGCGGAAGCAGGCCACCAGCCCGGCAGCATAGGTGAGCTTGCGCGACAGGCGAAGCTTGACCGTCTTCAGCGCCCACTCTTCACCCTGGCGTTGCCGGCGCTTGTACGCGAAATCGACCGCCACGGTGCGCCAGTACCGCGCGATGTCGTTCTGGAGAAAGCGGGGTACGTACAGCTGCTCCCCGGAGTGGCGCCACCCCAGGTCCTCCGCGATGTACCGCTCCAGCAGCGCGCGGATGACCCGGGTATACGCCTCGCTTCGGCCGATGGGAACGGATTCCAGCAGGAGCAGGATTCGCTGGGTGAGATTGCGGTTGGAGTCTTCGCCCCCGCCGATCAGGTTCACGAGCTCGTGGCTGAAGGCCATGCCGCCGAACGTCGCCTCGCGCCCCGGGCCGCGGAACCGCTCCCCGACCCACGCTGCGATGTCCTCGGCCGCAGTGGTCTGCTCGGGATAGGTCTGTCCGTCGATGAGCAGCGTCCAGTCCAGATCACTGCGGGAGGTATATTCGCCACGAGCGAGCGAGCCGAATACGACCACGCTGGCATCGTCGCTGGTAAAATCGGAAAGACCTTCCTGAAGCTCCTGCAGCTTCTGGCGCGACGCCGATCGGGCGGCCTCGATCGCAGGCCACCGGACTCCCAGCTCTTCGCCGAGCCGCTGGAGTTCGCTCACCCGGTCATCCTTTCAGCAGGTGCTCACGGTCGTATCGCGGATCGAATCGTGAGAATCTATCATCGTCCTGGCGCATCTCCAAAGAGCGCCCGGCACGATTGCCGCGCGTCTGCTACCCTTTCGCCGGAACCTCGCGCGGTGTGCGGGGTCCATCACGGCTCACGGTTGGAGCGCGGCCGGCGCCTGTCGACAAGCGGGCGCCGGTTCGCTAGCTTCCATCCGTTTTTCCCACAACGACCTATCCCCCGCAGGGCCGCTTCATGACCCAGGCCACGAAGACCGAGCGCGTGCGTACCGCCGCGCCCGAGACCCCCGCCGTAGAGGCGGGGCCGCAGCGCCCGCCGTACCTGCTGGCGCTGGTGGCGGCGCTCGCCGTGTTCGCGCTGTACGCGTTCACGCTGGCGCCCACCACCGCCTTCTGGGACACCAGCGAGTACATCGCGACCAGCCACATCCTGGGCATTCCGCACCCGCCCGGGAACCCGCTGTTCGTCCTGCTCTCGCGCGCCTGGGACATCCTGCTCACGCCCACGGGGCTGCCCACGGCTGTGCGGATCAACCTGTTCAGCGCGCTGATGAGCGCGGGGACCACGTTCTTCTGGTACCTGCTGGTGCACCGCATCCTGGGCTTCTTCGACAGCCGCGAGACGGTGCGCCGGGTGGGCGCGGCGGTGTCGGTGCTGGTGGCGGCCACGGCGTACACGGTGTGGAACCAGAGCAACGTGAACGAGAAGGTCTACACCGTCAGCATGTTCACCATCGCCGCCATGAGCTGGCTGGCGTTCCTCTGGCGCGACCACGTGGAGGAGCACCGCGGCGTGCGCGGCCCCAGCCGCTTCCACGACGATAACGTGCTGGTGCTGCTGGTGTTCATGCTGGCGCTCTCCGTCGGCAACCATCTGATGGCGTTCCTGGCCGCTCCGGCGCTGGTGCTGTTCATCTTCGTCATCCGCCCGCGGGCGCTGGCCAACTGGCGCCTGTACGCCTTCGCGGCGGTGTTCGGCTTCCTGGGGCTGTCGGTGCACTTCTTCCTGTCCATCCGGGCGGGGCTGCACCCCATCATCAACGAGGCCAACCCCAGCTGCCCGTCGATGGGCTCGGCCTTCCTGGCCATCCTGGGCTTCGGCAACATCAAGTTCCCCGGCGCCTGCGAGAACCTGTACGCGGCGCTGGCGCGCGAGCAGTACGCCAAGCCCAGCATCGTCTTCCGCCAGGCGCCGTTCTGGGCGCAGATGGCCAACTACTTCCAGTACTTCGACTGGCAGTGGGCGCGCTCGCTGTCGGGAACCAATGGGTACCTGGGCGGCGGCCGCATCTCCATCACCCTGCTGTTCACGGCGCTGGGCGGGTACGGCGCGTTCCACCACTTCAAGCGCGACCGGAAGAGCTTCCTGTACATGGGGCTGCTCTTCTTCACGCTGTCGGTGGGGCTGACCATCTACATGAACTTCAAGTACGGCTTCGCGCAGGTGCAGCACCTGGGGCTCAGCGCCGAGCTGTCGGAGGTGCGCGAGCGCGACTACTTCTTCCTGGTCTCGTTCTCCCTGTGGGGGCTGTGGGTGGGGATCGGGCTGACGCAGCTGTGGCTGGAGCTGGCCGAGGCGATGGGCGGCGGCAACCGCAAGCTGGTTCCCGCGGCGGCCATCTTCGCGCTGGCCTTCGTGCCCATGGCGCTGAACTGGAGCTACGCCAGCCGCCGCGGCGACTACGCGGCGCGCGACCTTGCGTACAACCTGCTGCAGTCGGTGGAGCCGTACGGGGTGCTGTTCACCAACGGCGACAACGACACCTTTCCGCTCTGGTACGCGCAGGAGGTGGAGGGGGTGCGCCGCGACGTGACGGTGATCGTGCTGAGCTACCTGAACACCGACTGGTACCCCAAGCAGCTGCGCGACCTGACCAGCCCGTGCAACGGGCGGAACCCGGCCAGCGACCCCACGCGCATCATCTGCCAGCGCGCGTACGACCCGGCCACCTCGCCGCGCTTCTACAACGGAACGCGGGCGCCCACGCGCCCCATCCTGGCGCTCAGCGACGCGCAGATCCTGGGAACGGCGCAGACGCCGGCCATCCAGGTGGCCGACACCAGCACCTACTTCCGCGCGCGCAACATCGAGGTGAAGCTGCCGCAGGGCGCGTACGTGGAGCCCAAGGAGCGCTTCGTCCTGGAGATCATCCGCAACGCCTGGGGCGACCGGCCGATCTTCTTCGCCAGCACCACCAACGAGCAGTACGACCTGGGGCTGGCGCCGTACGTGGCGCGGCAGGGGCTGGCGTTCAAGCTGGTGACGCCCGAGGAGTCGCGCGCGCTGCAGCCCATGCCCACGGGGCGCGACTTCAACCCGGTGCTGGGCGCGTACTACGACATCCGGCAGGGGCAGCAGCTGCTGGACAACGTCTTCCAGTTCCACGGCCTGGCCGACAAGCCGCACTGGGCCGACGACGCCACGCGCAACATCCCCACGCACTACTTCTACGCGTACGAGGCGCTGGCCAGCGCGCAGGACCTGAGCGGCAACCGCGCCGCGGCGCAGAAGTACGACACCGAAGGCCGCAAGTTCGAGGCGCTCGCCCGCCGCTGACGGATTCGATCGATCGGGATGACGAAGGGCCTCCTCCGGTTCGCCGGGGGAGGCCTTCGCTCATCTTGGGATGCTGAGTCGGTACGCAACCGGTCTTGTCGACTTTCATCGTCGCTCGACCGCTACATCGTTGATCTCACGCGGAGACGCGGAGGATTCGTCACGGCACGGAGTTCTCCGCGTCTCCGCATCTCCGCGTGAGAAATCACCGTTGGGGAGACGCGGAGATCGAGGAGATCGCGCTGAGTTCACTGGGTAGTGAGGATCGCTTCCGCCAATCGACAAAACTTCTGGCTACTTACTTAGCGACAACCGGCGCCCCGCTTGTCGAAAGGCGCCCGCAGGTTCCTGCGAAGGGGTAGCAGGCGAGAACGGGCAGGATGCACGCGACATCCCGCCCGTCGTCGAGGTCATGGATTCAGACAGGCCCGCGGAGCTCGCCCTGCCATGAGCCGGCCCGCGAGTCATGCCGCGGGCTTCCTGCGCGAGGCCGCTTCGGGAACGTGTACGTCGGGAGCAGGGACGAGGCGGTCGCCGAACTGCTGCTGGAACTCCATGTAGTACTCGCACAGCCTGGCGAAGTCGTAATCGAACCGGGATGCGATCCGCTCACGAGTCGCCCAGATCTCCTCGAGTACCGGGTCATTCAGCACTTCGTCCTTCATGACAGCCTCTCCAGCAGCTCCAGCGGAGTGAGGATGTGCGGCACGTGCAGGCCGAGCATCCCGTTGATCTTTGAAATGTGATGGAATTTAAGGGCGTTCGCCAGATGACGCGTATCCCAGCTCACCAGGTAATCGCACAGGTGGACCGAAGCGAGCGCGAGGTGCAGCGCATCCGCTCCGCTTCTGGGCATGAGCCGATGGCGCAGATACACCTCGGCCACGGCCTGCACGCCACTGGAGAGGGCGAGAACAGGGAGGGGCCGAACCAGCGCCATCCATTCCTCATGCCGCGACTCGGGGCCGTCCAGAAGCTCGGTCAATACAGGAGGCCCGGTAACGAGCTCGAAGCGCTCCAGCGCGATCTCCCACCAGGGGCGCGTCCACTGCCTCCGTGCCACGATCGTCGGCGACTTCCGCTGATCGAAGTAGAAGCTCGGGATCGTCGTCTCGACGTAGACTCGGGGCCTGTGCATCAAATCAATCTAGGCACTTCAGTGACACAGATCAACAGAGTGCACACGCGGCGCAAAACGGGCGGGGTGCTGTGGAGCACCCCGCTCGTTCATCATCCAGTCGCTCGTCCGTGACCGATTGGGAGCTACCCGCGGTTTCGGCGGAACCGGAATCACACCCCGCCGGACTTGAGCAGCCCGGTGTCGAGCGCCAGCCGGACCAGCTCGGAGCGGTGGCTGAGGCCGAGCTTCTGCATCAGGCGGGCGCGGTAGGTGTCCACCGTCTTGGGCGAGAGGAAGAGCTTCTTCCCGATCTCGCCGCTGCTGTAGCCCTCGGCGGTCAGGCCCAGCACCTCGCGCTCGCGCTCGCTCAGCTTCTCCAGCGGCCCGTTCCCGTCCTTCTGCTCGGCCAGCTTGTACTGGCGCAGCAGCAGCTTGGTGGCGGTGGGGTACAGGAACACCTCGTCGCGCGCCACGGTCTGGATGGCGCGGATCAGGTCGTCGTCCGCGCTGGTCTTGCGCACGAACCCGCTTCCGCCGGCCTCCAGGACGGGAAGGAGGAACTCCTCCTCGGCCTGGCTGGTCAGCACCAGCACCTTCGCGTCCAGCCCCAGCTCGCCGATCTTCCGCGTGGCCTCCAGGCCGCCCATCCCCGGCATGGCCAGGTCCATCACCACCACGTCGGGGCGCAGCAGGCGCGTCTTCTCGATGCCCTCCTCGCCGGTGGAGGCCTGCCCCACCACCTCCAGGTCGGGCTCCAGCTGCAGCAGCGCGTCCAGCCCGCTGCGCAGCACCGGGTGGTCGTCCACCAGCAGGATGCGGATCTTCTTCTCGGCCATGAGAGGTTTTCCTGAAGCGGTTGGGGATGATGAAGATCGGGTGCGTCAGCCGCCCGACGCGCCGCCCGCCACGCCGGGCACGGCCTCGCGCCCGGTGACGTCCTGCACGGCGATGCGGAAGATGACGGTGCGGAAGGCCACGGGGTCGTCGGCCGACAGCGTCTCGGGAACCAGGGCGCGCAGCAGCTCCACGCCGCGGCGCCATTCCTCGGCCTCCCACTCCGCCCCTTCGGCGGGGATGGTGTAGAAGCCGCCGTGCACCACCACGCTGCGCCAGCGGAAGATCTCCTCCACCTCGTCGACCTCGAAGGCCACCGGCCACCAGGTGTAGCCCACGGAGTCCATCTTGGTGCCGTGGCTGGTGCGCCCGTAGATCCACCCCTCGTGGAAGACGTAGTGCAGCGGCTCGATGTCGACGTGGTTCTGCGACGCGTACGCCAGCCGGCCCACGTGGTTGCGGGCCAGGATCTGCTCGCACTCGGCGCGGTCCAGGGCGCGGATCACGGGCTGCATGGGGCTCATTCCATCCTCCTCTTCCCCGTCGGTGATCACGGCCGTTACCGGGCCGCCGCGGTGCTCCACGAGCTGCGTCCTGAGATTACCCGCTCCGCCACCGCGCGTCAGTCGGGGAAACCGGCGGCGGGATGCGTAATTTACCCTACACGGAAGCACGACTTCGGCTAACCGATAGAGACGTCATCCTGAGGCCGGCCACGCCGGAACCCGAGTCGGCGCAAGCGCTTGCAGGCCGAAGGATCTATCGCCGGCTCCGCACGTCAGCTGAGGAATCGCGGCGACGTTCCCGATCGATCCTCAGAACGACGGCATGGCGGAATCGGCGTGAATCTCCGGCTCACGTGCTCGGCGAGTATGGATCCTTCGGCCTGCAACCATCTGCGCGGGAAGAGTTTGCGGTGTGGCCGGCCTCAGGATGACGTCTCTTTCGCGCGTCGCATCGTCGTCGTGCTCGAGCGCCGCCAAGTGAATCGCGACCAGATCACGCCACCAATCCGGTGATTCCGCCCGGAATCACTCCGCCGCCACCGCGGCGGCGCGCACGCGCAGCAGCTTCATCACCTGCCCGACGACGGCGGGGGCAACGGAGAACGGGAGGATCAGCAGCCAGTCGCGCAGATCCGGGACGGCGACGCGGAGGATGGAGGGGATCGGCTGCAGGTACGCGGCGGCGAGCTGCAGGACGATGACGCCCAGGACCGCCGCGAGCGCCCAGCGGTTGCGGGTGATGGCCTCGCGGCTGAGGACGGGCGCGGTGCTGCGCGCGTTGCCCAGGTGGAAGACCTGCGCCAGCGACAGCGTCTGGAACGCCACCGTGCGCGCGTGCTCCAGCGGCACCGTACGCAGGGCGATGAGGTACGCCGCCAGCGCGCAGGCGGTGATCATCAGCCCGTACAGCGCGATCCTTCCGAGAAACGCGCGCGACAGGATGGCGGCGCGCGGATCGTGCGGCGGGTGGCGCATCACGTCCCCGTCCGCCGGCTCCATCGCCAGCGCCAGCGCGGGGAAGGTGTCGGTGACCAGGTTCATCCACAGGATGGGGAGCGGCCCCAGTGGCGCCGGGAGCCCCGCCAGCCCGCAGAGGAGGAGCACCAGCACCTCGGCCACGTTGCAGCTGAACAGGTAGAAGACGAAGCGGCGGATGTTGGCGTACACCACGCGCCCCTCTTCGACCGCGGCGGCCACGGTGGCGAAGCGGTCGTCCTGCAGCACCACGCTGGCCGCCTCCTTGGCCACGTCGGTCCCCCGGATCCCCATGGCCACGCCCACGTCCGCGCGGCGCAGCGCCGCGGCGTCGTTCACGCCGTCGCCCAGCATGGCCACGATCTCGCCGGCCTGCCGGTACCCCTCCACCAGCCGCAGCTTGTCCTCGGGGCTCACGCGGCTGAACGCGCCGGCCTGGCGCACGCACTCCAGCCACTCGTCGCCCTCCAGCGCGCTGAGCGCCGCGCCGTCGAACACCTGCTCGCCGCCCGCCACGATCCCCAGCTCGCGCCCCACCGCCTCGGCCGTGGCGCGCTGGTCGCCGGTGATCATCACCGTGCGGATCCCCGCGTCGCGGAGGGTGCGGATGGTCTCGGGGACGCCCTCGGCGGGCGGGTCCATCATCCCCGCGAAGCCCAGGAAGACCAGGTCGCGCAGCGCGTCGGGCCCGGCCGATTCGGCGCCCTCCTTCCACGCCATCGCCAGCACGCGCAGGCCGTGCGAGGCCATCTCCTCGTTCTCCGCCCGCAGCGCGCGCCGCTCGTCTGATTCCAGCGGACGCTCCCCGTCGGAGAACAGCGTGCGAGTGCAGCGCTCCAGCAGGCGGCCGGGCGCGCCCTTCACCGCGGCGAAGACGGAGCCGTCGGCGCGGCGGTGGAAAGTGGCCATCAGCATCCGCTCGCTGGAGAAGGGAACCTCGCCCACCTCCGGCGTCTCGGCCAGCAGCTCGTGGCGCTCGATCCCCGCCTTCGCGGCGGCGGCCAGGAGCGCGCCCTCGGTGGGGTCGCCGCGGACGGCCCATGCCCCTTCGACTTCGAGCAATTCCGCGTTGTTGGCCAGGACGGCGGCCGTGAGGAGGCGGCGGAGGACAGGGTCGGCGGAACTTTCGGCAGATGAATCGCCCTCCATCACCCCGCCCTCGGGCGCGTAGCCCACGCCGGTGACGGTCCAGCGGCGGCCGGGGGCGCGCAGCTCGGTGACGGTCATCTCGCCGCGGGTGAGCGTCCCCGTCTTGTCGGTGCAGACGATGGTGGCGGAGCCGAGCGATTCGACCACGGGCAGGCGGCGGATCAGCGCGTGCCGCCTGGCCATCCGCCGGACGCCGACGGCGAGCGCGATGGTGGCCACGGCGGGAAGCCCCTCGGGGACGGCGGCGATGGCGAGGGCGATGCCGGTTTCCAGCGTCTCCGCCAGCGCGACCCCTTGCAGCCACCCGAGGAACGCCACCGCGGCCGCCGCGGCGAGCGCGACCCAGACCAGGCGTCGGCCGAGATCGTCCAGGCGGCGCTCCAGCGGGGTGGGCTCGTCCGCCACGCCGGCCACCAGCGTGCCGATCTTCCCCACCTCGGTGCCCATTCCCGTGGCGTAGACCACGGCGCGGCCCGTGCCCGTGGCGGCGAAGGTGGAGCGGAAGACCAGGTTGGTGCGCTCGGCCAGCGACGTGGGCGCGGGGAGCGCCTCGCCGGAGCGCTTGTGGACGGGGAGGGACTCGCCGGTGAGCGCGGATTCGCGGGTGACCAGCTCGCGCGCGTCCAGCAGGTAGGCGTCGGCGGGGACCATGGCCCCCGCCTCCAGCGCCAGCACGTCGCCGGGAACCACCTCGCGCGCGTCGATCTCGCGGCGGCGGCCGTCGCGGACCACGACTGCGCGGGGGACTTCGAGGGAGAGGAGCGCCTCCATCGCGCGGTTGGCGCGCAGCTCCATCACGAAGCCGAGCAGCGCGTTGAGGATCAGGACGACGGCGATGGCCGCGGCTTCCGCGCGGTCGCCCATCAGCAGCGCGACCGCCGCCGCGGCGATGAGGAGCCAGACGACCACGCCGCGCAGCTGGGCGAGCAGGATGCGCCACGCGGAGACGGCGGGCGTGGTCTGGAGTGCGTTGGGGCCGTGGCGGGAAAGCCGCGCCTCCGCCTCGGCCGCGGAGAGCCCGTCGCGGCCGGTGCGGAGGCGTTCGAGCGCCTGGTCGGGCGCCAGCGCGTGCCAGGCGGCGGCGGGCTCCGCTTTCGGGCGAGGCCCGGGCATCAGCCGCCGCCCCGGGCGGATGCGGATAGCGCACGATCCCGCGGTCGGCGCGGTCTCCCCACAGCACCTCCTCGCACGCCCTGGATGGGGCGCGCCGCCTCCACCTCGCGGTTCATCCCCCGGCAGCGCCGTAGCACAATCGACCAGGAGGCCGTCGGGCGCAAGGACGCGGAGGCCGCCGCCTCGATCGGAAGGCGGCTGAAGCCGCGGCAACAACCACGGAAAGCCTCGCAAACTGCGCGAGGCTTCAACCGCGACAACGGGGGGAGGACGGAAACGGGCCCGCGGACAAATCCGCGGGCCCGGCCTCGGCGCGCGCAGGTGTGATCCCGATGCGATCACGCACTCACGCACTCACGCACTTTCGCACTTTCGCACTCACTTCACCACCAGCGCCGTCACCATCCCGAACATCCCCATCGGCCCCTCGGCGTGCGGGAGGATGTGGCAGTGGAGCGCCCAGGTGCCGGGGTTGTTGCAGTCGATCATCACGTCCCAGCGCTCGCCGGGGGCGATGTTCAGCGTGTCGCACTTCCAGGGCTGCGGCTGCGCGTAGCCGTCCTTGTGCGTCACCGTCATCGGCATCCCGTGCAGGTGCATGGGGTGGATCATCATCCCCTCGTTCATGAAGCGGATGCGCACCTTCTGCCCCAGGCTGGCCACGATCGGCTCGGTGGCCGGGAAGCCCTTGCCGTTCAGCGTGTAGCCGTGCGGGCCGTCGTTCAGGATCATCACGTGGTCCACGTCGGCCCTGCGCGTCTCGCCGCCCCTGGGCTCCACGATGAAGGCGCCCAGCAGCCCCATCGGCACCTGCCTGGACGAGTTGAGGTGCGAGTGGTACATGTGCGAGCCCGGGTTGGGCACGGTGAACTCGTACACGAACTTCCCGCCCGGCTTCACCGGCGGCTGGGTGATGAAGGGCACGCCGTCCATGGAGATGGGGACCGCCAGGCCGTGGAAGTGGATGGCGCTGCTCTCGTCCAGGTTGTTGGTGAAGTTCACGCGCACCCGGTCGCCCTCCTTCACGCGGATCTGCGGGCCCGGCACCTGGCCGTTGTACGCCCACGCCTCCACCGTCTGCCCCGGCGCCACCTCCCACATGGTCTTCGCGGCGGTGATGTCGAACACCTTCACGCCGTTCTCCATGCGCGGCGCGAAGGGCTGGTTCCCCTTCCCCTTCGTCGCCGCGGGGAAGCTCTTGATCCCCGCCTCGTGGTGGCGGTCCATCTCGTCGGCCGCGGCGGCGGCGGTGGCCGGGCCCTTGGGGTTGGCCGCCATGGTGCCGCCGCTGTGGTCGCTGTCGGGGTGCACGGCGCCCGGCGGGGTGCCGGCGGGCTCGGTGCCGGCGCTCTTCGGCGCGCCGCGGCCGGCCTCGCCGGTGTTGCACGCGGCCAGCGCGCCGGCCACCGCCGGCACCGCCACCGCCACGGCGGCGCCGCGCAGGAAGTCGCGGCGCGACGGGCGGGCGGGCGCCCGGGTCTCGGTCTTGTCGAGAATGTCCGACATCGGTCTCTCCGTTCCGGTAGCTGAAAGGGGCCACGCCTTCCGATTCGCGCCGTGCGGCCCCGGTGGGTCGGTCGCTGATCGGCCACGAAGCTACCGGCCGCGTGGGGAGGGGTCTGTAGGACAGCGGCGGAACCTGCGGCGGGCCCGCCCCCGCGCGCCGGGCGGAAAGCGCCCCACGGCGGGGAGGGGCGATGTGGGGAGATGCCGGACGGACCCGCATCAGGGGAATGAAAAGACGCGGCGCGGCCATCCTCCCTGCCGCGCCGCGTTTCGCTCATCGCCCGAACCATCCCGGTGCCTCCCGCAGACTTCTTTTCGGCGGATCAGCCCGCCCCGGCGGCGGCGGGATCGCGCATGCGGGCCGGCTCGCGCGCGATGAAGGTGAGGCGCATCGTCGCGGTGGCGGCGGCGGCGCTCTCGCCCAGCCGCGCCGGGCGCGCGCGGTCGACGGGGTGGACGTGGACGGCGACGGGGATCCAGCGCGCCATCCACAGCTCGCACCCCGCGTCCCGCCCGTGGACCGCGACCTCCCGCCAGGTGATGCGGGGATGCGGATCGAGATGGATCACGGCGACGGCGCCCTTCCTCCGCGCCTCGCGGGCGGTGGAGACGGCGTCGGGGAGGATCTCGCGGATGATGCCTTCCACCGTGGCCCCGGCGAGCGCCGGGTCCGCCGCCTCGCCGATCTCCAGCCGCACGCGCGCGCCCGAGAGGCGGGCGTTCAGCGCGCGCGCGTCGCCGCCGGCGAGCCACGCCAGCGCGCCCAGGGCGCGGCCGAGCACGGGCGGAGGCTTCATCCCGGGCGGCGCGCGGAGTCCGCCGGGGCGGCGGGCGCGTGCTCGAAGGGGTCGGCGGGCGACGCGGCGGGCCCGGCGGGCGCGCCGCCGTTGGGGTTGCAGTCGATCCGCGTCCCCCGCCCGCCGTCGATCGCCACCCAGCACGACCACATCGCGTGGCGCGACACGGCCAGGTACCCGTCGCGCCCGCTCTTCGTCAGCGCGACGGTGACGCCGCGCCGCGCGCGGTGGGGGAGGTTCGCGGCGGTGGCGGGGAGCGCCGGATCCAGCGTGTCGGGGTAGCGGCCGAAGCGCGTCCGATGCTGCTCCATCTCCCCCTGCAGCTGGCGGAGCTCGCCCGCGGCCCGGTCGCGCGGGTTGGCGCAGGCGGCGGCGAGCAGCGCCAGCGCGGCGATCAGGGCGCGGCGCGGCCGCATCGTCATCCCCATCGGTATCCCCATTCGTCGGGCGGGAATCGCGGAGCCGGAAGGCGGCGCCGGGAACCATCGGCGCCGCCCTGGAATCTAAAGCGTGCGGCGGGCACAGCCAGAGCGGCGCGCGCCGGAACCGATCTTGCCGCGCAGCCTCCGCCACCCGGGCACGTGCCCGCCGATCGCCCCTGTGTAAACGCTGAACGAAACCGGAATGCCTGGACGGTACGACGCCACCCTGGTGGCGGTTTCCGTGCTGATCGCGATCTCCGCGTCGTACGCGGCGCTGGCGCTGGCGGCGCGCATCGGCGCGGCGCGCGGGCGCTTCCGCGCGGCGTGGCTGCTGGGCGGCAGCGTGGCCGTGGGGCTGGGGATCTGGTCCATGCACTTCGTGGGGATGCTGGCGCTCAGGCTGCACATGCCCGTGAGCTACGCCGTTCCCACCGTCCTTCTTTCCGCGCTGGTGCCCGTGCTGGCGTCGGCGCTCGCGCTGTACGTGGTCTCGTGCGAGCGCGTGTCCCTCGCCGCGCTGCTCGGTTCGACCCTGGTGATGGGGAACGCGCTGGCGGGAATGCACTTCCTGGGGATGGCGTCGCTGCGCGGACCCGCCCGCGTGGAGTACGCCAACGGGCTGGTGGGCGTCGCGGCGCTGCTGGCGATGGGGTCGGCGCTCGCGATCCACGTGCTGGGGCGGCACTTCCGCCACGAGGACGCCCCGCGCGGGCGGAGCTGGAAGCCGGCCGCGGCGGTGGGGATCGGCGCGGGGATCGCGGCCATGCACTACACCGCCATGGCGGCCGCGCGCTTCAGCCCCGCGCAACCCCGGGTGACGGTGGCGCCCGAGGCGGTGCTGCAGACGCCGGGGCTGGCGTGGGGGATCGCCGCGGCCACGCTCACCCTGCTGGGCACCATCGTCTTCGGCGCGCTGGTGGAGCGCCGCGCCCGCGCCCGCTCGGCCGAGACCGAGGCGCTGCGCCGCAGCGAGGACCGCTTCCGCTCGCTCGTCGTGGCCACCGCGCAGATCATCTGGACCACCAACGAGAAGGGCGAGTTCGCCGCCGAGCAGCCCGAGTGGGCGGCCTTCACCGGCGGGAGCTTCGACGAGTACCGCGGGTGGCGGTGGCTGGAGTGCGTGCATCCCGACGACCGCGAGCAGGCCGCCGCCACCTGGCGCGCCGCGCTGGAGAGCCGCACGCTGTACGAGACCGAGTACCGCCTGCAGCGCCACGACGGGCGGTGGCGCGACATGCAGGTGCGGGCGGTGCCCGTGCTGGAGCCCGGCGGCCGCGTGCGCGAGTGGGTGGGCGCCGAGACCGACATCACCGAGCGCCGCAAGGCCGACCGCGCGGCCCGGTTCCTCAGCGAGGCCAGCCGCGCGCTGGTGTCGTCGCTCGACTACCCGGCCACGCTGCGCGCGGTGGCCCGGCTGGCCGTGCCCGAGCTGGCGGACTGGTGCGCGGTGGACCTGCTGGCCGAGGGCGGCGGGGTGGAGCGGGTGGCGGTGGAGCACCCCGACCCCGCCAAGGTGGAGTTCGTGCACCGGCTGGAGGCGCTGTACCCGGCCGACCCGCTGGCCGAGCGCGGGCTTCCGCAGGTGATCCGCACCGGCCGGGCCGAGATGATGGCCGACATCCCCGAAGAGCTGATCACGGCCGCGGCGAAGGACCCCGAGCACCTGGCGCTGATCCGCGAGCTGGGGCTGCGCAGCTACATCGTGGTTCCCCTCATCGCCCGCGACCGCACCCTGGGCGCCATCACCCTGGTGCACGCCGAGAGCGGGCGCCGCTACGACGAGCAGGACCTGCGGCTGGCCGAGGAGCTGGCCCGCCGCGCCGCCGTGGCCATCGACAACGCGCGGCTCTTCCAGGAGACCGAGGACGCGCGCGCGCAGCTGGAGCAGCAGGCCGCCGAGCTGCAGGAGGCGCAGGCGGAGATGGAGATGGCGCACGACGAGCTGCAGCGCGCCAACGACGAGCTGCTGGCACGCACCGCCGAGGCCGAGCGCGCCCGCGCCGCGGCCGACGAGGCCAACGCCGCCAAGAGCTCGTTCCTGGCCACCATGAGCCACGAGCTGCGCACGCCGCTGAACGCCATCGCCGGGTACGCGCAGCTGCTGGAGATGGGGATCCACGGCGAGGTGAGCGACACCCAGCGCGAGTACCTGGAAAAGATCCGCCGCAACCAGACGCACCTGCTGGGGCTGATCAACGACGTGCTGAACTTCGCCAAGATCGAGGCGGGGCAGGTTCAGTACGAGATCGGCGACGTGCCGGTGGACGAGACGCTGGCCGCGGTGGAGGCGCTGATCGAGCCTCAGGTGCGCGCCCGCCGCCACCAGTACACCTACCGCCGCGGCAACCCGTCGGTGACCGCGCACGCCGACCGCGACCGGGTGGAGCAGGTCGTGCTCAACCTGCTCAGCAACGCGGTGAAGTTCACCAGCCCCGGCGGCCGCATCGTGCTGGAGTGGGAGGCGGAGCCCGCCGTGGTGCGCGTCCGCGTGCGCGACAGCGGCCGCGGCATCCCCCCCGAGAAGCTGCCGGCCATCTTCGAGCCCTTCGTGCAGGTGGATCCCACGCTCACGCGCAGCAGCGAGGGCACCGGGCTGGGGCTGGCCATCAGCCGCGACCTGGCCCGGGCGATGAAGGGCGACCTGACGGTGGACAGCCGCGAGGGCGAGGGTTCGGTCTTCACCCTCACCCTCCCCCGCGGGCCGGACCGCGCCGCCCCCGTCCCCGAGATCGAGGCCGAGGCGGGCGTGGCGTAGGCGGGCAGATCGGATGTGTTTCACACCTCGATCCCAATGACGTCATCCTGAGGCCGGCCACGCCGCAGGCAACGCTCACGCAGGTGCTTGCAGGCCGAAGGATCTATCGCCCGTCTCGCACGTCCGCCTCCCCAGCGCGTGGTCGCCAAGTGGGTTCAGGCACCGGCGCGTTCAGGAAGCGGACGTGCAGGACCGGCTATGGATCCTTCGGCCTGCAAAGTGTAGCGCGGACGCGGGTTGCGGTGTGGCCGGCCTCAGGATGACGTCTGTCTTTCTCCTTTATTTTCCTGCATTCCCGACTCAATCCATCTGACCTCACCCCTCGTCGTTCTCGTCCACTGCCTCGAAGTCCGTTTTCGTGCGGGGGATGCGCTCGCGGGTGGTGGTTTCGCGGGCGGTGTCGCCGCTCCCCCAGTGGCCGATGGTGGTCAGGCGGACGCCGGTGAGGTAGTTCTCGCTCACGCGGCGGCTGTCCGCCGCCTCCTGCGGGCGCGTGTAGAAGAACTCGTCGCGTCCGATCAGCACGAAGCGCCCGGTCGCCGGGTCGCGGCGGAAGCGGTGCGTAAGGTCCTGCACCTCGGTCATCCCGTAGTTCTGGTGCACGATCAGCACGCCGTTGCGGATGGTGAGCTCCAGGATGTACTGCGGCACCACCGGCACCAGCATCTTCGTCGCCACGCCTGCCCGGCGCAGGCGTCCGTTGGCGTCCGCCAGCAGGATCAGCAGCGCCTGCGCGTCCGGCGCGGCGGAGATGGTTCCCTGGCTGTACCAGCTCCCCGCGGGCACCAGGTGCAGCACGTGGTCGGCGCGGCCGTCGCCGTTCAGGTCGCCCGTGGCCTCGGCGGCCGCCTTCCAGCCGCCGGGCACGAAGTCGTGTGTCTGGCGCCCGGTGGCGGGCACGCGCGCCGCATCGAACGGCGGCGCATCCTGCGCGAGCGCGGGCGTGGCGGCGCCCGTCGCCCCGAGCGCGAGCGTCATCAGCAGACAGATGGCGGATCTGCGCATCTCATCTCCCTCTCAGGAAGTTCATCTTCATCCCCCCCTGAATCCCGTGATCGGCACGGCCACGGCCGGTCCCCGGCCGCCGAAGCGATAGTGTGGCATGCATCTGGCCCGTCGCGAAAGCCTTTTGTTTGTCCAACGGGGGATGCGAAGCGATGCGGGAGATGAGAAGCTGGATGGCCTTCGCCGTCGCCGCGGCGATGGTCGCGGGCGGCTGCTCGGACGCGGGGCACGCCAGCAGCGAGGGAGATGCGGGGCCGGCGCGCGCCCGCCCCGCCGCCGCCGCGAAGGCGCCCGCTCCGCCCCCTCCGCCGCCGATGACCGCCGCGGACACCGCCGCCGCGCGCGCCCGCATCGCCGCGCGGGGAGACTCGGTGCGGGCGGCGTTCGAGCGCGCGCGGCCGCTCACCGCGCGCGAGGTGGCCATGCTGCGGCAGGACGTGAACGCCGGGCAGATCGCCACCGCGCGCTCGCTCGGCATCCAGCCGTCGACCACCGCCGGCATCGAGCAGCTGGAGCGCGCCGGCCGCCTGGTCGCGCTGGGCGACAGCACCGTGGGATGGGTGCTGCGCGACATGGACCACTCCGTCCCTTTCGTCGTCCCCGACGCGCGGGCGATGCTGGACGAGCTGGGGCGCCGCTTCCAGGCGCGGCTCGCGCGGCTGGGGCTGCCGGCCTACCGGATGAAGGTGACCTCGGCGCTGCGCACCGACGAGTCGCAGGCCGAGCTGCGGAAGATCAACTCCTACGCCTCGCGCATCGTCAGCGCGCACGAGTTCGGCACCACCATCGACGTGTCGCACGAGCGCTTCGCCGTGCCCGCGGCGATCGGCGGGCGCGCGCCGGAGCTGGAGGCGGAGATGCTGGAGGAGGTGGGGAAGGCGCACGCGAAGGTGCTGCAGGCCGAGCTCGGCCGCGCGATCCTGGAGATGCGCGGCGAGCACGCGCTGCACGTGATGATGGAGAACATGCAGCCCGTCTACCACATGACCGTCGCGCGCCACTTCACGCGCTGACCAGACTCTGCGCGTGATCAGCTCCCGCTGAGTTTTTCACCAGTCTCTGTCCGCACGAACCTGCGTGCCCACTCGCGACCCAGGCTGACGTCGAAAATGCGGAGAAGATCGCGCACGAGAAGGAGGAACTCTTCCAAGTCTTCGCTCCGCACCCCAGAGCGTCTTCCATGAACGATCTCATTTCGCTGGCCGATTCGTTTCCGGCAGATCTGGATAATTTCCGCGGGGATTCGTAGCCGGCCTCCGTCCCAACTCTGGAGGAGCTCCAACTGCGGCAGGTAATCCGCCATCAGGGAGTGCACCGGTGGACTCGGCAGGTTTTCGACGAGCCAGGCTGCGTCGGGAACGACACTTCCGATCAGTTCCTTGATCCCGGTTTCCAGCGCCGCCACGCCCATCATCAGTGAGCTGCGAGAATTCTGCCCGCGTAGATTCCATGCTTCACGCCAGAGTTCGCTGCTGAGAGGTTCTCCCGAGGCGGGATCGCCGAGCAGAAGACCGACTTCGGCCGGAGCGGCATTCCCGAGAAAGTTGATGACCCCCATCGCCATCCGGAAGTTGGCGGGAACACGCTTCCACGCCACTTCATTCTCCGACCACTCCGGCCATGCCGCGCGAGCGTAAAACGGCGGAATCGCAAGATTCTCCCGCCACGCGATCACGCCAAGGACGTGCTGGACTGCGTTGGACAAGAGTTCATAAGACTGATTGAAGAACTCGCGCGCTGATGCCGGAAGGACATCCAGCGACAACAGATTGTTCCCGAGGTCGTCTCCAGGCGCCTTCTCCCGAAGCTCACCGTGCAAGGTTCCCGGGTCGATACCCTCGGGAAGGCGATTCCCGATCAAAGACGTTATACCGTATCTGGAGATTACCTGTGCATTTCCGCTCAAGACTAGGGAGACGTCATCCTGAGGCCGGCCACAGTGCAAGCTGAATCTGCACAGGTATTTGCAGGCCGAAGGATCTATA
>Ga0326721_10000081_pt1 | contig 66958 bp, 54 predicted proteins | sample SGPome_FD_203951 | JGI IMG/M metagenome (GOLD analysis project Ga0326721, IMG submission 203951) | Soil microbial communities from Southern Great Plains, Lamont, Oklahoma, United States - SGP_1_2016 | ecosystem: Engineered > Artificial ecosystem > Soil microcosm > Unclassified | place: USA...
GTCGCGATCCAGCGCACTTCTCTTTGGGGATTCATATCAGAAGCTGATGATCGCCTGCCGCGCGAATGCCGGCCTGCAGTCCCGCAGGGACTTCGTGCGGTTGTTGCCGCGAATTCATTCGCCTTCCCCGCCGGGGGAAGAACCCGCTACAGGAACTCGGGAGATGACACCGGCTCCCCCTCGGCGAAGCGCGAGGGGCGGAGCGAGCGCACGTCCAGCGTGGATGCGGCGCCGTCGAGGATGATCTCGGCCAGGAGATGGCCCAGCGCCGGCGAGTGCATCACCCCGTGCCCCGACGAGCCGTTGGCGAGAAAGAGGTTGTCCACCCCTGGCGCGCGCCCCAGCAGCACGTGCTTGTCGGGCGACATCTCGTACAGCCCGGCCCAGCAGGCGGCGCGGTCCACCGGCACCTCGCGCAGCGCGGGGAAGCGGCGGTGCGCGCGCCGCGTCACCTCCGGGAGCCACACCTCGTCGAACGCCGCGTCGTACGGCTCCGCCATCCGCGCCTCGTCCGGCCACAGCAGCAGCACGCGGCCGTCCCGCACGCGCGCGTGGAAGCCGTCATCCACGAAGATCGTCAGCGGCATGGTGTCCGGAAGCACCTCCGTCGCCACCGTCGCCGCCACCTGGCGCCGCAGCGGCGTCACCGGGATCTCCACCCCCGCCATCCGCGCGACTGCGCCCGCCCACGCCCCCGCCGCGTTCACCACCGCCCCCGCGGCCACGCCGCCGCCGCTCGTGCGCACGGTGGTGATCCGGTCGCCGTCCATGCCGAAGCCGGCGACCTCCACGCCATGGTCGAAGCGCACGCCGAGACGCCGGGCCGCCTCGGTGTAGCCGCGCAGCATCTCCAGCGGCCTGATGAACCCGTCGCACGTGCACCACGTCCCGCCCGCGATGCCGTCGATCGAGATGGCGGGGTTGATCTCCCGCGCCTCCTCCGCCGTGACCGCGCGCGGATCGCACGCGCCGGCCGCGTGCTGCACCGCCTGCGCGGCGACCAACGCATCGAGCGTCGCCGGCTCGTCCGCCAGGAAGAGGTAGCCGCACGGGCGATAGCCGGAGTCGACTCCCGTCTCGTCCGCGAAGCGCAGCAGCTTCTCCCGCGCCAGCAGCGACAGCCGCACGTTGACCTCCGATCCGAACTGGCAGCGGAATCCCCCCGTCGCCTTGCCCGTGCTCCCCAGCCCGGGCGCGGCCTCGCGCTCCAGCACCCGCACGCCCGTGCACCCGCGCGCGGCGAGGTGATACGCCACGCTCGCGCCGATCACCCCGCCGCCGATGATCACCACGTCCGCGGAAGCGGTCATATGCGAGTGAGTTGGAGAGGCAAGACGGAACGGACGAAGGAGATGCAATGAAGCGGCTCGGTGAGCCGGCGCGCAAGCCGGACGTCAGCCGCTCACTCGCCCAGGAACTCGCCGAGGGCGTGCAGGCCGTCGACGCGGTCGGCCAGCACCTTGGTGGCGGCGATGATCGGCACGGCCAGGAACGCGCCGGCCACACCCCACAGGAACCACCACACCATCACCGAGACCAGCACCGCCACCGGGTTCAGCTTCAGGCGGCGGCCGTACAGGATGGGGCTGACCAGGTTGTTCTGCAGCGTGGTCACGAGCAGGTACGCGCCCGGCGCCAGCAGCGCGTGCCCCGCCGAGTCGAATGTGGCCAGGCCGATCAGGGTCAGGAACAGCACCATCAGCGCGCCGCCCAAGTAGGGGATGAACTCCAGCAGCACCGTCATCATCCCCCACATCACCGGCGTGGGCATCCCGATCGCCCACATCGCCAGCCCCACCGCCGCGCCCTGCCCCAGGTTGATCAGCAGCGACACGACCAGGTAGCGCGAGACCACCGCCTCGGTCTCGCGCACCACCTCCACCGCGCGCTTCTTCTCGCGCACGTTCGGCAGCACGTTCACCAGCTTGCGCAGGAACAGGTCGTCCGACGCCAGCAGGAACCACACGAGCAGCACCACCTCCAGCAGCGCCGAAAGCACGCCCGCGGTGATGCCGAACACCTTGCTCGCGAAGCCGGGCACCGCCGGGCCGGGCGTCTGTCCCCCGTCCCGTCCCCCGCCCTTCGCACCGGCCTGGCCGCCGCCCATCGAGCCGGTCACGGATTCCATGCCGTGCGCCAGCGTGCGGAGTCTGGCCTCGGCCTTCTTCAGCGCCTGCGGCGTCTGCGTCGCGAACTTCTGCACCGGCGCGACCACCGCCGCCCCCGCGCCCACCAGCAGCGCCAGCGACGCGAGCACCACCAGCAGCGCGGCCAGCGCCGTCGGCACGCGCACCCGCTCCAGCAGGCGCACCACGGGCCGCAGCACCGCCATGAACACCACGGCCAGGGCAATGGGGATGAACACCTCGCGCCCGAAGTACAGCGCGAACGCCACCGCCACCGCGGCGACCGTTACCGCGGCCGCGGTGCGCACCGATCCGCCGCGGCCGTGCGGCTCGCCGGGCGAGGCGAAGCTTGCGGGCGTGCTCTCGCTCAACGGGGCGGCGTCCGGGCTCGGGTTGGGGGAGTGTCCAGCGTGGGTCGCGCCGCGGAAATGCAAGCTCGGGACCGGAGCGGACCCGGGATCGGAGGATGGAGATACGCGGCCCGCCGTGCGGAGACTCAGGACGTGCGACGGACGAAATCGATCACCACGCGCGCCAGCTCCTCGCCGCGGTCTTCCTGCAGGAAGTGCCCGGCGCCGCGGAGGGTGGCGTGCGGCTGCCCTGCCGCGCCCGGCACCCGCCGCTGGAACGGGCGCTCGGCGCCGCGGGTGATGCGCTCGTGCTCGCCGTACGCGGTCAGGAACGGCTTCTCCCAGCGCTCCAGCACCGCCCACGCGCGGAGGTTGGCCTCGCGCGCGGGGTCGTCCGGCCGCGTGGGCACCAGCGGGGGAAAGGCGCGCGCGCCGGCCTTGTAGCGCTCGCCCGGGAACGGCGCGTCGTACGCCTCCCGCACCTCGCGCGGCAGCCTGGTCCGCGACCCCGCCTGCACGATGCGGCTCACGGGGAGCCACGGCGTCCACCGCGCCCACGCCTGCCACGCGCGGAAGACCAGCGGCACGCGCCCGTCCCCCGTCGGCAGCGCGCCGTTGGCGACGACGATGCGCGCGAAGCGGTCCGGCATCTCCGCCGCCACCCGCAACCCGATCAGCGAGCCCCAGTCCTGGCACACCAGGGTGATCCCGTCCAGCCCCGCCGCCTCGACGAACCCGCGCATCCACGCCACGTGCCGCGCGTACGAGTAGGCGCGGACCTCCGCCGGCTTGTCCGAGCGCCCGAATCCCACCAGGTCCGGCGCGATGGCCCGAAAGCCGGCTTCCGCGATGGGCGGGATCATCTTGCGGTAGAGGTACGACCACGAGGGTTCGCCGTGCAGCATCAGCACCGGCGCCCCGTCGCGCGGCCCCTCGTCCACGAAGTGGATGCGCAGCCCGTCCACCGTCACGTAATTCGGGGCGAACGGGTAGCCGGGGAGATCGCGGAACCGCTCGTCCGGCGTGCGGAGGACGGTGGAGGACGCATCGGCCATCAAAGATCGCGACAGCAGGGGGATTCGAGTGGGTGTATGCGCGGAGATTACCGCAACAAGAACGCCCCCGCGGCTGCGGGGGCGTCCGGTCGTGCGAGAGGAATCGATCGAGGGCGATGCGTCAGGCCTCGGCGGCTTCCGCGTCCAGGTCCACCTGCTCGCGGCGCTCCACCTTCACCACGCCCTTGATCCGCTTCACCGCGCTGATCACACGGTTCAGGTGGGTGAGGTTCTCGACCTCGACCACGAACTCGCCCTTCATCCCGCGCTCGTCGGCCTTCATCTCCGCGCTCTGGATGTTGGTGTTGGTGCCCGAGATGGCGCTGGCCACCTCGGCCATCAGCCCGCGCCGGTCGGTGCCCTCCATCACCAGCCGCACGAAGAAGCGGTCGCTTCCGTCACCCTCCCACTGGATGTCCACCCGCCGCTCGGGGTGGTCGCGCAGCTGCAGGATGTTGGGGCAGTCGATGCGGTGGATGCTCACGCCGCGGCCGCGGGTGATGTAGCCGATCACCTTGTCGCCCGGCACCGGCTGGCAGCACTGGGAGTAGCGAACCATCAGGTTGCTCATCCCCTGGATCTTCACCGCCGGCGGCTCGCCGCGCACCCGCGACACCAGCCGCTCGAAGGCGGACGGCGCCTTCACCGGCTCGGCGGTCTCGGGCCACAGCTCGCGCATCACCGCGCCCGGGCCCAGGTCGCCGCGCCCCAGCGCCGCGAACAGGTGCGAGGCGTCGGGAAGGTTCAGCTTGCGCGCGGCGTCGTCGAAGCGCTCGTCGCTCACCTTCTCGCGGCGCGCCTTCTTGATCTCGCGCTCGATGAACTCACGCCCCAGCTCCACCGAGCTGCCGAACTCCTCGTCCTTGATCCACTGCCGGATCTTGTTGCGCGCCCGCGCCGTCTTCACGAAGGCCAGCCAGTCGCGCGAGGGCCGCTGGCGGGGATCGGTGAGGATCTCCACCGTGTCGCCATTGTGCAGCTCGCGGGTGATGGGGCTGATGCGGCCGTTCACCCGCGCGCCCACGCAGTGCACCCCCACCTCGGTGTGCACCGAGAAGGCGAAGTCGATGGGCGTGGCGGCCTTGGGCAGCTGCTTCACGTCGCCCATGGGGGTGAACACGAAGATCTCGTCCTGGAACAGGTCGATGCGGAGGAATTCCATGAACTCCTCCGGCTCCTTCGTCTCCTGCTGCCACTCCAGCACCTGGCGGAACCAGGTCAGCGTCTCGTCCACGTCGTCGGTGGCGCGCCCCTCCTTGTACTTCCAGTGCGCCGCGATGCCGTACTCGGCGGTGCGGTGCATCTCGCGCGTGCGGATCTGGATCTCGTACAGCCGCCCGCCGGGGCCGAAGATGGTCGTGTGCAGCGACCGGTACATGTTGCTCTTCGGCGTGGCGATGTAGTCGTGGAACCGCTCCGTCAGCGGCGTCCAGCGGTTGTGGATCACCCCCAGCGCGTGGTAGCAGTCGGTGACCGTCTCCACGATCACCCGCATGGCCATCAGGTCGTAGATCTCCTCGTAGCTCTTCTGCCGCCGCACCATCTTGCGGTAGATGGACCACAGGTGCTTGGGGCGTCCGGTGACCTCGGCGTCGATCCCCGCCTCGAGCAGCTCGGACTGCAGCGGCTCGCGCATGCGCTCCACCAGCTCCTCGCGCTCGCGCCGCTTCTCGCTGATCTTCTTGGCCAGGTCGCGGTAGGCGTCGGGCTCCAGGAACTTGAAGCACAGGTCCTCGAGCTCCCACTTGATGGTGGCCACGCCCAGCCGGTGCGCCAGCGGCGCGTAGATCTCGCGCGTTTCCAGCGCGATGCGGCGCCGCTTCTCCTCGGAGAGGTAGTCCAGCGTGCGCATGTTGTGCAGCCGGTCGGCCAGCTTCACCAAAATCACCCGGGCGTCCTGCGCCATCGAGAGCAGCAGCTTGCGGAAGTTCTCAACCTGCTGCTCGGTGCTGGTGCGGAACTGCACCTTGGCCAGCTTGGTCAGCCCGTCGACCACCGTGGCCACCTCGTCACCGAACGCCTCGCGCACGTCGTCGATGGTGGCGGGTGTGTCCTCGACCACGTCGTGGATCAGCGCGCTGGCGATGGTCACCGAGTCCAGGTGCAGGTCGCCCAGGATGGCGGCCACCTCCACGCAGTGGGTGACGTAGTCCTCGCCCGAGCGGCGCTTCTGCCCCGCGTGCGCCACGCTGCTGAACTCGTACGCGCGCGTCACCAGCTCCAGGTCCAGCCGGACGGCGTAGCTCTCGATGCTCGCGAACAGGTGCGGCGGGAGGATGGCGCGCGCGTGCTCCAGCGCGTCGCCTTCCAGCACGGCGGGGGCGGAGGTGGCCATCAGCGGCCCACCCGGCAACGGGGCGCCACAAGCGCCCGCCCATCCCGGGGGGACGGGCGGGGCCGGAACACGAGTGCGGAGATCGGCGGAAGCACGCTCATGCCTTCAATGTAAACACACGCGGAGCGCTGGTCACGTCCCCCGTGCGCCACCCGCAAGTTCCCGACCCGGTCCGGGGCACGATCTCCGCCTTCCTCGTCCCAGCGCCGCATTCCAACGGCGACCGGAACGCTCCGTCGCCGCTCGCCGCCGCGCACCGCGGCTACGCCGCCGCGAGCGCCCGGGGTGCCTCCGCCCCCTGGCGCAGCTGGCCGCGCTCGCCGAACGAGAAGTAGCGCCCCTCGCCGATGATCACGTGGTCCGAGACGGGCACGCCCAGCAGGTCGCCGGCCTGCACCAGCTCCCAGGTGATCAGGCGGTCGTCGGGCGAGGGCGCCGGCTCACCGCTGGGGTGGTTGTGCACCAGCACGATGGAGGCGGCGCCGTCGTGCAGCGCGTGGCGGAACACCTCGCGGGCGTGCACCAGCGAGGCGTCGAGGGTGCCGCGGCTGATGAAAACCTCGCGGAGGATCTCGTTCTGGACGTTCAGGACCAGGATGTGGAACTCTTCCTGGTCCATGTCGCGCATGCGGAAGCGGAAGCGCTCGTACACGTCGCGGGCGTCCTGCACGCGCACGCGCCCGGGGCGCGCCTCTTCGGCGGCGCGGCGCCCCAGCTCCAGCGCGGCCAGGATACGCCCGGCCTTGGCCTCGCCGATCCCGGCGACGCGGCCCGCCAGCACGCACAGCGGCGTGCTCATCAGGCGCCGCAGCGAATCGCCGCCGTCCTCGCCGTGGAAGGCGGCCAGGAGGTCGGTGGCCAGCTCCAGCGCGGTGCGCCCGGGCCGGCCATCGCGGGGCGGCTGCCCGGTTTCCACCAGCAGCGCCAGCAGCTCGCGGGTGGACAGCGCCCGCACTCCCAGCGCGCGCACCCGCTCGCGCGGACGGTCGTCGGCGGGCCACTGCTTGATCGTGAAGTGCATGATGAACCCCCGCAAAAGGTGAACGCCGAGCGCACACCGAACAAAATACGAAAGTGCTCTCCCCCTGTCCAGAACCTTCTCCCACTTCCCGCATGGCGAAGCGGGGCGGCGCGCCTCCCGGCACGCCGCCCCGCTGCTTTCCCCTGTCCCCTGCCGAACGTCAGCCCCGCCCGTGGCAGTTCTTGTACTTCTTCCCGCTCCCGCAGGGGCACGGGTCGTTGCGCCCCACCGCCGCCTGCGCGGCGGGCTTCGCGGCGCCGGCTTCCTCGCGGTTGGTGCGCAGCTGCCGCGCGGAGGGGGGAACCGCCGCGTACGGGTTGATCCCCAGCGACGAGCGCGGGCGCGGGGCCGGCGGCGCCTCGGGGGCGGGGGTCTCCTCGCCGCCGTAGCTGGCCTCCACCGGCTCGCCGGGCTGCCCGGGGCCGCCGTAGAAAAGCGGCGGCGGGGGCGGCGCCTGCTCGGGCGGCGCGATCTGCGCGCGGAAGGCGAAGCGCGCCACCGACAGGTACAGGTCGCGCATCAGCGACTCGAACATGTCGTACGCCTCGGCCTTGTACTCCACCAGCGGGTCCTTCTGCCCCCACCCGCGGAACCCGATCGACGCCTTCAGGTGGTCCAGGTCGTAGAGGTGGTCCTTCCACTTCTCGTCGATCGTGGACAGCACGATGAAGCGCAGCACCGCGTCGCCCGCCTCGCCGAACTGGTCGAGCTTGCGGTGGTAGGCCTCGTGCGCCAGCTCCTGCACGTAGTCGGCGACCTCCTGGCGGCTCTCGAAGTCGTCGCCTCCCTCGCCGTCGGGGCCGGGAAAGCGGTCGGCGGTGAGGAAGAAGTCCAGCGTCAGCCGCTGCCGCAGCCCCGCCAGGTCCCACTCCTCGGGGTGCGCGCCCTCGGTGTACTCGTCGACGATCGGCGGCAGCGACCGCTCGATCATCTCCCACACCTCGCCCTGCAGCTCGCCGCCGCCTTCCAGCGCGAAGGTGCGCAGGTCGTAGATCACCTCGCGCTGCTGGTTCATCACGTCGTCGTAGTCCAGCAGCCGCTTGCGCGCCTCGAAGTTCTGCATCTCCACCCGCTGCTGCGCGCCCGAGATCGAGTTGGTGATCCACGGGTGGGTGATGACCTCGCCCTCCTGCGCGCCCAGCCGGTCCATGATCCCGGCGATGCGGTCGGAGCCGAACAGGCGCATCAGGTCGTCTTCCAGCGACAGGAAGAACTCGCTGGCGCCCGGGTCGCCCTGGCGGCCCGCTCGGCCGCGCAGCTGCCGGTCGATGCGCCGGCTCTCATGCCGCTCGCTGCCGATGATGTGCAGCCCGCCCGACTCGACCAGGTAGTCGTCGGGCTTGGCCGACAGGTCCTCGCTCTGCTCCGGGTCCGGCAGGGTGCCCACCAGCTTCAGGTCCACCCCGCGCTCCTTCAGCCACGCCACCGTGCGCGGATCGGTAACGCCCGGCCCCAGCTTGATGTCGGTGCCGCGCCCGGCCATGTTCGTGGCGATGGTCACGGCCCCCGGCTGCCCGGCGCGCGCCACGATCTCGGCCTCGCGCTGGTGCTGCTTGGCGTTCAGCACCTCGTGCGGCACCCCGGCGCGCTTCAGCATCCGCGACAGCGTCTCGGAGACGTCGACCGACACCGTGCCGACCAGGACGGGGAGCTCCATGGCGTGCAGCCGCTGCGCCTCGGTGATGATGGCGTTCAGCTTCTCGCGCTTGGTCTTGTAGACCAGGTCGTGGCGGTCGTCGCGCTGGACGGGGCGGTTGGTGGGGATCACCATCACGTCCAGCCCGTAGATCTGGTGGAACTCGCCCTCCTCGGTCTCGGCGGTGCCCGTCATGCCGCCGAGCTTGTCGTACATGCGGAAGTAGTTCTGGATGGTGATGGTGGCCATGGTCTGCGTCTCGGCCTTCACCGAGACCGCCTCCTTGGCCTCCACCGCCTGGTGCAGCCCGTCGGACCAGCGCCGGCCCTGCATCATGCGGCCGGTGAACTCGTCCACGATCATCACCTCGCCGTTCTGGATGACGTACTGCTCGTCCTTGTTGAAGAGCGTGTACGCCTTCAGCAGCTGGTGGATGACGTGGATCTTCTCGCTCTTCTCCGCGTACTCGCGCTCCAGCGCGGCAATGGCGTCGCGCTTCTCGTCGACCCCCAGCTCGGGGTCGATCTCCACGCGGTGCACCTCCTCGCTGATGTCGGGCACGATGAACGCGTCGTGCTCGCCCGGCGCCAGCACGTCCAGCCCCTGGTCGGTCAGGTGCACGTTGTGCCCCTTCTCGTCCATCGAGAACAGGAGCTGCTCCTCCAGCTCGTGCACCTTCTTTTCCTGCATGTAGTCGCGCTCGACCTTGCCGATGGTCTTCACCAGCCCGGGGTCGTCGGAAAGCAGCTTCAGCAGGCGCTTGTTGCGCGGGGTGCCGCGGCGAGCCAGGAACAGCCGCTCGCCGGCCGAGTAGGGGTCGCCCGCGGCGATGTCCTTCTCGGCCTGCGCGATCAGCTCGTTCACGATGCGCGTCTGCCGGCGGAAGAGGTCGGCCACCGACGGGTTGTAGCGCGCGTACGCCTCGTTGGTCTCGTTGCCCACGGGGCCGCTGATGATGAGCGGCGTGCGCGCCTCGTCGATCAGCACGCTGTCGACCTCGTCGACGATGGCGTAGGCGTGGGCGCGCTGCACGCGCTGCTCCAGCGCGTGCACCATGTTGTCGCGCAGGTAGTCGAAGCCGTACTCGTTGTTGGTGCCGTAGGTGATGTCGGCGTGGTAGGCCTCGCGCCGCTCCGGGCCGTTGGGCTCGTGCAGGTCGATGCACCCCACCGTCAGCCCCAGATAGCGGTACACGTGGCCCATCCACTCGCTGTCGCGCTGGGCCAGGTAGCTGTTCACCGTCACCAGGTGCGCGCCGCGGCCGGTGAGCGCGTTCAGGTACAGCGGCAGGGTGGCGACCAGGGTCTTCCCCTCGCCCGTCGCCATCTCGGCCACCTTCCCCTGGTGCAGCACGATCCCGCCGATCAGCTGCACGTCGTAGGGCACCATGTCCCAGGTGAGGGCCTGGCCGGTGACGGCCACCTCGGTGCCCACCAGCCGCGCGCACGCCGCCTTCACGGTGGCGAAGGCCTCGGGAAGGATCTCGTCGAGCGCGGCCTCGGTGGCGCTCTTCAGCTCCTTCTCCACGCGCCCCATGTCCACCGCCAGCTGCTCGCGCTCGGCGGCGCTCTCGGAGCTGCGCTTCTTCTCGCGCAGCTCGTCGACCTCGGCCTGCAGGTCGGCCGTGGCCTCGCGGATGTAGGCGCGGAACTTGTCGGTCTGCGCCTTCAGCTCTTCTTCGCTCACGCCCTGCAGGCGCTCGAAGTGGCGGTTGATCTCGTCCACGATCGGCTGCAGGCGCTTCAGCTCGCGCTGGTGGCGCGTGCCGAACACCGCCCGGATCACGCTCTTCAACATCGGGAAAGAACCCTTCCGCTCTTCGTTTCTAGAGATTGGTCTGGTACAGCCCCAGCCGCGCGATCACCTCTCGCACCGCCTGGGGCACCAGGTACCGCACCGTCTGCCCCGCGCCGATGCGGCGCCGCACCTCGGTGCTCGACACGTCGACCCGCGTGACCGGCACCGCCATGGCGGGATACGCGAGCCCCGCGGGCACTCCCTCGCCGCCGCGCGACACCACCACCAGCCGCGCCAGCCGCACCACCTCGTCGGGCTCGCGCCACTGCGGGAGCTCGCGCAGGTTGTCGGCGCCGGTCAGGAAGAAAAGCTCCGCTCCGGGGTGCCGCGCGTGCAGCTCCCGGAGCGTGGCCACCGTGTAGCTCGGACCGGCACGGCGCAGCTCCAGGTCGCACGCCTCGAAGCGCTCGTCGCCCGCGACCGCCGCGCGCACCATCTCCAGCCGGGCCTCGGGCGGTGCCGCCACGGCACCCAGCTTGAACGGGTGCACCGCGGCGGGGATCCACAGCACGCGGTCCAGCTTCAGCGCCAGCGCGGCGTCCGAGGCGGCCACCAGGTGCCCCAGGTGCGGCGGGTCGAAGGTGCCGCCGAACACGCCCAGCCTTGCCGCGCCGCCCTCTGCCCCCGTGGCCACTTCCGCGCGCTACGGCGTGGGCGCGGCGGGCGAGGCCGCGGTGCGCGCCGCCGAGTCGGCGGGCGCCGGCGCGGGCGCGGCCGACAGCGCGCGCGCCTCGGCGCTCTGCGGGAAGTCGCGCAGCAGCCGCTGGCGGGCCTCGTCGGCCTCCTCGCGGTAGTTGATCCTGCCGTACGTCTCCACCAGCCGGGCCAGCGACGCCGGCGCCCAGGGGGTGTCGGGAAAGCCGTTGGCGGTGTCGTGGAAGTAGATGGCGGCGGCGTCGTACGCACCCCGGCGGTAGTAGAACATCCCGTTCAGGTACGACTTGTACGCCATCTTGTCGCGCATCTCCTTCACCCACGTGCGCACCGTGTCGGCCTGCGCCGTCGCGCCGTAGTACTGCGCGAAGCTCTCGCAGTAGGTGATGGCGGTCTCGGTGTACTGCTGGTCCAGCTGCGCGCGCGGCGACAGGTTGTGGTACGCCTCGCACAGCCGGTAGCGGGCCTCCTGCTGCTCGGCCTGCTGCGGGTAGTCGGTGATGAGGCGCAGCAGCTCCGAGGCGCTGGTCAGGTACTCGCCGGTGTGGATGTGCGAGATCCCGAGCGCCAGCAGGGCCTGCGGCATGCGCGCGTCGCCCGCCGAGTTGGCGTCCACCCACCGCTTGATGAGCTCCGCGGCGCGCGGATAGCGGTGGGCCTGGTACGCGGCCATGCCGCGCACGTACGCCATCTCCGGGGTGAGCGGAAGCTCCTTCTTGAAGACGGCGCAGGCGGGCAGGAAAAGCGCTGCCATGAGCGCGGGGGCGAGCCTGCGCCCGAGTCGGGTTCTGGTCATGGAAGCCGAGTACCCCGCCGGGCGGGGGCTTGTTCATTCCGTGTGGCCCCGGTGCATTCCGGCACTGGGGCGGGGGTCCGCAAGGCGCGCGCCGCGCAGGGGCTGCCGTTTCGGCGGCGCGCCCGGCGCGGCGCATTCGTACTTGTCAGCATGCCGTGCGGTTCCGGCAGCCTCGTTCCATCTTCGTCCAACCATCCAGCGACGAGCGGGCAAAAGCGGAAGTTCGGAGGACTGCCCTTTCGTACTTCCGTACTTCCGCACTTCGTCCGATCAGCTCGCCTCGCGCTGCCTCGCCAGCATCCCCAGGTAGCCGGAGACCTGCGCGTTGTCCGGCTGCTGCTGCTCGCACCGGCGCCACTCGCGCTCGGCGTCGTCCAGGCGGCCGGCGCGGTAGTGCGCCAGCCCCAGGTTGGCGCGGGCGGCCACGAACGACGCGCGGCGGTCCAGGATCGACTCCAGCTCGGCCACGCCTTCGTCGGCGCGGCCCAGCTCGATCAGCGTGCGTGCCAGCTTGTTGCGGATGTCCAGGAACTGCGGGCGCAGCGCCGCGGCCTTGCGGTACTCCTCCAGCGCCTCGTCGCCCGCGCCGGCGGCGGCGTAGGTATCGCCCAGCTCGGCGTGCATGTTGGCCAGCTTGGCCGCCGCCGCGCTGCTGAAGCGCCCGCCCGACTTCTCCTCGTCGGCCTCGGCGGCGCGCTGGAAGCTTTCGCGCGCCTCGTCGGTGCGCCCCAGGTCGTTCAGCGTGATGGCGCGGTTCAGGTGCGCCTCCACGTAGCCGGGGTTCAGCTCGGTGGCGCGCTCGAAGGCCGGCAGCGCCTCTTCGCCGCGCCCCAGCAGCGACAGGCACAGCCCGATCAGGTTCTGCACGTCGGCGAACGCCGGGTGCCGCTCGGCCACGCCCTGCAGGTCCTCGAGCGCGGCCACGTACGCGCCGCGCGCGAAGCTCTCCTTGGCCCGCGCGATCGTCTGCTCGACGGCAGGGTCCAGCGCCATGCAGACCTCTCGGGTCGGTGAACCTGGAAAGGAAAAAGGCGGGGGAAGATATCCATCCCGCCCACCCCCATCAAGCCGCCGCGACGTTCCGTCTCCCGTGTCCGGCGTCCTTCATCTCACATCCGGTCCAATCCCCCGCGTCCTTCAAAGCACGAACGCGCCACCGGCTCGATGAGGAGGCGCGAACGCAGGAGTATCGATGCGATATTGGCCGGGACAATCGGATGCCGGCCACGACGACTGCCGTCGCCGCGGTCAGGTGCCGGCGCGGCCGTAGCGGTCTTCCAGGCGCACCACGTCGTCCAGCTCGGGGGTGCTCACCTCGAGGATCACCGCGTCTTCCAGCGCCTCCACGCGGTGCACGTCGCCGGGGCGCACGGTGATGCACTGCCCCGCCGCCATCTCGAAGTCGGTGCCGTTGAAGTGGTACAGCAGGCGGCCGGAGAGCAGGTACATGGTCTCCATCTTCCGCTCGTGCTTCTGCAGCGACAGCGCGTGTCCGCGCGTGACCTCGATGATCTTTCCCGCGTAGCGCTCCTCGTGCGCGTACCAGATCTCGCGCCCCCACGGCTTGGGGACGATCTTGGGCTCGGTGACGGGAACGGTCATGGACGGGGGCAGGAGACGTCGAGTTCGAAAGGAGCGCGGAAGCGGCTACCCGCGGCGGAAGAGCTTCTGCCAGACCGAGGGCTTGCCGGGAAGCGGCGGCACCGCGACCGGCGGCTCGCCGCGCCAGAGGCGCTCGGGGTTCTCGCGGGTCAGCAGGCGCCCCTGCAGCTCTCCCCCGGCGCGCTCCAGCGCGGCCAGGAAGGCGGTGGTGTGCAGCGTTCCGCGGGCGTGGTAGTCGCTGCAAACATAATCCGCCAGCCCGCCCCTCAACAGCCCCCACGCCCGCTCGGCCGCCTCGGGTCCGTACTTTCCCAGGACCGAGCCGGCGTTCACCTGCAGGAACGCCCCCATCCGCTTCCACTCGCCCGCCGCGGCCAGGTCCGCCGCCAGGTTGGAGTAGCGCTCGGGGTGCGCGATCACCGGCGTCCACCCGCGCAGCTTCAGCTCGAACAGCACGTTCTCGGCGTGGGGCGGAACGCTGAAGAAGGGGAACTCCACCAGCACCAGCGCGCTGCCTCCCAGCCGGATGCGGGGGTCGGAAAGGTCGGGGGTGGGCGTGTCGAGCAGCACCTCCACCCCGCGCTGCAGGCGGAGATCGGGGAACTCGGCCGCCGCCATGGCGCGCACCGCCTCCCACGCGGCGTCCAGCGCCCCCATCGCGCCCGCCATCTCCTCCGGCCGGCCGGCCACCGAGGCCTGGAAGTGCGGGGTGACGATGATCCCCGTGGCCCCCTGCGCCCGGAACTCGGCCATGGCCGCGCGCGTCTCGTCCAGGTCGGCCGCGCCGTCGTCCACCCCGGGAAGGAGATGGTTGTGGAAGTCGATCACGGCGTCTCTCCCCGTGAGCCCCGGAACCACTCCACGAAGCGCGGGATCCCGTCCTCGATCCGCGTCCGCGGGTCGTACCCCAGCATCTCCCGCGCGCGGGAGATGTCGGCGCAGGTGCGCTCCACGTCGCCCGGCTGCGGCGGCTGGCGGTCGATCTTCGGCTCCACCCCCATCGCCTCGCCCAGCAGCTCCACCAGGCGCGAGAGGGTGACGGTGTCGCTCTCGCCCAGGTTGAAGACCTCGAAGCAGCCGGGGTGCGCCGCGGCGAAGTCCACCGCCGCCTCCACCCCCTGCACGATGTCGTCCACGTAGGTGTAGTCGCGCCGCGTGGACCCGTCGCCGAAGAGGGGGATGGGGCGCCCCTCGGCCATCAGCCGCGCGAACTTGTGGATCGCCAGGTCCGGCCGCTGCCGGGGCCCGTACACGGTGAAGAAGCGCAGGCAGACGATGGAGAGGCCGTACAGGTGGTTCCAGGTGCGGCACAGCAGCTCGCCCCCGCGCTTGGTGGCCGCGTAGGGAGAGATGGGGTCGGCCGCCGCGTCGTCCTCGCGGAAGGGTACCGGCGCGCTGTTCCCGTACACGCTGGAGCTGGAGCCGAAGACGAAGTCGCGCACCCCCAGCCGCCGCGCCAGCTCCAGCATGGCCGCCGTGCCGGTGAGGTTCACGTCGGCGTAGACCTCGGGCTGCTCCAGCGAGGGGCGCACCCCGGCGCGCGCGGCCAGGTGCACGATCGCCGCCACCTCGCCCGGCCCGGCGCCCGCCGCGGCGAGTCCCGCGGCGACGGCATCCGGGTCGCGGATGTCGGCCTCCACCAGGCGGAAGCGGTCGCTCGCGGCCAGCTCGGCCACCGCGGCGCGCTTGATGGCCGGGTCGTAGAACGAGTCGAAGCTGTCGACCGCGGCCACGCGCTCGCCGCGGTCCAGCAGCCGCCGGCAGACGTGGCCGCCGATGAAGCCGGCGCCGCCGGTCACCACGATGGTCATGGCTAGAGCGTGCGGGCGGACAGGTCGTGCCGCTCCACCAGCGTGCGAAAGTGGGGGATGGTGCGCTCCAGCCCCTCGCGCAGCGGCACCCTGGGCTCCCACCCCAGCACCTCGCGCGCGAGGGTGATGTCGGGGCGCCGCACCTTGGGGTCGTCCTCGGGAAGGGGATGGCGCTGCACGACCGAGCCGGTCCCCGGGATCATCTCCAGCACCTGGTCGGCCAGCTGCTGCACGGTGAATTCGATGGGGTTGCCGATGTTGGTGGGGTCCACGCGGTCGGAGTGGAAGAGGCGGAAGATCCCCTCCACCAGGTCGTCCACGTAGCAGAACGAGCGCGTCTGCGACCCGTCTCCGTAGACGGAGAGCGGCTCGCCGCGCAGCGCCTGCACGATGAAGTTGCTCACCACGCGCCCGTCGCCGGGACGCATCCGCGGGCCGTAGGTGTTGAAGATGCGCACGATGCGCGTCTCCACCCCGTGGAAGCGGTGGTAGGCCATCGTCATCGCCTCGGCGAAGCGCTTGGCCTCGTCGTACACCCCGCGCGGGCCCACGGGGTTCACGTGGCCCCAGTAGCTCTCGGGCTGCGGGTGCACCAGCGGGTCGCCGTACACCTCGCTGGTCGAGGCGAGCAGGAAGCGCGCGCCCTTGGCCTTGGCCAGCCCCAGCGCCTTGTGCGTCCCCAGCGACCCTACCTTCAGCGTGGGAATCGGCTGCTCCAGGTAGTCGACGGGCGAGGCGGGCGAGGCGAAGTGCAGCACCCCGTCCAGCGGGCCCTCGACGTAGATGAAGTTGGTGACGTCGTGCCGGACGAAGGAGAAGTCGCCGCGCCCGAACAGGTGCGCGATGTTGTCGGGGTGGCCGGTGATGAAGTTGTCCATCCCGACCACCTGGTGCCCCTCGGCCAGGAAGCGGTCGCACAGGTGCGAGCCCAGGAACCCCGCGGCTCCGGTGATGAGGACCTTCATGCGCGCGCCGCCCCTCAGCTCGCGGCGCCGGCCACGGCCGGCCGGGCGGGCACCACCGAGGGCGGCGGGTACGCCGGCGCGCGGCCCACGGACACGTACTCGAACCCCATCTCGCGCATGCGCGCGGGATCCCAGAGGTTGCGCCCGTCGAACACCACCGGCTGGGCCAGCCCGGCGCGGATGCGGTCGAAGTCGGGAACGCGGTACGGCGCCCACTCGGTCAGCACCAGCAGCGCGTCGGCGCCGGGAAGGCAGTCGTAGTTGCGCGGGCACAGCTCCAGCGCGCCGCCGGCCAGCAGGTCGGCGAAGTGCCGCTCGGCCTCGTGCCCTGCCTCGGGGTCGTGCGCGCGCACCGTGGCCCCCGCCTCGCAGAGCCGGCGCACGATGGTGAGCGAGGGCGCCTCGCGCATGTCGTCGGTCTCGGGCTTGAAGGCCAGCCCCCACACCGCGAAGGTGCGCCCCGAGAGGTCGGCGCCGAAGCGCTCCGTCACCCGCTCGACCAGCACGCCCTTCTGCTGCGCGTTCACCTTCTCCACCCCCTCCAGGATGGCCGGGTCGACCCCGCACTCGCAGAGGGTGTGCACCAGCGCCTTCACGTCCTTGGGAAAGCAGCTCCCGCCGTAGCCGATGCCGGCGAAGAGGAAGGCCGGGCCGATGCGCTCGTCGCTGCCGATCCCCCGCCGCACCTCGCCCACGTCGGCGCCCACCGCCTCGCACAGCGCGGCGATGGTGTTCATGAACGAGATGCGCGTGGCCAGCATGGCGTTGGCCGCGTACTTGGTGATCTCGGCCGAGGCGATGTCCATGAACAGCACCGGGTTGCCGGTGCGCACGAAGGGGGCGTACAGCTCGGCCAGCCGGTCGCGGGCGTGCTCCGAGTCCACCCCCACCACCACGCGGTCGGGCTTCATGAAGTCCTGGACCGCGGCGCCCTCCTTCAGGAACTCGGGGTTGGAGCAGACGTGGAAGCGGCGCGCGGTGTGGCGGCGGATGGCGTCGCGCACCTTGTTGGCCGTGCCCACCGGCACCGTGCTCTTGGTGATGACGATCTTCTCGGGGCCGTCGTCCGGCATGCTGCGCCCGATGGTCTCGGCGACGGCGAGAACGTGCTTCAGGTCGGCCGAGCCGTCCTCGCCCGGCGGCGTGCCCACGGCGATGAACACCACCTCGGCCGCGGCCACGGCGGCAGACACGTCGGTGGTGAACGACAGGCGCCCCTCGCGCAGGTTGCGCTCCACCAGCGGCTCCAGGCCGGGCTCGTAGATGGGGATCTCGCCGGCGTTCAGGCGGTCGATCTTGGCCCGGTCGATGTCGGCGCACGCGACCTGGTTTCCCGTCTCGGCCAGGCAGGCGCCCGCCACCAGCCCCACGTACCCCGTTCCCACCACCGCGATTTTCATGTAGCTTCGGTCTCGGTCTGGACGCGTTCCCGGTTCCAGGCACCCGCCCGGCCGGAGCGGGCGCAGAATAGCCGGACGTTCCTTCGGACGCAAGCCGAGAACAGGCGCGTACTTGTAACCCCGCGACGGTCGCTTATATTACCGGTCTCCACGCCGCCGGCCCCCGGGGTCCGCGGCAGTCTCCGTCAGCCGTTCGGGACACATGCGCCGATTTTTCGCGATCCTCGTGGCGGGCGCCGCCGTGCTGTCCGCCATGCCTCTGTCCGCCCAGCAGCAGCAGCCGCTGCCGGCGGCCATCGACAGCTCCACGCTCATGCTGAACCCGGGCGACCTGGTGCGCATCCAGATCTGGCGCGAGGCCGACATGAGCGGCGACTTTCCGGTGGACGAGGGCGGAGTGGTCACGCTCCCGCTGATCGGGCCCAAGCGGGTCACCGGCATCCCCATCCCGCGGCTGCGCGACGAGCTGATCGAGGCGTACCGCGCGCACCTGCGCAACCCGTCCATCAACATCACCCCCCTGCGGCGGGTGAACGTGCTGGGCGAGGTGGCGCGCCCCGGGCTGTACCCGGTGGACCCCACGGTGAGCCTGGCCGGGGTGGTGGCCCTGGCCGGCGGCGCCACGCCCACGGGTGACCTGCGCCGCATCCGGATCGTCCGGGGGGGGCAGGTGCTGACCGAGCACGCGGCCACCACCCAGACCGTGAGCTCGATGGACGTACGCTCGGGCGACCAGATCTACGTGGACCGCCGCGGCTGGTTCGACCGCAACAGCACTTTCGTGGTGAGCGCGCTGCTCTCGATCACCAGCATCGTGATCACGCTGGCCCGCTGAGGGCCTTTTCGCGACCGCGCGCCCAACTTCCTCGCTACCCGTATTCGCAGATGCCCAACGTGAACCGGCCCGGCTCGGACGCCGGGAAGGAGCTGGACCTTCGGGACCTGACCCACATGCTGTTCGGCAACCGCTGGGTCATCCTGTCGGTTACCGCCATCGTGCTGGCGCTGGCCGGCGTGTTCACGTGGATGCAGCACCCGGTGTACGAGTCGGGCACCACGCTGCGCATCGACGACAAGGACGCCTCGCGCAACCCCCTGCAGGAGTACCAGCAGGCCATGGGGATGCGGAAGGGCGTGATCGAGACCGAGACCGTGGTGCTGCAGAGCCGCACCATGGCCGAGGCCGTGGCCGACTCGCTGGCGCTGCACGTGGAGCTGGTGAAGCCGCACGTGGCCCGCGGCAACGTGCTGCGGGTGCTGCGCGCGCCGCGCGACGCGCGCCCCAACCAGTACCGGCTGTCGCTGCGCCCCAACCGCACCTACGCGGTGACGTCCGAGGCCCCGGTGGCGGGGCTCCCCACGGCGGTGCGGCTGGACGGCGCGCCCTTCCTGCTGGGCGACCTGAGGCTGGCGTTCAGCCCGTCGCTGCTGCGCAACCCGCCCGAGCAGGTGGTGGTGCGGGTGCGCAGCTTCCGCGCGGCGGTCGACGGCGTGCGCCGGCAGCTGACGGTGCAGCGGGTGAACCCCGACGCCGACGTGCTGGCCATCCGCTACACCAGCGGCGACCAGGAGCTGGTGGCCGAGGTGCCCAACGCGCTGACCTCCACCTTCATCCGCTACAAGAACGCCGGGGCCAAGACCGAGGCGCGCAGCACCGTGGAGTTCCTGCGCACCCAGGTGCAGCAGAAGAGCGGCGAGCTGCGCGACGCCGAGGTGCGGCTGCAGAGCTTCCGCGAGCAGGCGCAGGTGGTGAACCCGGGCGAGGAGGCCAGCTCGCAGGTGAAGCGCCTGGCCGACCTGCAGGCGCAGCGCGACCAGCTGGTGGGTGAGCGCGACGCGCTGTCGCAGCTGCTGGCGCGGGTGCAGAGCGCCGGCCGCTCGCCCACCGACCACTCGCCCTACCGGCAGCTGGCCAGCTTCCCGGTGTTCCTGTCGAACCCGGCGTTCCAGGACATGCTGCGCACCATCACGCAGCTGGAGAACGACCGCTCCACGGCCATGGTCCGCCGCACCGAGACCGACCCCGACGTGGAGGCCATCACCCAGCGCATCCACGCGCTCGAGCTGCAGCTGTACACCACGGCCACCAACTACCTGCAGAGCCTGAACAGCCAGATCAACTCCATCCAGGCCAACCTGGCGCGCTTCGGCGGGCAGCTGCAGACCATTCCCGCGCGCGAGGTGGAGTACGCCCGCCTGCAGCGCCAGCAGACGCTGCTGGAGCAGCTGTCCAGCCTGCTGCAGACGCGCCTGAAGGAGGCCGAGATCCAGCAGGCGGTGGAGCCCGGCAACGTGCAGGTGATCGACGCGGCGCTCCGCCCGCAGGCCCCCATCTCGCCCAACCCGGTGCGCAACCTTACGCTGGCCTCGGTGTTCGGGCTGATGCTGGGGATCGCGCTGGTGCTGGGCCGGCAGGCGCTCGACACCAAGATCCGCACTCCCGAAGACGCCGCCACGGTCACCGAGGCGCCGGTGCTGGGCACCATCCCGCGCATCGTCCTGCAGACCGAGCGCAACGGCAAGGGGGCGTACGCCGCCGCGGGGAACGGCAACGGGAATGGCAACGGCAACGGCAAGAACGGGCACGGCAAGGGCGCCATCGTTCCCGCCAGCCCGGGCGACTTCCTGGACACCCGGCTCATCACCCAGCGCGACCCGCGCAGCCCGGCCGCCGAGGCGTACCGCGCGCTGCGCACCAGCCTGACCTTCTCCAGCACCGACAAGCCGCCGCAGGTGGTGGTGGTGTCGAGCGCGCTTCCGGGCGACGGCAAGTCGACCAGCGCGTCGAACCTGGCGGTCACGCTGGCGCAGCAGGGCACCCGCACGCTGGTGGTGGACGGCGACCTGCGCCGCGGCCTGCTGCACACCATCTTCGGGCTGAAGCAGGAGCCCGGGCTCACACACGTGCTGCTGGAGCGGGCCACGCTCGACGAGGCCATCCGCGAGGTTCCCATCAACGGGACCGAGCACGTGCTGCACGTGCTGCCGGCCGGCGTGTTCCCTCCCAACCCGTCGGAGATGCTGGGGTCGGAGCGGATGCGCAACCTGCTGCTGACGCTGCGCGAGCGGTACGAGATGGTGATCTTCGACGCGCCGCCGCTGAACCTGGTGACCGACGCGGCGGTGCTGGGAACGCTGGCCGACTCGACCGTGCTGATCGCCCGCGCGGGGAGCACCGACAAGGGCGCGCTGCACCACGCGGCCGCGCAGCTGCACCACCTGCGCGCGCCTCTGGGCGGAATCGTGCTGAACGACTTCCGCGTGAGCGCCGGGCGCTACTACGGCGGCTATGGCTACGGCTACTACGGGTACGGCGTCTACGGCTACTCGCCGCGCGAGTAGCCGGCGCCCCGCCGGAATGCGGAGGGACGAGATGGAGAGCGGCAAGCCGCCGCTCTCCATTTCGTTGCCCCCCCGCGCCGCTGCCGCCCCGGCGGCCGCGCGATGAAGATCGAGACCGTTCCCGTGTCCGGGCTCGAGGAGCTCGCGCGCCGCGCCCGCAACTTCGCGGTGGTGCCCATGACGGTGCACCGGGCGCGGTCGCAGATGCTGAACCCGCTGGCGCGTCCCGGCGACGTGGCGATGGTCACGGCGTGGGACGAGGGCCGCCTGGTGGGCTACCTGGGGCTCATTCCCGCCGTGCTGCGGCACGACGGGCGGCGCACCCGGGTGGCGTGGATGTCGGGCTTCTTCGTGGCGCCGGAGCTGAACGGGCGCGGGGTGGGGCGGCGGATCCTGCAGGCCGCCACGGCGCTCCCGGTCGACATCTTCACCACGCTGTACACACCCACGGCCGGCCGGGTGCAGGAGGCGGCCGGCTTCCGCGTGGTGGGCGAGCTCGCCTACGCGGTGCTGGACCTGCGGCGCGCGGCGCCCTGGAACCTGGTGGCCTCGCGCATCGGCCTGGGGGCGGTGCGCGCCTCACGCGCGCTGAAGCGGGCCACCGCCGGGCCCATGCGCCGGCTGGCGTGCCGGCTCCTGCGCCGGGGCCTGCGCGCGCCGGCGGCGGAGTGGGAGCGGGTGGACCAGCTCCCGGCCGGGGCGGCGGTGCCTCCCTCGGCCGAGGCCGAGTTCGAGCGGGGACGCGAGGTGCTGAACTGGATGGTCGGCCACCCGTGGATCGTGGAGCCCGGCACGCTGGCCGAGGAGCCCGCGCCCGGATACTACTTCTCCAACGTCCGCGAGATCTTCCGCTACGTCCCCCTGGTCCGCCGCGGCGCCGCCGCCGGGGGTGTGGAGTGGCTCCTGCTCTCCCTCACGCGCACGGACGCGATCACCACGCTGAAGGTGCTGGACCACGCGGTGGCGGACCCCGCGGTGGCCGCGGCCGCGGTGCTGGAGTGGGGCGAGCGGCTGGAGGCGGAGGTGCTGGTGCTGCCGGTGGAGATGGCGGAGCCGCTGCGCCGCGTGCCCCTGGCGCGCGCGATGCTCCTGGCCAAGCGCCGCCCGTACATGGCGCACCTGCGCGATCCCCAGGGTGAGCTGGCGCGGGTGCTCCCCTGCGTCCGGTGGCACTTCTGCGACAGCGACGCCCCGTTCCTGTAGGCCGTCCTCCACCCGCCGCGAACGAAATCCTTCCCCGTTGCGCCGGACCCCTTCCACGCCGTACCCCGCCTTCCCCGTGATTCCGTTCATCCCCTCCATCGCCCCATCCACAAGACCTGACATGTCGTGCCGGACCGCTCCCGCCGCGGGAGCGCGCTCGTGAAGGCGCGGCTGGCCGGCGCGGCCATGGCGGCGGCGCGGGTGGTGCCGAATGTGGCCTACCGGCGGCTGATCGTGCGCAACGGGTTCGGCCTGTGCTACCACCTGGTCTCGGACCGGGCGCGGGCGCACGTGCGGAACCCGTCCAAGACGCCGGAGCAGTTCGAGCGCGACCTGGTGTACCTGAAGCGCCACTTCCGGGTGCTCTCGTACGCGGAGTTCAGCGCGGCGCGCGCGGCGGGGAGGGGACCGGGGCCCCGGGACGTGCTGCTGACCTTCGACGACGGGCTGGCGGAGTGCTACGCGGTGGCGCGGCCGCTCCTGCTGAAGCACGGGCTGCCGTGCACCTTCTTCGTGGCCACCGACGCCCTGGACAACCGGCAGATCCTGGGCGTTTCGCTGGCGCCGCTGGCGCTGGAGCGCTTCCGGGAGCTGGGGCCCGATGCGGCCGCGCTGATGAACCGGGAAGCGGAGCGGCTGGGCCGCGGGTCGGACACGGCGGAGGGGTGGGCGGCCTGGCTGGCGGGGCTGCGCTTCCTGGGGCGCACGCCGGAGCTGGACGGCGCCTGCGCGGTGCTGGGGGTGGACGAGGCCGGGTACCTGGCGAAGGAGCGCCCGTACATGACCACGGCCGAGGTGCGCGCGCTGGCGGCCGACGGGTTCACCATCGGCGGGCACACGCGCTCGCACCGGCTGGTGCGGGCGATGAGCCAGGCGGAGATGGAGGACGAAGTGGCGGGGTCCTGCGCCCGGGTGCGGGAGATCACGGGCGACGCGGAGGTCCCGTTCGCCTTTCCCTTCACCGGCACGGGCGTCCGCATCGCCGACGTCGAGGCGGTGCGGGCGCGGCATCCGTACGTCGGGCTGTTCTTCGGGATGGGGCTGCGGCGCTCGCCGCCCTACGTGGTGGACCGCGTCTGGGCCGATCCCCCGCCGCCGCCGGAAAGCCGCGGCTCGTCGCTCCCCGCCAACCTGAACGCCGAGTACGCGGCACGGATGATCGGGAAGGTGGCCGGCGCTCTCCGCCCGGGGCGGCGCATCTCCACGACGCTGTAGCCGGGGATTCTCGGGCGGGGAGCCGCCCCGGTCGGAGCCGGGGCTTGCCCGACCGGCCCTCCCCCTCCCACCTTCCTCCCTTATCCAATCTCCTCGCGCCACGAAACGCCACGCATGGAAATCGAGAGGATCGCGCTCCGCGATCTTGAATCCTTCGCCGCGCGCGCACGGTGCTGCGGCATGGTGCCCATTTCCGCGCGGCGGGCGCGCTCGCAGGCGCTGAACCCGCACGCGCGGCCGGACGACGTTGCGATGCTGGCGGCGTGGGAGGGCGCGCGGATGATCGGCTACCTGGGGCTCCTCCCCGCGGCCATCCGCAACGGCGAGACGCGGGCGCGGGTCAGCTGGATCAGCACCATCTTCGTGGACCCGCAGCGGACGGGGCGCGGGATCGGCAGCACGCTGGTGAAGTACGCGGCCGCCATCCCCCTGGACCTGTTCACCACGCTCTACCTCCCCCGTCTCCGCGGGCCGCAGATCGCGGCCGGGCTGCGGCCGGCGGGCGACCTGCCCCATGCCGTTCTGGACCTGCGGCGGGCCGCGCCGTGGAACCGCGCCGCCGCCCAGGCCGTGCGTTTCGCGCCGTTCCTATCTCCCGTGGCGGCGGGGCTGGAGCGGGTGACCGGGCCGCCGGTGCGGGCACGCGTCTACCGTTCGCTGCGCCACGAGATGCGCGGCGCCGAACGCGCGTGGGAGCCCGTCCCCGAGCTGCCGGCCGACGCCGCGCCGCCGCCCGCCGCGCCGGTGGAGTTCGAACGGGGGATGCCGGTGCTGCGGTGGATCGTGAAGAATCCGTGGATCGTGGAAGCGGGGGCGGAGAGCAGCGGCGAGCCCCGCTATCACTTCTCCGCCGTCCGCGACGTGTTCCGCTACATCCCGCTGCGGCTGTCGGCGCGGGCGGGCGGGGGCGACGGATGGCTCCTCCTCTGCGTCACCCGCTCGCGGGGGATCACGCAGCTGCGGGTGCTGGAGCACGCGGTGGACGACGCCGCGGCGGGCGTCGCGGCGGTGCTGGAGCAGGGCGAGCGCCACGGCGCGGACCACCTGGTGGTGCCGGAGTCCTTCGCCGCGGTGCTGGGGCGCGTGCGGGCGGCCCGGCCGCTGCTGGTGCGCCGGCGCCGGCCGTACATGGCCCGCGTGCGCCCCGGCGGCAAGGCGGAGGCGGCGCTCCCGCACGTCCGCTGGCACTTCTGCGACGGCGACGCGGCGTTCGTCTGATCCCCAGTCATCCCCAGTCTCCAGAAACAGCAGGATCACACGGAGGAAACGGAGGGAACGGAGGTGGATTTCTCCGTTCCCTCCGTTTCCTCCGTGTGATCCATGTCTTTTGGTGTTCGGAGAGATGAAAAAACGCGGAGCAGCAGAGGATTCCACTCTGCTGCTCCGCTTGTTCATCTACCCGACAACTGCTTCTGATCGACCGTCAGCGCGAGCGCCCCTGCTGGCGGCGGGCCCGCTCGTCGCCCGGGGCGCCTTCCTCCACGCCGTCGGCCTCCGCGGGGGTGCGGGTGGAGCGCAGAGGGGGGACGCTCTCGGGAACCAGGCCGCAGATGGCGCCGCGCAGCTCGTCGGCACTGGAGAGCGCCAGCGCCGCCATCAGCCGGTCGACGCCCATCCGCAGCAGCCCCGCGTCGGTCTCGTCGGTGCGGATGACCCGGATCTTGTCGACCGGCGTGGGCACCGTGGCCTCGACCGCCGAGGTCAGCTCCTCGTGCAGCTTCTCGCCGGGGCGCAGGCCGCAGAAGGCGATCTGGATGTCGCGGTACGGCTCCAGCCCCGACAGGCGGATCAGGTTCTCGGCCAAGTCGGTGATGCGCACCGGCTCGCCCATGTCGAGCATGGCGATGTGGCCGGCCGTCTCCTCCATGGCCGCGGCCTGCAGCACCAGCTGCACCGCCTCGGGAATGGTCATGAAGTAGCGCGTGACCTCGGGGTGCGTCACGGTGAGCGGCCCCCCCGCGGCCAGCTGGCGCTCGAAGAGCGGCACCACGCTGCCGTCGGAGCCCAGCACGTTGCCGAAGCGCACCGCCCGGAAGGCCGTGCGCGAGCGCGCCAGCCCCGGCCACCCCAGCACCACCCGCTCGGCCACCCGCTTCGTCGCCCCCATCACGCTCGACGGGTTCACCGCCTTGTCGGTGGAGATGAGCACGAACTTGCGGGCGCCGTGGCGCGAGGCGCACTCGGCCACGTTCAGCGTGCCCAGCACGTTGTTGCGCACCGCCTCGACCACGTTCTGCTCCATCAGCGGAACGTGCTTGTAGGCGGCGGCGTGGAACACGTAGTCCGGCCGGTGCTCGGAGAAGACCCGCTCCAGCCGGGCCTCGTCGTTGATGTCGGCCACCACCGGGTACAGCTGGATCTCGCGGTGCGCCTGCGAGATCTCCAGGTGCACGAAGTACAGCGGGCTCTCGGCCTGGTCCACCAGCACCACCCGTCGCGGCGCGAACCCGGCCACCTGCCGCGCCAGCTCGGAGCCGATGGACCCCGCGCCGCCGGTGATGAGCACCACCTTGTCCTGCAGGTCGCTGCGCACCGGTGCGGGGTCCAGCTCCACCGGCTGGCGCCCCAGCAGGTCCTCGATCTTCACGTTGCGGATCTGCCCCAGCTTGGCGCGCCCGTCCATCAGCTCGCGCCATGAGGGGATGATCTTGAACTCCACGTTGGTGGCGATGCACTGCTGCACCAGCCGCTGCATCTCGGCGCGCGTGGCCGAGGGGATGGCGATGACCACCAGGCGCGCGCCGGAGCGCTTCACCACCTTCTGCAGGTCGTCGGTGGGGCCCACCACGGGCACGCCGTGCAGGCTCATCCCGATCTTCCCCGGGTCGTCGTCCACCAGCGCCACGGGGCGCAGCCCGCCGTCGTCGGTGCGGCGGCACTGCCGGATGAGCCGCTCGCCCCCCTCGCCCGCGCCGATGATGACCGCGGGGGTGCCGCTGGCCGCGCCCCAGCCGATCAGCGCGCCCTCGCGCAGCGTGCGCACCACCAGGCGCCCGCCGCCGAACACCATCATCGCCACGCCCCAGTCCAGCAGCAGGATGCTGCGCGGGAAGCCGGCGAGCTGCCCCAGCACGTACAGGCCGGCCAGGAAGATCCCCGAGCTCAGCGTGACCGCCTTCAGCAGCGCCACCAGGTCCGAGATCCCGGCGTGGCGCCACCACCCGCGGTGCAGCCCGAAGCCCAGGAACAGCCCCATCCGGATGGGAAGGAGGTACAGCAGCGTGGCCCAGTACATCGGCCACACCCCGCGGGGGAGGGGGAGGTCGAAGCGCAGCGCGAAGGCCGCCAGGTAGCCCAGGGGAATCAGCAGCAGGTGACCGATGACCGACGCCACGCGCCGCCCCACCACCCCTCGGTTCATCTCCATCACCACGCGTCCTCCCGGGCCTCAGGCGGCGAAGGTGTCGGCCACGTCGCGCACGGCGGCCACCACGTCGGAGACATCGGCATCGCTCATGCCCGCGTGCAGCGGGAGCGAGAGGATGCGCTGGTACTCGCGGTGCGCCACCGGGAAGTCTTCCGGCCGCCAGCCGTACTTGCGGGCGTAGTAGGGGTGCATGTGCACGGGAATGAAGTGCACGCTCACGCCGATGTTGCGCTTCGCCAGCTCCTCGATGAAGCGGTCGCGGCCGATCGACAGCTGGTCCAGCCGCAGCCGCAGCACGTACAGGTGCCAGGCGTGCTCCACGTCGGCGCGGCATGACGGCGGCTCGAGCGCCGGGTGGCTGCAGAAGCCCTCGTGGTACGCCGCCACCACCTCGCGCCGGCGCTGCTGGAAGGCCGCCAGCTTCCGCAGCTGCCACAGCCCCAGCGACGCCTGGATGTCGGTCATGTTGTACTTGAAGCCGGGAAGCACCACCTCGTAGAACCAGCTTCCCCCCTTCTCGTACCGCTTCCACGCGTCGCGGCTCATCCCGTGGAGGCTGACCACGCGCGCGTCGTCGAGGAAGGCGGGGTCGCCGGTCAGCATCCCCCCCTCGCCCGTGGTCAGGTTCTTGGTGGCGTAGAAGCTGAACGCCACCGGGTTGCTCCCCGAACCGATGCGTCGGCCCCGATAGCTGGCCGGCAGCGCGTGCGCCGCGTCTTCCACCACCGCCAGCCCGTGCGCGGCGGCGATCTCGTTCAGCGGGTCCAGGTCGGCCGGGTGCCCCGCGAAGTGCACCGGGAGCAGCGCCTTCGTGCGCGGGGTGACGGCGGCGCGGACCCTCTCGGGCGACACGTTCAGCGTGTCGGGCTCCACGTCGGCCAGCACGGGGGTGGCGCCGGTGTGCTCGATCACGTTCACGCTGGCGGCGAAGGTCACCGGCGTGGTGACCACCTCGTCGCCCGGCCCGATGCCCAGCGCCACGAGCGCGGTGTGCAGCCCGGCGGTGCAGGAGTTCAGCGCCAGCGCGCCGGGGGCGCCCAGGTATTCCGCGAACGCCTGCTCGAAGCGGCGGGTCTTGGGGCCGGTGGTGATCCAGTCGGAACGCAGGGTCTCGACGACTTCGGCGATTTCTTCCTCGCCGATGTTGGGCGGCGAGAAGGGGAGGAACGTGCTTCGCATCTGGCAGGGGCCCGGGAAATGAACGGCGTCGGCTCGGCGTGGAATCTAGCCCGAACGCCGCGAAGGACAAGTCGCGCCCCGTGTTGCGGGCTTCGTGCCACCCCGCCGGCGCCGCGTACGGGGATGACGATGCCCCGGCGGCGCACGTCACCGGCGACGACATTACGCACGGGAACGCCCTCTCCCGTCCGCTCTTCGCGTGCGCGGACCGCCGCGCGGAAGGGCCCGCGGCCGCGGTGCGCCGGCGGCGGCACCGTCTTCGCAAAGGCATCGCCCCCGCCCGCCTCCGCGACAGCCGTGTTGCGCTGCGGCACAGTCCCGCGCCGGACGGGCGGGATGGGGAGACGCATCTTCATCCCGACGGGTCCGCGACGGCTTCTCCACGCGTCCGCCCCTTCGGGTGATCGCGTGCTAAGCGTTGCGGCGCATGCGGGTGGGGCGTGTTGACAGGGCGGGCGCCCCGGTTAGGTTTCCCCGCGCGAACGCCCGGGCGCCGGGCGGCCATGAACCCGGGGGAGAGCGACTTGCGCGGGGCCGGCACCTTCACCATCTCGATCGACACGGAGTTCGCCTGGGGGGTGCGCCACTACGGCGAGCTGGCGCCCGGCCGGCGCGAGGAGATCCGCAGGGAGAGAGAGATCGTGACGCGCCTGCTGGCGCTGTTCTCCCGCTACGACGTGCGCGCCACCTGGGCCGTGGTGGGCCGCCTGCTGGAGCGCGACCCCGGGGTGGCCGAGGCGGAGCTGGACCTGTGGTACACGCCCGACGTGATCGAGGAGATCGCGGCCGCCGTGCCGAGGCAGGAGATCGGCAGCCACAGCTACGCGCACCTGTTCTTCGACGAGGGCGCCGCCCCGCGCGAGGCGGCCGAGGCCGACGTGGCCGCGGCCCGCCGCGTGCACGAGCAGCACGGGCTGGCGTTCGACTCGTGGGTGTTCCCGCGCAGCATCGTGGGGTACCGCGACGTGCTGGCCCGGGCCGGGGTGCGGGTGTACCGCGGCGCGGGGCGCCGCTGGTACTCGGGCCTTCCCGTGCGGCCGGTGCGGCGCGTGCTGAACCTGGGGTCGTTCGCGGTGGGGGCCACGCCGCGCACGGTGCGCCCCAGGGTGGACGAGCTGGGGATGACCGACGTTCCGGACAGCATGCTGCTGTTCGGCCGCGGCGGCGTCCGGCGGCTGGTGCCGCCCCGCAGCCTGGTGCGCATGGCCAGCGCGGGGCTGGAGCGGGCCGCGCGGCGCGGCGAGGTGTTCCACCTGTACTTTCATCCGTCGAACTTCGCGCACGACACCGACACGCAGTTCCGGATCCTGGAGGAGATCCTTGCCCACGCGCAATCCCTCCGGTCCGCCAACCGATTGGAGATCCGAACGATGGGCGAGTTGCATCAGAACACGGGCAGTGCCGGGGTGGCCGACGAGCGGATGATCGAGTTCCGGCGCGCGGCGCTGGAGTTCCACAACGACAACGTGGGCCGCTTCGAGAACCACTACAGGCAGGCGGCCGCCGACCCGTTCACCTCGTCGTTCACCTACGGCCGCCGCCAGCTGGACCGCGAGCTGGACTCGGTGCTCGACACGCTCCCCCAGGGCGCCGCCGTGCTCGACATCGGCTGCGGCACGGGCGAGCACCTGAAGGCCATGCGCGAGCGCGGCCTGACCGTCACCGGGCTGGAGCCGGCGCCCAACATGCGCGCCGCGGCCCAGCGCACCAACCCCGGGGTGCAGATCGTGGACGGGTCGGTGCTGGCGCTTCCCTTCCCCGACAACAGCTTCGACTTCCTGATCGCCACCGAGGTGCTGCGGTACTTCGACCGCAAGGACATCCGCCGCGCCTACGCCGAGATGCTGCGCGTGCTGAAGCCGGGCGGGCGGATGTTCTTCACCATGGTAAACCTGTTCGCGCTGGACATGTTCAACCTGCACTACGCCGTGCGCCGGGTGGCCGCCAAGGCCCTGGGCCGCACCGGCCCGGTGCCCACCGAGTTCGTGACCCCCGGCGAGGTGCGGCGCGAGCTGCTGGAGCTGGGCGCCGGCGACGTGGAGATGCGCGGCCGCGTGTTCGCGCCGGTGCGCATCGCCTACAAGCTGAACCGCGGGCTGGGGCGCATGGTGGGGCGGGCGCTGGACGGCTTCGACCAGAAGGTGTCGGGGAGCCGCTGGCACGTTCCGCTGGCCGGCCACCTGGTGGCCATCGCCCGGAAGTAAAGCGGCGCCGGTGCCCACCTCCACACCCGTGACCCCCGCCCCGCGCGCCGGCGCCCCGCCGGCGCGCGCGTCCGCGTCCGCGCCGGCCACGCGGACGGTGCTGTACTTCATCGCCTATCCGCAGCGGATGGCGGGCGCCAACCGCTCGCTCTTCGAGCTGGTGCGCAACCTTCCCCCCCGCATCCGCCCGTTCGTGGTGATCGCGGGCGAGGGGCAGGTGGCGGACAGCTACCGGCAGGCGGGGATCCCCTGCACGGTGCTGGCCCCCGGGGGGTCGCTGGGCACGTACGGCCGCGGGCTGATGCGCACCTCGCGGCTGCAGCGCATGCGCATCGCCCTTTCCGAGCTCCTTCCCTTCACGCTGAAGCTGCGCCGGCTGATCGTGGAGACCGGGGCCGACCTGGTGCACGTGAACGACCCGCGCGGCGCGCTGATGGCGGGCCCCGCCGCGCACCTTGCGCGGCGCCCCGTGGTCGCCCACGTGCGCGGCGAGATCCCCTTCAGCCGCCTGGCGCGCGGCGCCTTCGTGCACGGCGCCCGGCGGCTGATCACCGTCTCCGAGGGCGTCCGCCGCACCCTTCCCCCGCGGGGGCGCGAGCAGGCGGTCACCGTGTACAACGGAATCCGCGAGCTTCCCCGCCCCGAATCCCCCATCCCCTTCCTGCAGCACCTGCGCGGGCGCGGCGTGACGGTGGTGGCCTGCTTCGCGTCGGTGGTGCCGTTCAAGGGGTTCCACCACCTGCTCCGGGCGGCGGCGCTGCTGCGCGACCGCGGCTGGGCGGAGCGGGTGGCGTTCGTGTGCGTGGGCGACATGGTGGAGGGGTACGAGAAGTACCACGCGTGGCTGGCCGCCCTCGCGGCCGAGCTGGGGGTCGACAACGTGACCTTCACCGGGTGGCAGGCGGACCCGTTCGCGTTCTACGCCTCGGCCGACGTGGCCGTGCTCCCCTCGGTGAGCCACGAGCGCGCGGTCATCGCGGGCGAGGAGGTGGACGTGCGGGGGAACGAGGGGTTTCCGCGCACCCACCTGGAGGCGATGGTCTTCGGCCTCCCGGTGGTGGGCACCCGCATCGCCGGCGTTCCCGAGCAGGTGGAGGAGGGGGTGACGGGGCTGGTGTGCGAGCCCTCGGACCCCGCGGGGCTGGCCGGCGCGCTGGAGGTGCTGCTGCGCTCCCCCGAGCTGCGCCGGAAGATGGGCGAGGCCGGGCGCGAGCGGGTGCACCGGCTGTTCTCCACCCGCGCGTACGTGGACGGGGTGATGGCCGTGTACGACGGGATCCGGTGATGGGCGCGCCGCCCGCCCGTCCCGACGAGGGCGCGCCCGTCGCGCCGCCGCCGCGGGGTGCCTGGCCGGCCGCCAAGCGCGCGATCGACGTGGCCGGCTCGGCGGTGCTGCTGGCGGGGCTCTCGCCGCTGCTGGCGGTGCTGGCGGTGGCGGTGCGGGTGGAGGGCGGCGGGCCGGTGTTCTACCGCCAGGAGCGGCTGGGGCAGGGCGGGCGCACCTTCCGCATGTTCAAGTTCCGCACGATGCGCCCGGGAAGCGACCGGGCCATGGAGCTGAACCCCGACGGCTCGGTGCGCACCTCGGACCAGGACCCGCGCATCACCCGCGTGGGGCGCGTCCTGCGCCGGCTGAGCCTGGACGAGCTGCCGCAGCTGCTGAACGTGCTGCTGGGCCACATGAGCCTGGTGGGCCCCCGCCCCGACCTTCCCTTCCACGCGCAGTACTACGGACCGCGCGAGCGCGCCAAGCTGGCCGTGCGCCCGGGGATCACCGGGCTGGCGCAGGTCTCCGGGCGCAACGCGCTTCCCTGGCCCGAGCGGCTGCAGCTGGACGCGGAGTACGTGGAGCGCTTCTCCCCGGGGATGGACCTGCGCATCGTGGGGCGTACGCTACGGAACGTCGTCCGCCAGGAGGGGATCTACGCCCACACGTCCACGCCCGGCGACGGACGCAAGTGACGGCCGATCTCCGCGCACTCGCGCCGGGCGATCTTCCCGCGATCGCGTCGGGGATCGAGCGCTGGGCCAGCGAGCACCCGGACCGCGCGGCGGGGCTCTCCGCGGCGGCGCAGGCGGAGCTGGCGCTGGCCTCGCTCGCCGCGGATGCGGAGGCGGGCGCCCGCCTCCTGCTGGCGGGGGATGCGGACGCCGGCACGGTGTGCGGATGGACGCCGCTGCCGTGGGACAGCGAGGTGCTCGGCGTCCCCTCCGCGCGCGTTTCCGTCCTCTCCTGGGGCGGGTGGGACGATGCGGGGGCGATGCGGATCGGCGCGGTGGTCGGAGGCGCGGTGCGCGAGGCGGACGCCTCCGGCGCGCGCCTCCTGGTCCTCCGCGCCGATGCGCGCGACGCCCGCGCCGTCCCCGCGCTGGAGGATGCGGGGTTCCGCCTGGCCGACACCCTCGTCACCTTCGCCACGCAGCGGCTGGAGGCGCCGGAGGATGCCGCGCGCGGCGTGGATGCGGCGGAGGAGCGGGACCTGGACGCGCTGCGGCGGATCGCGCGGGGCTTCCGCACCGGTCACTTCCACGCGGATCCGCGGATCCCGTCCGCGCGGGCGGAGGATGTCTACGTCCGCTGGATCGAGAACTCGCTGGCGGGGCGGGCCGACGCGGTGCTGGTCGGGCGGGACGAGCGGGACGCGGTGGAGGGATTCATCACCTGCCGCATGGACCGCCGCCGGAGCGCCTCGCTCCCGCGCCCGCACGGGGTGATCGAGCTGGTGGCGGCGGACGCAGCGGCGCAGGGGCGCGGCGTCGGCGGGCGGCTGGTGGCCGCAGCGCTGCGCTGGTTCGCCGCGCAGGGCGCCGGCTCGGCCGAGGTGGGGACGCAGATCGACAACCTGGGCGCGGTGCGGCTGTACGAGCGCTCCGGCTTCCGCATCGCCGGCTTCAGCCACACCTTCCATCGCTGGTCGCCCTGAGGAACTCATACCGAATCCGGGAATTCAGTTCGAGAATCCGCGCCGCATCAACCCGACGTCATCCTGAGGCCGACCACACCGTAACCAGTATCTATACAAGAGGTTGCAGGCCGAAGGATCTATCGGCGCGGCAGCACGTGATTCGGCGAGATGCACGGATTCTTTCGCCGGATTGTTATCATTCACGCAGAGGACCGGAGCTGCGCGAGCCGGCCCCCCTCACCGGCTGAAGCCGCAGCAACAACTACGGGAAGCCTCGCAAACCGCGCGAGGCTGTTCGGCTCGGCAACGGTTTCGGCTCCCGAGGACGCCCTCCCTTTCATCCATCTGGGTCGCGCGAGGCGCGTGTTCGACTCTGCCTGAGACGATTACGATTCTTTTCAAACGCGAAGAGCGCGAAAGGGGTGATTTTCCCCTGCCGCGCTCTTTCGTCCATCTACCTGCCGCCTCAGTGCCGTGCGGACGCGTCGGGCGGAGCGAGGCGGTCGTACACCTCCAGCACGGTGCGCATGAAGCGCTCGCGAGAGTGCTCCTGCGCGCGGGCGGCGGCCGTGGCGCCCATCCGCGCGGCCAGCTCGGGGTCGTCCAGCAGGCGCAGCAGCGCGGCGGCCAGCGCGCCGGCGTCCCGCGGCGGCACCAGCAGCCCTGTGCCGCCGTCGATCACCGCCGCGCGCGTCCCAGCGTTCGAGGCGGCTACGACGGGGATCCCCATCGCCCCCGCCTCGAGCAGCACCTGCCCCAGCGCCTCGCGGTACGACGGGAGCGCCAGCACGTCGAACGCCGCCACGGTGGACTGCGGCGCGTCGACCAGCCCGGCGAAGGTCACGGCGCCCTCCAGCCCGTAGCGGGCCACGCGCTCGTGCACCTCGCGCGCAGTTTCCTTGTCGCGCTCGCTGGGGTCCACGCCGCCCACCACCACCAGGTGCGCGTCGCGGCCGGCGGCGCGCACCTCGCGGAACGCCTCCACCAGCTCCAGGATTCCCTTCTCGGCCACCATCCGCCCCACGAACCCCACCACCCGCGCCCCCGGCGGCACCCCCAGCTCCTGGCGGCGCCGCTCGCGCGCGGCCGCGTCGAAGCGGCCGGGGTTCCACGCCTGCAGGTCCAGCCCGCAGCCACCCACCCCCAGGCAGGTCACGCGCTCGGCGGGGTGGCGGCCGCGCTCCACCATGTAGCGCGCGTCCTCGGCCCCCAGCGTGAGCGTCCACCCGGTGGACGGCGCCAGCATCCGCTCCAGCCGTGGGTACAGCCACAGCAGCAGCGGGTCGGCGCGCCCGCCCAGCCCGTCGGTGAAGAAGGTGCCGCGGGCGTGGTGCAGCACCGGGGTGCCGGTGGCCCGCGCCGCCAGGCGCCCCAGCAGCGAGGGGATGGGCCCGTGCAGGTGCACCACGTCGTACCGCCCGCGCCGCAGCACGCCCACCAGGCGCGCCAGCGTGGCCAGGTGCCGGGCGGACCCCATCTTCCGCGAGAACTCCACGGGGATGTAGCCCACCCCGGTCCCCTCCAGCTCCGCCACGTGGGGGCCGCGCCCGCAGGCGATGTCGACCTCCCACCCATCCCGCACCAGGGCACGGGCGATGGGAAGCATCTGCCGGGGGATGGCCAGCGAGAGCGTGGCCACGTGCAGTGCCCGGCGCGGCCGAGCCGGCGCCGCGGCCGCCTCCGCGGGCGCGGAGCGCGCCGGCGCCCGCGTGCTCACCCGCCCACCACCCCGGCCCGCTCCCGCCGCTCCGCGGGTGACGCGTCGCCGCGGGCGCCCGGCGCCGTCATCCACACGTACATCTGCTGGCGGCCGCCCACGCGCTGGATGCCGCGCAGCACCGCCCGCTTGGCGCTCCGCAGCAGCGACCGCCGGGCCGGCGGCGAGCCGCGCATCCCGGGAATCGCCCGCTGCTCCACGCCGGCGAAGCCCGCGTTGCGTGCCAGCAGGTCCATCGACTCGCGGGTGAAGAACTGGATGTGCGCGGGCGCCTGCAGCACCGAGCCCGCCAGCCGCCGCGGGGCCAGGCCCACCACCCGGAACGCCCACGCCCCCACCGTGGGCACCTTCATCACCAGCACCCCGCCCGGCGCCAGCAGCTCGCGGGCGCGGCGCGCGAAGGCGGTGGGATCGGGAAGGTGCTCCAGCACGTCCCACATGGTCACCGCCTGGAACGGGCCCGGGAGGTCGGCGCTGAGGAAGTCGCCCGAGACGGCGTCCAGCCCGCGCGCGCGGCAGAGCTCCGCCGCCGCGGGAGAGAGGTCGATGCCGAAGGGGCGATACCCCGCCTCGGCGGCGGCGGCCAGGAACTCGCCGTTGCCGCATCCCACGTCCAGCACCGCGCCCCCGGCGGGCACGCGGGGGACGAAGTCCTGCGCGATGCGCTCGCGCACCGAGCGCTGGAACACCGGATCGTCGCGGAACCCCGAGTAGTCGTGGTGATACAGGTCGCCCAGCGCCTCGGCCTCTTCCCGGCCGCCGTGCCCGAAGTGGTGCCCGCAGGCGCGGCACCCGGCGAAGGTCCACCCGTCCAGCCCGAAGTAGCGCTTCAGCGCCGCGCCCCCGCACACCGGGCAGCGCGCGTCGTTGGCTTCGCTCATCCCGCCCGTCCTCCCATGCCCGCCACCGCCACCTGCACGCCGGAAGCGCGCGCCGGCACGTCCAGCCGGTCGTGCGGCGACAGCGTCCGGTCGATGAAGATCCGCATCCACAGCTCCAGAAGAAGGAGGAGCCAGATCCGGCTCCCGTGCTCCTCGCGCCCGCTCCGGTGCGCGTCCAGCAGCGCGCGCACCGCGTCGGGGCGGAAGAATCCCCGCGACGCCGCCGCGTCGTCCAGCAGCACCCCGGCGGCCGCGCGCCCCAGCGGCCCACGCAGCCACGCGCCCACCGGCACCGCGAAGCCCTGCTTGCGCCGGTAGATCCCCTCGCGGGGAACGTAGCGCGCGGCCAGGCGCTTCAGCAGGTGCTTGGGCTCCCACCCGGCCAGCTTCACCCCCGCGGGGATGCGCGCGGCCAGCTCCATCAGCGCGGGGTCCAGCAGCGGACTGCGCAGCTCCAGCCCGTACGCCATGCTGGCCACGTCGGCCTTGGCCAGCATCAGGTCCGGAAGGACGGTGGCGATCTCGGCCGCCAGCACCCGGTCGGCGTCCGTCGGCCCGTCCGCCCGCGCGAAGGCGTCCAGCCAGTGCGCGTCCGCATCGCCCGCGGGGAGACGGCGGGCGAAATCCGGCTCCAGCAAGCCGTCCAGCCGGCCCCGGAAGCCGCGCTCGGCCAGCGGATCGAACACCCACTCCAGCCGCGCCCCCCGCGCCGGCTCCGCCAGCCGCCGCAGCCGCCGGGCGGCCCGCGCGGCCGCGCCCCCGGCGCGCTCCGCCGCGCGCAGCGCGCCCGGGAGCGCGCCCCGGCGGAGCGCCGACGGCACCACGCGCATGTAGGTGGACGCGGCGCGCGCCAGCAGCGGCCCCGGGTACCCCGCGAAGAGCTCGTCCCCGCCATCCCCCGTGAGCGCCACGGTCACGTGCTCGCGCGCCGCCTGCGACAGGTACATGGTCGGCAGCGTGGCCGCGTCTCCGAACGGCTCCCCCGCCGCGTACACCAGCCAGGGGAGGACGGCGGCCGCGTCGGCGCGGACCATGTGCTCGTGGTGGTCGGTGCCCAGGTGGCGGGCCACGCGGCGCGCGTGCTCCAGCTCGCTGAACCCCGCCTCCTCGAACCCCGCGGAGATGGTGGTCACCTTCCCCGGCGAGAGCTCGGCCATCACCCCCGCCACCAGGCTGGAGTCCACCCCGCCGCTCAGGAAGGCGCCGATCGGCACGTCGGCCACCAGCCGGCGCCCCACCGCCGCGCGCACCTCGCCGTCGATCGCCCCCAGCCACTCCTCTTCCGAGCGCCGCTCCTGCCGGGCGAAGCTCAGGCTCCAGTAAGAGTGGATCGACAAAGTGCCGCCGCGGAACTCGGCGCGGTGCGCGGGGGGAAGCTTGCGGACGCCCTCCACGAAGCTCCCCTCGCCGGGGACGCACAGGTAGTGGAGGAAGTCGCGCACGGCGCCCGGGCGCACCTCGGGCGCCGCCGGGAGCAGCTCCAGCAGCGCGGGAAGGGTGGAGGCGAAGGCCAGCCCGCCGCCGTCCTCGGCGTAGTACAGCGGCTTCTTCCCCACGCGGTCGCGGGCGAGGTGAAGGACGCCGCGCGCGTCGTCCCACAGCGCCAGGGCGAACATCCCCGACGCGCGGCGCAGCAGCCCTTCGATCCCCCACTCCTCGTAGCCGTGGACCACCACCTCGGTGTCGCTGTGCGAGCGGAAGCGGTGGCGCCCCTCCAGCTGCCGGCGCAGCTCCTGGAAGTTGTAGATCTCGCCGTTGAAGACCACGCGCACCGTGCCGTCCTCGTTCGCCATGGGCTGGCGCGCGTCGTCCGACAGGTCGATGACCGAAAGGCGGCGGTGCCCCAGCATGGCCGCGGGGCCGCACCACTCGCCCAGCTGGTCCGGCCCGCGGTGCTCGAGAGCCTCCGTCGACGCGCGCAGCCGCGCCGGCTCGGGGCGCCCCACGCGCCCGCAGATCCCGCACATGGTCCTACTCCGCTGGAAGGTGGCCGTGGGCCACGGCCTGGAAGAACCGCCCGTACCCGGCGGCGATGGCCGGCGCCGCGAAGTCGTTCGCCCGCGCCCGCCCCGCCTCGCGCAGCCGCCCCGCGAGCGCGCCGTCGCCCAGCACCCGCGCCAGCGCGCCGGCCAGCGCCCCCGCGTCCGACGGGGGGATGAGGAGCCCGCTCTTGCCGTCGCGGATGATCTCGGCGGGGCCGTGCGGGCAGTCGGTGGCCACCACCGGGGTGCCCACCGCCATCGCCTCCACGATCACGTTGCCGAACCCCTCCCAGAGCGACGACAGGGCGAAGACGTCCGCCGCGCGCATCAGCTGGTACGGGTTCGCGCGGAAGCCCGGCATCCACACCGCGTCGGCGATGCCGAGCGCCGCGGCCTGCGCGGTGAGCTCGCCGCGCAGCTCGCCCTCGCCCACCAGCCAGAGCCGGGCGGCGGGGACGGTGCGCCGCAGGAGCGCGAACGCATCGAGCAGGGTGGAAAAGCCCTTCTGCTCGGTCAGCCGCCCGCAGGCCAGCACCACGGGCCCCTCGCCCGGCGGGGGCTCGAAGGGCTCGGCGGCCAGGCGCATCACCTCGTCGTCCACGCCGGCATTGTAGATCACGCGGATGCGGGGCGCCACCCGCGGCACCACCCGCGCCACCTCGTCCTCGACGCCGCGCGAGATGGCCACCACCCCGGCCGCGCGCGGGTAGAGGGCGCGGATGGCGCGCAGCAGCGCCCGGCGCCGCCAGTCTGGGTCGCGCAGGAACTCCATCGCGGGCGACACCTGCACGCCGGCCACCACGGGCGGCGCGCCGCGCAGCCCGGCGGTGGAGGCCAGCGCCACGCAGTTCGCGTGGTCCATGAACGAGCACACCAGGTCGGGGCGCAGCCGGCGGACCAGGCGGCGCAGCGCCAGCGGCGCGCGCGCCATCCGCCCCCCGGGAAGGGGGTGGAACGCCACGTCGGGGGCAAGCTCGCTTTCGTACGAGCCGCCCCCGCGCGCCACCGCCACCGACACCCGGAACCGCCCGCGGTCCAGGTGGTTGGCCACTCTCACCAGGTGCTTTTCGGCCCCGCCGCCCCCCAGCGAGGCGGTGAAGAAGAGAACGTGCAGCCGCTCCTCCGCTCTAGGCTCCGGCACCGGCCGCGACCGCGGCGGTGCGCATGCGCTCGCCGCCCGCGCGCTCGCCGGGCCGTCCGTTCAGGTGGACGACGAAGGGCCCCGCCGCCAGCACGTCCAGGCGGCCGTCCATGAAGGCGCGCACCGCGTCGCGCGGCGTGCAGACGATGGGCTCTTCGTGCATGTTGAAGCTGGTGTTGATCACCGTGGGGCTTCCCGTCAGCCGCTCGTACTCGGCCAGCATGCGGAACACACCCGGGTTGGAGCGCTCCGTGACCAGCTGCGGCCGCGCCGTGCCGTCCACGTGCACCGCCGCCGGCGCGATGGCCTTCATGCGGTCGGTGCAGTCGAAGGTCACGGTCATGAACTCGGCCGCGTGCCGCGCGCGCTCCACCCCGTGGAACAGGTCGCCGGCGCGGTGCGCCAGCGCCATGGGCGCGAAGGGCATGAACTCGGTGCGATTCAGCCGCCGGTTCAGCCAGTCGTTCACGGTGGGGTCGGTGGCCGAGTACAGGATCGAGCGATTACCCAGCGCGCGCGGGCCGTACTCCATCCGCCCGTCGAAGCGCGCCACCACCTTCCCCTCGGCCACCAGCCGCGCCACCTCGGCGTCGGGGTCGGCGGCGCGCTCGAAGGGGAGGCCGCTCTCGCGCACCGCCGCCTCGATCTCGCGCTCGGTGAACCCCGGCCCCAGGTACACGTGGTCCAGCGCGCGGGGCATCAGCCCGTCGCTGCGGGCGGCCAGCCAGAGCGCGGCGCCGGTGCCCACGCCGCCATCGCTCATGGCGGGGTAGACGAAGATCTTCTCGACGCCGGGGATCTCCATCACCCGCTGGTTCATCTTCACGTTGGCGAAGACGCCCCCGGCGCCCACCACGTGCGTGAGCCCGTGGCGGGCAAGGTACAACGCCACGTAGCGCTGCACCACCTCTTCCAGCACCGTCTGGTACGCCGCGGCCATGTCCTCGCGCGAGTACTGCCCGGCCAGCCGGCGCGCGCCGTACGGGTCCTGCGGCGTCTTCAGCCGGTAGTAATCGTCGCGCGACACGTCGAAGCCCTCGCGCACGCGCGGGCCCAGCACCTCGGGGTCGCCGAAGGCGGCCAGCCCCACGATCTTCCCCTCGTGGCGGTTGGGCTTGAAGCCCAGCGCCTGCGTCACGCGGCGGTAGAAGGTGCCCAGCGAGTGGGGATAGGGGATGCTCTGCAGCAGCCGCATCCGCCCGCCCTCGCACAGGTAGAACGACCCCGCCGCGCCGCTCCCGTAGCCGTCCAGCGACACGCCCAGCGCGCGGTCGAACCCCGAGGAGAAGTAGGCGCTGGCCACGTGCGCGGCCTGGTGGTCCACGTAATGGATGCGCCCCGCCAGCCCCATCTCCACCAGCGGCTGGGTGATCTCGCGCTCCAAGCGGCGCCCCGACGCCCAGTTGGGGTCGCGCACGATGTTGCGCGTGTAGTTGGCCAGGTGCGCGCCGCGCTCGCGCAGCGGCGCCCCCGACGTGGCCGCGAAGGGCAGGTTGCGCGCCCAGTTGCGCGCGTTCAGCATCAGCTCGCGCCGGGGCGCCAGCCAGGGCAGCGCCACCGCGTCCACGTCGCGCGGGCCGATCCCCGCGAGGTCCAGCACCGCCTGGATGGCCTGGCGCGGCATCCCGCCCTGGTTCTTCACGCGCGTGAACCGCTCTTCGGCCGCCGCGGCGACCACCGTCCCGTCCACTACAAGCCCCGCGGCCGACTCGTGCGCCGGGGGCGAAATGCCAAGGATCACCATCGGTCTGCACCTGCAGGGGAAGAGGGGACGGGGCGGCGCGGCGGGAAAGCCGTGCAGCGGCTACAAACGCATGCTTTATGCCTGCCACACTCCACGGTAGCACATCGCCCGGCAAAACATATGTTGCTCCACGCGTGAACGGCAACGGCGGCGGCGCGCATGGATTCCCACGCACCCTCCATCCTTCCCGGAGTACGCGAATCTCCCTGTGGATCGCCCGCATCTCCCTCGTCGCGCGTGCCCGCGTGGCGGTGCGTCGGGACGATCGTCGGATCTCACGCGGAGGCGCGGAGAACTGCCGTGTTTTTCCGCGTCTCCGCGTCCTCCGCGAGAGTCACGTCTCTCCTGGCCGGGAGATGTCGAATCCCCCCAAACCGAACGGCCCCGCCGCCGATCATCCGGCAGCAGGGCTGGAAGGAAAGGAACAGCGTGTATGGAGATCGCGGAAAGCGGCGATCAGGAAAGCGCGATCCATCCCCCGATCGCGCTCCCCCGCAGGCCAGGAGTGCAATCGGGGATTGCGGAAGCGGGCGCTACTTCCCGCGCGTCCCCACCGCGACGAGTCCCTCCCAGGCGAAGGAGGGGCGCTCCGTGGTCCAGCGGAGGAACGGGTTGTAGCCGAGGGTGGACACCACCTTCACCCCGGAGCGCAGCGCCAGGTCCAGCGGCCGCACCCCCACGCCGTCGCGGTAGGCGCGGCTGAAGCGGCGGGGATACTGCCCCTCGACGACGACGGAGGAGAAATAGCGCTCCATCAGCTCGCGCAGCTCGGGGCCCGAGTACTCCTGGCAATGGTAGGGGTCCTGCGGCTCGCCCGTGGGAAGGCGGTGCGGCGTGGTGAGCGCCAGCACGCCGCCGGGCCGCAGCACGCGGCGGACTTCCGCGAGCAGCGCGTCGGGGCGGTCCAGGTGCTCCAGCACCTCCACCATGGTCACGTAGTCCAGCGCCCCGTCGGCGAAGGGAAGCGCGTACGCCGAGGCGCGCGCCACCTCGACGCCCGCGGCCCCGTGCTCGCGCAGCTTCCCGCTCGCCAGCCGCAGCGCCGTCTGCTCCATGTCGATGCCCACGGCGCGGCCGCCGTGCAGGGAGATCTTGTACAGCATCACCCCGTCGCCGCACCCCACGTCCAGCCCGCGGGCGCCGGCCAGGTCCACGCGCGCCGCCACCCGGCCGAGCGCCACGTCGTAGCGGGCGTGCGCGCCGGGGCTGGAGCGGCGCCAGCCGCCCTCGTAGGTCAGGCGCCAGTGGTAGGCGCCCTGCTCGTCGTACTTCAGGAACTGCTCGGAGGCCGCCGGGGCGGAAGGGTGGGTCATCGTCACCGGTTCAGTACCGTTTCAGGCGCAGGATGCCGAACGCCACGCCAAGGACCACCAGCGGCATCAGCGACATCAGGCCGCCGACCACCGCGTCGCTCGACGGCTCGATCGCGTTCCAGATCACCATGATGTACATCAGCATCATCAGCGGCTCGCGCCCGTACGCCAGGAACACGCGCGAGAGCCACCAGTGGAACACCCCGAACGCCGCGAAGGCGAAGAGCACCCCGGGGATGTTGAAGTTCCAGTAGGCCTCGCCCACGGCCGTGGCCGGCACCCCCGCGCGCACCCCGAAGAAGGTGCGCCCCACCTGCCCGCCCACCAGGCCCGGCTTCCCCGGCCAGAACTTGCGCGGCACCGGCGCGGCCAGCGCCGCCAGGTAGCTGGCGCCGTACAGGTGCGGCACCCGGCCGGGCACGTAGGCCAGGATGGGAAGCGCGCCGTCGGCCACCGTGCGGCGGCTCACGATCTCGCCGGTGGCGCGGGTGCCCACGGCGTGCTTCACCGAGAAGTCGGTGAGGGTGCTCCAGTCTACGGACCCCTGCCAGGTGCTGTTGCGCAGGTTCCCCAGCACCGCCAGCAGGATCATTCCCATCACCCCCACCATCGCCATGCGGGTGGGGGCCAGCTTGCGCTCGCGCAGCATCCACACCAGCACGATGATGACCAGGGTGTAGATGATCCCGCCGCGGCTTCCCGAGCCCAGGAACTGCGTGCACAGCGCCGCCACGAAGCACATCCAGAAGAGCGGCGACCACGCCGCGCGGCGGTCGACCGCGAACCAGATCAGGCAGGCGCTGGTGGCCAGGCTGGTGAGCTGGAACCAGTAGAAGTCGCCCGCCAGGCTGACGCCGCGCCCCCGCCCCCAGGAAAGGACGTGCGCCGCCAGGCCGCCCTTGCCCTGCAGGTAGATCATGAACACGAGGGTGGAGAAGAGCACCACCGCCGGCACCTTCAGCCGCAGGTTGGAGGCCGGGCGGAACTCCAGGCTGGGGATGGGGAAGCGGGGCGCGAAGCGGAAGCCCACGTAGTAGGCCAGCAGCCCCAGGGCCATGAGCACCAGCTTCCACGACACCAGCTCGCCCAGCTGGTCGGGGGTGTACTGCATGAGCGCCACGTGGTACTGCAGCCCGAACGCGTACGCGGGAAACTCCTTGGCCAGGTGCACCACGCTGAGCATGGCCGCCAGCACGAGCGGGTGGAACCACCCGTAGTCCGAGCGATACACGATCAGCGGCAGCATGCGCACGCCGATGAACAGGAAGAGCGAGGGGATGACCAGCTCGGCGGCCGGGGCCGCGGTGAGCAGGGCCAGCACCCCGGCGGAAAGCGCGTAGACCAGGAAGAAGCCCAGCACCATCACGCGGTGGCTGGGCTTCATGCGCACGAAGGGCGAGCCGTCGGGCTGCGACGGCATCTCCCAGCGTCCGCGGCGCGACGCCGGGAACGGAACCCGCGGCTGCGAGGCGAGCGTGCTCATGGCGCCTCCGCGGGGGAGAGCGGGTGGGCGCGGCCCGTCCGCAGCAGCCCGAAGGCCGCCGCCAGCACCACGAAGGGAACCGCCATGAACACCACCTGCACCACGGCGTCGCTGGTGGGCTCGGGGGCCAGCCACATCACCAGCACGTAGAAGAGCATGAGGGTGGGGCTGCGGCCGTGCGCGGCCAGCAGCGAGGCCATCCACTTCAGGAACACGCCGAAGAGCGCGAAGACCAGGATGATACCGGGGATGTGGAAGTTCCAGTAGGCCTCGCCCACGGCCGTGGCGGGCACGCCGCTGCGTACCCCGAAGAAGGTGCGCCCGATCCGCCCGCCCACCATTCCCGGCTTGGCGGGCCACATCCCGCGCGGCACCGGAAGGGTGAGCACCGCCAGGTAGCTGGAGCCGTAGATGTGGTCGACCTCGGTGGGAACGCGCGCCAGGATGGGGAGCGTTCCCTCCTCCACCGTGCGCCGCGACACCAGCTCGGGAAGCGCGCTCTCGTGCACCACCTCGCTCAGCGAGAACTCGGTGAGCACGGTGTAGTCGAGGTGGCCCCTCCAGAGCCCCCGGCGGAACTCGCCCAGGAGCCCCACCGTGACCACGGCGGCCATGCACAGCCCGCCGAAGCGGACCCACGAGATCCGGCGCTCGCGCAGCGCCCACAGCAGGAAGCCGGCGATCAGCACCCCCAGCACCGCGCCGCGGCTGCCGGCGGCCAGGAAGTCGATGGCCAGCGACACCGCCGCCGCGGCCAGGAACAGCGGCCGGCGCAGGGCGGCGCGGTCGTTGGCGAACCAGAGCAGGCAGGCCAGCCCGCCGGTGCTCACCAGCACCACCCAGTAGAAGCTTCCCGACAGCGCCTCGGCGCGGCCGCCGCTCCACGACAGCAGGTGCCCCGCGATCCCGCCGCGCTGCGACACGTACAGCCAGAAGGCGCCGGCCGCCACGCCCACGGCCGCCAGCGCCCGCGGCGCCACCGAGGCGCGCGCGGGAAACCTCACCCGGGGCAGCGGAAGCCTGGGGCCGAAGAAGAACCCGGCGTACAGAGACAGCACCCCCAGCCCCGACAGCGCCAGCTTCCATCCCAGCAGACGCCCCAGCTCCTCGCCGGCCACTTGCGGGAGCGCCGCGTGGCGGCTGAGCCCCCAGGCGTACGAGGGGAACTCCTGCAGCAGCGGCCGCGCGCTGAGGAGGGCGCCCAGCACCAGCGGGTGGAACCACCCGGTGGCGCGCAGCGGCAGGTACAGCACCATGAGCCGGCACGCCACCAGGAAGGCCAGCCCGGGGATGATCCACTCGGCCCCCGGCGCGCCGGTGAACAGGGCGATGGAGCCGGCCAGCGCCACGTACGCCGCCCCGGCGGTCAGCAAGGCCAGCCGGTACGCCGGGCGAATGGGCACGAACGGGTTCAGCTCGCGCGCCACCTCGTCCGGCACGCCGCCGCCCGACGGCATCCACCGCCCGGCGGGGGCGCCGCCCAGCAAGGCGCCGGGAACCGTGCGCAGCTCAGCCACCGGCGGCCGCGGGCACGGGATCGGGCTCGAACTCGGGGCGCGGCGCGGGGGCGGGCGCTGCCCCGACGGCCTGCCGCACCAGGGCCCACATCTGCGTGGTGCGCCGCACGTAGTCGGCGCGCCCCGCCGCCAGCCCGGCGGCCACGCGCTCGCGCCCGGGCCCGTCCAGCAGCGCGTCGAGCCGCTCCAGCGTGGCCTCCACGGGCGCGGCGGCGTCGCACAGGCACTCGGGGCAGCCGAAGTCCTCGAACAGCTCGCGGTACTTGTGGCTCCACCCGGTGGCCAGCGAGGGCACACCCTGGGTCATGGCCCCCACCAGCGCGTGGTAGCGCGACGCCACCACCGCGTGCGAGGCGCCCAGGATCCCCTTCAGCGCGCGCGCGTCGGGCTCGGCCACCACCGGCACCCGCCCCCCCGCGGCGTCGCGCACGGCAATCGCCAGCTCGTGGTCGTTCCCCGTGTCGTGCACCAGCAGCAGCGGCCGCATGTCGCGCCGGAGCAGGTGGCGCACCACGCCGGTCAGCAGCGAGGCGTAGGCGCGCGCGGCGTCGGGCCCCGCCTTGTCGGTCATGCGCAGGTTGGGCACCACCGCCACCTGGCGCGGGTGCGGGCGGAACCCGTCGGGAAGGCGACCGGGAACCGCCACGGTGAAGTCGGGCGCCAGCTCCACCCGCGCGCCGGCCACGCCCAGCCCGGCCACGTGCTCGTACGAGCTGCGGTCGCGCGCGAACACCAGCGGCAGGTCGGCCAGCGCGCGCGAGAACGCCGCGCGCGTGGCAGGGTCGCGGAACGGCCCCAGCGCCTGCGGGAGGAGCACCGCGGGGACCCCCGCCCGCCGCCAGCCGCGCGCCAGCCGGGCCAGGTTCCGCGCGCCAGCCGCGCCCCACTGGTCGGTGTAGGCGAAGCCCGACGAGTCCAGCACGGCGCCCACCTCGGCGTCGGTCACGATCCCCAGCGGGGCGCGCAGCCGCCGCGGCACCAGCGCGCCCACGGCGGCCAACCGGCCGCCCCCGCGCCGCGACACCATCTGGTACAGCCCCAGCGGCGCGCGCTCGGCGTAGCTCCCGGCGTTGGCCGCCATGGCCAGGCGCGCGCCGCCCCAGCGCGCCACCTCCTGCACCACGGCGTGCAGCATCAGCTCGGCGCCCTTGTTGCGGAACCCCACGCCGCGCACCCAGACCATCATGGCGTGTCGTACCTCCGCAGCTCGTCCAGCGGCTTCTTCCCCGAGGCCGGCACCAGCGCGTCGGGGTCCGGGTATCCCACCGCCACCAGCATCACCGGCCGCTCATCGGGCTCCAGCGAGAGGAGCGCGGCCATCTGCCGCTCCTGCTCCTCCAGGTCGGGCCAGTTGATGCAGCAGGAGCTGAGCCCCTGCGTTTCCAGCGCGAACACGAAGGCCATGGTGGCCAGCGCCGCGTCGATGTAGATGACGTGGCGGTCGCGCTCGTCGAAGTAGGCGCGCTGCCGCCCCAGCACCACCACCACCGCGGGAAAGTTGTGCTCGAAGCCGCGCGTGCCCATGGGCACCCCGGCCACGCTGCGCACCCGCGCGGGGTCGGTGAACACGCGGAACTCGAAGGGCTGGCGGTTGCAGGCGCTGGGCGAGAGCGCGGCCACCGCCACCGCGCGGTCGATGAGGTCGCGGGGAACGGGGCGCTGCAGGAACCAGCGCACCGAGCGGCGCCGGTGGGCCAGCTCCAGCAGGTCGTCGTACGCCACCGGGGGCGGCCCCGACAGGTCGCGCCGGTAGGGCGCCAGCGGCCGCCCGCACTCCACCCCGGGCACCGCCGTCCGGCCGAACCCCGAGCGCGCGCGGTCCACCCGCGGGTCGGCGCCGGGCGCGGCCACCGCCTGGAAGTACGACGACAGCACCTCGCCCGCCCACCCCACCTCGGGGCCGGGGGCCTCGCCGCCCTGCACCCGCGCCGAGAACGCCTCCACCGTTTCCTCGATGTAGTCGGCCGCGAAGACGTCGCGGCGGGGGCGCATGATCAGCCCCTTCTCCAGCCGGTGCACGTTGCGGCGCAGGAGATACTTCCCCCCCCGCGGCGACACGGCGTCCTCCTCGTAGCGCAGGCGGCCGTACAGCACCGCCCGGTGCTCGCGCCCGAAGGCGCCCGAGGCGAAGCAGTAGTACAGCGACGCGCTCCAGCGCCAGCGCGAGGCCAGGCGCAGCACGGCCATGCGCACGCCGCGGCGCGCGCGGCGCAGCGCCGGACGGAGCGCGGCCGGCACCAGGCGGCGCAGCCCCGCCCTCACGCGGCCCTCGCGCGCAGGCGGAAAGGCGCGAACAGCGCCCGGGTCATCATCAGCCCGGCCCTCCAGGTGCGGCGGTCGGTGAAGCACGCCAGGTAGGTGGCGGCGGTGTACGAGGCCAGCGTGGCCACGGCCGCGCCGGCCGCCCCGTAGCGGGGGATCAGCACCAGGTTCAGCGCCACGTTCACCACGGCGCCCACCAGGTTGCGGGTCAGCGAAAAGGTCAGCAGGTCCTCCACCACCAGCCAGCGGGAGAGGATGGCCCCCATGAAGATCCCGGGGCAGGTCCAGATGTGGATCTGCAGGATGCGGCCGGCGCCGTGGTACTGGGGGCCGTACATCAGGTCCATCATGGGCCCGGCGGTCAGCGACACACCCGCGGCCAGCACGATCCCCGCCCACGCCATCACCACGTACATCTGCTGCAGCCGCCGCTGGTACGCCTCCTCGCCCATCCGCTTGCTCTCCACCATCATGGGCAGGAGCGAGGTGCCGATGGTGGTGGGAATGAAGTACCAGAGCTCCGAGAGCCGCGCCGCCACCGCGTAGGTGCCCACCTCGCGGGCGCCCACCATCTCGCCCAGCATCACCTGGTCGATCTTCAGGTAGATGAGGCTGCCGGCCGACGACAGGATGAGCGGCCACGACTGCCCCACCAGCGCCCGCGCGCGGTGCACCACCACCCGCCAGCGGCGCAGCGAGTACCCCTGCCTGCGGTACACGTACAGCAGCCCCGCCGCCTGCACCGCCTGCTGCAGCGTGGCGGCGGCGGCGAACGCCACCAGCGGCGCGCGCGACAGGATCATGGCCACGCGCAGCGCCGCCCCGATCGCCACCGCGGCGGTGCGCGCCTGCACCGCGTAGCGCGACTCCACCCGCGACTGGAACCAGAAGTCCACCGAGTTGAAGGCGTCGAACACCATCCCCGCCGCCACCACCGCCACCAGCCACCCCGTGTCGCCGGCGCCCGGGCGCAGCAGCGACACCGCGCCGATCAGCACGGCGGCCGCGGTGCCGGCGGCCAGCCGCAGCGCCACGGTGGTGCCCAGCAGCTCGTCGCGGTTCTCGGGCTCTTCCACCAGCCGCCGGGTGACCAGTCCGTCGAGCCCCAGGTAGGGGATGAAGGCGAAGAGCCCCACCAGCGCGATGGCGTAGTTCAGCCCCCCGAACGCCTCGGGGCCCAGGTAGCGGGCCATCCACACCGAGACGCCCACGTTCAGCAGCAGCGTGGCCACGCGCTCGGCCATCAGCCAGCCGGCGTTGCGCGCCACCCCCTGCAGGCTCCGGCTCTGCATCGTGCGCAGGAGCCGCTCGCGCACCTTCGCCATCGCCATCTGCCCCTACCCCGCCAGCCTGGCGTACACCGCCTCGAGGTCGCGGGTCACCACGTCGACGTCGAAGCGGCGCACGTATTCCTCGCCGGCGGCGGCCATGCGGGCGCGCAGCGCGGGGTCGCCCGCCAGGCGCAGCAGGTAGCCGGCGAACTCGTCGGCGCTGCGGGCGAAGAAGCCGCCCACCTCGTGCCGCAGGGTGCCGCGGATCCCCACCACGTCCGAGGCCACCACCGGCAGCCCGTACCCCTGCGACTCGGCCACCACCCGGCCGAACCCTTCCACGATGGAGGGAAAGGCCACCAGGTCGAGCGCGCGGTACCAGCGCCACACCCGGTCTTCCCACCCCACGAACCGCACGCGCCCGCTGAGCGCCGGCTGCGCGGCGGCGGCGTGGCAGGCCTCGGCGTAGGCCGGGTCCTTGGCCCCGCCCACCAGGTAGAAGTGCACGCGCGGGTCGGCCTGGGCCACCCGCGGCGCCACCTGCTCGAGGAACTCGCGCTGCCCCTTCATGGCGAAGATGCCGCCCACGAGCCCCACGGCCACCTGCCCCGGGGGGATGCCCAGCTCGGCGCGCGCGTCGTCGCGCGAGAGGGTGCGGCGGTGCTCCCGGATGTGGTCCAGGCGAATGCCGTTGTAGATGCCCACCACGCGCGGCGCCACCCGCGCCCGCAGCCGCGGCGACATCGACTCCACGCAGAAGTCGCGGAGCGGCTCGCTCACCGCCACGGTCAGGTCCGACACCGCCATCGCGGCCTGCACCGCGAACCCGATGCGGTTCCCCGGCTGCAGCCCGCGCACGTGGTGCACCAGGGTGCGCCCCGAGAGCTTGGCGGCGGGCGCCACCAGCACCATCCCCTCGAAGTCGGCGTGCACCACCTCGGGCCGCACGCGGCGGATCACCCGCAGCAGGCGCAGGTTGTACCACGCCGCCAGCGCCACGCGGCGCAGTCGCGCAACCTTCCCCCGGCGGCGGCGCGCGGCCAGCATGGCGCTGGCGTCGAAGAACTCGTGCGACACGCCGGCTTCCTCCAGCTCGGCCAGCGCGGGGTCGTCGGGGCTCGCGGCGGCCACCACCACGTGCGCGTCGAGCGAGCGCTGCCGCTCCAGGAACAGCAGCAGGCTGCGGGTGCCGCCGTACAGCTTGGGGTCGCTGCGCAGCATCAGGAACAGCACACGCGGGCGGCGGCGCGGGCCGATGGGGCCGGGCGCGCCGCCGCGTGGGTTCCCTGCCGGTTCCGCCACCACCCCGCCGCCGCCACCCTCCCCGTTCGCCCTGGTTGCCGTTGCGAGCTTGTCAGCCATGGGTCTCCACGGCGCGCGGCGCGTGCGCCGCGACGGGTGGGGGCGCGCCGTCGCGCGGGGCCGAGAGGTCGGCCACGTACCAGTCCAGGGCGGCGCGCAGCCCCTCGGCCACGGTGTGCGTGGGGGCGTACCCCAGCACGCGCCGCGCCTTGTCGATCGAGGCCAGCGAGTGGCGCACGTCGCCGGGGCGGAAGTCGGCGTGCTGCAGCCGCGCCGCGGCCGCCGCGGGCGAGCGCGGGGCCAGCCCGTCTCGCAGCGCGGCGAAGAGCGCGGCCAGGGTGGTGCACTCGCCGCCGGCCACGTTGAACACCTGCCGCGTCACCGCCTCGGCCGGCGCGGCCGCGGCCAGGAGGTTGGCCTGCACCACGTTGTCCACGTAGCAGAAGTCGCGGCTGGTCTCTCCGTCGCCGTACACCACGCAGGGCTCGCCCTTCAGCAGGGCGCGGACCCAGCGAGGGATGACGGCCGCGTACGGCCCCTCGGGCGACTGCCGCCGCCCGAACACGTTGAAGTAGCGCAGCCCCACGGCCTCGATCCCGTACACCCGCGCGAACACCCCCGCGTACAGCTCGCCCGCCACCTTGCTGGCGGCGTACGGCGAAAGCGGCGCCCCGGTGACCTCCTCGACCTTGGGAAGCGCCGGGTGGTCGCCGTACACCGAGCTGGAGCTGGCGTACACCAGGCGGCGCACGCCGTGGCGGCGCAGCGCCTGGAGGAGGTTCACGAAGCCGTCCACGTTGTTGCGGTGGGTGGCCTCGGGGTCGTCGATCGAGCGGGGAACCGAGCCGAGCGCGGCCTGGTGCAGCACCACGTCCACGCCGCGGCACGCCTCGTCCAGGTCGGCGGCGCGGCACAGGTCGCCCTCCACGAAGTGGAAGCTCCCCGAGCCGGACCCCGACGCCGCGGCGGCGGCCTCGAGCAGGTTGCCGCGGCTGCCGGTGCTGAAGTTGTCGAGCCCCACCACGCGCTGGCCCAGCGACAGCAGCTCCTCGACCAGCGCCGACCCGATGAACCCGGCCGCGCCGGTGACCAGCCAGGTGCGCGGCGCCCCGCGCACTTCCCGGCGGACCTCCTGGAGGCGCGTCATACCGGGGCGGGCTGCAGACGGGACGCCGCCTCGACCGTGCCCGGCCGGGTGAGCCCCACCACGCGCGCCCCCGCGCCCGAGCCGCTCCGGCGCAGCACGCCGCGCGTGTCCACCACCAGCTTGGCCAGCGCGCTCACGCGGTTGTAGTCCACGCTGCTGTGGTCGGTGACCACCACCACCAGGTCGGCCGAGGCCAGCGCCTGGTCGGTGAGCGGCACCGAGTGCAGCGGCAGCCCGCGCAGCGCCGTGTCGCCGTCGTCGCGGATGACGGGGCAGAAGGGGTCGTGGTATTCCACCTGCGCGCCGCGCTCCTGCAGCATCCGGATGATCTCCAGCGCCGGGCTCTCGCGCAGGTCGTCGATGTCCTTCTTGTAGGCCACGCCCAGCACCAGCACCCGGCTCCCGTTCACCGCCTTGCGCTCCTCGTTCAGCGCCGTGGCGGCCTTGTGCACCACGAAGGCCGGCATCTCGGCGTTGATCTCGCTGGCCAGGTCGATCATGCGGGTGCGGAAGGCCAGGCTGCGCATCTTCCACGACAGGTAGTGCGGGTCCAGCGGGATGCAGTGCCCGCCCAGGCCGGGGCCGGGGGTGAACTTCATGAAGCCGAACGGCTTGGTGGCCGCGGCCTCGATCACCTCCCACACGTCCACGCCCAGCTTCTCGCACGCCTGCGCCAGCTCGTTGGCCAGCGCGATGTTGATCATGCGGAAGGTGTTCTCGTACACCTTGGTGAGCTCGGCCGCCTCGGCGCTCTCCACCGGCACCATGGCCTCGAAGATCCCCGAGTACAGCGCCATCCCGGCCTGCAGGCAGGCGGGGGTGATGCCGCCGATGACCTTGGGGGTGTTGCGCGTGTGCCACACCGCGTTCCCCGGGTCCACCCGCTCGGGGCTGAAGCAGAGGAAGAAGTCCTCGCCCACCTTCAGCCCGCTCTCCTCCAGGATGGGGAGAACCACCTCGCGGGTGGTGCCGGGGAAGGTGGTGCTCTCCAGGATCAGCAGCTGCCCGGGGCGCAGCGCGTGCAGCACCGCGTGGGTGGCCGCGATCACATAGGAAAGGTCGGGGTCCTTGATCTTGTTCAGCGGCGTGGGCACGCAGATCGACACCGCGTCGCACTCGGCCAGGCGGGTGAGGTCGGAGGTGGCCTGGAGCAGCCCCTCGCCCACGAACGCGCCCACCACGTCGGCGCTCACGTCGGCGATGTGGCTGTACCCGGCGTTCACGCCGTCGACCACCGGCTGGGTGATGTCGAAGCCGATGCAGCGGTAGCCGCTGCGGGCGATCTCCACGGCCAGCGGCAGCCCCACATAGCCCAGGCCGATCACGCCCACGACGGCCTGGCGCTGCCGGATCCCGTCCAGCAGGTCTTCGTGCGAAACGCTCATCGTACTCTGGTTCGAGTTCGCGTGCCCGCCGCGCGTAAGCGGCGGTGCCACGGCACCTTGCGGCACTTCGGTGGCAAAGGTCGGCCCCCGTCGGCGTGCAAAGCTAACATGGGGTGCGGGATTGTGAAAGCCGCGCTCCGGACGGCACCCGGGCGGCGGCGCGCCCGGCGCCGGCGGCCAGCGGGAGCGCCGCGGCGGTCCAGAAGGCGTAGCGTGCGCCGCGCACGGCGGTGCGCAGCGCGGCACCCAGCCGCGGCACGCGCCGCTCGGCCCAGGCCAGCGGCGGCAGGTGCGAGCCGTGTGCGTTGCGCGCGAGGAGCGCCCGGAACTCGCTCCGGTCGGCGGGGGCCCCCACCAGCGGAACCACGGTCAGCGCCAGCTCGGCGCGCACCCAGGGTGGAAGCCGCAAACGCACCGTCCAGAACTGCAGCCCGTATGCCGCCGCAGCAATTCGCCCGAAACAATCGGTGCCCGGCGTGCCGGCGGCCAGCGCTCGCCCCGCCTCCAGCACCTCGCCCAGCGGCAGGGCGAAGCGGTGGGCGCCGGCCCGCGCGCCGATCTCCTCCACCTCGTCCGCCGTGCACTCGCGCAGCGCGGCGGCCAGGAGCAGCAGGTCGCGCAGGCCGCCGCGGCGCAGCGGGTGGTGCAGCGCGGAGTGCACCAGCAGGTGCCAGGCGTGGTCCAGCGGCGCGGGGCGGCGGAGCGCCGGCCAGCCGGGAAGGGCGACGGCGCGCTCCAGCACCCCGGGCTCCGCCTGGTCCGGTGGGAGCCCGGTGTGGATCTCCACCGGCACCGCGCCCGGGGCGATCCGGGGCCGCGCGTGCCACTCGTCCGCGTGGCTGTACGGCTGGTATCCCGACGCGTCCAGCGCCTCGCCCAGGCGCCCGGCGGCGCCCGGCTCCAGCAGCACGTCCACGTCGGCCAGGTCCAGCGGCTCGGCGCCGGGGGTGAGGACCACGCCGCCCTTCAGCACCACCACGGCGGCCCCGCCGAGCGACGCCGCCGCGCGGGAGATGAGGGCCAGCCCGGCGCGGGCGGAGAGCACGCGCTGCGTCTCGATCCCGGCGCGCTGGCGAAGGAGCGTGGCGATCTCGGGGGGGAGGCGCGTCGCCCCCGAATCTCCCAGCCGGGCGTGGAGGGGGAGGGCGCAGCGTTCGACGCGGAGGAAGAGCTCCCATCCCGCCCGATCCCCCGGCGCCTCGCCCGCCTCTTCCCCGAAGAAGACCGCCCACGCCCAGCGGCGGACCGCCAGCGCGGCGGAGACGGCGGAGCGCCCGGCGGTGTCAGCCGCGGCGGGCACGGGCGAAGCGGCGCGCGTAGTAGCTGATGACCAGGTCGGCGCCGGCGCGGCGGATGGAGGTGAGCGCCTCCTCGTGCGCGCGCGGGCCGTCGATCCACCCCCGCTCCGCGGCGGCCTCGATCATGGCGTACTCGCCGGAGACGTGGTAGGCGCAGACGGGAAAGCCTGTCTCGTCCTTCACCCGCCGCACCACGTCCAGGTACGCCAGCGCGGGCTTCACCATCACCATGTCGGCGCCCTCGGCGATGTCGAGCCGCACCTCGCGCAGCGCCTCGGCCACGTTGCCGGGGTCCATCTGCGCGGTGCGCCGGTCGCCGAACTCGGGGGCGCTTCCCGCGGCGTCGCGGAAGGGGCCGTAGAAGGCGCTGGCGTACTTGGCGGCGTAGGAGAGGATGGCGGTCTGCTCCAGCCCCGCGTGGTCCAGCGCCGCGCGGATCGCCCCCACCCGCCCGTCCATCATGTCCGACGGCGCGACGACGTCCGCCCCCGCCTGGGCGTGGGAGACGGCGGTGCGCGCCAGCAGCGGAACGGTGCGGTCGTTGTCCACGTCGCCGTCGACGATGATGCCGCAGTGGCCGTGGCTGGTGTACTCGCAGAGGCAGACGTCGGTGATCACGAGAAGCTCGGGAAGCTCGCGCTTCAGCAGGCGGACGGCGGTCTGCACGATCCCCTGCTCGTCGTAGGCCCCGCTCCCCTCCGGGTCCTTGGCGGCCGGAAGCCCGAAGAGAAGCACGCCGCCCAGCCCCAGCCGGAGCGCCTCCTCGGCGTCCTTCAGCAGCTCGTCGGGCGAGGTCTGCTCCACGCCCGGCATCGATCCCACGGGGCGGCGCACGCCGCTGCCGGGGACGGCGAAGAGCGGGAGGATCAGGTCGCCGGGGAGAACCGTGGTCTCGCGCACCAGCGCGCGCAGCGGCTCGGTGCGGCGCAGCCGGCGCGGCCGGTACGCGGGGTGACTGGACATCAGCATCGTTGGGACTCTCTTCGCTTGTATCACGATGCGGAGGTGGACCACGGGGTTGCCCCTGCGAGCCTCACGCCGCGTCAGCCTTGGACCAGTCCACGGCCGTGTTCGCCCGGCGGTCACGCCGATCGGAGCGCTGGCGCCGAGCCGCGGTCATAGCACATAACGTCGCCGTGGCCGCGCGTCCAAGATCGGTGTACTCCGCACCCGGCGCCGCGTTCGATACGACGGGGAGATATCCGCCGTGCATCGCGCGTCTCCTCCCATCGCATCGGCGCAGGGCCACGAATGCGCGGAAGGCCGGGCGCGGAGCCTCCATGCCCGATATCGTCAACCGAATTTCTCATACCGGATTCGGAGATCGATCGTGCAATCCGGAAGCGCACGTGCAACCCTGCCTATAGATCCTTCGGCCTGCAATCGCTCGTGCAGGGACAACGACGCTGGGGCCGGCCTGAATAGAAAGTTCCGGGCGCAGCCGGTCACCGGCGACTGAAGTCGCAGCAACAACTACGGGAAGCCTCGCAAACTGCGCGAGGCTGTTCGGCTCGGCGACAGGCTCCGGCTCCGGAGGACGCCTCCCTTTCATCCATCGTGGCCGCGCGAAGCGCGGTGTTCGACTCAGGATGACGTCTCTCTGTGCGTTTGTAATGCACAGATGATAGCCAGATCCGGTATCAGGCGCGGGCGCGGCGCCGGCGGGCGAAGGCGCGGACGTCGGTGAAGGCGGGCATGGGAAAGAGCCCCGTGCGGTCCGCCGGCGTGCCCTCTCCCAGCATCCCCGCCGGAAGCCTTCCCTCGCGCTCCACCTGGCGGAGCAGCTCGGCCAGGAGGGCGCCGCCGCGGCGCTTCTTCTCCACCATCACGTCCAGGAAGTCGCTGGACGGGCCCATCGCCACCGGGAACGACGCCAGCAGCCGGCCCGCGTCGACCTTCGGCACCATCTCGTGGATGGAGACGTAGCCCGCGGGCTCGCCCTCCATCATCTCCCAGAAGGTGCCGAAGCTCCCCCGGTACAGCGGCAGCCGCCCGTTGTGGACGTTCACCGCGGCCACGCGCGGCACCTCCAGCACCGCCGCCCGGAAGATCTCGGGCGCGCCCACCGACACCAGCACGTCGGGGCGGAGCGCGCGCAGCTGCTCGATCGAGGCGTTGAGCGAGGCCACCGCGTGCACCTCCGGCGTGCCCGGCCACGCCTGCTCGCGCCGCAGGTGCAGCCCCGCCGCGCGGTCGCGGCCGCGGGGGAGCCTGGCCGCGGCCGCCGCGAGCCGCAGGCAGCCGCCCACGCCGCAGAGCAGGAGCGGCGTGGCGGCGCGCTGCCACACCGGCCCGCGCGGCCGCACCTTTCCAGCGACGGCGAACACGGCCGCGAGCGGTGGTCCGTCCGCATCGCGGTACGCCCGCCAGAACACGCCCCCCAGCGCATCGTCCGGCGCGGTGGCCAGCACCACCCGCAGCGGACGCGCGCCCGCGTCGTCCGTCATCCCGCGCGTCCTCGCGCCGCGCGCGGCTGGGCGGCGCGGGCCGGCGCCGCGGAGGTCCGGCCGCCGGGCGCCGTCTGGTCCACCCGGACCGGCGTGTACCCCAGCGACAGCACGTCGGACAGGTAGCGGCGCAGCAGCTCCACGTTCTGCGGCCCGATCCCGCGGCGGTGGCGCCGGGGGATGTCCGCCTTCAGCGCCTGCGCCTCCGCGCTCACGAACTCGGCGGGGTGCACGTAGAACACCAGGGTGTCGGCGCGCGCCCGGATGCGGCGGTTGGCCCAGCGCAGCGGGCGCAGGCCGAACGCGCGCAGGCCGCTCATGTTCATGGGCACCACGAACGCGGAGGGCGGCACCTCCACCACCGGGCTGTCACCCGGCACGGCCAGGTGCTCGCGCGACGGATGGTAGGGGTCGCGCGGGGCGCGGAAGTACCGGGTCTGGTGCCCCAGCTGCCCCATCCCCGCGTCGTAGCGGCGCGCCGGCACCGACGAGTCGTGGGTGTAGCCCAGCGTCTCCAGCACCCGCAGCGTGGTCTCGCCCACCCACAGGTTGGGCGCGCGGAAGGAGTGCGGCCGCACCCCGGTGGCCTTCTCGACCGCGCCGGTGGTCAGCTCCAGCCAGCGGAGCTGATCGGCGTACGGCGAGCTCCCGTAGTTCTCGTAGTTGCGCAGCCCGTGCTCCCAGCCATGGCTGCCCACCTCGTGGCCGCGGCGCACCGCCTCGGCCAGCAGCTCGCCGTACTCGGACGCGAAGCCGCCCACGGAGAAGAAGGTGCCGCGGATCCCCAGCTCGTCGCAGAGGTCGTAGAGCGCTGGAAGGGCGACCTCGGAGCCGCGCACCCAGTCCACGTCCACGCTGAAGCAAAACGTCTTATCACCCATCACGAATCAGGTTGCGGTGCGGCGGAGGCGGATCGGGCCCGCCAATGTATCCGGCCCCCGGGCCGGTGCCAACCCGGCTTCAGAACAGCCAGGCGAAGGTGGCCTGCAGCGAGTGCTCCGTCCCCCAGTCGCCGTGCTCCAGCTGCCACCGGGCGCGGGCCTCGGCGCGCGGGAAGAGGCGGAAGGCGGCGTCCAGCCGGCCGCCCTCGCTGCGCCCGGTGCGGGTGGGCGTGTACAGGTTCCCCCCGTTGTAGCGGGGGATGTGCAGGCTGTAGTCCGAGCGGTCGCGCAGGAAGGCGCGCGCGTCCAGCCGCAGCCGCGCGTCCAGCGCGTCGCCCTGGACGTACGCCGCGTACTCGGCGCCCTCGCCGCCCAGCGGGTGCCCCAGCGGCCGGTCGTGCACCGCCCAGTTGCCGCGGAAGGTGGCGCTGGTGTACCACACGCCGTGGCCGCAGCAGGCGTGCTTGAAGTAGGTGTACTCCGCCCCCAGCGCCGCGTTCGGCACGCCGGGGAGGGCCGGGAGGAAGAGGCCGATGATGCGCGCCGGCTCCTCGTCCAGCGCCCCCGCCGCGTCGTCGGCGCCCCACTCCACGTACAGCGTGGCGGGAACGACGGTTTCGGTGGGCAGGCGGTAGCGCCCCTCGAGCGAGAGGATCTGGTTCTCGAAGCGGCTGTGCACGACGCCCACCAGCATGCGCAGCACGCGGCCGGCGGTCACCGGCTCCGCGTCGCCGCCGAACATGGAGCCGCGGTTGATGGCCAGCGTCACGCGAGGATGCGGCTGCATGGCCGCGCGCAGCCCCCACAGGTCCGGGTTGGTGGGATGCCGCGCCGGGTCGTTCACCGGCCCCGCGAAGGTGTGCAGGGTGACGGGGCCCAGGTAGCGGAGGAGCGACGGAAGGCGGAAGGGCCGCGTGGTCTGCAGCTCGATGCGCGGAAGCGCGTCGGGGTCGGAGTAGACGATTCCCCCCGTGCGCCCGTAGCCGTAGCCGACCGGCGCGCGCCCCACGGAGAGCTGGAAGGGCCCGGCCCCCACGGCCACGTCCCACTGCCGCAGCACCGCCTCGCCCCCGCGGTAGGCACCCTCGGCGCTGGCGCTGGCCCACGGCAGCGCCACGCCGCCGAGCAGCGACACGCGCGCGGCCGAGACGTCGGGGAGCGGACGCGGGTCCTGCCGGTTGATCTGGTAGCCGATCACGGCGCCCACGCGCCCGGAGGCGTCGTCCACCCCCGCGGCCGCCTGTCCGCCGAGCAGCGTCACCGGCCCGGAGGCGCGGTTCGCGAGCCCGTACTCGGGGAACTCCTCCACGAAGCGCGCCTCCCATCCGGTCGCCAGCGCGCGGAGCGAGGGAGACGATGCGTTCGCGGCGGCCTCGGCCAGCGCGCGGGCCACCTCGGCGCGCGGCACGGCGCGCTGCGCGGGGAGGAAGCGGGTGAGGCCCAGCGCCTCGGCGCGCCACGCGGCCCGCACCGCCCAGTGGTCCTCGGGAAGGAGGGGAGATGCGTGGAACGACGAGCCGCCGCGCATCCGCGTGTCCGTCACCGCCGGCGAGGTATCGGCCGACGCGATCACGGTGTCCGTCACCACGGCGGTGTCGACGGCGACGGCGGTCGTGTCCTGCGCCGCGGCGCGCGCGGAAAACGCGGCGGCCACGCAGATCACCGCCACGCCCTGTCTCCCCATCCTCATCCGGCGCTCTCCGCGTAGAAGCCCCGGATCGCCTCGACGAGCCCCGGGATGGTGTACTCCGCCGCCTCCACCTCCACCGCCATCCCCATCTCCCGAACCGTTTGCGAGGTGACCGGGCCGATGGACGCCACCTTCGCCCTCCCCACGTCGGCACCCACCAGCGACGCGAAGTTGCGCACGGTGGAGCTGGCGGTGAAGGTCACCAGGTCCACCTCGCCCGCGTCCAGCCGCCGCCGCACCTCGTCCGCGCCGGCGCCGTCCTGCACGGTGCGGTACGCCACCACCTCCACCACCTCCGCCCCACGGGCGCGCAGCCCGTCGGGGAGCACGGCGCGGGCGATCTCCGCGCGGGGAAGGAGGATGCGCTTCCCGTCCACGCCCGCGGCCGCGAGCGCCTCCACGGCCGCCTCGGCCACGAACTCGTCCGGCACCAGGTCCGCGCGGATGCCGTGCTTCGCCGCCTCGGCCGCCGTCGCGGGGCCGATGGCGCAGACGCGCGCGGCGCCCAGCGCCCGGGCGTCGCGCCCCATCCCGGCGAGCTCCCGGAAGAAGTGCTCGACGCCGTTCACGCTGGTGAAGACGATCCAGTCGAACGTCTCCGCACGAGCTGCCGCCTCGCGCAGCGGCGCCGGGTCCGCGGGGGGAACGATGCGGATGACGGGGAGCTGCAGCACCTCCGCCCCCAGCCGCTCCAGCGTGGCGGCGAATTCGCTGGCCTGCGCGCGGGCGCGGGTGACCACGATGCACCGACCCGAGAGCGGCCGGCGGTCGAACCAGGCCAGCTCATCGCGCAGCGAGACCACGTTGCCGACCAGGACGATCGACGGCGCGCCGATGTTCGCGGCGCGCGCGATCTCGGGAAGGGTGGCCATCGTTCCCATCACCGTGCGCTGGCGGGGATACGTTCCCCACTCCACCGCCGCGGCGGGCGTGTCGGGCGAGCGTCCGGCGGCGATCAGGCGGCCGAAGTTCTCCTCCATCCGCCCCACGCTCATGTAGAAGACCAGCGTCCCCGTCCCCCGGGCCAGGAACTCCCAGTCGACCTCCGTCTCCGCCTTCGTGGGGTCCTCGTGCCCGGTCACCAGCGTCACGCTGGTCGACAGCCCGCGGTGGGTGACGGGGATCCCCGCGTACGCCGGCGCGGCGACCCCCGCGGTCACGCCGGGGACGACCTCGAAGGGGATGCCGGCGCGCGCCAGCTCCAGCGCCTCTTCCCCGCCCCGCCCGAAGACGAACGGATCGCCGCCCTTCAGCCGCACCACCGTCTCGTGCTTCCGCGCGAGATCGACCAGCAGCGCGCTGATCTCGTCCTGCGAGAGGACGTTCTTCCGCCCGCCGCGCTTCCCGGCGAAGATCCGCTCCGCCCGCGTGGCGAGCTCGACGATCCCGGGCGACGCGAGGGCGTCGTAGACGAGCACGTCCGCGCGCGCGAGCAGCTCCGCGGCGCGGACGGTCAGCAGCCCCGGATCGCCCGGGCCCGCGCCCACCAGGTACACGGTGCCGGTCACGCCGCCTCCGCGTGCGCGGCCAGGGCGCGCTCCTCGTGCTCCAGCAGCTCCGCCAGCGTCCGCCGCAGCGGGATCTCCGGCGCCCAGCCGAGCCCGCGCAGCGCCGACGCGTCGCCGCAGAGGAGGGGGACGTCCACCGGACGGAAGCGCGCGGGATCGGTCTCCAGCCGCGCGCCGGTGCCGCTCAGCTCCACCAGCATCTCCACCAGTTCGGCCATCGAGTGCGCCTCGCCCGTTCCCACGTTGTACGCCTGGCCCGGCTCGCCGCGCTCAATCAGCGTGCGGTAGGCGCGAACCACGTCGCGCACGTCCAGGTAGTCGCGCCGCGCCTGCAGGTTGCCCACGCGCAGCACCGGCTCGGCGCGCCCCGCGCGGATCTCCGCCAGCTGGCGGGCGAAGGCGGACAGCGCGAAGCGGCCGTCCTGCCCCGGCCCGGTGTGGCTGAACGAGCGGGCGATCACCGCGGGAACGCCGCGCGCCGCCGCCTCCACCACCGCCATCTCCGCCGCCGCCTTGCTCGCCGCGTAGGGGTTGGTCGGGCGAAGGGGACGGGACTCGGGGATCGGCTGCTCGTCCTCGGGGACCGCGCCGTACACCTCGGCGGAGGAGATGAAGAGGAGGCGCGCGCCCTCGGGGAGCGCGCTGACCAGCCGCAGCGTCCCCGTCGCGTTCACCTCCCACGTCGCGACGGGATCGACGAACGAGTCCGCCACCGAGGCCTGCGCGGCCAGGTGGAAGACCCGCTCCGGCCGCGCCTCGCGCATCGCCGCGGCGATCGAGTCGGCCGACGCCAGCTCCATCGGCAGCCAGCGCGCATCGCGGAGCGCGGCCGGGGGCGCGTGGCCCGCCTGCAGCGTTCCCCACACCTCGCACCCGTCGGCCAGCAGCGAGCGCACCAGGTGGCACCCCGCGAAGCCGGCCGCGCCGGTGACCAGTGCGCGCACGGCGCTCAGCCCGCCGCCTGCGCGCCGCGGACCAGCGGCCGCAGCCGGTCCAGGTCCGCGTCCACCATCATCGTCACCAGCTCGTCGAAGCCCACCTCGGGCTCCCACCCCAGCTCCTCGCGCGCCTTCGCCGCGTCGCCGACCAGGAGGTCGACTTCCGCCGGGCGCATGAAGCGCTCGTCCTGCACCACGTGCTCGCGCCAGTCCAGCCCCACGTGCCCGAAGGCCAGCTCCACCAGCTCGCGCACGCTGTGCGTCTCGCCGGTGCTGATCACGTAGTCGCGCGGCTCGTCCTGCTGCAGCATCAGCCACATGGCGCGCACGTAGTCGCCGGCGTAGCCCCAGTCGCGCTGCGCGTCCAGGTTCCCCAGGTGCAGCTTGTCCTTCAGCCCCAGCTTGATCCGCGCGGCGCCGTCGGTCACCTTGCGCGTCACGAACTCCAGCCCGCGGCGGGGGCTCTCGTGGTTGAACAGGATCCCGCTCACCGCGTACATCCCGTAGCTCTCGCGGTAGTTCACGGTGATCCAGTGGCCGTACACCTTGGCCACGCCGTAGGGGCTGCGGGGGTAGAAGGGCGTGTCCTCCACCTGCGGCACGGCCTGCACCTTTCCGAACATCTCGGACGACGAGGCCTGGTAGAAGCGGATCTTCGGGTTGTGCACCCGGATCGCCTCCAGCATGCGCGTCACGCCCAGCGCCGTCACGTCGCCGGTGAGGGTGGGCTGGTTCCAGCTGGTCTGCACGAAGCTCTGCGCCGCCAGGTTGTACACCTCGTCGGCGCCGCACTCCTGCAGCGCGTACAGCAGCGAGTTCTGGTCGGTCAGGTCGCCCGGCACCAGCTCGATGCGGTCCTGGATGTGCTGGATGCGCTCGAACGTCACCGTGCTGCTGCGGCGCACCAGGCCGAACACGCGGTACCCCTTCTCCAGCAGCAGCTCCGCCAGGTAGCTGCCGTCCTGGCCCGTGATGCCGGTGATGAGAGCGGTCTTCATTCCGTTGGTCGGTGGGAGCGGATTCGTCCGGAACGCCGAAAACCACCGCAGCCGGGGCGGCGGTGTGCGTCGCGGGTCGCACGGGCGGAAACGTAGCCCGCCCCCGAAGGCGTGTCAATCAAAGGAGATAGGCCGCCAAGGGTTGACCGTGGGCCCGGTCTGCCTTAGGTTTCATGGCTTGTGACACAACCGGCGAATACGAGAGACTGAGGAGATTCCGATGGCTTTCTGCGAGGTCTGCGGAAAGGGGCCGCGCAGCGGGAACAACGTCAGCCACGCGAACAACAAGACCAAGCGTGTGTGGCGTCCGAACCTGCAGCCCGCGCGGATCGTGACCGACAACGGCACGCACAAGCGTGTTCGCGTGTGCACGAGCTGCCTGTCGGCCGGCAAGGTCCGCAAGGCGGGCTGAAGCCGTCCGGCGCTTCCGCATTGAAGAGTTCAGCGGTCGCATCTCCTTCGCGAGGTGCGGCCGCTTCTCTTTTGTCCGCGTCTTCCTGAACTGCAAACCGATCGAACGGCGGGATTGGGTTTGGGCGCGCATTCTCACACAGGTGCGTCTCCTCGGGCTCCGCGCCGCCCTCACCCCGCGCCGGAGGGCGCGACCCTCTCCCGTTCCGGGAGAGGGTGGCTTTCCAGCATCCGCGCACTTTCCGACCTCCCTCGCACGGACATATGGAGCCGCGCCGATGCCATCCAGCTACCTCTCCCGGTACGGGAGAGGTGGACGGCCTGAGCCGGCCGGAGAGGGCGCGATGCCGCGGCACCGCGCCGAAGCCTCTCCTCGCGATCAAGTCTCCCCATCCCCATCGCAGCGCAGCCCAGTCCGCGACGGCCGCCTCACCCCGCCGCGGCCGCCGCCTCGCGCCCCAGGTACGTCGGCGTGATCCTCTCCGTCGTCACCTCCCCCTCCGCCAGCGTGAACCGGAACGCGACCGCCTCGGGGCGCGAGCTGACGGCGCGCACCAGCTGGCCATCGCGGAAGTGCAGGGCCACGCCGTCCTCCGCCGCCAGCGCCGGCGCGCCGAAGCGCCGCACGAACTCGGGGAAGAGCACCGGGCGCCGCCGGTCGCTGTCGTAGTGCGGCGAGAAGGCGCCGGGAAGGAAGCCCAGGCCGTTGGTCAGCGGCTTCAGGTCGGGGCTGTAGCTGTCGGTGATCCCCCGCTCGAACCAGCACAGCGCGCCCGCGCTCACCCCGCAGAAGATCGTCCCCGCCGCCAGCGCCTCGGCCACGGCGCGGTCCATCCCCTGCGCGCGCCACACGGCCAGCAGGTTCACCGTGTTCCCGCCGCCCACGTACACCAGGTCCTGCTCGCAGAGGAACCCCGCCAGGTCGTCGAACTTGCGGCTGAAGAGCGACAGGTAGGTGGGCTCGCACACGTCCGGCGGGAACGCCTCGCCGAAGCGGTCGATGTACCCGATCGCATCGCCCGCCGCCGTGGGGACGAAGCAGACGCGCGGGTGGCGCTTGCCGGTCGCGGCCAGCACGTACTGGTCCAGCAGCGGGTTGTCCGGCTCCATGGTGAAGCCGCCGCCGCCCATCGCGATGATCTGGCCGGGGTGTGAAGGCATCGCCTGCGATCGAGGGTTGAGAGGAAGCACGCGGAACGCCGCTCATAATGCGTCCTGGAGCGACCCCGCGAAAGCCCGCACGACAGAGAAAGACGGAGGTCACGAAGCTGCTCCTCGCAGTCCTCCGCGACCTCCGTGTCCTCCGCGGGAGCCCCCGCCGTCGCGGGGAGCCGGTCACCCCGCCGGCGACCGCTCCGGTCCGCGAAGCAGCTCGCGCGTCGCGGCGTGCGACGGCCGCGCCAGCACCTCCTCCGCGGGCCCCAGCTCCACCATCGTCCCCTCCGCCAGCACGGCCACCCGGTCGCACACCGCGCGCGCGAAATCCACGTCGTGGGTGGAGATCAGCAGCCCGCGCCCCTGGCCGGCCAGCTCGCGCAGCGTCTCGCCCAGCGCGCCGCGGCGGGCGGGGTCCAGCGCCGCCGTGGGCTCGTCCATCAGCAGCATCAGCGGGTCCGGCGCCAGCGCGCGGGCGATCGCCACCCGCTGCGACTCGCCGCCGGAGAGCGCGCGCGGATACGCGGTCGCACGATGGGAGACGCCCAGCTCGTCCAGCAGCGCCATCGCCGTCTCCCGCGCCTTCGCCCGGGTCCACCCCAGCGCGTGCACCGGCGCCAGCATCACGTTCTCCAGCGCGGTCAGGTGCTCGAACAGGGCGTGGGCCTGGAACACCATCCCCACCTTGCGGCGCAGCCCCTTCAGCCGCGACTCGCGTGGCAGCGGGCCGGGGCGCAGCGCGAAGCCGTCCACCTCGATCGCGCCGCCGCTGAACGGCTGCAGCGCCGCGATGCTCCGCAGCACCGTCGACTTCCCCGCGCCCGACGCGCCCATCAGCGCGCACACCTCCCCGGGCGCCACCCGCAGGTCCACTCCGCGCAGGATCTCCCGCTTTCCGTGCGCCACGCGCAGCCCGGTCACCGCCAGTCCGCCGCTCATGCCAGGCTCCAGCGCCGCTCCAGCCGCCGCGCGAACCGCGACAGCGGAAGGGAGAAGAGGAGATACAGCCCCGCGCAGATGATCCCCGGCACCACCCAGCTCCCCACGTTGGTGGCGTAGATCGCCGTCTGCTTGGTCAGCTCCACCACGGTGATGACGGAGACGAGCGACGAGTCCTTCAGCAGCGCCACGAAGTCGTTCGTCATCGGCGCCAGCGCCAGCCGGAGCGCCTGGGGCCCGCGCACCAGCCGCAGGATCTGCCCTTCCGAGAGCCCCAGCGTGCGCCCGGCCTCCAGCTGCGCGCGTGGGATCGCCTCCAGCGCCGCGCGGTAGATCTCCGACTCGTACGCCGCGTAGTTCAGCCCCAGTCCGAGTACCGCGGCGAAAAAAGCGGGGAGCCGGACGACGCCGGAAAGGCCGTAGTAGATGACGAAGAGCTGCAGCAGCACCGGCGTCCCGCGCATCACCTCCACGTAGACCGTCAGCAGCGCGCGCAGCAGCGGATGCCCGTACACCCGCCCCGCCGCGACCAGGATGCCGATGGTCACCGCCAGCGCCATCGCCAGGCACGACAGCACCAGCGTCACCCCCGCGGCCCGCGCCAGCGCGGGAAGATAGGTGCGCAGCGCGCGGTTGCTCGCCGGCGCCGGCGCGGCGGCGTCCGTCGCCGGCGCTTGGGCCAGCACCCGGCGGAAGTACGCCGCCTCGCCATCGTTCCACACGCCCCAGCGCCGGAAGGTCCGCTCCAGCGACCCGTCCGCCATCCGCGCCCGCAGCACCGCGTTGGCCGAGTCCCGCAGCGCCGCGTCGGCGCGCGCGAACACGGCCACGTAGTGCCCCGTCGCCGCCGGCTCGGGCTGGATGACGAACCCGCCCGTGCGCCGCAGCGAGCGCTCGGCGATGACGTTGTCCAGCAGCACCGCGTCCACCCGCCCGGCCACCAGGTCGCTGTACGGGTGCACGTCGTCGTCGTAGGAGATGGGGATGAGACCGGAGCGCGCCTGCTCGTCGACGAGCATCTGGTACGCCATCGTCTGCCCCAGCGTGGCCACCCGCCGCCCGGCGAGGTCCGACAGCCTGCGGAAGCGGTTCCGGTCGCCCGGCCGCACCGCCAGCACCTCGTGGAACTCGTAGTAGGGGATGGAGACGGAGTGCCGGGCGCGCAGCTCCGGCCGGTCCTCCACCCCGCTCATCCCCACCTCGAAGTCGCCCCGCTCCACCGACTGCTCGATCGACGCCCACGCCACCTGCACGAACACGGGCTCGCGCCCCAGCCCGCGCGCGATCATCTCCGCGATCTCCACGTCGAACCCGCGCACCTTGCTCGGGTCCGCGGGATCCGCCTCCACGAACGGCGCCCCGCCCTCCGCGTCACCGCCCCACCGGAACGGCGGCTTCGCGGCAGCGCTCGCCTGCGCCGAAGCGAGATGGGCGGACGTAGCGAAGAGCGCGGCCGCGACGAGCGCGAGCCACCACCGGGCGGAACAGCGAGATGCGGAGATGCGCAACGGCGTAGCGGAGAGAAGGCCGGCGGAGGAGTTGCGCTCGCGGACGGGTGTGCGGCCCACAATCTAGCGCTGCGAGGCGGATGCGAAAGAACACGCTTCCCAAGCGGGAACGCGGGGCCAGCCTGCTCAAGCGTTGGCGCAAACACTTCGATGCTTTTAGCTTTCGGGCATGGCTACCATCACCATCTCCGATCTGCAGCACCTGAGCGTTCCGGAGCGCCTCCGCCTGGTGGAGGAACTCTGGAACAGCATTGCCGCCGAAGCGCATGCGAGCCCGGAGCGGCTGCCGCTCGGCGATCCGCTTCGGATGGAGCTTCGGCGCCGTTCCGAGGAGTTCCGGAGGAACCCGCACGACGTGATCCCGGCCGATCAGGCCCTCGATGACATCGAGCGGTCGCTCGGGTGACCCGCGCGCGCTTTCGCGTGGTGATGCGGCCGGTCGCCAGAACGGAGATCGCCGAAGCGGCCGGGTGGTACGAGGAGCAGAAGCGCGGGCTGGGCCGCGAACTGACTCGCGAAATGCGAGCCGCGGTGGCCCGGCTGCAGGACAACCCGTTCCAGTATCAGACGGTCGATGAGGAGATGCGGCGCATGCTGTTGCACGACTTTCCGTACGGCACTTCTTCGAGGTTCACGGATCCAACGTCGTGATCCATGGATGCATTCACCACGCGCGAAACCCGGCGGCCTGCTGCACCGCGTCACGCGGCCCGAACCGCCGGAGTGGTGAGCTCGTAGACACCGATTCCGATGGAAAAGAAAAGACCCCGCGGCCGGTGAAGGCCTCGGGGTCTGTTCTTTTCGACTGACTTCGCGTCCGGAGACGCCGATCAGGCGCGGTCGACCAGCTCGATCAGCGCGCACTCGGCGCCGTCGCCCTGGCGGAAGCCGGTCTTCAGGATGCGGGTGTAGCCGCCCGGCCGCTCGGCCACGCGCGGGCCGATCTGGTCGAACAGCAGCACCAGCACGTCGCGGTCCTGGATCTCGCGCGCGGCGAGCCGCTTGGCGTGAAGGTCGCCCTTCTTGGCCAGTGTGATCAGCTTCTCGGCGTACGGCCGCAGCTCCTTGGCCTTGGC
>Ga0326721_10000082_pt1 | contig 66682 bp, 58 predicted proteins | sample SGPome_FD_203951 | JGI IMG/M metagenome (GOLD analysis project Ga0326721, IMG submission 203951) | Soil microbial communities from Southern Great Plains, Lamont, Oklahoma, United States - SGP_1_2016 | ecosystem: Engineered > Artificial ecosystem > Soil microcosm > Unclassified | place: USA...
GATCAGCAGCAGCAGATGCACCCGGCGCTGGACCTGCGCGTCCCGGTTCGCCTTCAACAGCGTTTCCAGCTCCTCCTGCGACTGCGCAATCGCGGGAAAGCGTTCGCTCATCGGCCAACTCCGGTTGGGGTTGGCTCACAAAGATAAGCTAAGTGAACAATCCGTCAAGGGAATTGGTATGATACACCGCTGATCGCGATCCGGCACAGCCTTCCCGCCAATGCATTGGCGGGCAACAAAAGCACAAAGTTCCTGCGGGACTGCTCCCCAAGCGTTGATGCTCGGGTGGACATCCTCGCCGGCAACCCGCCAATGGAATTGGCGGGCAACACCAGCACAAAGTCCCTGCGGGACTGCTCCCCCGGCTTTTGTGCCCGGGGGCCACATTCCCGGGTTCCAGCGGACCCTTGGCTGCACCGCGGCTGCTCGTGCGCCGGGAACGCGCGGCCACAGTCCCGCAGGGACTTTGTGCTTTTGTTGCCCCCGAATTCATTCGGGGAGCGCGGAGGCCAAACACGAAAGGGAGGACGCCCGCGGCATCCTCCCCCTCATATCGGCCATATCGACGGCCGGCTTAGAACGGCAGGTCGTCGTCGTCCTGGAAGGGCGGGGCCTGGAAGTCGTCGTAGTCGCTCCCGCCGCCGCGGCCGCCGCCACCGCCCGCACCACCGCCGCCGCCCGCGCCGCGCGACGCCGGCTGGCGCGAACCGCCGCGGTCGAAGCTGCCGCCGCCGCCCTCACCGCCCTCGCGCTTGCCACCCAGCAGCAGCACCTCGCGGGCACGGATCTCGGTGGCGTACTTGGTCACGTTGTCCTTGTCCTGGTACTGCCGGTACTCGATCTCGCCCTCCACGTAGATCCGGTCGCCCTTCTTCACGTAGCGCTCGATGATGTCCACCAGCCGCTCCCAGGCGACGATGCGGTGCCACTCCGTCTTCTCCTGCTGCTGGCCGTTCTTGTCGTTCCAGCGCCGGCTGGTAGCCACCGAGAACTGCGCGACCCGCGCGCCGCTGGGAATGGTGCGGATCTCGGGATCCGATCCCACGTTCCCGATGATCATCGCCTTGTTCAAGCTCATTGCCACGATAAACCTCCCCGTCCAAGGTGTATAGTACGCCGTGCACTTTGAAAGGTGCACATGGATAACGATTGGTGTCCGCCGTGTCAAGCAGTTCGTTCACACTCGCAGGCGCATCACGAGCGCGTCCTCGGTCGGCTGCGCGTAATAGGAGCGGCGCCGGCCGACCACGGTAAAGCCGCGCACGCGGTAGATGGACTGCGCCCCGAGGTTCGATTCGCGCACCTCCAGGAACAGCTCGCGGGCGCCGCGCTCCTTCACCCGCTCGATGACCATCTCCACCAGCGCGCCGCCGATCCCCTGGCCGCGCGCCTCGGGGGCCACGGCCACGTTGCCCAGCTCGCTCTGGTCGATCACGGTCCAGCAGGCGGCGTAGCCCACGATGCGGTCCTCCAGCTCGGCCACGTACAGGTCGGTGTCGGTGCGGCGCATCAGGCCGCGGAAGGTGGCGTCCTTCCACGGGGTGGAGAAGCAGGCGATCTCGATCTCCAGCACGCGCGGCAGGTCGGCCGAATGCATCGGGCGGATGCGGAACGAGGGCTCGGTCATCAGCCCGAACGGCGCGTCCACGTCCACGCGCGCCATCACCCGCCCCTCGCGGCGGCGATGCGCTCGGCACCGGACGCGCGCAGGTACTCGGGCTCCCACGCGGCGGGATGGGCCACGCGTCCCTCTTCCGTCATCGTGCGGGCGAGCCACAGGAGGCCGGCGGCGGGAGATTCGTCCGCCTCCGCGGCCACGCACCCGGCGCCGAACGCCGCCTCCAGCTCGCCGCGGTGCAGCGCCGCGCCGTCGCCGGTGAAGAGGGGAGATGCCTCGCGCACGCGCAGGATCACGTCGTCGACCTTCAGGATGCAGGGGGCGAGCAGCTCGTCCGCGGCGCCGTCTTCGGTGAAGCTCCAGCACCCGGCGAACACCTCGCGGTTGCGCGCGTCGAAGAGCGCGCAGACGGGGCGGGCGAGATGGCGATGCGTGGCCGCGGCGGCCATCAGCCCGGAGAAGGCGAAGAGCGGCACGTCCAGCGCCCGCACCAGCGCCTTGGCCGTCGCGGCGGCGATGCGGAGGCCGGTGAACGAGCCGGGACCGCCGCTCACCACCACCGCGGCCAGGTCGCGCGGCGCGAGCCCGGCGGCGCGCACCGCCTCGTCCACCGCCGGCATCAGCAGCGACGACGCGCCGACCGTGGCCTCCAGCACGCGCTCCGCAGCCACGCGCCCGTCCACGCCGACGGCCACGGAGCCGCCGCGCGTGGAGCTGTCCAGCGCCAGCACCGGCCCGGAGATCGGGTCCGTCACCCCCCACCGCCCGCGAGCGGCGGGAGCGGATGGGGATCGCCCACCGGGTGCGCGGCGACGCGGCGGACCGACGGGTCGCCCATCTCCTCGATCTCCACCTCCCAGCGCGGCGCGGGGAGGAGCTGTTCGGCGCGGGCGGGCCACTCGATCATCACCAGCTCGTCCGGCGCGCCCAGCTCGCTCCATCCCAGCTCCCACACCTCGTCCGGATCCTCGAGCCGGTAGAGATCGAGATGGTGGATGCGGATGCCGCGCGGCGCCTGGTAGCTGAACAGGAGGTTGAACGTCGGCGAGGGGATGTCGCCCTCCACCCCCGCGCCGTGGGCGATGGCGCGCGCGAGCGTGCTCTTTCCCGCGCCCAGGTCGCCGCGCAGCGCCAGCACCAGCGGTGTGCGCCCCTCGCGCCCGATGCGCTCGCCCCACGCCACCAGCTCCGGCTCCGTCAGCTCCGCCTCCATCGCTCCCTGCGTCGAAGATCACCATCTGATCGTGCCGGGGCCCGGCTACCGCGCGCACTCAGTCCCTCTCCCCGCCAATGGAATTGGCGGGCTACAACCGCACAAAGTCCCTGCGGGACTGCTCCCAAATCATCTGTGCCCGAGGGCTGTATCCCGGCATTCCTGCAAATCCTGGCTGCACCGAGGCTGCTCGGGTGACGGGAAACATGGCCGCAGTCCCGCAGGGACTTTGTGCTGTTGTTGCCCCCAAATTCATTTGGGGGAAGATAGCTTGGGCGCGCCTCTCTCGGCGGCCTCACACCGTCGGCCTGAGCCCCGCCGCCTGTCTCCGCTGCGCTTGCGTCTGCTGCTTGACCGCGCCGTCCATCTCCGCCTTCAGCTCCAGGTACTGGTCGCGGAGAAGGGCGGCGCGCTCGAAGTCCAGCATCGCGGCGGCGTCGCGCATCTCCTTCTCGATGTCCTTCAGCACCTCTTCCGGGGTGCGGCCGAAGGGCTGGCGCTTCTCCGCCACCTTCTTCCCCTTGCCGGCCATCGGCAGCTCCTTGGGCGTGCGCGCGTCGGCCACGCGCGTCTGCATCTCGATCTCGTTCACCGACTTCATGATCGTGGTCGGGATGATGCCGTGCTCCTCGTTGTACGCCTGCTGGATCTCGCGGCGGCGGTTGGTCTCGTCGATCATCCGCTGCATGGAGCCGGTGACCCTGTCCGCGTACAGGATCGCCTTCCCCTGCGAGTTGCGGGCGGCGCGGCCCACCGTCTGGATCAGCGAGCTGGCCGATCGCAGAAAGCCTTCCTTGTCCGCGTCCAGGATCGCCACCAGCGACACCTCGGGAAGGTCGAGCCCCTCGCGCAGCAGGTTGATGCCGATCAGCACGTCGAACTTCCCCAGCCGCAGGTCGCGCAGGATCTCCACCCGCTCGATGCTGTCGATGTCGCTGTGCAGGTAGCGCACGCGCACGCCCGCCTGCTGGAAGAAGTCCGTCAGGTCCTCGCTCATCCGCTTGGTGAGCGTGGTGACCAGCACGCGCTCGCCCTTCTTCTCGCGGTCGCGGATCTCGGCCAGCAGGTCGTCCACCTGCCCCTTCACCGGGCGGATGATGACCTCGGGGTCCAGCAGCCCCGTCGGGCGGATGATCTGCTCGACGACGACGCCGCCGCTCTGCGCCAGCTCGTACTCGCCGGGCGTGGCGGAAACGAAGGTGACCTTCGGCACCATCCGCTCCCACTCCTCGAACTTCAGCGGGCGGTTGTCCAGCGCGCTGGGGAGGCGGAAGCCGTGCTCGACGAGGACCGTCTTGCGCGCCCGGTCGCCGTTGAACATCCCCCCGATCTGGGGGATGGAGACGTGGCTCTCGTCCACGACCACGAGGAAGTCCTCGGGGAAGTAGTCGAACAGGCACGCGGGGCGCTCGCCCTCGGCGCGGCCGGCGATGTGGCGGCTGTAGTTCTCGATCCCCGCGCAGGTGCCGATCTCCAGCATCATCTCGATGTCGAAGTTGGTCCGGCTCTCCAGCCGCTGCGCCTCCAGCAGCTTCCCCGCGCCCAGCAGCTCCTTCAAGCGCCCGTCCAGCTCGCTGCGGATGCGGTGGACGGCGCGCTCGATGGTAGACTTCTGGGTGACGAAGTGCGTGGCCGGGTAGATGGCCGTGCGCTTCATGGCCGCGATGGTGTCGCCGGTGAGCGGGTCGAAGCGGGAGATGCGCTCGATCTCGTCGCCCCACAGCTCGATGCGCACGCCCTGCTCCTCGTACGCGGGAAAGACCTCCACCGTGTCGCCGCGCACGCGGAAGTTGCCGCGCTCGAAGGCGGCGTCGTTGCGCGCGTACTGGATGTTGACCAGCGACTCCAGGATCTTCTTGCGCGAGATCTGCTGGCCCACCTCCAGCACCACCATCAGCTGCCGGTACTCGCGCGGGTCGCCCAGGCCGTAGATGCACGAGACGGAGGAGACGATGATCACGTCGTCGCGCTCCATCAGGCTGCTGGTGGCGCGAAGGCGCAGCTTCTCGATGTCCTCGTTGATCGACGAGTCCTTCTCGATGAAGGTGTCGGTCGAGGGGATGTAGGCTTCGGGCTGGTAGTAGTCGTAGTACGAGATGAAGTACTCGACCGCGTTCTTCGGGAAAAGCTGCTTCAGCTCGCCGTACAGCTGCGCGGCGAGCGTCTTGTTGTGGCTCATCACCAGCGCCGGACGCCCGTGCTGGGCGATCACGTGCGCCATCGTGTAGGTCTTGCCCGTGCCGGTGGCGCCGAGCAGGGTCTGGTACTTGTCCCCCCGCTTCAGCCCGGCGGTCAGCTCCTCGATCGCGCGCGGCTGGTCGCCCGCCGGCGGAAAGGGAGACACCAGTTCGAACGGCATGCTGCCTCGGATCGTTACCGCGTTGAAAGGCCGCGACTTGCGAACCCTTCCGGTACACCGCCGCGGGTCTGGAGTGCGCCGTCATCCAGCGGCCGCGAGGGGATGGGGGAAGATGGCGCGGCGGCGGGCGCGGGGCAATCGCGCTACTTACCGCCAATGGAATTGGCGGGCTACAACCGCACAAAGTCCCTGCGGGACTGCTTTCCGGCGTCCTGGCAGCGCCCCCCACATCCCCGCGGCCGCAGGCGATCCCCGAACCGATGCAGAGTGGGCGCAGGGAAGGCATGGCCGCAGTCCCGCAGGGACTTTGTGCGGTTGTTGCCCGGGGTTTTCAACCCCGGGAGGCGGGGCTGCCGGGCTGGCTCGTCGCATCTCCCCACCTGCGTGTCCGGAGATCTCCCACCAAAGTTCTTCCTCTGCCTGACGCTTCATCCCCTACAGAAAATCGTCTATTTCCCGGCGCGCGAGGGGAATGCGCCGAAGAGCGGTTTTCCGACGGGAGGGGATGATGACGAACGGGAATGCGGCCGCGGTCAGCGCGCACGTGGTGCTGCCGGGCCATGCGGACACCATCGCACGGGTGGACGTGGACGCGGTGCCGTTCCGCGCGCGGCTGCTGCGCACGCTGGTGATGGCGGGCGCGTGGGGAGCGATCTCGGCGGCGATGTTCTTCATCACCGTGTTCGACCCGTTCATGACGTCGATGCCGGTGCTGGTCGGCGCCGTTACCGTCTGGCGCAACTGGAAGGGGCGCTACCGCGTGCGCGGGTTCCAGGGCGCCTGCCCGCGCTGCGGCGCGGAGATGCGCCTGAAGGAGAACACGCGCGTGGCCGTGCCGCACCCGCTGGTGTGCTACGCCTGCCACCACGAGCCGCAGCTCGTCCTGCGTGCCGCCTGAGCCACGGGCGCCATCCGCCTTCCCGGGGTTGAAAACCCCGGGCAACAAAAGCACAAAGTCCCTGCGGGACTGCTTTCCTGCATCATCGCCAACCACCATGCCGGTCGCTCCTCCGGCGGGCGACCCTCGGGCATCAGGCGGCTCGACGCGCCGATGCATGGGCTGCAGTCCCGCAGGGACTTTGTGCGGTTGTTGCCCCCGAATTCATTCGGGGGAGGGAGCCTCGGCCCGCTTCGGCCGCCCGCCGTGCAGGAAGAGCGCGGCGGCGGCGCCCCACGCCGGCGCTGTCATTGCCAGCGTGGCGATGCGCGGGCCCACGGCGCTGGCCAGTGCGCCGTCCACCAGCGAGGCGATGGGGCGCGAGCCCAGGAAGGCCACGCTCCACAGCGCCATGATCCGCCCGCGCTGCCGGTCGCTCACCCCCAGCTGCAGCAGCGTGGTCGCCCGCGTCTGCCCGGCCAGGTAGCCGAATCCGCCCACCGCGAGCACCGCCAGCGCCATCCCCAGCACCGGCGCCAGGGCGAACGCCGTCATCCCCGCGGCCAGCAGCCCCACCATCATCCCCACCCGCGCGTACGGCGTGTCGGGGTGGCCGCCGGGGAGGACGGACGCGAGCACCGCCCCACACCCGAAGGCGCCGATCAGCACGCCGGCCATGGTATCGGCGCGATGGAAGACGCCGGTGGCGAACACCGGCCCCAGCGTGTTCACCGGGTCCATGGTGATGGAGACGGCGGCCACGGTGGCCAGCAGCAGCGCCAGGTCGCGGTTGTCGCGCACCAGCCGCAGCGACTCGCGCAGCCTGGGGTGCTCCTTGGGCCGCTCGTGCGTGGCGCGGGGGTGGACGAGGAGAAGGCCGGCGATCAGCGCCGCGTAGGAGAGCGCGTTCAAGCCGAACGCCCACGGGATCCCGAAGCGGGCGACGATGAAGGCCCCGGCGACCGGGCCGACGGCGCGCGACAGGTTGAAGGTGACGGAGTTCATGGCGATGGCCGCGCCCAGGTCCTCGCGCTCCACCAGCTGCGGGAGGATGGCCTGCAGCGCGGGGGTGCTGAACGCGGTGGTGAAGCCCAGCAGCAGCGCCAGCCCGATCACCACCGCCACCGTGTCCCTTCCCGACGCGGCCAGCGCCGCGAGCGCGCCGGTGACCACCATCGCCCCGACCTGGGTGGCGATGAGCAGGCGCTTGCGGTCGTAGCGGTCGGCCGCGCCGCCGGCCCACGGCGCCAGCAGCACCACGCCCGCGAACTGCGCGAAGTTGGCCACGCCCACCATGAACGCCGAGCCGGTGAGGCGGTACACCAGCAGCGACTGCGCGATGTTCTGGAACCAGGTCCCGCAGTTGGACAGCAGGTTCCCCGCGAAGTACGGCGCGAAGTTCCGGCGCCCCAGCACCCGCAGCGCCGACCCGCGGCGCATCTCCCCGTCCGCCATCCCGTCCCCGATCTCCCGTCGTCGTCGTCGTGAGCCGCCGTGCGCCGCGGCCGGTGCGCGAGGAGCGTTCCACCGCGGCCCCACCATTGACGGCGCACGGCCCGCGGCGGATACTCGACACCGCGCCCGCATCTTCCGTTTCTTCGGGAGATGGCGATGGTTCCGGCGGCGCCGGACTTCAACGGACTTCGGCAGATGACGAACGACGCGCCCGGCCTGCGCGCGCGGCTGGAGGAAGCCGCCGCGGGGCTGGTGTACACGAGCGAGAGCGACCGCCCGTTCGAGTGGTTCGAGCTCCCCGGCGGCGGCGCGGGATGGCCGTACGGCGCGGACGAGTTCGCGCGGCGCATCGGCGCGGCGGCGGACGCGCCCGTGGAGGAGCGCACGCTCGACCGCTTCTTCAAGCCGCACATCGAGACCACCGATCCGTACGACACGCAGGCGCAGGCGGTCCGGCCGCGCTACGAGGCGCTGAAGTCGCTGCTGTCGAAGGAGCTGCGCGACGTCCGCGTCTTCCGCGTCGGCCGCATCGCCATCGACTGCTACGTGGTGGGCGGCGACGGCCGCGGCAACCTGGCGGGCCTCCGCACCGTCGCGGTGGAGACCTGAAGCAAAGCCTCACACGGAGGAAACGGGGGGAACGGAGGGGAGCTCGCCGCGCGGCGGCGTCCCTCCGCTTCCTCCGTTCCCTCCGTGTGAACCCATACGGTTCGGCGCGCCGATTGCGCCAGCGGTGTGCATCTCACGCAACGGGCGGAACAGGGACAGGGCGGACGGCGGATGGCGAGAAAGACGCTGCTGGTGGGGCTGGCGCACCCGGACGACGAGGTCGGCGCGGCGGGGACGATCTGCGCGCAGGTGGCGCGTGGCGACCGGGTGGTGGTGGTCTGGCTGACGCGGGGGGAGATGACGGAGGCGTTCGGCCCCGTCTCACAGGCCGAGGTGTCGCGCATCCGCGAGGAGCACGGGCGCATCGCCGGCGAGATCCTGGGGTGCGAGACGCGCTTCATGGACTTCGCCGACACCTTCATCGAGTCCACCGCCGAGGCCGCGCACCGCGTCGCCCGCCTGGTCGCCGAGGTGAAGCCCGACGCGGTGCTCACCTGGGGCGACGCCTGGGCGCGCGGAATGCGCCACCCGGATCACCAGGCCAGCGGCCGAATCTTCCGCGATGCCATCACCATCGCGCGCATCGCCAAGGCGGTGCAGCCGCAGGCGCCGCACCGCGAGCCGGCGCCGGTGTTCACGCTGCGCGGCTCGTACTCGCCCCTCCCCGCGGTCGTCGTCGACGTGGAGCCGCACCTGGACCGCATCCACGAGCTGGCGCGCTTCTACTTCGAGCGCATCGGCTTCGGCAACCCGGAGTGGATCGACACCCGCCTCCGCGCCGCCGCCGAGCCGCACGGCCTGCGCTACGCCGAGGTCTTCGACGCCTGGGAAACCCGCGGCGGCGTGGTGAAGACGCTTCTCCCCGCCTCCGCCGAGGGCCTGCCGGGAGAGCCGCCGCATCCGTCGCGGCCGGTGTGAAGTGCGGGAGTGCTGAGTGCTGAGTGCTGAGTGCTGAGTGCTGAGTGCCCGAGGCGTGAGGAATTGGATCGGCAACGCGGGGATGGCAAGGCGCGAGTCCGCGAAGGCGGACTTTGTGCAGTTGTTGCCGCGAATTTATTCGCCTTCCCCACCGGGTAAGGCATCCTCTTCATCACTCCGCCAGCATCGCCGTCCGGTACACCCCATCCGCCCCGCGCCACAGCGCGACGATGCGGTGGCCGCTCGCGTCGCGGACCAAGCGTCCTTCGCCCTGGCCCAGCTCACCGGGGGCGGCGAGCGCCTGCGCGGGGCCCGCGCGGCCGTCGCGGACGGCGAGGTAGTACAGCGCCATGCGGCCGCCGTCCGGGTCGGATCGGCGCAGGAGCAGGTGGATGGTGCCGTCCGCAGCGATGGCGGCGGAGACGCGGAAGAGCACGCCACCGCGCAGCTCCGGCGGCGTCAGGTCGCGCGGCGGGCTCCATTTGCGCCCGTCCGGCGAGGTGGCGGCGTACAGCGCCTCGGGCTGCACCGTCCCGTCCGTGTCCTCCAGCCAGAACAGGTGGCGCTCCCCGCGCCCGTCCACCACCAGCTGCGGATAGTGCGAGTAGCGCTCGGGCCCGTACCACGCCTCCGTCTTCCCGCTCCACCCCTCTCCATCGAGCGATCGCACGAACACGTCGTTGATCGCCCTGCGCCGCTGCGGGCTCACCATCTCGCCGATGTAGGCCATGTCCAGCGGCGCCCGCCCGGCGGAGACGGAGAACTCCATCATGTTCCCGTCGTGGTCCAGGAAGCGCGGAGCGCCCGCCTTCTCCCCGCGCAGCGACAGGCTGCCCAGCCCGCGCCCCTGCGGCGCGAACAGCACCCGCACGTCGCCCGCCGGATCCGCAGCCGCCGCCAGCCAGCGCACGTTCATCCCGAAGCGGCTGGGCTCGCGGTACAGCACGCGCGGCGCCGACCAGCGCCCGCCCGCCATCACCCGCTCCACCAGCTCCGTCGGCACGTCGCGCGCGGCGATCGCGCCCGAGTGCGCGTACCAGAGCACGTGCAGCGCGCCATCGCCGTCCATCGCCATCCGCGCTCCATCCGCCAATCCCATCCCCGCCAGCGGCTCGGGCGCGGACCACGCATCTCCGTGCAGCGTGGCGTGATAGAGCGCATCGGGGTGCCCGTCCCCATCCACATCGCTCGCGAACAGGGCGTGCAGCACGCCATCTCCATCCACCAGCGCGTCCGCCAACTCATGATGCGCGGTTCGGCCGAGGACCGCCGCCAGCGCGTCCGCCGCCCGCGGCGCGGACCACGCCACGCGGGGCGACGCGGGGATGGACGCCTCGGCCGCGCGCGGTCCGGCATCACACGCCGCGAGCAGGAGGGCGATGGAAAGCGCCGCAGCGGCGCGGGCGTGGATCAGTCGCATTGTTCGCATCGATCGGAGACAGGTTCTCGTCCGTACTTTCGCACTCTCGCACTTTCGCACCTCTTAAAGCCGGCGCGGCCCGGAGGCCGCGCCGGGCTCCCCCGTCTTTCCAGGCCTCAGTAGCAGAGCCGGGCGCTGGAGTAGAACGTCCCGCTCCGCTGGCGCTCGCCGTCCAGGCTGTAGCCGAAGGTGGTGGTGAAGGCGTGATCGCCGTCCACGCCCCACACCCACGTCTCGTTGCTGGGGTAGCTGGCGAACCGCTCGCTGGAGATGGTGCCCGTGGTGCCGGTCACCGTCTCCTGCTCGAACTGCTGCGGCGTGGCGCTGCACCCCTGCGAGCCCTGCCCGCCCACGCTCTTGAAGTGCGCGGTGAGCGACATCGACGTGATGCCGGTGCCGCCCCACGACGTGGCGTACATGTCCACCAGCTTGCTGTAGCCCGAGGTGGAGCCGCTCACGCTGGACCAGTAGTCGTAGTCGGCCATGGGCTTGGGCGGCAGCGTGCACTCGCCGTCGATGGTGCACAGGAAGCGCGGGGGCGCGGCCTGGCGCTGGCGGTCGGCCGGGATCTCCTTGCCGGGGCCGCGGGTGATGGTCACGCTCGACATGTCGTACAGCGACTTCCCGGCGCTGCGGGCGGCCGTCGGCGAGTCCGAGCAGGCGGCCAGCAGGGCCGCGGCGGGAACGAGCAGGGTGATGGTCTTCAGGCGCATGTCCGTGGGTCCTCTCGGGTGGGTTGGATCAGGATGCCGGCGCGGCGGATCGCCACGCCGGAGGGGGACTGGGGCTCAGTAGCAGACGCGGGCGCTGGAGTAGAAGGTTCCCACGTCGCTGTAGAGGGCCACGCCGTAGCCGCTCGACGCGTAGAAGGTGTGGTCGCCCGCCACCTCCCACACGAACACGGAGCTCGCGGGGTACGACGCGAAGTTCTCGAGGTAGATGGTGTAGTGGTCCACGAACCACGAGCCGAACCCCGACGTCGAGTCCTGCTCGTACTGCTGCGGGGTGGCGCTGCACCCCAGCGAACCGTCGCCGCCCACGCTCTTGAAGTGCGCGGTCAGCTCCATGTCGTCGATGTTCGCGTAGTTGTCGCTCCAGGCCACCAGGTGCACCGACTTGGTGAAGCCGCTGGTGGACTGCTCGGTGTACGAGCCGTACTGGAAGCTGGCCCGCGGCAGCCGCGTGGGGCACTCCTCGTACTCGGGATTGCAGATGAAGCGCGGGCCCGGCGGCGTGGTGGCGGGGCTCGAGGCCGGGTGGACGGGGATGGTGCCGTCGCCCTTGCTGAAGGTGACGAGCGACAGGTCCGACGGCCTGGCGTCGCGCGTGCTCACGGGCGAGTCCGAGCACGCGGCCAGCAGCGCCGCGGCCGACGCCAGCAGGGTGATGCGGGTGAAGCGCATGGTCTCCTCGGGGTGGATGCGTGGAGCCGTTCCGCCCGGCGGCCGGAGGGGTGTCCCGGCCCGGGGGTGCGATGGATGGATGGGAATGCCGGGGTCGACTCCCGGCAGTGCCGCGCGGCGCCGCCGCACCCGCATCCGCCATGCCGCTCTTATTCCGCCGTTTGGTCACCGAGAATGGACATGGGAGCCCATCCAGCGTAATCAAACGTTTCTACGCATCTACTCCGGGATGAAAGCTGGACAACGCGAGGAGCCGTACTGGATGAGAGCTGAACCGCACAGTTTGCGGACGATAAACATCTTTTCACGTCTGATTCTGCAAAGTCTTCCAGATCCGGGGGATGAACAAACAATGGACCGGCCGCATGCTCGCAGCCGGTCCACTCCGTTCTCGGGAGATGGTGATGCAGCGCACCGCATCCCAATCTCCCGACCTCCTTGCTGTCCCCTGTCCCCCTGTCTCCTCAGCGCGCCCGCGGCATCCGCTCGGCCAGCGTCGCCGCGAGCTGGCGCGGCTCGTCCACCAGCAGGCCGACCCGGGTGATGCCGCGCTTGCGCATCCCGTACATCCCCCGCGCCTCGATCTCGCCGTTCAGCTCGATCATCACCCGCGGCGCGGCGAACACGGCGGCGTGCAGGTAGCCGGGCGCGCGCCGGCTCGCGGATGCCGCGCGGACCTCGGTGACCGCGGCGATGCGGTCGAAGGGGATGCGGGCCTCGGTGAGCAGCCCCAGCCGCACGTGCAGCCCGTCCGGCGCCACGACCGTGGGGCGGAGAAGGATGGAGCGCGCCAGCCCCACCAGCCACAGCACGCTGTAGAAGCTGAGCCCGGTGAGCACCCACGCGACGGTGGAGTTCCACTGCGCCGCCAGCAGGTGCACGCCGACGGCCTCGCCCAGGCACGCGAAGGCGACGGCGCCGAAGAGGCCCATCATGCCGCTGCGGCGGTGCCCGGTGAACGCCATCTCCCCCGGCCCCACCTCCGGCCGCGCACGCCAGGAGAGGAGCGCGTACCAGAGCAGCCCGACCTCCGCCGCCACGATCTGGGCCACGCGCGGATAGCGCACGATCTCGCCGAGCGCCGCCTCGATCGCCGCCATCACGTCGCCGCGCGGGTGGGCGCCGCTGCGCAGGAGGCGCCACGCGCGGACGGCGCCCCACCCCATCAGCCCGAGCTCTGCGGGCGCGGTCAGGAAGCGCGCGTAGCCCAGGTACTGCTGGCTGGCGGCGGGAAGGACCAGCAGCCCCGCGTACCCGCTGGCGATCACGACGGGGACCACGGTGAACCAGCGCAGCCCGCGCGGCCGCATCACCAGCAGCCAGAACGCGGCGGGGACGGAGACCAGCAGGTCGAACGAGATGGCGGCGGCGCCCAGCCGCGGTGCGCGTGTGAAGAGCGGCGAGGCGACCACCGTAAGCGCGGTGGCGTAGACGCCAAGGGTGATCAGGCCGAAGCCGGCCAGCGGAAGCGTCGCGGCGCGGCGGGTGCTCATGGTGCGCTCTTGTGGTTCGGGCCGGCACCGGAGCCGGCGCGTGCACGGTCGGTGGAGCGTTGGAGCGGCCGCCCGCATCGTCCCGATCCTCCCCGGGTCCGCCGCCACCCGCAATCTGCCGTTCCCCCACGCCGCGAACATCCGCAACACCCTGACGCGCGAGGGGAGTTTCCCCACGCGGGACGCCGAGTCACGTGAGCTGCCGAGTCACGTGAGCTATGGATCCTTCGGCCTGCAATCGTCTGCGCGTGCGGATGCTACAGCGTGGCCGGCCGCCTCAGGATGACGTCTCCGATACCAGATCCGGCGAGCGCCGGGGCCACGGAGTGAGCGATCAGCCTCGCGCGGTTTGCGAGGCTTCCGGTAGTGGTTGCTGCGACTTCAGCCGCCGGTGACCGGCCGCGCCCGGACCTTTCGATTCGGGCCGCCGCGCACGGAAACTGCGTTTTGGCGGCGCGATTGCCGGAATCTCCCTGCTCCGACACGCCGCCGACCCACACGCCGGGACACGCAGACCATGGGCATCTCGCTGAAGCCCGAGCACGTGAAGCGCTATCGCGACCTCGCGAAGCTGATGCTGAAGTACGGGCGCAGCGACCTGGTGCAGACCGCCGGGCTCGAGGAGGCCGTCCTGCAGGAAGACGCCGCGTCGCCCGCCGGGAGCCCCAACGCGCCGCAGGCCGGCGAGCTGGCCGACGATCTGGAGAAGCTGGGCCCCACCTTCATCAAGCTGGGCCAGCTCCTCTCCACCCGCCCCGACCTCCTCCCGCAGCCGTACATCGACGCGCTGCAGCGCTTGCAGGACAACGTGGAGCCGTTCCCGGCGGAAGAGGCCGAGGCGATCGTCTCGGAGGAGCTGGGCGTGCGCGTCAGCAAGGCCTTCGCCGACTTCGAGCACGAGCCGATGGCCGCCGCCTCGCTCGGCCAGGTGCACCGCGCGCACCTGCGCGACGGCCGTCCTGTCGCGGTGAAGGTGCAGCGCCCCGGCATCCGCCAGCAGATCGCGCAGGACCTGGACGCGCTCGACGAGATCGCCGACTGGATGGACCGGCACACGAAGACCGGGCGCCAGTACGAGTTCGGCCGCACGCTGCAGGAGTTCCGCAAGACCATCATCGGCGAGCTGGACTACCGCCGCGAGGCCGCGAACCTGGCCACGCTGGGCGCCAACCTCGCGCAGTACGAGCGCATCGTCGTCCCCTCGCCGGTGGACGACTACACGACCTCGCGCGTGCTGACGATGGAGTTCGTGCGGGGGAAGAAGATCACCGCACTGTCGCCGCTGGCGCACCTGGAGATCGACGGCGCGTCGCTGGCCGAGGAGCTGTTCCAGGCGTACCTCAAGCAGATCCTGATCGACGGCTTCTTCCACGCCGACCCGCACCCCGGCAACGTCTTCCTGACCGACGACGGGCGCATCGCGCTGCTGGACCTGGGGATGGTGGGGCGCATCAGCCCCGAGCTGCAGGAGCAGCTGGTGAAGCTCGTCCTCGCCATCAGCGAGGGGCACGGGCCCGAGGCGGCGCAGATCACCATCGACCTGGGCGAGAAGAAGGCGGAGTTCAACCGCGCCGAGTTCGTGCGCATCACCGCCGACCTGGTGAACGCCTTCCAGGGCTCCACCGCCGAGAACGTGCAGGTCGGCCGCATCATGCTGGAGGTGTTCCGCGCGGCCGCCGAGAACGGGATCCGGCTGCCGGTGGAGATGGCCATGCTGGGCCGCGCGCTGCTGGCGCTGGACCAGGTGGGGCGCACGCTGGACCCGGCGTTCGACCCCAATGCCTCCATCCGCCGCAACGTAGCCGGGCTGATGCAGCAGCGGATGCTGAAGTCGCTCAGCCCCCAGCGGATGTTCGCCAACCTGCTGGAGATGAACGAGCTGGTGCAGAAGCTCCCCGGCCGGCTGAACCGCTTCCTCGACAGCATGACCGACGGCGGCACCACGGTGCAGATCCGGGTGCGCGAGGAAGTCTGGCTGATGGAGGGGATGCAGAAGATCGCGAACCGGCTGACCACGGGGCTGATCCTGGCCGCCCTCATCGTAGGCGCGGCGATGATGATGCGGGTGCAGACGCGCTTCACCATCTGGGGCTATCCGGGGATCGCGATGCTTTTCTTCCTGGGCGCCGCGCTGATCGGCATCTGGCTCATCATCTCCATCTTCCGCGCCGACGTCCACCGCAAAACCCCGCCGAAGACGTAGCGGAGGCGAAGAATCCCTCAAGCTCTGTGATCGGGAGACACCGCCGCCCTTTCGCCACTCCTTCCTCGCTATTAAAGTTTGAAGGCCTAAATTTTAATAGCGTCTCTCGCTATTAAAGCTTCCTTTAGTAGCGAGTGCCGAGATGAAGCGCGGTCTGCAGGGGCGGCTGGAGCGGCGGGGCGGGAGCCGCGACGGCTATTCGGCCTTCATTCCCAGTCCGTTGCCGCCGGACCCGCCGCTTCGGCTCACGGACGAGCTGCACGACCTGCTGGAGCGCGCGAACCGCGCTCTGGGCCGGCTTGACGGGCTGGCGACGCTGCTGCCCGATCCCGCCCTCTTCCTCTACCTGTACATCCGCAAGGAAGCGGTGCTCTCGTCGCAGATCGAGGGCACGCAATCGTCGTTTTCCGAGCTGCTGATGTACGAGAGCGCCGGCGTGTCCGGCGTGCCGATGGACGACGTGCAGGAGGTGTCGCGCTACGTGGCCGCCATGAACCACGGACTGCAGCGGCTGCGGGAAGGTTTTCCCCTCTCGCTGCGACTGGTACGGGAGATCCACTCGGTGCTCATGGCGAAGGGCCGCGGAAGCGAGCAGACGCCCGGATCCTTCCGTACCAGCCAGAACTGGATCGGGGGGAGTCGTCCGGGAAACGCCGCGTTCGTTCCGCCGCCGCAGGACACGCTGCTCGACCACCTCGGCTCGCTCGAGCGCTTCCTGCACGATGATCCCGTCCGCACGCCCACGCTCATCAAGGCAGCGTTAGCGCACGTGCAGTTCGAAACCATTCACCCGTTCCTGGACGGCAATGGGCGCCTGGGGCGGCTCCTGGTCACCTTTCTGCTCTGCGCCGAGGGAGCGCTCTCCGAGCCACTCCTCTACCTGAGCCTGTACCTGAAGCAGAATCGCACGCGGTATTACGATCTGCTGCAGCAGGTGCGGATGGAGGGCGACTGGGAGGAATGGCTCGCCTTCTTCCTTCGCGGCGTGGCCGCCACCGCGGAGCAGGCGTCCAGCACGGCACGGCGAATCCTGACGATCTTCGAGCGCGACCGTACGCGGTGCGAAGATGTGGGCCGCTCTGCCGGCACCGTGCTGCGGATGCACCAGTTCATGCGCCGCAACCCGGTCTTCACCCTTCCGTCGGTCACCGCCACCCTAGGGATCAGCTTCCCGACCGCGACCGCGGGGGTCCGCATGCTCGAGTCCCTGGGGATCGTAACGGAGGTCACGGGGCGGGGGCGCGACCGGGTCTACACCTATTCCGAATACCTCGCGGTGCTGAACGAGGGAACCGAACTGCCGGAGAACTCTGGGAGCGATGCAGAGGAATCCGCGGATTTGGCCTCCGGAGCCAATTAAAGCGAGCTTTAATAACGACGCGCGCTATTAAAGTTTAAGCCTCCAAACTTTAATAGCGCTCCGGGAAGGCACGATCGGCCTTCCGCTCACTCCCCGTCCTTCTCGCCCCCCGCCAGCTCCACCTCCAGCCCGAAGATGTCGGTGAAAAGGCCGCCCTTGCTGCGCAGCGCCCAGCGCTCCAGCAGCAGGTCGGCGTCCGAATCCACCTCCAGCTTCAGCTTCCTGCCGCGCGTGGCCCGCGCCGTCACCCCGCGCACGGCCTGCACGTGCTCGCGGTCCAGCGCGTCGGCGATGCGCAGCAGCGAGGCGAGCTTCACCACCCGCTCGCGGTCGGCCGGCTCCAGCGCGGTGAACGCCACGTGGTGCTCGGCGGGAACGCCCTTGCGGTGGTAGCGCGCCACGTTGGCGATGACGTCCGTCTCCCGCGGCGTGAACTCGGGGATCTCGCTGTTGGCGATGAGGTAGAGCGAGTGCTTGTGGTGCTTTTTGTACCCCACGAAGGTGCCGATGTCGTGCAGCACCGCGGCGGCCAGCAGCATCCGCCGGTCCGCCGCGCCCAGCCCGTGCACGCGCTGCAGCTGGTCGAAGAGCGACCCGGCCAGCCGCGAGACGTGCAGCGCGTGCGCCTCGTTGAACATGTATCGCCGCCCGAGGGCGACGGAGCCCGCCACCGCCCGCCGGTCCTTGCGGTCCTCGTGCGCCTGGTGGCTGGCGACGTCCTCGGCCAAGTCCAGCAGCACGCCGTCCTTCAGCCCCACCGCGGGCACCAGCACCTCGCCCGCGTCCACCAGCGAGGCCACGCGCTCGTAGATCATGGCGGCGGGAAGGATGACGTCGGCGCGGTCCTCGCGCAGGCCGAGCTGGTCCACGCGCTGGCGGAAGGAGAGCTTCGACAGCAGCTCGATGATGCCGCGCAGCGACGGCAGGGGCACGGTGGCCACGCTGCCCCGCGATGCGTCGGCGCCGGTGAGCCGCGCCAGCGCCTCGGCGTTGCCGCCGGTGGCGATCATCCCGCGCGGGTTCCAGTGCTGGGCGATGACGGGGATCTGCAGCGTGGCCGCGTACTCGCGCAGCAGCCGCTGGAAGCGCCCCGGCTCGTCGCCCGCCGTCGACAGCTCCTCCAGCAGGCGCACCGAGCCCATCACGTGGCTCTCGCTCCACAGGATGCCGTTGGCGTCGACCAGCGACACCTCCACGCTCCCGCCGCCCACGTCCACCGTGATCCACTTGTCGTCGCCCATCCGCACGCGGTTGGCCACGGCCAGGTAGACGAGGCGCGCCTCCTCCTGCCCGGTGATCGCCTCCAGCTCGATCCCCGCCTCGCGCCGCACGCGGCCCACCAGGTCGGCGCCGTTGCGGCTCTCGCGCGTGGCGCTGGTGGCCACCGCACGGTAGTGGGCGATCCCCAGCGCCTCCATCCGCCCGCGGAAGCGCGCGATGGCCGCGGCCGCCGCCTCGATCGCCTCGGCGGTGAGCTTGCCGGTGAGGAATACGTCGTGGCCGAGGCGGACGGCCACGCGCTCCTCCTCCAGCACGGTGTAGGTGCCGAGCGCGGTGAACTCCGCGGCCAGGAAGCGGATGGCGTTGGAGCCCACGTCCACCGCCGCCACGCGCAGCGGGAACTGCGCGGCGTCGGGGTCGGACTTGCGTGCCTTCGGCGGAGCCTTGAGCTGCGGCATCGAAACCGTCTGGAGTCGTCGGAGCTGCGACCCTGCATGCATTCGACAAGATACAGGGCCGCACCCCCGCACGGCAGAAGCGTGCCGAAGAAAGTGCGGGAGTGCGGGAGTGCGGAAGTGCGGAAGTGCGTCCACAGGGGAGCCGCCCCACCGCACCGCCGCCGCCCCCGCACGGATGTGAAGTCCGCGAAGGCGGACTGCGTGCCGTTGTAGCCGCCACTTCAGTGGCATTTTACGATTTCAGGACCGTCGTCCGGCACGGGGCAGGGGGCGAAAACCCTTCGAACACCCGTTCGGTTCGCGGTTGACCCGGGTTGGCGCGGGCGGTAATGTTCAGATTCGGCAAATCCGCGCGCGACGGGAACTTCCGGCCCTCGGGAGCACCGCGCGGAGCACCCTGGACCGGGACGATGAAGGACCTTCTGACCCTCCGCGTGAACGGCGATGCGCACCAGGTGGCGGTCCCCACGCACTGGACGCTGCTCGAGGCGCTCCGCTACGCCGTGGGCCTCACCGGCAGCAAGCAGGGGTGCGACAAGGGCGACTGCGGCGCCTGCACCGTGTGGATCGACGGCGTGCCCACGCTTTCCTGCATCGCCCCCGTCTACGAGGCGGTGGGGCACGAGGTGCGCACGGTGGAGGGGCTGGCCGGCTTCCGCACCGGGCCCGGCGTCCCCCACCCGCTGCAGGACGCGTTCGACGTCTGCGGCGCGGCGCAGTGCGGCTTCTGCACCCCCGGCATCCTGATGAGCGCCGCCGCGCTGCTGGAAGAGAACGTGACGCCCACGCGCGACGACATCCGCGAGGCGCTGTCCGGCAACCTCTGCCGCTGCACCGGCTACACCAAGATCCTCGACGCGGTGGAGATGGCCGCCGCCACCCTCCGCGGCGAGGGCCCGGTGCGCGGCGACGACCCGTCCGCCCCCGCGGTCCTCCTCCCGGGCGACGAGGCGCTGGCGGCCGCGGCGGACCGCGTGGCACAGGAGGTGGGGCGATGACCGAGTGGAAGCGCGCGTCCGATCCGCCCGCCGAGGGCGGCGGCTCCGGCACCCCGCTGGTGAACCAGGTGGAGCATCCGGACGACGGCGGCTCCGTCCCCCTGCACCCGCGCGCGGACGGCTACAACACCGAGCTGAACGTCATCGGCCGGCGGATGCGCAAGACCGACGGGCTGGCGAAGAGCACCGGCCGCGCGCGCTACACCGACGACATCACCCTTCCGGGGATGCTGCACGGAAAGATCCTCCGCTCGCCCCATCCCCACGCCAGGATCCTGTCGATCGACACCTCCGCGGCCGAGGCGCTGCCGGGGGTGTTCGGCGTCGTCACCGGCGCGGAGATGCCCACGCCGTACGGCATCATCGTCTGGACGCCCGACGAGCAGGCGCTGGCGACCGACAAGGTGCGCTACATCGGCGACGGCGTGGCGGCGGTGGCGGCGGTGGACGAGGACACGGCGCAGCGCGCGCTGGAGCTCATCCGCGTGGAGTACGAGCTCCTTCCCGCCATCCTGGACCCCGAGCACGCGCTGACCCCCGAGGGCGCGGCGACGCCGGTGCACGAGCCGAAGAAGGAAGGGCACAACGGCAACATCTCCAAGATCGTGAAGCTGGAGTTCGGCGACCTGGACGCCGGGTTCCGGAAGGCCGACGTGGTAATCGACGGCGAGTACTTCTTCGAGGGGACCACCCACACGCCCATCGAGCCGCACTGCGCCATCGGCATGTGGGAAGAGGGCGGCGCCTCGGTGGGCCGCCTCACCGTCTGGTCGTCCACGCAGGTGCCGCACTACCTGCACCGCGAGCTGGCCAAGGTGCTGGAGCTGGACCCGGCGCGCGTCCGCGTCATCCAGCCCACCGTCGGCGGTGGATTCGGGGGGAAGAGCGAGCCGTTCGACCTGGAGTTCTGCGTCGCGAAGCTGGCGATGAAGACCGGGCGCCCGGTGAAGATCCTCTACACCCGCGAGGAAGTGTTCCTGGCGCACCGCGGCCGGCACCCGTTCAAGATGCGCTACCGCGTGGGCGCCACGGCGGACGGGAAGCTGACGGCGGTGGATGCGAAGACGCTGCTGGACGGCGGCTCGTACTCGTCGTTCGGGCTGGTGACCACCTACTACTCGGGGCAGCTGCTGACCGCGCCGTACGAGATGCCGGCGTACCGCTTCCACTCCACCCGCGTCTTCACCAACAAGCCGGCGTGCGGGCCCAAGCGCGGCCACGGCAGCGTGCAGCCCCGCTTCGCCTTCGAGGTCTCGCTCGACAAGCTGGCCGAGCGGCTGGCCATCGACCCCATCGAGCTGCGCCGCCGCAACTTCATGGGCGGCTACCGGCGCACGGTGAACGAGCTGCGGGTGACGTCCAACGGCTTCCTGCAGTGCCTCGATTCCGTCGAGCGCGCCAGCGGGTGGAAGACGAAGCACCGGAAGATGGGGTTCGGGCGCGGGGTGGGCGTGGCCGGCTCGTGCTACATCTCGGGGACCAACTACCCCATCTACCCCAACCGGATGCCGCAGTCGGCCGTGCAGATCCAGGTGGACCGCAGCGGCCGGGTCACGGTGTTCAGCGGCGCCAGCGACATCGGGCAGGGCTCGGACAGCGTCCCCGCGTACATCGTCTGCGAGGAGCTGGGGGTGCCGCTGGACTACGTGCGCGTCCTGGCCTCCGACACCGACCTGACGCCGGTGGACCTGGGCGCGTACTCGTCGCGCGTCACCTTCATGATGGGCAACGCCTGCGTCGACGCCGCGCGCAAGATCCGCAAGCAGGTGCAGGAGGCGGTCGCCGAGGAGTGGGGCGTGAACCCCAACCGCGTCCTCCTGGCCGGCGGGCGGGCGATGGACGGGCAGGACACGGGGCGGAACATCCCCATCCGCGAGGCGTTCAACCTGGCCGAGGCGCGCTTCGGGACGCTGGGCGCGGTGGGCAGCTACAACACGCCCAAGGACGTGCACGGCGACTACCGCGGGGGGACGATCGGCGCCAGCCCGGCGTACTCGTTCACCGCGCACGTGGCCGAGGTGGAGGTGGACCCCGACACCGGCTTCGTGGAGGTGAAGACGATCTGGGTGGCGCACGACTGCGGCCGCGCGCTGAACCCCACGATCGTGGAGGGGCAGATGGAGGGCTCGGCGTACATGGGCTTCGGCGAGGCGCTGATGGAGGAGCACATCCTGAAGGACGCCGAGCACGGCCGCGCCGGGCTGCACAACGCGCCCAGCCTGCTGGACTACCGCATCCCCACCTCGCTCGACACGCCGGAGCTGCGGTCGCTGATCGTGGAATCCATCGACCCCGAGGGCCCGTACGGCGCGAAGGAGGCGGGCGAGGGTCCGCTGCACCCGTCCATCCCCGCGATCGCCAACGCCATCTACGATGCGGTGGGGGTGCGCATGGACTCGCTTCCGTTCTCGCCGCCGCGCGTGTGGCGCGCGCTGCAGGAAAAGGCCGCCGCCCGGCGCGAGCCCGAGCGCTTCGCGGCGGATTGAGCCGCGCGAAAGCGGCCACCGTGAACTATCGCGCGTTCCTGTCCTGTTTCGTTAGCTTTCCGGAGCACGTGACGCTCCGGACGGCAGAGATCTCCGCCGTGCCGTGCGTGAATGGAGAACCGAGATGAAGATCCTCAAGCTCCCTCGACCGGCAACCGTCCAGGACCTGCTCGACCTGGACGAAAAGGCGGAGATCGTCAATGGGCAGATCGTACTGATGGGCAAGCCCGGTGTTCGCCCGGCTCGCGCCGCAGCCCGGATCTGGAAGAGCCTGGAGCAGCACGAGCTCACCATCGGCGGCGGCGTGTCCGTTCCCGAAGGCGGTGACTTCCTCGTCCAGCTTCCGAACCGCGAGTCGTTCAGTCCCGACGCCTCGTGGTATTACGGCGCCGAGGTCGATGGGCCGGTGGACGGTCCTCCGGCTCTGGCGGTGGAGGTCCGCAGCCCTGGTGACTACGGGCTGCGCGCCGAGCGGAACATGGCCGCGAAGCGTGCGGAATACTTCGCAGCGGGCACTCAGGTCGTGTGGGACGTGGATTGCCTCCGCGAGCAGCTGATCCGCGTCTACCGCGCCGACGATCCCGAGACTCCCACGGTCTACCATCGTGGCGAGATCGCAGAGGCCGAACCGGCAGTGCCCGGCTGGCGCTTCCCGGTGGACGCGCTGTTTCCCCGCGGCTGACTGGCATCGTCATCCATGGCGAAGACGATCTCCGGCTACGCGGCGTACCGCTTCCTGATCAGGGTCAAGCGTGGCCAGTGGCGCTTCGAGGCCGGAGAACTGTTCGTCCTCGACTTCGGGCGAAGGGCCACGGTTCACGATCTTCGCTGGGTGAAAGGCCAGGCCGAGATCGTCGACGACAAGTTGGTGGTCATGGCGCCGTCCGGGTGGCGAAATGCGAGGGCCCGCGGTGCCCTTCTTCACGCCCTGAAGATGTACGAGCGCGACAATCCCGGTGAAGGAGTGGTCGTCAGCTCCAGCGTTGCCTTTCTCGTGGAGGCACCGCATCGGCGCTCGATCTGCGCTGACGTGTCGTGGTACACCGGCCCGAGTTCGATTCTGGACTTTCCGCCCCTGCCGCCCGTGTTCGCGGCGGAGGTCCGCGACTATGCCAACTATGGCGACGAAGCCGAGGAGCACTTCGCCATCAAGCGCGCGGACTACTTCGCCGCGGGGACGCAGGTGGTGTGGGACGTGGACGTGCTGCGCGAGGAGCTGATCCGCGTCTACCGCGCGGACGATCCGGAGCATCCCACGATCTACCGCCGCGGCGAGATCGCGGACGCGGAGCCGGCGGTGCCCGGGTGGCGCTTCCTCGTCGACGAGCTGTGGGACTGAGCGATCCGGCTCCGTCCCGCTGTTCCATCCCTCCTAGAAATCCTGATCTCCCTCTCCGTGCCTTTCCGATCCATCTCACCGCTTCGTCCGATGACTCGCATCCGCGCGGCGCTCTGCGTTGCGGCGGCGCTGTGCCTCGCCGCGTGCGTGCCGCCGGACGCGGGGGCGCGGCCGGACGACGGCGCGCCGCGGCGTCTGGCGGAGTCGCGCCGGGGGGACGGCGGCGGCGCGCGCGAGCGGGAGGAGTGGTGGCCGCCCACGCCGGTGCCGGTGGAGACGCTGCGGGGCGTGCTCCCGGAATCGGTCGCGGGGATGGCGCGGAGCGACCGGGGCTCGGTGGACGTGAATGCGGCCATCGTCGCTCTGACGGCGGCGGAGGTCGCGTTCACCTCGCCGGACGGCGCGCGCGGCGTGGGCTTCTACGTCTCCGACGCCGGGTCGGCGGACGTGGGCGCGGGGCTGGAGATCTTCCTCGGCCTCGCCAACGGCTTCCAGCACGAGGGGCAGGGCGGATACGACCGCGCGATCACCCTCCGGGGCTATCCGGCGCACGAGACCTTCGAGCGCGACGGGTACGGCCGCACGCGCTCCGAGATCACCGCCGTCGCCGCGGGGCGCTTCTTCGTGGTCGTGGGCGGATACGGACTGGCCGAGGGCGACCTGGCGAAGCTGGCGCAGGAGATCGACTTCGGCGCGCTGCAGCGGCTGCGCGGCTACGGCGGCGCGCCGGCGACGAACGCCGCGGACGAGCAGCCCACCCACCGCGTGCCCCCGAGTGAGGAAGTACGCGCCCCCCGCCGAACGGATTCCATCCCATGAGATTTCCTTTACTCATCGCCGCGGTCGCGACGCTCGCCGCGTCGCCGCTGGCGGCGCAGCACTGCTGGCCCACGAGCATCGCGCTGGTGGTGCGCGACCCGCGCGGCGCGGTGCTCGACCCGCGCCCGCTGATGGACAGCCTGAGCTACGCGCCGGCGCGAGGGCAGGGCGCGGACTTCCAGGTGCGCGCCGCGCGGATTCATCCCGACGACACGAACGAGTTCGACCAGCCGGGTGGGATCCCCGTGATCGTGTGGTACGGGCAGGGCGATTGCCGCGTGGACGTGCGCGAGGTGGTGCTGCGCCGCGGCGGCGCGGTGATGCGGCTGTGGATGGACCTGCACCTGGATTCGGAGCGGCGGCCGGGCCCATCGGACTACCTCCTGAAAGCGCCGCAGTTCGCCGCCGGCACCTGGCGGCTGGACGTGTGCATGCTCCCCGAGCCGAAGACGAACACCTACGGCGCGATCCCGGCGCGGTGGACGCGCGTCTCCGCGTCGGGCGACGCCGCCCTCCCTTGGCAGGCGCCGCAGGGCTGCGGCGGAAGGCGCTGACGTGGACCGCCTCCCGCTCTTTCCGCTCCCCACGGTGCTCCTTCCGGGCGCGCCGATGCCGCTGCACATCTTCGAGCCGCGCTACCGGCAGATGGTGGCGCGGTGCGTGGAGGGCGACAGCCGCTTCGGGCTGGTCTACCACGACCCGGACCGCGACGGACCCTTCCACGCCGACGAGGCGCGGGTCGGCACCGTCGCGCGCATCCTCAAGTACCAGCCGCTGCCGGACGGCCGCTCGCTCATCTTCTGCGTCGGCGAGGAGCGCTTCACCATCCGCGAGGAGATCGAGGACGGCGCGCCGTACTACGAGGCGGTGGTCACGCCGTACCAGGACGCGGGCGATGCCGGTCCCGATCTCGCCGAGCGGCGGCGCGGCTCCATCGGCCTGTTCCACCGCGTGCTGCGCGAGGCCGTGGAGGCGGAAGAGCCGCCGCCCGAGATCGACGAGAGCAGCGAGGTCGCGTTCCGCATCGCGCAGACGATCCGCGTGGATCCCGCGTGGCAGCAGAGCCTGCTGGAGACGCGGAGCGAGTCCGAGCGCCTGGACCTGATCGACATCCTCCTGCGCACCGTGCTCGCGGCCCACGCGCGCGGCGAGTGGCACCCGGACGGCGACGGAGACGAGGATCTCTCCGCGATGTGATCGATGCGGGGCACTCCATCTACCGAAAACGAACGAGCGGGGCGAGACTGAAGCCGGTCTCGCCTCCGCTGTCTGTCGTACCAAAGCCTCTGAAAGACGGGATCGAACGCGGGGATCGATCGCGCAATCCGGCAGCGCACGTGCGGCCTCGCTTATAGATCCTTCGGCCTGCAACCGGTTGTGCGGGGCAACGACGGTGTGGCCGTCCTCAGGATGACGTCTCTCTGTGCGTTTGCCATGCACAGGTGATTGTCAGATCCGGTATGATTTCAACCATCTTCTATTAACCCCACGTCCGCCCAGCGCAGTTCGGGCTCGCGGTCGATCTCGCCGATCTCGGCGGCGAAGCGGTAGTAGGCGCGCAGGCCCTCGATCATCGGCGCGTCCAGCTCGAACGAGAGGCCGGCCCAGTACGCGTCCAGGAACGCCGGAGTGAAGCCGAAGTGCGCGGCCCACCGCCGCGCCAGATCGCCGCGATGCTCGGTCCCGTACATGCGCGAATCGAGCAGGGCGCGATGGAGATCGCGCAGCTGCGCGTCCGATCCGCCGGCCGCCTGCCACACGGCGAAGGCGAACGGCAGCCCCGTCATCTCCCACCACACCGCGCCCAGGTCGTAGCGGAACGGCATCTCCGGGTGCAGCCCGTCGCGCAGCGCCACGTCGCCGATGAACAGCGCGGCGTCGGCGCCGGCGGCGAACGGGTCCTCTCGCGCCTGGTCGAACCAGACGGCGCGCGGGCGCACGCCCCACTTCTTCGCCAGCAGGATCTTCAGCAGCACCACCGACGTCGCGGAGGCGGTCGGCATCGCCACGGTGGCGCCCGCCAGCTCGGCCGGGTCGCGGCGCGAGAGGAAGAGGATGCTGCGCACCGGCCCGCGCGAGCCGATCACGAAGTCGGGGAGGATGCGGTAGAGGCCGGCGTGGCGCGCGTACTCGATGCTGGAAGACGGGGCGACGTCGATCTCGCCGCGGTCCAGCAGCCCGTTCAGCACGCCGGGGATGCCCTCGGTGATGGCGATCCCGTCCGGGGCGCCGCAATCCATCAGCCGCGCGTGGACGGGGAAGCAGTTGCTGTAGGTGATGTGGCCCAGGCGCAGCGGCCGCCGTTCGTCTTCCATCTTCCCATCCGGTGATGCAAACAAGAGCGCCGGCACACATCCGTGTACCGGCGCCGCCAAAGTCTGCACCGGGCCAGCCGCCGTCAATACCGCCCGGTCGAAAACCTCCGCCCACCGCCCCTCCGGAGGGCGAGCGAGGCTACCCCGCCACCGGGCGGCGGGGGCGCGTCATTCCCAGCACGGATGGTTGCGCGTGCAGCCGGTGTTCTGGCACGTCGATACGCAGGTGACGCAGGTGTTCTCGTAGCACGTCCCGCAACCGGTGCCGTACAGCTCCGTGGCCTCGTTCGCGCGCACGGTCCCGCGCTTCCCGGCTTCCCCATCGGTGCCGAAGCTTTCCACGGCCAGCGAGTCGATGTTCAGGCTGAGCTTCTTCATACGGTCCTCCTGAAGCGTTGAAACGGGATGGCCCCGGGATGCGGCGAGTCTCCGCAGCCCATGCGATTAATGACGCAAAACATGATCCGCTCCAGGAATACCTCTGCCGGCCGCCACCCGTCTTCGCATGATCACCGTCCCAGGATCACCCATCCTCGACGGCACCATCCGCCGCCGCCTCATCCCCGCAGCTCGCCCACCCGCGCGTGCGCCATCTCCAGCTGCTCCGGACGGCCGATGTCGATCCATGTGCAATCATCCACCCGGAAGGGGAGGATCGTCTCCCCCGCCCCGGCCAGGCGGAGGTACGGGTCGAGGATGGAGAACGCGCCGCGCTCCGCCAGCAGCGCGAAGACGCGCGGCGAGAGGACGTGAATCCCCCCGAAGGCCAGCTTCCGGACCTCGCCGGCGGCGTCGCGAACCCGCAGGTCGAGGCCTTTCTTCGCATCCGTGCGCCCCATCAGCCCGCGATCGTCGAAGAGGAGGTGGCGCGCGGTGTCGCGCTCCATCACCGCCAGCGTGGCCAAGGCCCCGCTCCGCACGTGCGCGCGGTACATCTCCGCCAGCGGCACGTCGGTGAGGATGTCGGAATTGTGCAGGAAGAAAGGCGTGTCCTTGCGGAAGAGAGGTTCGCCGTGGACCAGCGCGCCGCCGGTTTCCAGCGGCTCGCCGGGCTCGGGGGAGACGTGCCACTCCACGCCGAAGCCGTCCCGCTCGCGCAGGAACGCCTCCACCTGCTCGCCGAGATGCGAGGTGTTGACGATCAGCCGGTCCGCGCCCGCGGCGATCAGGCGCCGCGCCACGCGCTCCAGCATGGGCACGCCGCCGACGGGGATGAGCGGCTTGGGCGTGCGGTCGGTGAGGGGGCGGAGGCGCGTGCCCAGCCCCGCCGCCAGGATCATGGCGTCCACGGCCGCGCTACCGGGCCGCGCCGGCGGGCTGCGTTTCCGCCTCGGCCTCGGACTCCGCCTCGGGCTGCGGGCGGTTGGCCGGCCAGTTCCCCTCCTCGCGGTGGTGCACGGCCACGTTCACCGAGGGAAAGTTCTTCTTCAGGTGCTCCGCCAGGCGGTTGGCGAAGTACACCGAGCGGTGCTGCCCGCCCGTGCACCCGAACCACACGGAAAGCGAGGTGAAGCCGCGGAGGAGGTAGACGCCGACGGAGTTGTCGATCAGCCCGCAGACGTGCTCCCAGAACTCCTCCACCTCCGGCATCGACGCCAGGAACTCGATCACCGGCTCGTCGCACCCGCAGAGCGGCGAGTACTCCGAATAGCGCCCCGGGTTGTGGATGGCGCGGCAGTCGAAGACGAAGCCGCCGCCGTGGCCGCCGCTGTCGTCCGGGTAGCCGCCCTTGTAGCTGAAGCTTCCCACGTTCACCGTCAGCCCCGGCGCCGCCTTCGGCTGCGATCTGCGCAGCGAGCCCGACGCGCAGATGCGCTCGAACACCGCGCGCAGCTCCGGCAGCTCCACGGGGATGAAGCCAGTCTCCAGGATGCGCTCGATGTTGCGGATGGCCTGCGGCACGCTCTGCAGGAAGCGCGGCTTGCGCTCGTAGAAGCCGCGGTAGCCGTACGCGCCCATGGCCTGCATGATCCGCACGAGCACGTACCCGCGGAAGTGCTGGCGGAAGCGCGCCCGGTCCACGTTGGGAAGATGCCGGTCCAGCGCGTCCAGGTAATGCTCCAGCAGCTCCTCGCGCAGCTCCTCGGGCACGCCCGCCTTGGGGTCGATGAGGAGCGAGGCCACATCGTACTGCAGCGCGCCGCGCCGGCCGCCCTGGTAGTCGATGAACCACGGCTCCCCGTCGCGCAGCATGATGTTGCGGCTCTGGAAGTCGCGATACAGGAAGTGGCGCGTGTCGGCGCCCAGCAGGAAGGTGGCGAAGCGGCGGAAGTCCTTCTCCAGCCGCGCCTCGTTGAACGGGACGTGCGCCAGCTTCAGGAAGTGGTACTTGAAGTAGTTCAGGTCCCACAGGATCGACTGCCGGTCGAACGCCGCGCGCGGATAGGCCACCGAGTAGTCCACCGCCTTCCCGCCCTCCACCTGGAAGCGCGGCAGCAGCTCCAGGATGCGCCGGTAGACAGGGACCATCGCCGCCGGGAAGGGGCTGGCGCCGTCGGCCTTGCGCGCCAGCGACAGCCCGTCGAAGAGCGTGGTCTCGCCCAGGTCTTCCTCCACGTACAGCCCCGCCTTCTCGTCCACCCCGTAGATCTCGGGAACGGGGAGGGCGATGGAGCGGAAGGCCTCGGTGTACGACAGGAACGCGCGGTTCTCCTCGCGGTCGGGACCCACCACGCCGATCGCCGTCTCCATGGCGTCGCCGACCATGCGATACATCTGCCGCTGCGACCCGTCGCCGTCCAGCGGAAGGATGGAGACGGGGTTCTTGCCGAACTTCTGCCTGAACAGGCGCCGGAAGATCTGCTGCACGGAGATGCCCTGCGTATAGGCCACGGAAACGGAAACGGGAGCACAACATAGCACGCAACGCCGGTGCCGTCAGCGGGCACCGGCGCGGCGTGCGCGGGAAGGATCAGATGCGGGGAAGTCTCCGAAGCGGCTTGCGTGCGGCATGCCGGACCGTAAGGACCCGAACGTGCCGCTGCTGGACCAGAAAAATGATGCGGTAGTCGCCATGCATCAGGTGCCGCACCACCCGCGACACGTGCACCGACTCCGGCGCGAGCGCGCATCGCGACGGCATTTCTTCGAGGGAGAGGATCGCCTCGGAGATCCCGTCCAGCCACCGGTCGGCGGTCGCCGGAGCGCGCTTCAGCAGATACTGGTACGCCTGCTCGATGTCGCGCTCGGCCCGTGGCTGAACGATCACTCCGTAGTAGGTCAACCGGATCTCCGGGCTCGTTTGCGGATGCCTTCGATGGCGGCGCGCGCGGGCTTGCCCTCGCCGCGCTCGACGGACGCCAGCCCCTCCTGCACGGCCAGGATGGCCTCGGCACGCTCGACCTTGTCGAGCAGTTCCTGGTAGCTGGCGGCGTCCTGCACCACGAGCTCGGCGCGGCCGTTCACGGTCAGCACCGACGGGAGGCCGCTGTCGCGCAGCCGTGCGAGGTGGCTCCTGGCGTTGCGCTGGAACTCGGTGAGCGAGTAGATGTCGCGCAGGTTGATCATGGGTGCACCTCGTGAGCAGTGAATTCGCTGCTCACAAGATGCGTATCTCACGATGTCGCGTCAACTCTCCCATCACGAGGCGCCCATTGTAAACGACACTCCCTAGGCGCGCAAGAGTGTAGCTTTGTGACCACTACCGCCAGTTTGTGGAAGAGGGTGACCGAGCTACGGTGCGATGGTCGCGCGGATCTCCCCGAACGCTTCGTCGAGGGGCATCGTCTCGCCGGCTGCGACGTCCGCACGCCCGCGCTGGATGACGAGGATCGTTTCAGCGCGGTCTACAACCTCCAGCAGCCGGTAGTACGCTTCCGCGCTCTGGACCACCAGCTCGGAACGCCCGTTGACGGTGAGCACCGCCGGCCGCCCCGTCTCCCGAAGCCTGGCGATGTGTTCGCGCGTGTTGCGCGTGAAGTCGGTGAGCGGGTAGATGTCGCGAAGATCCGGCATCGTACACTCCGGGCGCCGGTGCAAATCAGATGAACGGAGTGAAGATCATCAAATCAAACGGAATGCGCAAGCCCTGCCTCCGGTGATGGCATGGACATGGCGCGGGTGGCGGGGACAACCCACTCACCTGCCGGAGACCGAGATGGCGAACCGCCTGGCGAACGAGACGAGCCCGTACCTGCTGCAGCACGCGCACAACCCGGTGGACTGGTATCCCTGGGGCCCCGAGGCCATGGAGCGGGCGCGGGCCGAGGAGCGGCCCATCCTCCTGTCCGTGGGCTACTCGGCGTGCCACTGGTGCCACGTGATGGAGCGCGAGTCGTTCGAGAACCACGAGACGGCCGCGCTGATGAACGAGTTGTTCGTGAACATCAAGGTCGATCGTGAGGAGCGGCCGGACGTCGACTCCATCTACATGACCGCCGTGCAGCAGATGACCGGGCACGGCGGCTGGCCCATGACCATGTTCCTGACGCCCGCCGGCGAGCCGTTCTACGGCGGCACCTACTACCCGCCCGAGGCACGCTACGGGATGCCGTCGTTCCGCCAGGTGCTGCGTGCCGTCGCCGAGGCGTGGCGCGACCGCCGCGACGACGTGGTGCGCAGCGCGGGCGAGATGCGCGACGCCCTGGCGCAGTCCGCCGCTGTCCGCCCGTCCGCCGCGTCCAGCGTCGATGCGTCGGTGCTGGACGCGGCGGAGGCGTCGCTGGCGGGGCGCTTCGACGCGCGGTGGGGCGGGTTCGGCGGTGCGCCCAAGTTCCCGCAGGCCATGACGCTGGAGTACCTGCTGCGCCAGTGGAAGCGCACCGGCGGTGCGGAGGCGCTGCGGATGGCGGAGACCACGCTGCGGCGCATGGCGGAGGGGGGGATGTACGACCACGTGGGCGGCGGCTTCGCGCGGTACAGCGTGGACGCGCAGTGGCTGGTGCCGCACTTCGAGAAGATGCTGTACGACAACGCGCTGCTGGCCCGCGCGTACCTGCACGCCTGGCAGGCCACGCACGACGATGCGCACCGCCGCGTGGTGGAGGAGACGCTGGGCTGGGTGGAGCGGGAGATGACCTCGCCCGGGGGCGGCTTCTACAGCGCGCTGGACGCGGACAGCGAGGGCGAGGAGGGGAAGTTCTACCTGTGGACGCCGGACGAGGTCGACGCGCTCCTCGGCCCGGAGGACGGACCGCTCTTCCGGCGCTACTACGACGTGAGCGAGGGCGGCAACTTCGAGGGGAGGAACATCCTCCACACCGCCCACGCGCTGGACGACCTCGCGCCGGCCGCCGGCGTGGCGCCGGAGCGGCTGCGCGCGGTGGTGGAGCGCGGGCGGCGGGTGCTGTACGAGGCCCGGGCCAAGCGCGTCTGGCCGGGGCTGGACGACAAGGTGCTGGCCTCGTGGAACGCGATGATGCTGCACGCCTTCGCCGAGGCGGCGCGGGTGTTCGAGCGCGAGGACTGGCGCGCGATCGCGGTGCGGAGCGCGGAGTTCCTGACCTCGGCGCTGCGGCCGGAGGGGCGGCTGCTGCGAACGTACAAGGGCGGACGGGCGAAGATCCCCGCCTTCCTGGAGGACCATGCGCTGCTGGTGGACGCGCTGGTCGCCGTGTACGAGGCCACGTGGGACGCGCGCTGGGTGCGCGAGGCGCGGTCGCTGGCGGACGACATGCTGGCGCACTTCTGGGAGGACGGCGAGGGCGTGTTCTACGACACCGCGTCGGACGCGGAGGCGCTGGTGGTGCGCCCGCGCGACGTGTTCGACAACGCCACGCCCTCGGGCAACTCCGCGGCGGTGATGGCGCTGCTGCGCCTGGGCGAGCTCACCGGCGAGGCGCGCTACCGCGAGGTGGCCGAGCGCGTGCTGGCGGGGATGGGCGACCTGATGGCGCGCGTGCCGATGGGCTTCGGCCACCTGCTCTGCGCGCTGGACTTCTCCATCTCCGCGCCGGTGGAGATCGCCATCGTCGGCGACGCGGCGTCGGACGAGGCGCGGGCGCTGCTTCGCACCGTCTCCCACGCGTATCTCCCCAACGCCGTGCTGGCGGGGAAGGGTGATGGGGATGGCGGCGCGGACGACCTCATCCCCCTCCTCCGCGACCGCGCGGCACTCGGCGGCCGCGCGACGGCGTACGTCTGCGAGCGGCTGGCGTGCCAGCAGCCGGTGACGGACCCGGCCACCCTGGCGGAGCAGCTCGGGATCTGAATCGAAGGATTTCACGCAGGAAGCAGGGCAGCGGAGGAATTCTCCGCTGTCCTGCTTCTCCGTGTGGAATTCGTCCTTTCGCCTACCCCGACACGCGCTCGATGTCGGCGATGGCGCGGGCGACGTAGCGGGGGACGTGCGGACCGCCGCGGTCCAGGTCGATGGACTGCAGCGCGGAGGACGCGTCCACCAGCCATCCCTGCTCGCGCGCGAAGCCGGGGAGGGCGATGTCGAGCTCGTCCACCTGCTGGTCGATGCGCGCCAGCAGCTCGCGGAGCGCGGGGATCATGCGGCCGCGGTCGCCCGCATCGGCGGCGGCGAGGGCGCGGAAGCCCTCCACGGCCTCGGCGCAGAGACGGCGGAACGCGGGCGGATGCGGAGGCGGGGATTCGTCGGACATGGACACGCAACTTGGGCGCACGTTCGTGCGCGGTCAACGCTTCTCCATCACCCCGCCGAAACGTCCAATCCCCGGGCGAGGACGCTTGGCGCGCCGCGGGGGGCGATGCTAATCTGTGTCTCCCCATCTCCATCGACCTCATCATCCAGCTTTCCGACGATGCCGTCCTGCCGCCGCATCTCCGCCCTGCTGCTCGCCCTCGCCGCCGCGCGCACCGCCGGCGCGCAGCAGACCGCGTCGCCGGTGGGGACGTGGGAGCTGGTGCGGGCCGAAGGGCGGGCGCTGCCGAGCATGATCCGCCCGTCGACTACGTGGGCGGAGTGCAACGACACGCAGGTGGTGCAGTCGTGGGCCACCGGCGGGCAGCTGCTGATCCTGCCGGACGGACGCGCGGCCTACTACGTCTCCGCGCGGGTGCTGTGCTACCTGGAGCGCAACGGCTGGGCGCGCGGGAAGTGGGGGACGTGGACGGTGCGGGGCGACAGCATCGCCTTCCGCTGGTTCGACGACCGCGAGGCGGCGCAGCTGAACGACGGCAGCGGGCAGATGCGGATCGGCGACTTCACCTGGCGGCGCGCGGCGGCGGAGGCGGTGCCGTTCGCGGTGGACACCGCGGCGCACGCGGCGTTCTCGCATGTGAACGCGGCCGCGGTCCGGCGTCTGGCCACCGCACGCGGCGACGTGGCGATGCGGCGCCACTACTCGTGCTCGGAAGACCAGCTCACGGCGAAGGTGCCGACGGTGGCGGAGGATACGGCGGGGCTGGGGGCGATGGTGGCCTCCGCCGCGCCCGGATGGCACCTGGCGACGGAGATGGAGATCGCCTGCCGGATCACCATGCGCCCGGACTCGTTCGGGCTGAGCGGCCCGGTGCCGCTGCATCCGCTGGAGGCGGAGCCGGAGTTCGGGAGCGGCCGCGCGTGGTGGGTGCGCCCCGCCGACCTGGACGGCGACGGCAAGCTGGACCGCGTGGTCACGCTCACCAGCGACGCCAGCAACCAGCGCGGAGCCACGCTCGTCGTCTTCGGCGCGGGCACGAGCCAGCGCCTGGACTTCGACGGCGCGACGGTGCGGCTCCGCGGCGCGCCGGTGAACCCCCGCCGCCCCCGCGGCTGCGTCCTCCCGCGCGACGCCGTCGCCCACGCGGGCACCCTGTACTACTGGCAGGACGGGCAGATGGTGACGCTCGCGCCCAACCAGTGCCCATCTCCATCCCGCTGATCTTCTTCGCGTCTCCTGGCATCGCTGGATCAGCGGTTTTCAGGTCACGGGATGATGCCGCCGACCGCGCCGGAAAGGGATCCGCCGAGCGAGCCGCCCGCGTTCAGCAGCCCGCCGGCCTGCGAGGTGGCGCTCGCGCCGAGGCTGCCGGCCGCGTTCACGCCGCCGGTGGGGCCGCGCAGCATGGCGTCCACGCTGCCGGTGGCGGCCAGGCGCGTGATGGCGCGGTCGCTGGCGTTGCGCCCCAGCTGCCCGGCGATGGCCGCCGCGGAGCCGCGGAAGTCGCCGCTCTCCGCGCCGAGACGCGCCAGCGCATCCAGCGAGGCGGTAAGCGAGCGGCGGGCGGGCGCGCGCTCCGCGATCATGGCCAGGTCAGCGCGCGGCGCCCCGGCCGCCATTGCCCGCGCGCCGGCGGCGATCTCGGCCTGAGTCGGCTGGCGCTCGCCGCCGTCTCCCAGCGCCGCGCGGGAGACGGCCAGCCGCGTGTACGCATCCGCCGCGGCGCGCGCCGCCTGCGCCTCCGACGCTCCGCGTGCCCGCGCGTCCGCCGCCGCGCGGGCGACGACCTCCGGCGGGAGCCCCGCATCCGCCGCCGCGCGCACGCTCACGTCCGCCGAGGCCGCCGCGCGCGAATCCCCGTTCGCCTCCGCGCGCGCCGAAACGCTCGTCCGCACCGAAGCCGAGGCCTGCGCCGCCAGCATGGCGGGCGCGATCAGCATCGCCATCGCGGCGACGTACGAAATACGCTTCATCATCTTCATCTCCCAACGCTGTTTACGATCATCTTCCCGCGGGACGACGGCCATCCCCGCACCGCCATCCCATCGTACTTCCGTACCCACGCACTTCCGCACTCACACACTCACGCACTTCCCCTCAGCTCGCCGTCACCTGCACCGCGCTCGCGAACGCCGTCTCGCTGACCGTGTGCGTGGTCGCGCTCGCCTGGTTCAGCCACACGTCGCTGTTCAGGTTGATCAGCAGGTGCGACGTGGCGCCCGCGTTCACGTTCGCGGCGATGGCGCGCTCCACGGTGACGCTGCCGTCGCCCTGCGTGTCCACGTTCACGCTGCCGGAAAGCAGGCCGGTGCTGATCTGCAGGCTGCCGCTGAGGCTGGCGTTCACCTGCTCGAAGACCACGCGCACGCGGGTGTAGGTGCCGGCCTCGACGTGCGAGCTCGCGAGGACCACGGCGCCTGCCTGGCCCGAGGCGTCGACGACCGCGTGCTGCGCGGCGTTGTTGGTCAGCTCCACCCACCCGCCGGCCTGCGTCTGCACGTACACGCGGGCGCGGAAGTCCACCGTCCCGTTCGCCGTGGTGGTGGCGAAGCGCGGCGCCTCGCCGGGCGCGGCGGCCACCGAGTTCGTCGTCCCGTTGTTGTCGCCGATGGCCGAGGCCTGCATGGTGGCGTTGCCGGAGCCGGACACGCCGGTCGCGTCCGAGCAGGCGCCCAGCACGGCCGCCGCGGCCACGGCGAACAGCGTCGCATGCGTCTTTTTCATCGTCTCCTCCAGAGCCTTCGCAGGGGTGCAGCGGCGTCGGGCACCACGCCCTTCGCGTCTGCCGGTCTCCAAAGCGAGCGCGGTGCCATCTCCAGAATCGTTGGTATTGCTGGTTTTGTAAGAGATTTGCATTCCCGGTGGCCGAAGTCTTGCCACATTTTCCAGCAGCCGCCACGAGGCGGATTTTACATTTTGCAAACGAGTGGCATGGCGGAGCGGGGCGAGGGCGTGCTGCTGATCGGCGGAGACGCGGAGACGGCGGCGGTGGTCCGGTCGGCCGCGCGCGAGGCGGGGGTGGAGGCCCGCGCCGCCGCGTCGCTGACCGACGGCCTGCGCGCGCTGGGCGAGCGCCGCTGGCGGGCCACGCTCCTGTCGGTGGAGACGGCGGGCGAGGACGTGGAGCTCATCCGCCGCATCGCCGCCGAGGCCAACTCGGGCGCGCTCGTCCTCGTCGCCACCGCGCCCTCGCTGCGCCTGGCGATGGAGGCGCCGGGGCTGGGTGCCGCCGAGCTGCTGGCCGCCCCCGTCCGCGCCGAGGACGTCGCCCGCGTCCTGGCCGGCGCGCGGACCGCGGGCGCCGCCGTGCCGCTCCCGGAGATGCGGGACGACGGGGACGACGAGCTGGTCGGCAGCAGCCCGGAGCTGCTGGAGGTGTTCAAGACCGTCGGCCGGATCGGCCCCAGCCCGGCCACCGTGCTGGTGACGGGCGAGTCGGGGACGGGGAAGGAGCTGGTCGCGCGCGCCGTGCACGCCGTCAGCCCGCGCGCGGGTGGCCCTTTCGTGGCGGTGAACTGCGCGGCGATCCCGGAAGACCTGCTGGAGAGCGAGCTGTTCGGCCACGAGCGCGGCGCGTTCACCGGCGCGGTGGCGCGCAAGGTGGGCCGCTTCGAGCGCGCGCACGGCGGCACGCTGTTCCTGGACGAGATCGGCGACATGAGCCTGGTGCTGCAGGCCAAGATCCTCCGCGCGCTGCAGGAGCGCGAGATCGAGCGCGTGGGCGGCGAGGAGCGCATCCCGCTGGACGTGCGCGTCGTGGCCGCCACGCACCGCGACCTGGCGGCGCTGATCGCCGAGGGCGACTTCCGCGAGGACCTGTTCTACCGCCTGGCCGTGGTCCGCCTCCACCTCCCCCCGCTGCGCGAGCGCCGCGGCGACGTCCGCGCGCTGGCGCTGCACTACACCGCCCGCTTCGCCCGCGCGTACGCCCGCCCCCTGCGCGCCGCGAGCGAGGACGCGCTGGCGCGGCTGGAGACGCACGCGTGGCCGGGAAACGTGCGCGAGCTGCGCAACGTGATCGAGCGCGCCGTCCTCCTGGCTCCCGGCGACGTCCTTCTCCCCGAGCACCTGGAGCTGGACGCGCGCGCCGGCGCGGAGACGGCGGAGTTCGCGGGGGAGACGCTCCCCGGCTGGCACCCCGAGCTGACGATGGCGCAGGTCGAGGCGCTGCACATCGCGCGGGTGCTGGAGCGCGTGGGCGGCCACTTCGGCCGCGCCTCCGAGGTCCTGCAGATGCACCGCAACACCGTCTCCCGCAAGGCGATGGAGTACGGGATCATCGAGAAGGAGTAGCGTCCCGCAGGCACCTGCTGGGGCCCTCACCCGAAAAATGGAGAGGACAAGACAAAACCGCCGTCTCCCCTCCCCCGCGGAGCGGGCGGGGGCCGGGGCCGGGGGAGGGGGCCAGCCAGGCGGGCAAGACATCTCCCACTCGGCACTGATGCCTCTCCCCCGCAGACGTCATCCTGAGGCCGGCCAAACCGTTGCTGGGGCATGCACTTGTGCCCGCAGGCCGAAGGATCCATAGCCGGTCACGCACGTCAACCGGAAGGCCGCGCCGAAACTTCGGTGCGTATGCCGTGCTCACGTGCGATCCGGCGATAGATCCTTCGGCCTGCGACGTCTCGCGTGGAGGCGGGGTGCGGTGAGGCCGGCCTGAATAGAAAGTTCGCGGCCTGGCCCCCCCACCGGCGACTGAAGTCGCAGCAACAACTACGGGAAGCCTCGCAAACTGCGCGAGGCTGATCCGCTCATTCTGTGGCATCAGCGCTCACGACCAATCTCCTTTCATCCGCCGTGGTCGCGCGCAGCGCGGTGTCCGACTCAGGATGACGTCGGCGCGTTTTCGATCGAATCTCCCAGCCATCTGGGACGCAGAGGACGAGCGGAGCGGACGGGCAGCTTGGCCGGAACCTTGCGGACGCCTCCAAACACCCGGCGCCCAACCCGCCACAGCTCCGCCGCGGCCTTTCGGGCGCGCGGTTCCTCCGTGTTGCGCGCGAAGAACGATGCCCGATCCGATCTCCATCGCCCGCCTTCTCGACTCGCTGGAGCCGCGCCTGCGCCAGACGCAGGACGCGCCGCCCGACCAGCTCCGCGAGCTGCTGGGCGAGGCGTCGCGCGCGCTCCACGCCGCCGTCGGCGAGCTGCGCGAGGCGCGGCAGTCGCTCGTCTCCGCGCGCGGCGGCGATTCGTCCTCGTCCGGCGAGGCGGGGGCGTTCCGGATGCTCTTCGCCTCGTCGCCCGACGCGCTGCTGCTGACCGGCGCGGACGGCGTCATCCGCCACGCCAACTCCGCCGCCGGCGCGCTCCTGGGCGTCCGCCGCGAGGACCTGGCGGGCACCGCGCTCGATTCCTTCGTCGCCGAAACCGGCCCCGCCTCCGTCCGCGACGTGCTGGCCATGCTGCGCGGGAGCATCGAGCCGCGCCGCGTGACCCTCCAGCTCCGCCCGCGCCGCCGGCTGCCGCTGCGCGTGGAGGCCGCCGCGTGGGCGTGCGCCGCCGACGACGCGGCGATCGCCTGGTCCTTCCGCGTCCCCGCGGCGGACGAGGGAACGGCGGTGGGGGGAGATGCGGCCGCGCTGCGCGCCTTGGTCGACTCGCTCCCCGCGGCCGCGGCGGCCATGGACCTGGACGGCACGGTGCTCACCTGGAACCGCGCCGCGCAGCGCCTGCTGGGGTGGACCGAGGACGAGCTGGCCGGGCGCCCCAACCCGGCCATCGGCGAAGAGCTGCTGAACCTGCTGGACGCCATGCGCTCCGCCGGCCCCGAGGCCGAGCCCTGCCACGCCCGCGCCGAGGCCGCCCGCCGCGGCGGCGGCCTGCTGGCGGTGGAGCTGGAGCTGGCGCCGCTGGCCGACGCGGGCGGCGCGGTCACCGGCACCGTGGCGCTGATGCGGCCGGTGGACGAGTCGGCGCCGTCGGACTCGGCGTCGGGCGACCGGCGCCAGCCCTGGTCGGTGGGCGAGCTGCGGCGCGTGCTGCTGCATCCGTCCGGGCGCACGGCCTTCGCCGACCGGCTGCGCGCCGGTGTCGCGGCGGGCGTCCACACCGGCCACCTTCGCACGGGCGACCGCCTCCCCAGCATCCGCGAGGCGGCGCAGGAGTCGGGGACCGACCACCGCGTCGTCTCTTCGGCCTACCAGCGGCTGGCCGGCGAGGGGCTGGTGGAGATCCGCAACCGCCGCGGCGTGGTGGTGGCCCCGCTCCCGCGCCCGCACGGGCCGGAGCTGAACGAGACCGCCGAGTGGCTGGCGAAGGTGCTGGAGGAGGCCTCGGAGCTGCAGGTGCGCGTGCCCAGCCTTCCCGACCTGGTGCGGAGATGGACCGCCACCGCCACCCTCGACTGCCTGTGCGTGGACGCCACCGAGGACGCGCGGCTGGCCCTGACGCACGAGATGTCGCACCAGTGGGGGATGCGGGCCACCGCCGCGCCCGTCGACGACTCGGGCGACCCCGCCGCCCGCCACGCGCTGGCCGAGGCGATGCGCGCGGCCGACCTGGTCGTCACCACGCCCTTCCACGCGCACGTGGTGCGCCCCGTGGCGGAGTCGCTGGGGAAGCCGCTGGTGATCGCCACCGCGAACCCGGAGATGGTGGGCACCATCGAGGCGCGCCTGCGCCGCGGGCCGGTGGCCGCCGTGCTGGCCGACGCGAGCTACGGCGACCGCCTCCGCGCGCTGGAGGGCGGCGAGGGGATCGTCGTCATCCCCGCGGGCGATGCCGAGGCGGTCGCCGCGCTGGATCCGGCCGAGCCGGTGATCGCCACGCTGGCCGCGCTGCGCCGCATCTCGGCGCCGCTGCGGCTGCTGGTGCCGGCCACGCACTTCGTCTCGCCGATCTCCGCGCGCGCCATCGCCCGCGTGCTGATCGGCGCGAACGTGAACGCCGGGCGGGTGCACGGAGAGTAGCCGCGGGGGCTGCTACACGGAGCGCTTGCCACGGGCGGCGGGATTCGATTACCGTTGTGGTATTCGATACACCCGTTTCGCGGTTCATGTCTCCCCCGCCCTGCTCCGTCCCATGGCCCTGCGCAGCTTCACCACCCGTGACGGCGCCACCTGGAACGTCTGGAACGTGGTCCCCACGCTGGGCCACAAGGACCGGCGCGTTTCGCTGAGCGTGGGGATGACGGACGGGTGGCTCTGCTTCGAGTGCGCCGGCATCAAGCGCCGCATCGTGCCCACCCCCAGCGACTGGGAGGGATGGTCGGACGAGCAGCTGGAAACCGCCCTCACCGAGGCGTCCCTCGTCGAGCGCCGCGGCGCGTAGCAATCTCCATCGCCCGAGTCGAATCGCCCCGGCCAGTGCTCCCGGCCGGGGCGATCTTGCTTTCCCCATCGGCGTCACCCTCGCGAGGCCGGCCACACCGCTCCGGCTCACGCGCTCACGCGCTCGCGCACTCACGCACTTCCGCACTTCACATCTCCCGAATCCCCACCCACATCCCCCGCCCGGTGATCCCCTGCTCGTCGAAGGTGGTGCGCAGGCCGGCGGCCTCGAACGCGGCGCGCATCTCGCCGCGGGTGAACAGGCCCATCTCGTGGCGCTCGGCCGCGCGGGTGATGCCGGACGGGCGGCCGACCAGGTACTCGAAATCGATCGCGGAGACGGTGCCCTCGATGCGGGTGTGGCTCATCCGCACGACGGTGAGATCGGGAAGCGTCTGCGTGTTCACGCCCACGAAGCCGTCGCTGATCGCATCGGGCGTGAACCACGGCTCCACGGCCAGCGCGCCGCCCGGCTCCAGATGCCGCGCCATGCACCCGATGGCCGCGCGCAGGCCGTCCGGCGTGCGCACGTAGCCGATGGCGCTGAACAGGCACGTCACCACGCCGAAGCGCCGCCCCAGGTCGAAGTCGCGCATGTCGGCGCGGTGCAGCGGCACGTCCGGCAGCCGCTCGCGCGCGATGGCGAGCAGCCCCTCGTCCAGGTCCGTTCCCTCCGCGGCGTAGTGCGCGCGCAGCGACCGCAGGTGCATCCCCGTTCCGCACGCCACGTCCAGCAGCGTTCCCTCGCCCGGGCCGCCGGCGGCCATCACCAGCTCGCGGACGCGCGCCGCCTCGGCCGGATAGTCCTTGAACGAGTAGATCAGGTCGTACAGCTCGGCCGATTCCGAGAACATCGCGCTCCTCCACTCCTGGGGTCCGTATCCACGGAAGAGTGCGATGGCGGGGTGATGAGCGGAAGTGGGGGAACGCGATGGAGATATCCGTGCTCAGCCGACCACCTGCGGCGCGACGCTGTCCAGCCACTCGAGCGCGGGCTGCACGTCGCGGAAGACCTCCACCGGCGCGTGCACGAACTCGCTGAGGATCGCGTACATCCGGGCCATCCCGTACACCACGTCGTGGTCCGCGACGATCGCCGTCGGCCCGATCACGCGGCCGGCGGCCTGCAGCTCGCGCGTGCGCTCCACCAGCCGCCGTATTCCATCCGCCACGACGTCGGTGGTGGCGCCGCGCGCGTCGAAGAGCTCGGCGTAGCCCACGGCGCGGTCCACCTCCTCCACCCGCAGGTGCTCCAGGAGATCGGCCAGCGTCAGGTGCCCCTCGGCGCGCGTGAACATCCGCTGCCGCTCGCGGTCCAGCGTGTAGGTGATCGCCATCAGGCGGACCGTCGTCGTGAGACAGAGTGCGCTTGGCCCCGCCGCAACATGCTCCGCGGGTGGCCGGACCGCAACGCTTGCAATCCGCCGTTTCATCGCTCCGTCCAGCCGTAAACAGCGTATACCTTCCGCCGCCGCCGTTCCGTCTCCTTCCACGGCCCGGTATCTTCAGACCCGACCGAGAGTTGCGAACCCCGGACGACTGGAGATGACCGCGACCGAGCGCCCCCGCCGCATCCTGCTGGCCGACTGCGACTCGTACTTCGTGCGCTGCGCCATGCTGGCCGACCCCGAGGGTGCGGGGAAGGCCGAGCTGCTGCTGGTGGGCGGGCGCCCGGACGGCCGCGGCGTGGTGACCTCGGCCAGCTACGCGGCGCGCAAGTTCGGCGCGCACGCGGGAATGCCGATGTCGCAGGCCGTCCGCCTCTGCCCGCGGGCGATGGTGGTGCCCGTTCCCGGCGAGATGGTGCAGCGCAAGCACCGGGAGGTGCGCGCGGTGCTCGACGAGTTCAGCCCCGTGGTCGAGGCCGCCAGCGTGGACGAGTTCTACCTGGACCTCACCGGCACCGAGGAGCTGTACCACCACGAGCCGCTGGAGGATACGGCGCGCCGCATCCAGCAGGCGGTGCTGGAGCGCACGGGGATCTCGCTTTCCATCGGCGCGGCCACGCAGCGCACGCTGGCCAAGATGGCGGCGGGGGTGAACAAGCCGTTCGGCATCCACGTGGTGCCGCCCGGCGGCGAGGCCGAGTTCATCGCCCGCTTCGACCTGGCCGACATCCCCGGCGTGGGCCCCGCCTTCGCCGAGTCGCTGCGGCGGCGCGGCGCCACCCGCGTGCGCGACCTGGTGCCGCTGGACGAGGCGACGCTGGTGGCCTGGCTGGGCGAGTCGCGCGGGCGGTGGCTCCACCGGCTCGCGCGGGGGCTGGGCGGCGAGGGCGGCGTCACCCCGCGCGCACCGCAGAAGTCCATCTCGCACGAGCGCACCTTTCCGCAGGACATCCGCACGGAAGAGGAGATCGAGGCCAAGCTCCTCTACCTGGTCGGCGAGACGGGCGCCTCGCTCCGCGCGGACGGGCTGAAGGCGCGCACGGTGACCGTGAAGATGCGCTACGGCGACTTCACCGACCGCACCGCCAGCCGCACCGTGAACGAGCCGCTGGAGAGCGACCGCGCGATCTACGCGGTGGCGCGCGAGCTCCTGCGGCAGATGCGGGCGCAGCGGCGCGGCGGCATCCGGCTGCTCGGCGTCGGCGTCTCCAGGCTCGGCGCCGACGGCGAGGCCGAGCCCATGCTCTTCGAGCCACCGCAGGGGCTGGAGACCGACCGCGACCGCCGCCTCTCCGCCGCCACCGACCGCCTGCGCGGCCGCTTCGGGCGCGACGCCGTCCTCCCCGCCCGCGTGGCGCCGCCGCGGAAGGAGTAGAAGCAGGATTTCACGCGGAGAAAGCAGGGCGGCGGAGGAGTTCTCTCTGCCGCCCTGCTTCTCCGCGTGGACCCCCCTTGGTTGACAGGGCGAACTCCGCGTGGTTCCTTCGGACGAAGCCGTTCAACCCCGATCCCGGAGCCGAATGTTCGCAGTCGACGCGTTGATCCTGGTGGCGGGGGTGCTGCTGCTGGCGGCGGTGGCCAGCAGCAGCTTTTCGTCGCGCTTCGGCGTGCCGGCGCTGGTGCTGTTCGTGGCGGCGGGGATGCTGGCCGGGTCCGAGGGGGTTGGCGGGATCGACTTCGACAACTTCGAGTGGGCGCACGCCGTCGGCACCATCTCGCTGGCCGTCATCCTCTTCGACGGCGGGCTGCGGACCTCGTACGCCTCGTTCCGCCGCGGGCTGGCCCCTGCGCTGGGGCTGGCGACGGTAGGCGTGGCGCTGACGACGGTCATCACCGGCGCGGCGGCGGCGTGGGTGCTGGGGCTGCCCCTGATCGAGGGGATGCTGCTGGGTGCCATCGTGGGCTCCACCGACGCGGCGGCGGTGTTCGCGGCGCTGCGCGGCTCCGGGCTGCGGCTGCGCGAGCGGGTGAACGCCACGCTGGAGGTGGAGAGCGGCGCCAACGACCCCATGGCCGTCTTCCTCACCCTGGGCCTGCTCGAGGTCCGGATGGGGCGGATGGAGGCGGGGTGGGGGCTCGTCTGGTTCTTCCTCCTCCAGGTCGTGGTCGGCGCCGCGGTCGGGATCGGCGTGGGATGGATCGGCGTGCAGCTGAACCGCCGGCTGCGGCTGGCCGCCACGGGGCTGTATCCCGTGCTGGCGACGGCCGTGGCGCTGGTGGCGTTCGGCGCCGCGGCCGAGATGCACGGGAGCGGCTTCCTGGCCGTCTATCTCGCCGGCATCGTGGCGGGGAACGAGCGCACGGTGCAGCGGCGCGGCGTGCTCGTCTTCACCGACGGCATCGCCTGGCTCTCGCAGATCGTGATGTTCGTGGTCCTCGGCCTTCTCTCCTTTCCCAGCCACGTGCTGGCCGTGGCGTGGCAGGGGCTGGCCATCGGCGCGGTGCTGATCGCCGTGGCACGGCCGCTGGCAGTGGCCGCGGTGCTGCTGCCGCTGCGCTTCACCCCGCGCGAGGTGGCGTTCGTGGCGTGGGCGGGATTGAAGGGCGCCGTCCCCATCGTCCTGGCCCTCTTCCCGCTCCTGCTGGGGCTGCCGAGCGCGCCGCTCCTCTTCAACGTGGTCTTCTTCATCGTCCTCCTCTCCGCCGTCACCCAGGGGTGGTCGCTCCCCGTGGCGGCGCGGCGGCTGGGGATGGAGGAGCCGGGGGACGACGAACCCTCCGTCGCCCTGGAGCTGCTGGGGCCGGACGGGGAGATCGCGGGAGATGTCGTGCGCTACGCGGTGACGGACCGCTCCCCCGCGGCCGGGCGCACGCTGCGCGACCTGGCGCTCCCCGAGGGCGCGGTGGTGGCGATGGTGCTGCGCCACGGGGAGATGATCCCGCCGGCGGGCGAGACGGAGATCCGCGCCGGCGACCACGTCTCCGTGGTCCTCCGCCCCCAGGTCCGCCCCGCCGTGGACCGCGCCTTTGCCGACGCACCAGTGGGGGGTGGGGATGGGGATTCGGACAGCCTGGCACGGAAGGGCGATTGAAATCGCGGCAACAACGGCCCGAAGTCCGCCTTCGCGGACTCCCACCCTTGCCATCTCCGCGCGTATCCAGCTGCCGGATAGGCTCGAATCGGCCTCCCCCGCCTGAACCGATCCGAACAGCCTCGCGCAGTTTGCGAGGCTTCCCGTGGTTGTTGCTGCGACTTCAGTCGCCGGTGCGGGGTGCTTCCCCGGGTGCTTCCCCCGGGATGGGCTCGTTCTGGTTCGTGCGCTGGAGCCAGGTGACGTGCTGGACTGGCTATGGATCCTTCGGCCTGCAATCGCTGGTGAGTGCGAATGCTACAGTGTGGCCGGCCTCAGGATGACGTCCTTTGGGGTCACTCTCCGACCGGTCAGGCCTCCGGGAGGGCGACCCGCCCGCCGCCGTGCCGGCGGGGGCGCGCAGGAGCACCCGCCGGGCCAGCCGCCGCGAGGGAGGCGACATCCGGACGTGAAGTCATTATCTTGGAACGATCTACAGGTGAATCCTTCCCATCGGAAGCCTCGTAGACCACCCCGTCCCGGCCGTTCGGCTGGGGCACGCGGGGACGCGGCGTGAGGCGCCGCCGCCCCGCATCACCAACGAAATCGCTCCAGGAGAGCGCATTCCGCCATGTCGACCATCCAGATGCCCACCGGCAGGCCCCGGCCGCAGATGCCGCGGATCGGCAACCCGCTCCGCGCGATCGCCGGCAAGGCGCCGCTCGTGGTGGGCGCCGTGCTGCTCCTTCTGCTCACGCCGTCGATGTTCGTGTACATCAACCCCGGCAACGTGGGAATCGTGATCCACAAGCTGGGCGGCGGGGTGGACCGGCATCCGCTGGGGCAGGGGCTGCACTTCCGCAACCCGCTGACCACGGGGATCGAGGAGTACCCGGTGTTCATGCAGACGCTGGTGCTCGCCCGCGGGAACGCCGAGGGCTCGGCCAGCAACGACGAGATCAACGTCAACAGCATCGAGGGCCAGCCGGTGTCGCTGGACGTCTCGCTCTCGTTCGAGCTGGACGCCAGCAAGACGCCGCGGCTGTACACCACCTTCCGCACCGACATCGAGCACATCCAGCACGGCTACGTGAAGCAGTCGATCCGGCAGGCGCTGCAGGAGGTGGTGGGGAGCGAGCCCATCGCCGACATGCTGGGGCCCAAGAAGGCCGAGGTGGTGGCGCGCGCGCAGAACCTGATCGCCACGCGCCTGGCGCAGTACGGGTTCATGGTGAAGCAGTTCACCATCAACGAGATCCGCGCGCCGGCCGAGGTGATGCAGGCCATCAACACCAAGAACGTGATGCAGCAGCAGGCGCTGACCGCGCAGAACGAGCTGCAGAAGAACATGTACAACGCGCAGGGCGACAGCATCCGCGCCAGCGGCCGCGCCAAGGCCATCCTCACCGAGGCGCAGGCGCAGGCGCAGGCCAACCAGCTGCTCTCGCAGAGCATCACGCCCACGCTGGTGCAGTACGAGATGACCAAGAAGTGGAACGGCCAGATGCCGCAGGTCACCGGTGGCGCCACGCCGCTGCTGCAGCTGAGCCCGCCGGGCAACCGGTAAACCGGCGGGTCTCGCCGGACGCGGACCGATGAAGAAGCGGGGGAGGCCATCGGCTCTCCCCCGCTTCTTCGCGTCCGCTCTTCCCCGCAGCGCCCGGGGTCCTCGTGGACGCCCATGTTGCGGCGTGCTTCCCTCCTGATGACGCAGTTGAGAGGGCTGGATGATGCACCGCCATTCCGGACGTGCATCGCTGGTCGTCCTACAATCCGCGAATTCAGTCCGTGCATCCTTGCCGCATCACCCCGACGTCATCCTGAGGCCGGCCACACCGTAACCAGCGTCTACCCGAGAGGTTGCAGGCCGAAGGATCTATCGCCGCCGCAGCACGTGATTCGCCGAGGTGCACTGATTCTTCGGCCGGATCTGGTATGAGAGGGCTGATGATGCAACGCCACTCCGGACGCGCATCCCTGCACGTCCCACGATTCGCGAGAATCGAGCTGTCCTAACCGATCGATCGGGGATGGTGATGGCCCCGCTTCCGTGCGCCTCCGAGAGATGGGTGCTCACGAAAAATCCGCGATAACTCATCGCACGCCGAGCCTTCCCCGACGTCCCCGCCAGCATCCCGCCGGGCAGACGAAGACGATGCGCCTGACCTGATTGACGTGCGGAACCGGTGATAGATCCTTCGGCCTGCACGTTCTGGTGTGAAAGGAGTTCAGGCGTGGCCGGCCTCAGGATGACGGTCAACGGGTAGGCGCGCAACAGAGATCGGGCGCACCTCACCGTGGTGCGCCCGATCGCGTGTGTCGCAATTCGGATCCCGATCTACTTGCCCGTGGACGCCGACGCCTGGCGGTTGCCGATGTCGCGGCGGTAGACGGCCACGCCGTAGGAGCACGGCTCCGCGCTGCACTGGGCGACCCGCACCGCCACGTGGTACGTCCCCGTCTCCGGCGGCGTGAAGGAGATGGTGGGATAGTCGTCGTCGTCGGTGTCGCTATGCAGCAGGTGGTCGCCGCGGTCGTAGACACCCAGGTCCACGTTGCTGCAGTCGCGGTCGCACCGCGCGGTGATCAGGTACGACACGCCCTTCTCCAGCGTGAAGTCGTGCGCGTCTCCCCCGCCGCGGGCGGCGCTGCCGGTTGCGACCGGGAAGGCGGCCACGAACCCGCGCACCTGCAGCATGGGCGTGATCACCGCCAGCTGGTCTTCCACCTCGCGCTGCGGCTGGCGGCGGTGCACCACCGCGCCGCTCCCGCCGTCCAGCGCCGGCTCCGGGTGGTCGCCCACCAGCGCCAGCCCCGCGTGCGGATTGGCGACGAGGACCGAGCGGCTGAACGGGCGCGGCGTGCCGCGGCTGGCCACCATCGGCAGCGCATACCGCACCGGCACCGCCATGTTCAGGTTCTGCCCGCCCATCACCATCATCGTGGCCACGCCGATCACCTCGCCGCGCTCGTTCATCACCGGCCCGCCCGACGAGCCCGGGGAGATGGGCGCGCTGATCTGCAGCATCGCCACCCCTTCCAGCGGGCGCTTGCCGCTCACCATCCCGTCGGTGAAGGTGCCGCTCATCCCCAGCGGGTTCCCCATCACGTACACCTTGTCGCCCACTTCCAGGTCGTTGTCGGTCCCCAGCTTCAGGTAGCGCAGGCCGCGCGCGGGAAGCTGCATCAGCGCCAGGTCGCTGGTGGGGTCGCCCGAGACCAGCGACACGTCCTGCCAGCTGCCGCCGTCCAGCAGGCTCACCTGCAGCCGGCTGGCCTCCTCGATCACGTGGTAGTTGGTGATGAACAGCCCGTCGGGGCTGACCACGAAGCCGGTGCCCAGCCCCACCGTGTCGCCGTCCGCGGCGATCGCGCGGATCATCAGCAGGCTGGCGTGGGCGTTGGCGGCGATCTCGCGCGGCGTGGGGTTGGCCGCGGGGGCCTGCGCGCGGGGCTGGCCCGCCGCGGGCGCGGCAACCAGCACGAGAGTGGCGAGGAGAGTGGCGGTGCGGGCCGAACGTTGGCTTGCCCTTCTCATGGCGACCTCTCCGGGTCCGTGTACTGCCCCGGGGCACCGACCACCGCGCCCCGGCTGGACCCGGAGTCCTTCTCAAAACCGATGCCAGATTTTCGCCAGCGGCTCCGGTAACATCCGACGATTCAACATCTTGCGATCACACTGTAGCAGAAAGAACCCTCAAGGCGGCCTGCTCCAGCACGGAAACCGCCACCGGCATGCACTCCTCGCAGATGTCGAAATGCGGCGAATGGTGGGGATGGACCGCACCCTTCGGCTCGCTCATCGCGCCCACGAAGAAGTAGCAGCCGGGAACGCGGAGCAGGAACTCGCCGAAGTCCTCGGCCGCCATCGTCCGCACCTCGGGCCCGAAGCGCACGCGATCGGCGCCGACGACCTCCTCCGCGGCGGCGCGGACGACGTCCGCCATCCGCGCGTCGTTCACGGTGGGCGGCGTGTCCTGGCGGTAGCGGAAGTCGTACTCCGCGCCCATCGCCTGGCAGACGCCGGCCACGATGCGCTCCATCCGCCGCGGCAATTCCTCGCACGCCTCCACGTCGAACGCGCGCACCGTCCCCAGCAGCCGCGCCGTGTCGGCGATGACGTTGAAGGCCTTCCCCGCCTGGAACGAGCTGACGGTCACCACCGCCGACTCCAGCGGCGACACGTTGCGGCTGACGATGCTCTGCAGCGCCACCACCACCTGCGCGCCGATCATCACCGCGTCGATGGTCTGCTCCGGCATGGCGCCGTGCCCGCCGCGCCCGCGGATGGTGATCTCGAACTCCCCCGCCGAGGCCATGAACGGCCCCGGCGTCACGCCGACGATGCCGCTGGGCAGCCCGGTCCACACGTGCAGCCCCAGCGCGCGGTCCACGCCGTCCAGCACCCCCTGCTCGATCATCCGCAGCGCGCCCTGGCCGCCCTCTTCGGCCGGCTGGAAGACGTACTTCACCGTGCCGCCCCACCGCTCGCGCCGCGCCGCCAGCCGCTCCGCCACCGCCAGGCCGATGGCGGTGTGGGCGTCGTGCCCGCACGCGTGCATCTGCCCCGCGACGGTGCTGGCGAAGCCGTGCGTCGTCTCCTCCTGGATCGGCAGCGCGTCCATGTCCGCCCGCAGCAGCAGCGTGGGCCCGCCGCCCGCGCCGCCGCGCAACGTCCCCACCACGCCGGTCTCCGCGATCCCGGTCCGCACGTCGTACCCGGCGGCGCGCAGCCGGTCGGCCACGATCCCGGCGGTGCGATGCTCCTGGAACCCCAGCTCGGGGTGCTGGTGCAGGTCGCGGCGGGTGCGGATCAGCAGTTCGGTCTCGGCAGTCGCGGTGGCCATCTCGTTCGTCGGTATTCGTGGTATGGAGATGATGGTTTCGGCGCGGAATCTAACTCCCCCGCCAATCCCCGGCGATACAATGCCTCGTGCAGGGGACGCAGACAAATCTCTACCGTTTGAAATTGCGAGTTTTCGCCGCACGTTGATGCCGTGCAGGAATATGCCGTGTTCACGACGAAAGCATTTACAACATCGCAAATTCCTGACTTATGCACACGCCCGTTGATACCAATACAGATTTACCTAAGTCCATCACCCATGAATGGTTCAAGCGTCACAACCGAATTGAAGTCCCAGTCGGATTTCCGCTGATGCAGCTGGAGTTACTGCAGTATACATTGCCATTATATTACTGATCTGCCGGGAAATAGAATCGGTGCACCAGCCGCTTCGGAGTTTCCCTGAGGAAACAATCCTGAAGATGGCATCCGGTGCACGGTATCGAGCGGATTGCGAGGCGAGGGCCTGCTTCAATGGCTAGCCTATTTGACGGACCAACATCCAAGATTCCGGCCGGAATGCCAAAACTATAACTCTCTCAGGCTATATTTCCGTAGCTCGGCGCAAAAACATAAAAATCCTTGACGTTCACACAGCTTGCCAATTAGCATTACAAGCAACGCAAGATTCTATGGTTTACCGTTGGGTAGTTCGACATCTACGCTGCGGATCTGTCCGTAAAAAGCCGCACCTGGTGGGGTGCTCTCACTCTGGGCCGAGGACGCCGTGGGGTCCAAACTCACGGCGGGGTTCCAGAGAAGAGGTTCGGGAGAGGGTCCAATCTCTCCCCACCCCAACAGGTGCGGATATTTTGCAGTTCACCGAGGCGGCAGCACTCGAACCCTTCGCTACGACTCCGCCCCGTGCCTCTACTGTGGCGCGGGGCGGATTGCTTTGTCAATCGTTCGGATCCACCTGCGTGGTACTGATCACGCCGCCTGCGCCTCCCCGGCGATGGCGGGAGCGGCGTCCTGCGGCTCGGGCTCGCGGTCGGGGCGACGCGGGCGGTCGTTCTCGCGCTCGCGGTCGTCGCGGCGGTGGCGGTCGGGGCGGCCACCGTTGCGGTGGTGGTCGCGGCCGCCGTTGCGGTGCTCGGAGCGCGGATGCTCGTCCTCGTCATCCTCATCGTCCCGCTCCGCCCGGCGCTGCTTGCCGTTGCGGCGGGGCTCGCCGCTGGGACGGGACTCACCGTCGGCCCGCGGCTCGGGCATCGGCGGCGCGGCATCCTTCGCCTCGGTGGGCTCGGGAGGCGGCTCGTCGACGTGCTCGGGCGGGGCGAGAAGGTGGTCGAGGGGGATGATCTCGTCGCCCATCCCCTTGCGGCGCGGGTTGGCGATCCACTGTGCCACGCGCTGCACGAAGCGCCACACGCCGCCGCTCCCCGGCCGCTGGTAGTCCGCCGATCCGGGATCGGTCCCCATCTTCTGGAAGACCGCCGTCAGCCACTCCGGCCCGTGCCCGCCCACCTCCAGCTCGGGAAGCCAGCACTCCAGCTCGCCCGTGGGCACGATGAACAGCCCGTACTCGGCGCACGAGGTCAGCAGCTGCTCGGCCATCGCCCGCACCTCGCGCGACGCGCGGTAGATGCCGCCGCCCTTCCAGTCCTCGCCGCGCAGCTTCTGCTGGATGCGGTCGCGCTGCTCCTCCCACGGCTCCCAGAACACCTGGGGCACGAAGGTGGCCTTCAGCAGGTCGCGGAAGTCCTCGCGCCCCTTCAGGATGTCGAGGTCGACCACCGCCACTGCGGGGATTCCCATCTCGCGCAGCGGGCGCACGATGCGGCGGATGGTCTGCTTGTTCTGCGCGTTCATGAACAGGCACCCGTCGGCCCCGCCCGCGCGCGCCGCCAGCAGCCGCTCGTTGATCTCGGAGTAGAACACCCGGTCCGCGTCCGCCTCGCACACGATGGCGCCCTCGTGGAAGAGCGCGTTCAGCACGCCGGTGGAGCGCAGCAGCGGGTCCTTCATCATCGTGTCCAGCCGGTCGGCACGTAGATGCCGCGCCGTCGCGACGCCCGCGCGCCAGGTGAGGCGGACCACGTTCACGCGGTGCCCGCTCTGCACGCACCCCATCAGGAACTCGGGCGAATGGGTCGACGCCATCACGTTGGCGCCGCGCTCGGCGGCCAGCTGCGTCAGCCGCTTCCCCAGCTTGCGGGTGAGCGGGGGATGGAGAAACGCCTCGGGCTCGTCCACCAGCATGATGCGGTAGTCGGCGCTCATCACCGCCGCGGTCAGCCCGGTGAAGGCGCGCACCCCGTCGCTGAGCGAGGCGATGTCGTGCGCGCGGCCGTGGAAGGCCATCGCCCGGTCGTCGTCGCCCTGCTCCTCGGCGTCGTCCAGCGGCGGCCGCTCGGACATGCGGATGCGGAACAGCTCGCCGTCCGTCGACTTGTCGATGACGAAGAACATCCCGAACGCGTCGCCGGTGATCTCGCGGATGCGCGCGCGGGCCACGTCGTCGCGCCAGAGCGCGGCCAGGTGGTGCGCGGGATGGTCGTCGGGCTTGCCGGCGGCGCGGGGCTGCGTGAGCGCGAGGCGCGTCTGCCCGTCCAGGCGGATGAGGAAGAGGGTGAGCACGTCGCGGCAGAGGAGCGCGAACTCCTCGTCGGCCAGGTGGTCGAGATCTCCCAGCGCGCGGGTGACGGCGCCCAGGTCGATGAGCTGCTCCTCCAGCGGCTCGGCGGGGTCCTCGGCGCGGCGGCGGCTGAACTCGCCGGGGCTCTTCAGCCGCACCACGCGGGTGAAGCCGGCGGGCGCGGGGTGGGCCGGGTCGCACACCTGCCGGCTCAGCACCATCTCGCGCACCACCTCGGGCGCGGGAAGGTCCGGCTCCATGCTCTCGATGATGTGGCCCAGGTCCTCGCCGCCGCTCTCCACGTAGCATTCCAGCTCGCGCAGCGCCAGGCTCTTCCCCGAGTTGTTGGGCCCCACGAACACGGTCATCGGGCCGGGCTCGAAGCTCAGTCCCGGCTCGTTCTCGTCGGCGCCGAAGCGAAGGTTTACGGTCTTCAGCATGCGTCGGGTGGAGCGCCCCGGCTCGGGGGCCGGGCAGGGGTGCGGCGAAGCTCGTGCGCTGGAGCGGAGATCGGTGGGCCGACGACCGCGAGTCCCGTCTCGCCGCGGCCCCGGCGGGCGCGCTGCCGCGCGTTCGCCGTGAGCCGTTTTGTCCCAGGGTTTGCCAAAAGCGGGCCAGACTCGTAACGAACCTGTGGCGCCGCGCCGTTGCTCGCCCTTGTCGCTCCCGTCGCCGCCGCACACCTTCCGGACGAGCCTTCTCCGCGTCTCCAGGGCATCGCTGGATCTCACGCGGAGACGCGGAGACGCGGAGGTGCATGGGCGGAGATCTCCGCGTCTCCGCGCCTCCGCGTAAGTCCCATCGGAAACAGGGAGATGAGCCGTGGCGTCCGAAGCCGCGATCCGCAGGCAGGGCGAGGTCTACGTCGGGGGGATGGCGGGGGAGAGGCCGCTCGTTCCCGTGGACGCGCGGCGGCTGGAGGAGGCGGCGCGGCGGAAGATGTCTCCCGAGGCGTACGCCTACGTGGCCGGCGGCGCGGGGTCGGAGAGCACCGTGCGCGCGAACCGCGAGGCGTTCGAACGCCGCCGCATCGTCCCCCGCATGCTGCGCGACGTCTCCGAGCGGGAGATCGGGATCGAGCTGTTCGGCCGCGCGCTTCCCGCGCCGCTCCTCGTCGCGCCGATCGGCGTGCTGGAGCTGGCGCATCCGGACGCCGACCTGGCCGTCGCCCGCGCCGCCGCGGAGGCCGGCGTGCCGATGATCTTCTCCAGCCAGGCTTCCGTTTCGATGGAGGAGTGCGCGCGGGCGATGGGAGAAGCGCCGCGCTGGTTCCAGCTCTACTGGAGCAAGAACGACGCGCTGGTGGAGAGCTTCGTCCACCGCGCCGAGACGAGCGGGTGCGAGGCGATCGTCGTCACGCTCGACACCACGCTCCTCGGCTGGCGCGCGCGGGACCTGGACCTCGGCTATCTCCCGTTCCTGCGGGGGAAGGGGATCGCCCAGTACGTGAGCGATCCGGTTTTCATGGCCAGCCTGAACGACCCCGCGCCCTCCGCCGCGGCGCAGAAGCGCAGGGTGAACCTGCACACGCTGCGCGCCTTCGCCGAGCTGACGCGCGCGCACCCCGGCGGGTTCCTGAAGAACCTGCGCTCCGGCGTTCCGCTGGCGGCGGTGCAGCGGTTCATCGCCACCTACTCGCGCCCGTCGCTCACCTGGGACGACCTCCCCTTCCTGCGCGAGCGGACGAAGCTTCCCGTGCTGCTGAAGGGAATCCTGCACCCCGACGACGCCCGCCGCGCGCTGGACCACGGCGTGGACGGCATCGTCGTCTCCAACCACGGCGGCCGGCAGGTGGACGGCGCCATCGCCGCCCTCGACGCGCTCCCCTCCGTGGTGGACGCCGTCGCCGGGCGCGTGCCGGTGCTGATGGACAGCGGCATCCGCGGCGGCGCGGACGTGTTCAAGGCGCTGGCGCTGGGCGCGCGCGCCGTGTGCGTCGGCCGTCCGTACGTATACGCGCTGGCGCTGCATGGCCGGGCCGGCGTGCTGGAGCTCCTCCGCAACCTCGTCGCCGACTTCGAGCTGACCATGGGCCTCGCCGGCTGCCGCACCGTCGCGGAGATCGGGCCGGAGTGCCTGGGCACGGACGGCTGAAAAGTCACACGGGGGCAACGGTACCACACGGAGTCGGTGGAGCCAGGGGGAAGAGGTCCGCTGATATGACTCCGTCGACCCGGTGTGTCTCGTTGCCGCGTTTTCGTGCCACATACACACCGGCCGATCGGCGGCCTCGCACGGACGGAGCGAAATCAGGCGAGCGGTTTTTCCCGGATTATGAGGCTGGGCCGGACGATCGTCCCCAAGCCGGAAACGTGGGCCGCTGCGGCGATTTCGTCCACGTTCGGAGCGATGATCGAGTGATGGAAAAATGTGAGTATTGCCCTCCGCCCCCAGAGCGTCTACCGTAGGATCTCTTCATCGCCACCGGCACCGCATCACCCTCCCCCTTACTCCGCGGTAACCGCTTCCTGCAATGCGATTCATCCCCCGCCGCCGTCCTTCCGCCGCCCGCCCGCCGACGCTTGGGAACCGCCGCAAAGCCTGGCTCCGCATCGCTCCCGTGCTGGTCGTCGCCGGGGCCGCCGCCGGCACCTGGCGCGCGTGGGAGCACGCCGCGGCCGGCCGCGTTCCGATCCGCGACGCGTTGCTGGCGCAGCTCGCGCGCGAGTTGCATTCCGCGCCCGCGCTGGGACCGCGGCTGTCCGTATCCTCCGATTTCCATCCCTGCACCCCGCTCCCCGCGCTGGCCAGCCCCCTGGGCTACGAGCGCTGCGCCGCCGCCGCGCCGTGGATGCCCTCGGCCACGCTCGGGGCGCGCGTCACCCGCGCCGCGCGCGAGAAGGCCGATGCCGCGTCGCTGTACGCCGCCGCGCTGGTGGACCTGCACGCCGAGCCGGGCGCGGTAACTTCGCTGGACCGGGCCATCTCTACTCTGCAGACCGTGAGGAGGATGGCGGAGCGCCCCGCGCCGGTGCTGTCGGACCTCGCCTCGGCGTACCTGGTCCGCGCCGACCGCACCTCCGATCCCCGCGACCTGCTGGAGGCGGCGGACCTGGCCGAAGAGGCGCTCCAGCACGAGCCGCGCTACCTCCCGGCGCTCTACAACCGGGCGCTCGCGCTGCAGCGGTTCGGGCTGGTGGACGCGGCGGAGCAGGGATGGCGCGCCTATCTCCACGCGGACTCCACCTCCGGCTGGGCGGACGCGGCGAAGCGGGGACTGCGCCGGACGCTCGCGGTGGAAGCCCTTCCCGCGCCGCCGCCGGAGGGCGCGCCACCCACCGCGTACGCCGCGTGGGCGCGGGCCGATCCGCAGGGCGCGCGGATCCTGGGGTTCGGCGAGTTGCTGGGCGCGTGGGGCGGCGCGGTGCTGGGTGGTGATGCGGAGCGTGCGCGTGCCTCGCTGCACCTCACCGGCGTGGTCGGCGATGCGCTGGAGCGGCGCCCCGGCGGCGACGCCACCCTGGCCGACGCGGTCCGCGCCATCCGCTCCACGCCGGCCGGGGCCCGCCTGGCCAGGCTCGCGCGGGCGCACCGCGAGTTTGCCGCGGGAATGGCGCTGTACGAGTCGGTGCAGCTCGAGGCGGCCGTTCCGCGGTTCCGGGCCGCGGCGGGTGCTGCGGATGGATCGCCCGCGCTGCTGGCCTGGTCGAACGTGATGTGGGGCGTTGCGCTGGTGCAGGTCGGGAAGCCGGGCCAGGGCGAGCCGGTGCTCCGCGCCGCGATCGCCGCCGCGGACACGGTGCGGCATCCCGCGCTGGCCGCGCGCGCCCGGTGGAGCCTCGCGGGCAGCCTGCTCCGCGGCGACCGCTACGATTCCGCGGCCGAAGCGGCCCGCGAAGCCGCGCGATTCTTCGCCCGGACCGGCGAGCGCGAGAACCAGGGCTCGTCCCTGGACATGCTCTGCAGCGCGCAGTTCGCGCTGCACGACATGGATGCCGGCTACGCGGCCGCGTCCCGCGCGCTGGCCCTGCTGCGCCCGTACCGCGGCTCCAAGCGGCTGCACAACGTGCTCGGCTCCATCGCCGACGCGGCCGCCGAGGACGGCCTGCCGCGCGCCGCGGTGCGGGTGCGGGACGAAGCGGTGGGAGCCGCGCTGCGCACCGGGAACGCGACGCTCGTGGCCGAGGCCCGGCTCACCCGCGCCACGCTCCTGGCCTCGGTCGGCGAACTCGCCCGGGCGCGCCGCGACGTCGAGGCGGGACGCGCCGCGCTGGCGCCGGTCACCGACCCCGTGACGCGGAGCTGGCTGGAAGCCGACCTGGCCCTTGCGACGGGCGCGACCGCTCCCGCGGCGTCCAGGCCCGCGACGGCGGCGGGGTACGACCTGGCCGCGCGCTTCTTCAACGGGAAGGGGATCCCCTATCTCGCCTTCCCCGCCGTGGTGGGAGCCGCGGACGCGCGGCTGGCGGCGGGTGACCTGGCCGGCGGCGAGGTGAGGATGAGGGAGGCGTTCGCCATGCTGGAGCAGCGGCGCGACTCGATCCGCATGGAGCCCCGGCGCGCCGCCGTGTTCGACGCCGCGCGCGCCGTGGTGGACCGGGTGGTGATGCTGCAGCTCGCGGCGAACCGGCCGGGCGACGCGCTGGCCTACCTGGACCGGGGGCGTGCCTCGCTCGCTCCGGTGGGGCGCTCGGGCCGTGAGGGGCTGGGAGATCCGCTCCGCGCGCGGCCCGGGGAGGTGGCGGTGGAGTACGCGCTGGTCGCCGACACCCTGCTGGTATGGACGGTGGAGGGGCGGCGGCTGGAGCTCTCACGGACCACGGTGGACACGGCGCGGCTCGTCCGCACCCTCACCCACCTGCGGTCGCTGCTGGAGGGCGGGGCGGCCGAGGCGGAAGTCCGGGAGCCGCTCGCGCTGCTCTACGACTGGCTCCTCCGCCCGGTCGAGGCACGGCTCGGGGGCGCGGAGACGCCGCTGGTGATCGTGGCGTACGGCGACCTGGCGCGGGTGCCGTTCGCGGCGCTCCGCGACGCACGGCGGGGTCGGTACCTGCTGGAGGACCATCCGGTGCGCTTCGCCGCCAGCCTGCGCGAGGCGGCGCGGCCGGCGCCGCGGGGCACAGGGGCGGCGGCGGTGTTCGTCGCGGACCCGGCGTTCGCGCCGGGCGAGAACCCGGGGCTGGAGCGGCTGGCGGGCGCTTCTGCGGAGGTCCGCGCGATCGCCGCCGGGTACCCGCGCTCCCGGGTGGTGACGGACCGCGCGGCCACGGCGGGGGCATTCAGGGCGGCGCTCCGCTCGGCGGGGATGGTGCACTACGCGGGGCACGCGGTGTTCGACGACGAGCGGCCGGAGCGCTCGTACCTGGCGCTCGCTCCGGAGCCGGGGCATCCCGGCCCGGGCCGCCTCACCGCCGGGGAGCTGGCGCAGCTCGACCTTTCCGGCGAGCCGCTGGTGGTGCTGGCGGCGTGCCGCAGCGCCAGCGCGGGGCGCGCGAGCGGGTTCAGCGGGCTGGCGGGCGCGCTGCTGGCCGCGGGCGCGGGCGGCGTGATCGGAGGAACGTGGGAGGTGGACGATGCGCTGACGCAACCGCTGATGATCGAGCTCCACCGCGCGTACCGCTCCGGCGGCTCGGCCACCGCGGCCCTGCGCGCGGCCCAGCTCCGCCTGCTGGGCTCGGCGGACCCGGCGCTCCGCTCGCCGTCCGCCTGGGCGGGGTTCCGCTACGTGGGAAGATGAAACACCTCACCAACCATGAAAACACCCGACAGAGAGAGGCAGTCATGCCCGAAGGCGCAACCGGCGCAAAGCCCGCCGTGCTCAAGATCAGGTTCCGCTGCATGTGCTTCTTCGTCCCCGACGAGAAGAACAAGCGCATGCACGTCCTGATGCCGGACACGACCCGGGAAGGCAGCTGCCATTCCGCGACCGGCAACGGCGACGGCGGCCACGGGGCGGGTGAGAGTGCCGCCTCGGCCGCCGGCGTCGAGAAGCACGTGGTCCGTGTCATCTACGACAAGCCGGGGGGGCGGCTGGGCTTCGTAAAGGAGCAGGGGCTCGTGCTGATGCCCGAGGGCGGCGGCGTGAAGGACTTCATCGAGATGGAGGGATGGGAGCTCGTCTTCCCGGGGAACGGGGTGGATTCCACGCTTCCGGTCCAGATCCCCGACCTGAGCGCCACCAACGGTCCGGTGAACCCCGCGCTGCTCGGCGCGGCCAGGCAGCAGTCCGTGATCTCCCGCGTGGTCATGGAGGGGGGGAAGTGCGAGGTGGACGAGACCGAGTCCGCCGCCATCTGGCACTTCCAGGACACGGACCAGCCCCTGGCGCAGGAGGTCGTGTGGTCCATTCCGCTCGAGGCCGGGAAGCTGAGCTGGCAGCGCAAGCGGTTCCGGCCAGAGGGAGAGGCGCCGGCGGAGGGCGACGTGGAAGAGCTGCCGGAGCTCCTGCCCAATGCGGCGGGCAACGTCGAGCTCGTGGTGCAGCACGTGACCGCCACCGACTTTCCCTCGCCGCGCGACAAGGCGGATCCCGATACGCGGGCCGGGCACTTCGCGGCGTTCTACTGCCTGTTCGATGAGCCCGCGGACACGTCGATCCCGGTGTTCGTGGAAGAGGAACAGGGCCGGTTCATCACCTGCATCACGGCGCGCGGCAGCTGACGGCACGCCGCGGGGCTCCGGACGGTCGTCCGGAGCCCCGCTTCGCCTGGTTCGCCAGGGCCGCCGCTCCGCTCCCGGGACCCCAGCCTACTCCCGCTCCTCGCCCTCTCCAGCGCCCGCGGTGGCGACCTGCGGTTCGCCCAGGGTGATCGTGACCTGGATCGGAATCCTCACGGTACCGGGGACATTCACCCGCACCGGAGCCGCCGCCCCACCGGCGAAGACGCCCGCATCATTCCGCCGGGCGGGGCCCCCTCCAGGGCGGAGGCTGCGTCCCGCCAGGTGCAGCTGCTCCGCCACGCGGGCCGCGGGAACCGCGTGGTTCTTGTTGACGTTCGCGCCGCGGAAGTGCAGCCCCACCACCTCTCCGCTCGACAGACTCACCACCGGAGACCCCGAGTTGCCGCTCAGCGTGCTGCAGTCGTGGTGGAGCACGCCATCGGCAGCGCCGGTGATCTGGCCCGGGGCAAGGCACTTCTTCCCGAACCCGTCCGGGAAAAGCGCCTCGATGAACTTCTGGTCGGCGAACTGGTCGTTCCGCGACGGATAGCCGATCGCGGCGACGAAGTCCTCGGCGGCGGCCGGCGCCGAAGCGAGGCGGAGGGAATCCGGCAACGCGTTCGTGTCGTTGGGCACCACCTGGAGGAACGCCACGTCGGGGATCTCGCCGATCTGCAGGTGGAGAATGTCGACGACCCTGTACGTCCGGCTCTCGTCCGCGTCGTTTCCAAACTCCTCCAGACAGTCGATCGATGCGGTCATCCGCTCGGTACCGGCAAGGACCCTGAAGTTGAAGTCCTCTCCCTCCCGATCGGCGAATTTGTGTGCGATGTGCTGATTGGTCACCACGACGTCGTTCTCGATCAGGAACCCCGTGCCGAGCCACGCCTGGTCGGTTCCGACGGCCTCGATCCTTCCGGTCGCCCGCACCGCGCGCATGAGGTTGTCGTGAGCCTTCGTCAGCCGCTCGCGCCAGCGCTCGCTCTCGACGTTCAGGAAGTGGAGGGCGGCTTCGCCCATGATCACGGGCAGCACCGGGCGCACCAGCGGCAGCGTAACCGCGTCCAGCGCCAGCGCGGTTTCCATGTCCCGCATGCCCAGGTCGGCCGCGAAATTGGCGGCGGCCATCCGGGTGACGTTCCTCGCGCGGAATTCGGCCAGCTCGGCGCTCAGCCGGGGGTCGGTGCGCGCGATCCTGTCCAGCGCGCTGCGGATTCGGACGTGGATGGATTCCATGATGCGTCGATCGAGGAGGGAGATCGGGTCGGGTTTGCCGTACAGCTACAGATGGTCCGGCGGCGCCGGTTTTCGGTGGGGCGCGTCGTGGGAACCTGGAGAGAGGTGATGGTGGCGATTACACGATAGGAATCGCTCGCCGGAGCAACAAGCCTCCGCCTTCACGGCCGGGATGAACGGCTGAAAGCCACACGGAGTCAGCGAAGCCAACGGCGTTCGATCTCCGCCGGCTCCGCTGACTCTGTTGACTCCGGTGACTCCGCGTGACGCTGCCGTCGGAGAACTCCGCAGCCGCACGAACCTCACGCCGCTGGCCCGATCACCCTTACCAGCGGCGCGCGAAGCCGATGCCGAGGAGGTACTCGTGCTTCCCGGCGCTGGTGGCGCGGCCGGCCCAGCCGTCCAGCTGGAGGTTGGGGCCCAGGCGCAGCGCGGCGGTGGCGCGGAGCTGGCTCACGTCCGCCGCCCCCGCGCGCGTGGACGTGGTGCGCGCGTACTCCAGCTGCCCCGCGGCGGCGCTGCCGATGCTCGTGCGGCCGGCGGCGGAGAGCGTGGCCATGCCATGGCGGTCGCCGGAGACTACGGCGTCGCGCCAGGTGGCCATCCCCAGCGCGCGCAGGCCGCGCGGCAGCTCCCACTCGGCCGAGACGGCGCCCTCGGGCTGGAAATCTCCCGCGCCGACTCCCTTCGCGCCGGTGGGAAGCGTGGCGCCCGCCGTGAGCGCCACGGCTGGCACCCAGCCGGCGGGGTCGCGCAGGCGGTGCTTCACGCTGAGCGCCGCATCCCCCATCCCCTGCATCGTGGTGGCCGGCGTAACGGTGCGCATGTACGACGGCACGCTGCCGCGCAGCTCGGTGCGCGCATCCAGCCCCACGCGCACCAGGGTCTCGCCGAAGGCGTGGCGGGTGCGCTGGTCCAGCCGCGCGCGGCTGTAGCCGGCCTCGAGCTGCACCACGCCGGCCGGCACGGTGCCGGTGGACCTGGTGATCCCCAGGCGGCTGGTGGCGATGGGCGCGGCGGGCGGCGCGTGGGCGGTGGCGCATCCGGCGGCGAGGAGCGCCACGGCGGCGCAGGCGGCGGCACGGAGCGGATGTATGGCGATCATGGGGCTCATCCTTTGGCGGTGAAGGCGGGGGACCGGCCTCACCCCGCCGTGGTTCAGCGGGAGCGCGTCACTCGGCGAGCGGCGGGGATGCGAGCGAGGCGCGGATCCGCGCGAGCGGCTCGTCGACCCCGCCCTCCAGCCCGTCGTGGCGGTAGATGACGTGCCCCCGCGCGTCCAGGACCAGGTACGCGTTGGAGTGCGAGAGCTCGCCCCCGCCCTCGGGGCGGTAGCGGATGCCCAGCAGCGCCGCGAGCTCGCGCACCTGCTCGTCCGAGCTCGTCAGCAGCGTCCACCGCGCGGGCTGCATCCGGGCGGTGCGCGCGTACTCCGCCAGCCGCGCCGGCGTGTCGCGCGCGGGGTCGAGCGAGAAGAGGACGAAGCCCACGCGCCCGGCCTCCTCCTTCGTCAGCCCGGCCTCCATGCGCTTGAACTCGCCGACGATCATGGGGCAGGTGTGCGCGCAGTGCGTGTACGTCATCGCCACCACCTGGACCCTGCCGGCCAGCGAGCCCAGCGGGCGGCTCCGGCCCGCCTGGTCCGTCCACGGCGACTCCAGGTCGTACACGGAGAAGTCCGACGCGGGGGCCATGCGCGGAGCGGCGGCGGGGCCGCGGCCGCAGGCGGCCAGCGCGGCGAGGAGGACGAGGGCGGAGCGGCGGAGCGGGGTGGACATGGTCAGAGATCCTGTGCGCAGCGGAAGCCGAGGCCCTCGCCGACGGTGCGGCCCTCCAGCGCGGCGCGGTAGCCGTAGCGCAGGAAGGCGGGATAGTTGCCGGGATCGGTGGCGCCGATCACCCCGGCGGCGCAGAAAAGCTGGTGGTCGCGCCCGCCGGTGGCGCGCGAGTCGCCGGACACCAGCGTCCCGTTGAAGTCGTCCGTCCACTCCCACACCAGCCCGTGCAGGTCCCACACGCCCCAGGCGTTGCGGAAGGTGGACTCCACCGCGCCGCGGCGGCCCTCGCGCGAGGTGTACATCGCCAGCAGCCGGGCCACGAAGCGCGGATCGCGCGAGGCGTCGCGGGCCGTCTCGCTGGCCCGCGCGGCGTATTCCCATTCGTCGGTGGTGGGCAGGCGCTTGCCGCGCCAGGCGCAGTACGCCCGCGCCGCGAACCAGCTCACCTGCGTCACCGGCCGCCGCGCCTCGGCCGCGGACCCGGCGGACAGGTCGCCTGCCCACGCGCCCAGGTATCCCGCGTCGGCGAAGGCGCGGCGGACCCGTGTGCGCCGCCACTGCGGGCCCGCGGCGACGAAGGCCAGGAAGTCCGCGCGGGTGACGGCGTGCCGGTCCAGCGCGAAGCCCCGCACCGCCACCTCGCGGCGCCCGTTCGCGAACAGCGGCGTGTAGGTGCCGCCGGCGATGCGCGCCATCTCCGGCGGCCGGGCGCCGGCGGCCGCCGCGGGGCGCGGCAGCGCGAGCGTGAGGGCGAGGAAGAGGGTGGAGGCGCGCATGGGATCGAATCGGGTGAAAGTGCTGAGTGCTGAGTGCTTGAGTCCTAAGTCCTAAGTCCCAAGTCCTAAGTCCTGAGTCCTAAGTCCTAAGTCCTAAGTCCTAAGTCCTGAGTCCTAAGTGGGTGCGGACTTCACTATCCCCGTCTCCATCCACTTAGGACTTGGGACTTAGGACTTGGGACTTCTGTTCTTCACTTCTGCGTAAACGGCCCCTCCGAAATCCGCCCCGCGAACGCGCCGTGCAGCGGCTCGCCGTCTACCTGCATCAGCCCCACGGCGCCCTTGCTGAAGGCGCGGAAGAGCGCGTGGTCCACCATCACCAGCTTTCCCGGTGTCTCGGTGCGGAACTCCACGATGGCGCTGCCGCCGGCGGGGATGCTGGTGGTCTGCACGTTGTGCTGCGCCACCGTGCTCCCCTCGGCGTACACGTTGTCGAAGATCTCGCCGATCACGTGGAAGGAGCTGGTCAGGTTCGGCCCCCCGTTGCCCACGAACAGCCGCACGGTCTCGCCGGTGCGCACCTTCAGCGCGTGGTCGCCGGTCAGCGAGCCCACCGCGCCGTTGAAGACCACGTAGTCGGGGCGCTCGTCCACCGCCTTCTGCAGGTCGAACGGCTGCAGCCCCGGCTGGCCGTACGCGCCCTTCGTGTAGAAGTCGCCCTGCATCACGTAGAACTCGCGGTCCACCGGCGTCATCCCTTCTTTCGGCTGCACCAGGATCATCCCGTACATCCCGTTGGCCACGTGCAGCGACGCGGGCGCGAAGGCGCAGTGGTACACGTACAGGCCGGGGTTCAGCGCGGTGAAGCGCAGCACGCTCTCGTGCCCGGGCATCGTGGTGGTGGCCTCGGCGCCGCCGCCGGGGCCGGTCACCGCGTGCAGGTCGATGTTGTGCGGCACCATGCTCCCCGGGTGGTTCTTCAGGTGCAGCTCCACCTGGTCGCCCTCGCGCACGCGGATGAAGCGCCCCGGCACCGAGCCGCCGAAGGTCCAGAAGGTGTAGCTCACGCCGTCGGCCAGCCGCATCGTCTTCTCCACGATCTCGAGGTTGACGATGACCTTCGTGGCGTACGTCCGCGTGATCGGCTTCGGCACGTTCGGCGGCGTGGTCAGCTCGGCGATCTCCTCACCGCGGATGGCGGGCGCCTGGCGCACCGGGATCGGCGCGCGGAAGGCGGCGCCGGACGCCGAGGCGGCGCGCTCGCGGGCGGCCCACCCCAGCGCGGCGATGACAGCCACCGCGGCCAGGAGGATGAGCAGCACCCACGGGAGGCCGTGCCGGGGCGTCCTCGGCGGCGTGTCGCGGCGCGGAGCGGGGCGGCGCGCGGTGGTGACGGGTTCCTGCTCGAGCAGCGTGCTCATGGTGGTTCCCTCGTGCATGGGTCAGGCGGCGATCGCCACCCGGTCGTCGCGGCCGGAAGTCCCGGCGGCGGAGATTTCCTCGATCTCGCTCGGTTCCAGCAGGCCGGCCAGCGTGGTGGCGCCCAGCGGCGCCCGCATCTCGGCGCAGACGCGGCTCCAGGCGGCGTGCGCGCGGCAGGGGTGCAGGCCGTCGCACGGGCGGTCGCCCAGCAGGCAGACGGCGCGCGGGCGGGCGTCGTCGAACGTCGCCACCACTTCGGCCAGCGTCACCCGCGCCGGGTGCCTGCGCAGCCGGAAGCCGCCGGCGGGGCCGCGCGTGCTGGACACGATCCCCTGCCTGGCCAGCGCGTTCAGCGTCTTGGACAGGTAGTTGGCCGGCGCCCCCAGCGCCCGCGCGATGCGCTCGGCGGGAACGCACTCGCCCCCGGAGTGCCGGGCCAGGAACAGCAGGGCGCGGATCGCGTGTTCGGACGTCCGGGTCACCATCGGGCTCTCTCCTTTTCTCATGCGAATATGGGATTTGGCCGCGGCGCCGGATGTCGGCACTCCGCGGTATTCCTTGCGGGGAGGCGGCTCGGGAGATGCGGGAGATCGCCCCACGGCGGGCGGTGGGAGATGCGGGGAAACGGCGCACCACGCCGGCGGTGCGCGGGACGGGAGACCGTTCGGGGGAGGACGTGAAAGCCCCGGCAGCCGGATAGCCGCCGGGGCTCTTCATCGCCCGAAACATCGAGATGCCTACGGCGGGGGATGAAGCTGAACCCTCGCCGTCTTCGTCTTCAGCGCCGGCGCATCACGAACCGCCCGGAGGCGGCCCCGCCGCGGTAGTGGTCGTACATCCACGTCCCCGCGACCGAATCGCCCGCGAGAAGCCCCTGCATCCGCACCGCGGCGGGGTCGCCGGGCTGCAGCGTGATCTCTACCGAGTCCCCCGGCGTGACGCGCGCCTCCAGCGCCGGCACCCCGCGCCCGCCGTCGATCTCGAAGCCGAAGGGGCCGAAGCGCGTGGCGTAGCTCCCCGAGTGCGTGGGCCGCCCGGCCAGGTCCGCCTGGTCGGCGAGCGCCGCATTGCGCAGCAGCGCCAGCCGGCCGCGGAGCGTGCGGTGCGGGGGCATGTGGCCGGGGAGCAGCGGCGACTCCAGCACGAACTCCACCGCCCACGCGCCGTCCAGCGCCCGCGCGTTGGCCGGCTCCCGCGCCGCGCGCGGCGGCGACCCGCAGGCGGCCAGCGCCAGCAGGAGGGGAAGGATGCTTCGCGGTCGTGTGCCCATCGGCTCCCTCCGTGTTCGTGAAGGGAAGGATGGGGCGCGGGCCGTAAAGGCCGCACAAAGACGGAGGCGGGCGGCGTTAAGGAGATGTAAAGAAGTGGGGCGATGGAACGGCGGCTGGAGAGCAGCCTTGTCGCCCGGGCGTGGGGATGCCTAGCTTGCCCTCCACACATTCCGGCGGAGAGATGCCATGGCGGGGCCCACGACGACGTACGCGCCGCGACCAGCCCCGGGCACGCGCGCGCTCCTGGTCGCGGCGGTGCTCCTCTCCGCGTGCGGCGGTGCGGGCGCCAACCCGGCCGCGCGCGAGCGCTACGAGGCCGACGACCGCCGCTGCCGCGCGATGGCCGACAGCATGACAGCCGTCGCGCGCACCCGCGGCGGCCAGGTGGACGACGACGCCTACGAGCCCGCGCGGCTCAGCTGCATGTCGTACCGCGGCTGGAAGGACGGAAAGTTCAGGTAGGCCCCCCCGACGTCATCCCGAGTCATCCCCGCGCTGCGCTCGTCCCTGGAGGATGAAAGGAGGCGCGGTCGTGAGCGCCGATGCCGCGTAGCGAGCGGATCAGCCTCGCGCGGTTTGCGAGGCTTCCCGTAGTTGTTGCTGCGGCGCTGCGGCTTCAGCCGCCGGTGGGGGGGCCAGCCCGCGCACCTTCCACTCGGGCCGGCCGCGGTTTCCGTCTACCGCAGTGCCCGTGTTCCCGCGAAAAGCCCACGCCACGAGGAGTTCGCCGCCGATGTCCAGCAACATGTATCTCAAGTTCGAGAACCCGACGATCGCCGGGTCGAGCACGGCCCCGCAGCACGAGGGCGAGATCGAGGTCCTGTCGTGGAGCCACGGCTTCGTGCAGCCGACCAGCCCCACGCGCGTCGAGGCGGGGAGCGGAACGGCCGAGCAGGCGGTGCACCAGAACCTCACCTTCACCAAGTATGTCGATTCCTCCATGCACGAGCTGCTGAAGATCTGCTGGAGCGGAAAGCAGATCGGCAAGGCGACGCTGAGGTGCTTCCGCAGCGGCGCGGCGCCCGGCGACCCGGCGGTCGAATACCTGACCGTGGCGATGGAGCACGTCGTCATCTCCAACTACAGCATCTCGGGCGGGCCGGGCGAGGTTCCGCTGGAGAACGTGTCGCTCGACTACGGGATCGTGCAGTACGTCTACCGCGACCAGAAGACCAACCCGGCCGGCGACAGGGCCCGCGCGCGCCACGATCTGGAGAGGCGGAAGGTGGAGTAAAGTAGTCCCAAGTCCTAAGTCCTAAGTCCTGAGTGCTGAGTGCTGAGTGCTGGCCGGCACAGGCGAATTCGGGACTTGGGACTTAGGACTTGGGACTTAGCAGGATGCTAAAAAACAGTGCTTGGGCTTCGCCCGACTCCTCAAACCGGGGGTCGTCAGCAGGCCCAGCGTCCAGGGGAGCTCCGGGCGTGCCGTTTCGTCCTGTTTCGCACCGGAATC